>Ga0247784_1000044_pt1 | contig 45567 bp, 33 predicted proteins | sample UWRJL169409R5_FD_179909 | JGI IMG/M metagenome (GOLD analysis project Ga0247784, IMG submission 179909) | Plant litter microbial communities from Arlington Agricultural Research Station in Wisconsin, United States - UWRJ-L169-409R-5 | ecosystem: Environmental > Terrestrial > Plant litter >...
TGACGCCCAACTCTCGGTTGATCTCATCCAGGCGTCGACGCACGGCCGCGACATGACCTTCGCGTTCGCTGGCTGTATGCGTCATCAGATCGCTCGCGCTCACCGCGACGATCACGCCGTTCAGCGGCCGGCGATTGCGATATTTCTTGACCAGCGCGAGGAAAGCTTTCCAACCGGCGCTGTCGGCGCTTTGATCGGAGTCTTGAGTCGTGTAGCGACCGGCCGTATCGAGCAGCACGGCGCGATCGGTAAACCACCAATCGCAGTTACGCGTGCCGCCGACGCCGCGCAGTGCCTCTTTGCCGAAGCGCTGAGCGAGCGGAAAGTTCAGACCGGAGTTGAGCAGCGCCGTCGTCTTACCGGAGCCAGGGGCGCCGATGATGACGTACCACGGCAGCTCATAAATGCTCTGACCGCGACCTTGATTGAGCGTCTCCACCGCTTCTTCAAAGCGCTCACGCAGGGCACGCGCGTCCGCACCTTCCTGCCCCCGCCCTGCATCTTGTGCAACGACCGCGGCGGCCAGCTTGCCGCTGGTACGCCGAGCCTTGAATTGTTTCCACGCAAACGACGCGGCCCACAGGCCGATGACGAGCGCGATCAAAACAAGCCGCGCCGTCACGGTCGCAAGCGGCTGATACTCCGCGAACGCGAAATACGGTCCAGCCCACCAGATGAACGCCGCGATCAGCAACAGGCCCAGCGCGCTCAGGAACCAACGTTTCTTGAATATGGCGAACATCAGTTGGCCGCCTGCGCGACGTGCACGATCTCGACCCGGCGATTGCGAGCCCGATTCTCGGGCTTGGATTCGGGTTTGTAGCGCGGCTCGGTGGAGCCGACGCCGGTGTGTTCGAGCCGGCCCGGTTGATCGATCGCGAGCTTCATCACATTCACGACGCTGAGCGCACGCTCGCGAGACAACTCAAGATTGTCTCGATAGCGCAGTGACGTGAGCGGCTGATCGTCCGTGTGTCCGATCACGAGCACGCGACCGGGCACCTGATCGATGGCGTTGGCGATGTGCTGTAACGTTTCGTACTGCGACGGATCGACGGAAGCACTGGCGGACGCAAACACCTTCTGCGCCGTCAACGTGATGAGCGTGCGACCGCCCTGCTCTTCCACCGTCAGCACGCCGCGTGCTTCATCCGGCGCCAGCAGTTCTTTGAGCGTCGGCCCCTTCACGACCACCGGCACCATCGGTGCCGTGAAATCGCCGATGCCGATCTTCGCCAGCTCGGCATGCACCGGCTCGGCCCGGTTGCCCAAGCGCACGCTGAAAATGATGAACGCGAGCGTGAGGATCACGAGTGACGCGGCACCGATCACCCACCACGGCACATAACGAACCAGCGGATTGCGCTGGTCCTGCACGCCTTGCCAACGCAGCGCCAGCTCTTGTTTCGGGTTGCCGCGAAACTGGCGAATGCGGTTGTAGAGATCGTTTTGAATCTCCGCGAGCCGCACATGGCCGCGCTCGACGACTTGATACTTTCCCGAAAACCCCATGGCCAGGCACAGGTACTGCAGCTCCATCAGATCGATGTGCCGGCCGGGATCCTGCGAGATGCGCTCGATCATCTCGAAGAACTTTTCGCCGCCCCAGGATTCGCGATGAAACTGGATGAGCAGCGATTGTTGAGTCCACTCGCTCTGCGAACCCCACGGCGTCGACAGCACCGCTTCGTCCAATGTCGCGCACAACGCATAGCGCGCCGCGAGCACGATTTCGTTTGCTACGCTGGCGCTGCGTGCACGCTCCTCGAAGCGACGCATTTCTTCCTGCGCCTGTCGACGCAGCGCTGGAACGTCGCCTTGCAACGTGCCGCGCACTCGACCTGCCAGCAGCAATACCGGGCTAGCGGCCTGAACCAACGGATTGAGGCCGATGCCCAGCGAGCTGAGTGCATTGGTCGACAGAGGTTGCGGTTCGTGCGACGACGGCGGCCGAGCGGTCTGCGCCTGCGAAGACGGCGGCACGTAACTGGGATCGTTTCCACCGCGCTTGCCCGCGCCGGGCCGCGGACGCAGCACGGTCGCATCGCGCGGACGAAACGGATCGTCGCCTCCACCGTTGGACATAGCGTTCCTGCTTCCCCTGCCTGATTACAACTAGTTCCGGATGGCCCAGAACTCCATCGCGAGTCCCGGGAATTCACCGCCGACGTGCACCGCGACGCCACCGGAGTTCTTGAGCTGTTGCCACAGCTCGTGCGCTTGATCGAGCTCGAAGTAGACGAAGCCGGCGTGATAAGGAATCTGTCGAGGCGCGACCGGCACGGCATGCACCGGCACGCCGGGCAATTGCAGGTTCACCAGGTCGCGAATCTTTTCCACCGGGCCGATCTTGAGCTGTTGCGGGAACGCGCGTCGCAACTCTTCGCCGGGCATGTCGGCGCGAGCTGCGAGGATGAACACGGCCGAAGTAAACAACGCGCGATCGGCGACTGCCGCGACGTGGATGCCGAATTTCTTCGCTTCCAGCGGAATCGGAATGGCGCTCTGCTCCAGCACCGCACTCAGTTCCGCGCGCAAGGCCGCCATCACCGGTTCGAACGATTCGCGCAAGCGCTCGTGGCGATAGCGTGGGAGCGTCGGACGGCGCTTGGAGTTCGAGGTAAACGTCGCGAGCTCACCCGCCGCCATGATGCACAGTCGATACAAATCTTCGGGATGCAACACACCCGAGTCGACCAGATGCGCGACCAGCGGCTCGTAACGATTAATCACCTGCAACATCAAGAAATCGGCGATCTCTGCCGAGGCCCCGCGACCTGTCGCCGATACTCGACCAGCGAGCGCTTCGCCGCGCTGTTGTAACAAACCGAGCAGCTCGGTCATGAAGGTCGACAGTCGCACCGAGGCGCGCGTGTCGAGCACCGTCGGGATGAAACGATCGTCCAGCACGACTTGTTTGTCCGCGCGGCATTCGACCACGTGGGCAATTGGAATGCGGGCGTAATCTTCCGCCGGCTCGCTATCGGGCAACAATCGAGTCTGCAGTTGCCCCACTTCGAGCAATGCCATCGATGCGCTGGCGGCGGTGTTGTCGCGAACTTCGAGCTCGCTGACGGAATAACGCACCAGGCTATCGCGTGCCGGACCCCGAGACGCGTCCAACGCGCCGGCTTTGCGCAACGGCACCGCCAGGTGAACGATCTGGTCGCGCAGCTTCGGATCGATATCGAGCGGCATCGGCAGCGGATCGCCTTCGGGCATTTGAAACGGCGTGCCGTCGGGAAACACCCCGGCGATCCGGCGCAGCCCGAGCTTGCCGATGGCCAGCAGATCGCGCTCGATCTCAAGCTCGGTCACACCCCAGGTGTGACTGCGCAGCGCATGGCTGCGATTTTCGACGTAGCGTTCGAGGTAGCGGTCCTGCTGTTGCAAATGCTGGGGCCTTAAGAACAGACCCTCGGACCAGACGATCTTGCTGTGAGCTGACATGCGCGTTTAGTCGGAAATGAGCACGCTGACCTTGGCGCGCGCGACGTTCACTTGCACGCCATCCTTCTTGAACACATCGAGCAGGCCTTTCTTCGGCGCCGGTTGCAGAGCGCGCCATTGCGAATTGCGAATGTCACGATACGCCGCCACGGCACCGAGGAACTTGGCCTCGCCCTTCACTTCCACCTGCACTTCCTTGCGCTCGCCGGGCGCCAGCGCGATCTCGTCGCGGGCCAGCAAGTCGCCGCCGAGTGCTTGCTGTTCGTCGTCGAACAGCGCAAAGAAATCCGCGTTCGCGAATTTCGCATCCTGCTGTAGCTGATATACGCGCACCACGACCGGCGACGGCCGACCGCTGGCATCGGGATTCACATCCGCCTGCGCAATTACCGTCATCCGTGCTTTGGTCGGCTTCGGCGGACCGCTCGCGCAAGCAGCAAGTGCCGCAAGCATCGCGAGCGCAATCCACCGCAGCGGCACCGATGGCGTGGCAAATGTCATACGTGAAGTTCTCCGGAAATGCATGAAGATTACTTTTGTTTTCTTTGTGCCCGGGCGACCGCCTTCAGGCTTTCGAGCTGCTCTTCGTAGGCTCGTGCGAATTCATCGCCGAACAGCTCGCGGAAATTACTTTCGGGATCCTTGACCATATCATGAAACTTGTCGCGATATAGCTCCCAGTAGCGCAGCCGCGCCGGCGCCGAGAGCAACGAACCCTTCTTGAGCTGACGATCGAACGTTTCCTGCAAGCGCTCCGGATCGAAGTCCGCGAGCATCGCATTGAAGGCGACGCGCACGCCCGCCAGCATCGCCATCTGGTGATGGCGCACATCCGCGAATGCATCCTCGAACGCTTCCGCCGAACCCAGGTAAGCGGCGTTGCGCTTCACCAGCAGGTTATGCAGCGCATCGTCCACGTTGGCGGAGAACTTGAGCGGATTGTTGTCCGCGCTCTTGAACGTGGTCATGCGCATGCGGAACTCATTCTTGATCTGCTCGCGCGTGCGCAACACGTCCATAAGGCCACCCACGACGATGCGCAGGATGCGACCGAAATTCTCGGAGAGCTCGGGCGTCACTTGCACGCCGTCCAGACCCGCGCCTTTCAACAACGCGGCGAAATCGAGCGAGTCTTCGGACGACGGCTCGCGACGTGCCACCACCGGTGGCGGCGTGGTTGGAGCAGTCCGTGTCGGCTTCGGCGGCGGCGGTGCCGGAGTCGGGTCCGGCAGCGGCGACGTTTTCGCCTCGCGTGGCGGCGCCGCCTGAACGTCGCGAGGCGGCGTTGGCGGCAGGCCCTTCTGATTGCGAGGGAGTGCAATCGTCCTGTCTTCCGGCGCCCGTTCCGGCACAGATGAAGTATTCGTTGTCGCCGTCACGCGCGGACGCTCAGCCGCCTGAGTCGCGCCCTTCGGACCCGGCGTGGGTCGAACTATCGGCGGCGGAGTCACTGGTGGCGGCGGTGGAGGCGCGGCGAACGGATCAGCCGCTGCCGACGGCCCATCGTCGAGCAACGGATCGTAGCCATCCGGAATGCGCGAATGCGCACCTGTCGCTGCGGGCTCCTTCGGCGGCGGCGGCGTGATCACCGGTGTCGGCGGCTTGTAGTGATCATTCAGCGGGGAGCGGCTCGCGAGGTCCTCGGCGCGAGGCACGGCCTGCGTCGGGCGCTTGGCCTGGAAGCCGAGCAATTCGAGCGGATCGATGGCTTCACCGCCGCCTTGGGCTCCGTCCGACACGCCGAGGCCGAAATCCTCGGGAATGGTTGGTCGCGGCGATTGCTGCTGCTGAGGCGCGGGGCGGAACGGGTCTTCGGCGCTGAACGGATCGTCCGGGATCGGTTGCCGGCTGCTAGGACTGCGTGTCGACTTGGCGTCGAAGAGGTCCGCCAGCGGCGATGCCGATTCCTGCGCGGCGGTCTCGGCCAGGGTCACGCGGATTTCGTAAGCATCGATGAAGATGCGATCCCCGCCTTGCAACGGGTGCAGCTGCCCACGCCCGAGCCGTCGGTCGGGCGAGTTTATGAACACGCCGTTACTACTCGTGTCCTCGATCATGAACTGGCCGTTGCGCCAATGAATGCGCGCATGGCGGCTGGAAATGTACGGATCGGGCAATACCCAATCGTTGTCGGACACGCGTCCTATCGTGCCGCCCGAGGTGCCAAAGGTCTTGGCAGCCGCGGCGCCCAGCACCGCGGCCTGCGGGCCGACGATCTCTAGTCTTAAGGTCGTCATCTGAGGGAGTCTACCGCTCGACTGTGTTGGCGCAAATCGCGCTGCTTACCCTAATGCCGCCAGTGCCTGGCTCTGTCGCCAGGCCGGCGCCCGCCATTCGAACATCACCGAGCCCGGCTCCAGCAGGCTCAGGTGATGGGCGGCAAGCATGCGCTGGCGCTGATAGCCGTTCTTCAATACTTCCATGCACTGTTCGCGCGAAACCGGCGCTCCGGCAAAGTAACGTTGCCCCGACGGGAAACGCGAGCTGTTCTGCGCCCACCAGCGCTCGATGCGCGCGGCGTCGGGCCAGGGCAGATCGTCGTCTTCGTTCAGCTCGACGTTCGGGTCGCGGGCCTCGTCGTTGGGTCCGTCGACCGGCTGTTCGGGCGGTTTGCGTTCCAGATCCAGCGCCGCGAGATCGGCGCCAGTGATGAGGCTGAAGCTCTCGCCCGCCAGGCGCGCCAATTTGTCGTCGGCCATGTGTTTCATCAGCCAGGGCACATACGTCGGATCGCCGACCAGGCCCGCGCCCTGGATGAGCCAACGAATCTGCGCTTCATCCTGCGCCAGCGAGCGCAGTTGCTCATGCGCCTGTGGCGCAGCCGCCGCCAGCAACGACAGTCGAAACGCGCGAGCTCTGAATGGCCCCTCTTGTCGGCCGGCAGCACTTAATCGTTCCAACGCTTCTTGCCGGTCGCCGAGTAACACCGCCGCCCAGGCAGCCCAGAGCTGACAGGTCGGATCTTCCTCGCGCGACGCCGCTCCAAGTCGCGAAAGGAATTCGCGCTTGCCGAGCTCGCCCGCGGTTCGATAGGCGCGAGCACGCACGGCCGGATCGGCATCTTCGAGTCTGCGATTCGGGCCGAGATTGGGATCGATTCGATGCATGGCGCAGGCGGCGACACCGACAGCGCGTTCCGCCGGAGTGCCGTTGTCGAGCAGATCCACGACGATACCTCGCAGCTGCGCACCGGCGCTCCAGCCGAATGCCGCTTTCAATCCGGCCTGACTCGCGGGCACCGCCTCCGCCAGAGATACAAGCTGCTTGAGCCACTGCGTGTCCTGACTATCGAGCGCGCGAATCGCCGCGACAAATGCTGGCCCCGCGCCGCCCTGCTCCAGCGCGGCCTGACACATCGACTTCGCTTGATCGCCCGCGATCGCGAGCCCTTCGAGATGCGCAGCCAGGCGGTCGTCGAAGCGGCGCAAGTGATGCAGCTTGGCGTGCGGTGAGCGCACCAATGCACTACGCGTAGAAAACAAAATCGCCGCGTCCTCGACGTGCTGTTGCACGACGACTGGAACGATCGCACGGCGTGGCAATACCTGGGTCATACGAGTCGGGTCCACCGCTTGCCGTCGAACGACAGCACTTCGCTTTCGCCGATCGACCACATCACGCCAGGTGCCGCGCTCAAGTGATAAAACGACTTGGGCGTCTCGCCGCCGAAATCCACCGGTTCGAGCACATCGCCGCGCAGTCGATATAGTTTGCTCAGGGTCGCCACGTACAGCGCGCCGTCGAACCACTTCACTGCCCAGATATCGTCGTCGGTCTCCTGATGATCCACCACCGACCAGGCTTGGTCGCGGCCACGGATCAACGTGCCGGCGTGTCCGGCGACATACACGTTGCCGTCGCCCGCGCATTCGACACGGGTCAAGCCGATGTTTGTCGGGAACTCACGCGCACTCCAGCGCTCGCCGTTGAAATGCCACACCGCGCCTCCCTTGCCGACCGCATAGAGATCTTTCGGGCCGAAACCGTGGATGGCTTCGATATCGAAGTCACGCGGCAACTCCTCGTCCATGCGCGTCCACTGCTTCGGAGCCTCGAGGCGATACACGGTGCCCATGTGGCCCACGGCGTAAGCCTGGCCGGCAACATCGGCGACCCAGCGAAAATCGCCGTGGCGCGTGGCCGTCGGCTCGGGCCGGCCGACTTCCCATATATTGCCCGTCGCTTGTACCTGCGGGCTGACGAAGCCGTAGTGCCCGTCCCACGCGAGCAGAATCAGTGCTTGATGAGGCACCGTGACCACGCAACACGTGACGGCGAAAAAATTCTTGCGAGCAGGACCGAACGTGCCGGCATTCCACTTGGAAACAAACGTGAAATATTCCTCGTCGGCTTCCAGCTTGGGGTCGAAGGCCAGCAGCCAGCCAGTGGCTTGATCGCGCACCACGCCGGTACGAAATCCCAATCCGGTGAAGGGGTGGCTCTGTGTCATATCTCATCTCACATGCATGCTGGGCTACGCATCGACGTCGAGATCCGGCTTCTCGCCGCCGGCGGTCGTCGGGCGGATTTGATCGTTGGGCTTCACGCCCTGGGACTGGTGCCCAGAGCGCAACTGCTGCTGGGTGCACTCCTTCGGACACTTCGGATTTTCGGTCTCCTCTTCGATCGCTTCGGCGCCGACTCTTTCTGCGTCCGCCACCGACCAGCGCTTGGTGTCGGGAATCTCGGTGTTGGGAGCGACACCCACCGCGGCTCGTGTCTTCTTGTTGGTGGCCGAGTGGAATTCACCGTGCTTGCCGACCGAGTGCGAGCGGCCCTGAGCGCAGATACAAGGCGCCATGGCCGGATCGTACGAAGCCTGCGGATCAATGAGCGGCAGAGCAGCGGCGCCCTTGCCTTTACCCTTGAACTGCGACTTGGGAACGACGTGGTGCGGCGTCTGCGCCTTGCCGTCGTCGGTGTCGCAACAGGGAACGTTGTACGCCATCAGAATGCACTTGCGCGCCTCCTTGCACTTCGGCGCCGCGCACATGTCCTGGGCAAGCCCGGCCTTGTTGAATTCACCGAGCGGGCTGCCGGCCGGGCGCTTGTTGGCTTTCATCGCCGGGCCGCAGTGCTCGTTGAAGTCGTCCGCCATCTTCTTGCAGTCTTCGCCCTGGATGTTGGCGACCGTCATCGTGTCGGTGTACATCCAGGGAATGGTGTTACCCGGCATCGAGCCGTGGTTGTGAGTGCTCAGATCGAAGTGACGAACTACGTTCTCGCCTTCGACCTTCACGTCCATCGACCATTTGGTGAAGTAGACCTTGCCCTTGATCTTGGAAGTGACGACGCCTTTTTTCGGCGCGCTGCCCGGCTCGTCGCCGGTGCTCTGCTTGAAGTACGACTTGTTCTTCAGCATCACTTCCTGACCGGAGATCTTCACCGTGCGCGAGCCGTCGGTGCAGTCCGAAGCCATGCCCGTGTTCGGATAGGGAATGGGCACACCCGGCGGCGTCGCCGGCGTGGTCGGCGGCGTGAAACAAACATCCGGAAATGCGGCGATCGACTTGCCGGAGGCAGCCTTGCACGACACTTCCATCATGTTCGCGAAAACTTTATTGGACATGACCGGTCACGTAATGAGCGATGATGGCGGCGCGCTCGCCGCTATCGTTGGCCGCGTGTAACAGCATTGCGTTCCCAGGTGCATATCCGCCTTTGCCGGCAGCGCTCGCAACCGCAAGCAGCGCGGGGCCGATGACGCTGCCGGTCTCGCCGATCCCTTCCGCCGGATGCCAGAAATCGAATTCCTCTTTGCGTTGACGCAAAGTTCGCAGTAGCACCAGCGCGGCTTCCTTGAAGTAATAGTGCTCGCCTGAAATATCGGTAATGCGAAAGTCCAGGTCATGCATCGCGCAGCCCGCATCGGCAAGTGCCGAGCTCACGGCGGCGGTCAGCCCGTCGGCACGCAGCGGCTGCTCAGCCCCGATAAATGCAGTCTCCGTAGCGAAGCCCAGACCCGAGATGCTCAGGTGGGGTTGCGAACATTCCGCGCCGATCAGTAACGCGCAAGCGCCCTCGCCCGGAATGAATCCGTCGGAATTCTGGGGCGTAAGCAACCGTCCGTCTTTCTCGAAAGCACTCAATGTCGCGGCGCTGATCAAGCTGTCCACGGCTACGATCAACACCGCCGATACCGTGCCGGCTTGTAACAACTTGCGGCTCTCTCGCAGCGCGACGGCACAGCTCACTCGGCCGTAAGGCAACACGCCGGACTGAGCAGCAAATTTGTCGGCGCCGAGGTGCTGAGTGATCTCGGCCAGCAACGTATCTTCCAGCCCGTCGCAGCGTCCGGCGCGAGTGCGCTCGGCCACACACAACAGCAACGCAATCTTCGGCCAATCTTCGCGTGGCATGCCTTCGAGACATTCTTCGATGGCCGCCGCGGCCATCGCTACGAGTTTCGCTCGCCCGCGCAGTGCCAGCGGCACCGCATAGCTCATGATCCATTCGCCCTGGGCATCGGCAAAACGCGTCTCAGACGGATTGGTGAGCCCGGCACGCAACGCCGTACAAGTCGCGGGCGCGCTCAAGCCGAGCGCCGTCACCATGCCCGATCGCAGAACCGCTAGACGTGGCGCGCTCATGCTTTGTTTCCATCCGCCGGCCTGCGCCGTAGCGGCTCGACGACGATCGCCACGGGAAACACCGGCCTCTCTTCTTTCTGCTGCCACCACTCGCGGCCCTTGCGACCGACCAGCACTTGTGCGATTTCCAGCATGCTCTTTTTCAGCGGCAGCGCTACGCGCCATGCCATGGTGAGTCGCTCGGCGTCCGGCTCGATCGTCAGAGTATCGAACTGCGCCGTGATGTCCTGACGACTACCGTCGCGCAGGAACACGTGCACCGGGGCTTCGAAGTGCGGCAGCACGAATTCGGTACGACCGCCGGGCGTGAGATTGACGAGCGTGACGGATTGCTCGCCCACCGGCTTCTCCAGTTGCTGATCCAGCGGCGCGGCCTGGTAGTACTGCTCGTCGAAATCCTGCGGCAGAAACGGAAACACGTTCTCCAGCCATTGCTGATCGTACGTGCCCGCATATTTGTAACGCGGATCCCAATGCCGCCCGAGCGCGCCGAACGACATCGGTCGATAGTTACCGTCGACCCACGTGACCGCGCTACCCGTTTCTTCGGTGTTCGGCAGCGGAGTGCCGGCAACCCATTCGGACTTGAGCCGTTTGTGAAACCCTCGCCCGACGGGATTGAGCATGTACGCGGCATGATCGGAGGGATCTTCAGATTTGTTGTCGGTGCCGCCGAACGCACGGTCGTAGGTGATCGGCATTTGCACGAAAGGAATCGTGGCGCTCGCGCCGATACCGCCGAGCCCCGCCTCCCACATTCGATCGCCGACGACATCGAACGACTTCGACCACGAGCCGACGCGTGCGCCGACTGTGGTGCGCGTCGTGGGCCGACCTTCCGGCGCATATGCCGTCGCATTCAACAACACATCGCAACGATGTTTGCGCGGCGCGAATTCTGTTTCGTAACGAGGCGCGGACAGACCCGGCTCGCCGAAGAAAACATCGCTCATCACCAGCGGCAGCTGCTCTTCATGCAAGCGCACCGTCTCGCCGGCTTGCGCCGGAATACGGAATGTTCCTTTGATGACGACGACCAGCAGCTCGCGACCACTGGGCTCGATGCCCATGGTGTAACCCGCGACCATTCGCGTCGAATTGATCAGTTCCATGATGCGACGGTGCGCCCGGCTCGATGGTTCAGTTCAGCTGGACCGAACCGCCCTTGATGCGATTGACGCCGCTCGATCGGCTGGAAACATACGCGCCCTGGATCAGTACCTTGCCCGCTTTGGTCAGCGTGATGCTGGCCTTGCCGCAGCGAAGGACGAGTTGATCTTTCGCCGTCACCAGCAGTCGTTCGCCATCGACGTCGACTTCCACTTGCCCAGGCTGCTGCTCAAGGGCAGTTGTTTCGCCACGGATGCAGCCCATCACGATGGGTCGCAGTGGATCGCCCCCGTCGAACATCAACACAACCTGACGGCCGATGTGAGCACCGTGCAGATCGACCGTCGCACGCGCGGGAACGGCGGCGCTCTGCGGCTGCCCGGGGAAAATCACCAGCGGCACCGCGCCGGAATCTTTAAAGCCGATGAGCACTCCGGTGAGCACGCCATCGATACGAGCGGGCACTGCCGATAGCGGCGCGCTCTCGGCCGTGTGCGCCTCGCTCTGATCCAGCATTGTTTCGTCCAGGCTCATGTTCCGCTCCCGCGACTCAATTCTGAGTGATCTTGCTGCCCTTCATCACGATATCGCTCGACGCCTTGACGTTGACCTTGCCGCTGCCGTCGACTGTGACGTCCTTGCCCTTGATCGTGATGGTGCCGTCCTTTTTCATCGTGATGCTGGCGCTGCCGGTGGTGAGCGTGATCGAGTCCGCGGCGGTGATCCGGAGATTCTTGCCGACCTGCAGCGTATCGTCCTTGCCGATCTGCGTCTGGCGCGCGTCGCTGACGTTCAATGTTTGATTCTTCGAGACCGTCACCGACTGATCTTTACCGACCGACAGTTTCTGTCCGCCGGTGACGCTGACGCTCTCGTCCTTGCTCACGCTACGCGTGCGATTGCCGCTGACGTCCAGCTTCTGGTTCTTGCCGATCGACACCGATTCGTCGTTGGCGACCTTTTCGGTGCGCCCGCCGTTGATCGTGATCGACTCGTCCTTGGTCACCGACTCGGTACGCGCGCCACTGATCGTGATCTTCTCGTCTTTGGTGACGCTTTCGGTGCGCGCGCCGGTGATGGTGATGGTCTCGTCCTTGGTCACCTTCTCGGTGCGATTGCCGAGAATGGTGATGGTCTCGTCGTTGTCGACGGTCTCGGTGCGGTTGTGCTTGACGTGCGTGGTCTCGTCGTTGCCGATGTCTTTTTTGCGATCGTGACCGACGGTGTGCGTCTCGTCGTTCTCGACCATGATGTCCTGGTTCTTTTCGGCGTGGATGTAGACCTGCTCGGAACCTTTCTTGTCCTCGAAGCGAATCTCGTTGAAGTTCGCCGCCGCGCCGTCTTTGGAGCTGCGCGATTTGATGCCGCTCTGGGTCTTGTTCGCCGGCAGATCGTACGGCGACTTGGATTCGCCGTTGTAGACGCGGCCGGTGATGATCGGTTGATCCGGATCGCCTTCCAGGAAGCTCACGATCACTTCCTGGCCAATGCGCGGAATATGCAACGCGCCCCAGCCTTTACCCGCCCACACCTGCGCGACGCGAATCCAGCACGAGCTGTTCTCGTCCACTTTGCCGTGACGGTCCCAGTGGAATTGCACTTTCACGCGCGCGTGCTCGTCGGTGTAGATCTCTTCGCCTTTCGGACCGACGACCATCGCCGTCTGCGCGCCGTGCACGATGGGTTTGCGAGTCTCGCGCTGTGGACGGAACGGCGTCTTCGCATCGACCGCCTCGATCGAGCACGAGAATTCGACGTCTGTATCGCTCACACCGGTATCGAACGGATCGGACGAGAACGACAGGCCGACGCCGGTAATCAAATATTCGATGTTGAGATCTTCGCGCGGATACTGCGTGAGCTTGAAGCGTCGCCCCGTCGCCAGACCCGCGGCATCACCCTGCCCGCGCAGCACCATGTGAGGCGATTGCAGCTCCTGAATGCGCAGCTTGGCGATGCGCTTGGATTCCGCACCCTGCATCACCGCCAGCTCCGCCGGGTAATCGAAAATCTCGTAGCTCGAATGCGGATGTTTGCGGCCGATCGTTTCCGTGCTCAGCAGCGAGGCGCGTGGTTGTTTGAAATCGTAATCGGTGGTCGCGTAGGCGCCCGGCTGAACGGTCTTGATGAACGACCAGGCGTTCAAGTGATCGCGCTCGCGGCGCCCGTCGGCCATGTCCGGCGGATAGAACGGCACCGACTCGTAACCCGCTTGGGTTTCGTGCGCGCTGGAATCGTCGGCCAGCACCATCAAGTGGCTCGACTGGCTGTGCTCGAAGAAGTAGTAGATGCCTTCCTCTTCAAGCAGCCGGCTCAGGAACAGGAAATCGGTCTCGCGATACTGAACGCAATAGTCGCGCTTCGGATACGAGCCGCTGAGCTTCAATTTGTAATCGGTGAAGCCCCAGGCCTTGCACACTTCCTGGAAGATTTCCGGCACGCTGCGCTGCTGAAAAATGCGGCAGTCGGCGGTGCGGGTCAGCAGCCAGAACCAGGGACGAACGATGGCCTGATATTCGTGCAGGCGGTTGCGATAGCCGACCTGGCCGAATTCAGCGACAAAGCCGTGGAAATAGCGCGTGCCGCCACCGGTGGGCAGCTCGTAGGAGAGCGTGACGGTTTTACCGAGGATCTCGTCCGCATTGACGTTGCCTTGCTCGCTGAGCAGCAGCAGGTCGTAGCGGAACGGCTCGCTGAAGCGCTCGGTGCCGGTCACCTGCCTCGGCAGCAGCACGTCGTCGCCAAGCGGCGTCTTCAGATGAATCGCGCGGTCTGCATGCGTCGGCATTGCTCACTGACCCTGTTATTCCAAAGCGGTCGTTTCCACGAGCGAAAGCGGGACCCTAGCGCAACCGCCGTTCCCGCGTCATGGGCCATTGAGACGATGGGTACCCTACTCCAGCGGCACCAGCCTCAAACACGCCTCTTCGTTTTTGGAATAGAAATAGAGCCCATCGGTGTCCTTTCCTTCGGCAATGATCACCGGCAACGCCGATTCGAACTTTTGCCGGGCAATCGCGGTCGCTGCGACTTCGTTGATCGCATGTTCCTTGATATAGGCGGCCCAGCGAGCGTCGCTCTTGTCGATGCGCGCGCCGCTGTCGGCGGCACGCCGCATTAGGTTCAGGAACTGGTAGTAGTCGGACTCGACTACTTTCGCTCGGGCCATTACAGGTACACCTGGCGTTAGTTACATGGGCTAACTACAGGAAACCACTAAACTTATCAAGTTCGTGGACGAGATCATTCAGGTTCACCCACGCGGGCGGCGACCAAGTGGCCGTGCACATCCTCACCCCGCTCCCGCCGCAACACCACCGGTTTGATGTCCACCGGACCGAACCCGGCATTCAGCAGCACCTGGCGGACATAGTCTTCACGGTGAGCATAACGGCCGTGCGGCTGAATGCGATAAGGCTCCTCCGCGTCCACCAGCCGCTCCACTGTGAACGCCAACACGCCACCTGCGCGAATGCATTGACGAGCCGTCGCAGCAGCTTCCTCCAACGCTCCAAAATACACCAGCGTGTCCGCCGAAACGATGACGTCGAAGGCGGCGGGACGCGAGCTCATGAACGCGACCAGCTCGCCGACCACCAATTCATCGTACACGTTGCGCGGGCGGGCGACGTCGATCATGCCGGGCGAGAGATCCACACCGACCAGGCGCCGTGCCATCGAACGCAACAGCGGACCGCAACGACCGGTCCCGCAGCCGGCATCCAGGATGTCGAGCCGTCCGTCGGTGGCGACATACTCACCCAATGTAGAAGCCAGGAGCTCGGGCGCGCGATAGCCCAGCTCGGTCAGGTTGTCGTCGAAACTGGTGGCGAAACGATCGAACAGCACTCGCAGATATTCGTCGTCGGCGCGCGCCGGCACATCTTCACCGGACAATGCGGACAACATGTGCCGCGCGACCGGATTGTCCGGCTTCTGCACCAGCCATTTGCGATACACGTCGGCCGCATCCCGGAATCGGCCCAAACTGTAGAGCATCATCCCGAGCCGCTCGTACACGACTTCGTATTGCGGCTTCAGCTCGATGGTCTTCAGGAAACAATCGATGGCGAGATCGTACTGACGCACGCGTCGCAGACACACGGCCCGATTGCACCAGGCCTCCGCCATTTGCGGCCCGTACTGCGTGGCTTTTTCGTAAGCATCCGCCGCTTCCTGCGATCGGTCGCACGCCAACAGCATGTTGGCCAGGTTGTTCCACGCGTGTGGATTGGTCCCCAGCGACGTCAGCGAACGGCGCACGAGCTTGATCGCCTCGTCGCGCTCGCCGCGTTGGAAATGCAGCATGCCGAGGAAATGCAGCGCATCCGGATCGTCCGGCCGAATGCGCAGAACGCTGCGATAACCCGACTCCGCCTCGCGCAATTTGCCTTCCTGATGAGCCGTGTGAGCATGGCGCAAGAGATTGCGAGTGGCGGTTCCGGACGACATGAGCTTGAGCTCAGCTGGAGGCGAACGCGTACTGGAATTCGTTGCCCTGAGCCGTGATCTCGACTCGCTTGACCGGCTTGCCTTCCATCAGACCGGTCAATACGCCCTGGCTGATCTGCGGCAGCAACGAGTTGGTCAGGATCGCATCGATCATGCGCCCGCCGCTTTCCGGCTCGGTGCAGCGAGCCAGGATCACCTTGACGACGTCGTCCGTGTAGGTGAGCTCGATCTCGTGATTCTGGCTCACGCGCTTGACGATGCGGCCGAGCTGCAGGCGAATGATGCGTCCGAGCATGTCGTCGGACAGCGGGTAGTACGGAATCGTGACGATACGGCCGAGCAGCGCCGGCGGAAAGCTCTTGAGCAACGGCGTCCGCAAGGCCTTGGCGATGCCGGTCGGATCGGGCAACAGCTCCGGATCCTTGCACATGCTCATGATCAGATCGGTGCCGACGTTGGTCGTCAGGATGATCAGCGTGTTCTTGAAATCGATCAGCCGGCCCTCGCCGTCTTCCATCATGCCCTTGTCGAACACCTGGAAGAAAATTTCGTGGACGTCGGTGTGCGCCTTCTCGACTTCGTCGAGCAGCACGACGCTGTAGGGCTTGCGGCGCACGGCTTCGGTGAGCACACCGCCTTCGCCGTAACCGACGTAGCCCGGAGGCGCGCCTTTCAACGTCGAGACCGTGTGAGCTTCCTGGAACTCGCTCATGTTGATGGTGATGAGATTCTGCTCACCGCCATACAAAGCTTCCGCCAGCGTGAGCGCAGTCTCGGTCTTACCGACACCCGACGGGCCGGCAAGCATGAACACACCGATCGGTTTGCTTGGATTTTCGAGCCCGGCGCGCGCGGTCTGCACACGCTTGGCGATCATCTCCAATGCATGATCCTGGCCGATGACACGCTGACCCAGCGAGGACGCGAGGTTCAACACCGTCGCCACTTCGTCTTTCACCATGCGTCCGACCGGAATACCCGTCCAATCCGCAACGACGGAACCCACCGCCTGTTGATCGACACTTGGCAGCACCAGCGGCCGGTCGCCTTGCAGCTCCGCGAGTTGCACTTGCAGCTCTTTCAGTCGCGCCGTCGTCGCCACGGTATCGATGGGCTGCGCATCTTGTTTGACCGGTTGCGCTTCGGCGCTGCCGTCGGCTTTGCCGGTCGCTGCGCGCAGCTTGCCACGCAGCTCCAGGATCTCATCGACCAGTTTCTTTTCGTTCGCCCATTCGGCCTTGAGTTGTTCGAGGCGCGCGCTTTCCTCGTCGAGCGACTTCGTCGCGCTGCTTTCACGCGTGCCTATATCGATGCCGATGGTTTTTTCGCGGCCGATGATTTCGAGCTCGGTCTTCAGCGCTTCGATGCGTCGCTGGCAGTCTTCGACTTCGGCCGGAATTGCGTGATGGCTGATCGCCACGCGCGCGCAAGCCGTATCGAGCAGCGAGACTGCTTTATCGGGCAGCTGGCGATCCGGAATGTATCGATGCGACAGCTTGACCGCTGCTTCCAGCGCTTCGTCCAGCACTTGCACGCGATGATGCTTTTCCATCATCGAGACGATGCCGCGCATCATCAGCACGCCCTTCTCTTCCGTCGGCTCGTCGATCTTGACGGTTTGGAAGCGGCGGGTGAGCGCGGGATCTTTCTCGATGTATTTCTTGTACTCGGACCACGTCGTGGCACCGATGGTGCGCAATGTTCCTCTCGCCAGTGCCGGCTTCAAGAGGTTCGCGGCGTCGCCAGTGCCTGCGGCACCACCGGCACCCACCAGCGTGTGGACTTCGTCGATGAACAGCACGATGGGCTTCGGCGAAGCCTGCACCTCGTCGATGACCTGGCGCAGGCGCTGCTCGAACTCGCCTTTCATGCTCGCGCCTGCCTGCAACAAGCCGACGTCGAGCGCACGCACGGAAACATCTTTCAACATCGGCGGTACATCGCCGAGCGAAATACGACGCGCGAATCCTTCGACGACTGCTGTCTTACCGACGCCAGCTTCGCCCGTGATAATGGGATTGTTCTGGCGACGGCGCATCAGGATGTCGATGATCTGGCGAATCTCTTCGTCGCGACCGACCACCGGATCGATCTTGCCTTCGCGAGCCTGCGCCGTGAGATCGACGGTGAAACGCTTCAACGCCTCTTGCTTACCGAGCTGTGCCGGCGGCATCGCGCCGCTCGCCTCGCCCGGTGCCGCTTGCGCCAGGTCCGTGCCGTCGTTCGCCGCCAGCGCGCTTTCCGGAGAGCTGGCGATGATCTGCGCGAGATCGTCTGCCAACTGATCGGGTTTGATCTTTTCGAACTCTTTCGAGATGCCGACCAGCATATTGCGCAGGTTCGGCGTCTTGACACTCGCCAGGACCAGATAGCCGGTGCGCACCTTCGAATCGCCGTACTTCAACGTGGACCAGATCCAGGCGCGTTCGACCAGGTCTTCGATGTGAGCCGAGAGATCGGAAATGGAACTCGCCCCTCGTGGCAGACGATCGAGCATCTCGGTGAGATCGCGCGCGAGCTTGGAAGGATCGAGAGAAAACGCGCGCACGATCAGGTGCACGTCCGAGTTCTGCAGCTGCAGGATCTGGTGCAGCCAATGCGCCACTTCCACGTACGGATTGCCGCGCAACTTACAGAAAACCGTCGCGCCTTCGATCGCGTTGTAGGCCAGGCTGTTGAGCTTGCCGAACAGGGCCACGCGGCTGATGTCGCTCATGAGAGCACCCTCGTCGATGTTTGTTTTCAGTCTCGTATCTAGTGCCGACGGCTCATGCGTTGCATGCGTCGCCGCGAATGATCACGTCTTCCGCCGTGCTGTCCCGGCCGCCGACCCACGACGTCCAGCCGAGCCGCGAGCCTGATCCCAACTGCATCGCCGGCACCTCGCGCGAGGTCAGGCGCAGTCGCAGAATCCAGCTCCACTCGTCGTTCGTGTACAGCCGCACCAGCGCCGCCAGTTCCCGTAACCCGGCAGTGCCCGGCAGAAAATGTTCGAAGGTCGCAAGCGTCAGCGGGCCCATCACGATTTCGAACTGATGCTGACTCTGCCAGGAGGCCGAGCCAAGCGTCGTCCCGATGCCAAGCTGCGCGTTCTGCGATCCTTCACCCAGGCGCGTGAAGCTCTGCGGCGGAATATCCAGCCAGGCAGGTGCGAATGAATGCACAGCAATCGGCAATTCGAAATAGCCCGCAAGGATGTCTTCCAGTCCTTCCGCGGACCGAGTCTGCGCACCGAACTGAGCGGCTCGGCTCAGCTTGGCATGATCCAACACCGCATCGCGCCCGGCACTCGCATCGAACCCCAGCCCCAGCATCGAGCCCATGTAGAGTTTGAAACGATCGTGGCTCGGCCGGTCGTGGGTCGTGGCCGGATCGGACTCGGCCCAGGCACGATAGAACAGCGCGATCAGGCGATGCTGCAGAAAATTGATGAAGTCGCTGAAGGTCGGATCGTTGAGCTGACGCTCGCGCTCGTAAGCCACTTCGGTGAAGTGCAGCGGCAACGGCCCGTTGGGACCGAACAGTCCGAAGGAATATTCCTCCAGGCGCTCCGGCGTGTCTTCGGACGCCTGCAGCCCCGCCAGTTCCGTCGGCACGAATGTGAGATACGGCGGCTGCGCGAGACGAATCGCGTCCTCGGAAGCGCGCCGGCTTTCGCCGAGCCTCGGTCGATCCGCATACACGCGTTCCATCAACCGCAGGGCGGCGAACAGGCTGAACCGATGCGGCTCATCGCGTAACGAGCTGAGATCCGTCATAGCGTCGCTCGCACGCCCAAACGCGGAGCCCACTGCTTGATCTCGCCGCGTACCTGCGAACGCAGTTCCATGCGCGTGAACGAATTCAACGAGACGTAACGAGCGAAGAACTGCTCCAGCACCGACGCGAGAATCAGGATGCCCGTGCCTTCGAACGCCGCGTCATCCAATGTGAGTGCGATCCGCAGCCCGCGACCATACGTAATCGGCCCGCCGCCCGGAATCCGCTCGACCACAGGCGAGTACGCGATGTGACGTACGCCTTCGATCTGCCGTGTCTGCACCGGATCGTTGGTATCGGCGTAGAGACTCAGCAATTCGCGCAGCAGGTCCGCACCACCCTCGCCGTCGCGCAGTGACAAATGATTCAGCGACAACTGACTGATGAGCTTCCAAGCCGTATCGCCGAAGGCCGGCGAAGGCTTGGGCGTGGTCGGGCCTGTGGTGCAACGAATCGATTCGACCGGCGCGGAGCCTTCCAACAGGAAGTCGGTGCGTCCTTTGCCGAACGTGGTTTGAATCGGCAGATCGCGATTGGTACACAGCGCCTCGACATCCAGCTGACGAAAGCTGCTGCCGACGGATTGCTCGCGACCGTCCACGACCGAAACGAACACTTCCGTGCCGATGTAGTTGGTGCGAGTGCCGGTCTGCTGTTGGCGCGACGAAAACAAACGCTGGCGCCGCTGCATGGTGAAGTATACGTTCTCCTCGCCGGTGCGCTTGTAGTGCGTACTGGAGTAGAACGGCAGCACCGCTGTTTTCGGTGCATCCTCCGCGCCGATGCCCGTGACCTTCTCGATGGAGTGCACTTCGAAATCCATCGGCCGGTTGCGATCCGGCAGCACGTGATGCTCGGTGTCGTAGTCGCCGACATGGATGCGATCGAGCGACTTGTGAAACAAATTGATGATGGGGCTGCAGTAGAGCCGGAACTGCTCGGCGCCGAGCGCATTCTCCAGCGCGGGCTGGGCGCGATCCAGCACCAGGAAAATATCCAGCTCCGTGCCGGCACAAGCGCGCACGGCGGGTGCGAGATGCCGCACTTTGAAAAACAGGAAGCGCTCCGGAAACGCGAAGTACTCCTGCAACAGACGATAGCCTTCGAAGGTGCGATTGGTTGCCGGCAGCAAGCTCTCCGAATCCGCATAACCGACTGGAACAATGGCGTCCGCGGCTGCGCGCTGTCCGACGGCGCCCATCGTCGTGCCACGCGCAAACACGCCGATACCATCGGCAAGCACCTGTTCGTGAATTCGAGCGGCGGTGTCGGTGCTGGCCTTGATGAAAAACGTCAGCTCGTCGAGCGGCAGCGAATTGATCGGCACCCCGCCGGTCGAGCGCAGACGCAATCGAATCGCCGCTCGGGTATGCTCGTCGACAGGCACATTCAACGCAGCCAATGCGCCGGTGCCGGATACATATCGAGCCTCCGCCACCGTCAGCGGCCACAACGTGACTTCGTGCGCGGTACGGAACTCACAAGCTGTGCGCTCGCCTTTGTGAAGTTGCATCGACAGACTCGCGCCGCGCGGAATTTTCACTCCGGCCTGGAGCGAATCTTCCTTGAAGTCCGGTGTGAACTCCGCAATCGCGCACGATGGCACCGGCGCGAGGAAATGCGGATACACCATTTCCATCAAATGCTGAGTGAACTCCGGGTGACGTGCATCGAGCTTCAACTGCACGCGCGCGGTTAGAAACGCCACACCTTCCAGGAGTCTTTCGACGTACGGATCGGCGCATTCGGTGCCGTCCAATCCGAGACGGGCGGCGATTCGCGGATACTGAGTCGCAAACTCCGCGCCCATTTCGCGAAGAAACTGCAGCTCGCGGTTGTAGTAGTCGAGCAGTCGCGGATCCATGATTGGGTCTAGCTAGCGTCGGAGATGCGCACGTCGCCGGTGTCTACGTCGATGCTCGTTCGCAGCACCAGGTGCTGCGCCACCGGCTGGCCCCACAGCTCCGCATCGATCTTGAACGACATGGTCATCTCGTCGGAATCCTTCGACACTTCGGGCGTCACTTGCACGCGAGACAACCGCGGCTCGTAGTTGGTGATTGCTTCCTGCAAACGTTTAGCTGTAATGCGCGTGTCGACCGACGTCACCATGCGACCCGCAAGCGAAGGCATGCCGTAGTTCAGCACGGAGCGCGCAACCAACGGATATCGCGTGAGATCGTCGACAGCCGCGAGATTGCCGGTGTTCAACAGCCAACTCAAATCCCGCTGCACGCACTCACGCAGCCGGCGCATCGAGATCATGTGCTTCGCACCGGGATCGACTTGATCGTTCAGCGACGTGCGCGATTCGACGGAACAAAACGCCTGGAGCTCGATGCCTCGCGGCGCACCGGGCGGTTTGATGACGAATGCTTTCAATTGCGCCGGACTCGGCGCGGAGCTGCCGGCGGACAAGCGCCAGGTGAATGTTTCGACGTCGGGCTTGATGGAATCCGCGCCGTCGTGCTTCAACCCCTGGGACCGCAGGATGCCGAGCAGTTGCTCGGTCGAGATCTGCAACTCCTGCAGCTTGGCTGCAGGAGTCGAAATCGTAAATGTCGTGACGTAACGCTCTTCGTCAATGAGACGATCGAATAGCGCGGGTTGCAGGCGTTCCTTGAGACTCAGCTCAGCCATCGGCACTGCCCAACACCAGCTCGCGCAGCTCCAGCAATCCGACTTCGATCGTGTCCGTGGTCAACACTCGCTGGCCGAGGCCCAGGTACGTGTCGCCTGCTTCGCTCTGCCAATCCGTGCGACGTGCCATGCGGATCTGCGAGTCCTCGATGGTTTCAGAGCCGGGATAGCGCGTGGGCACCAGCGCGGACACTTCGCCGCCGTTCACCAACGTGAGTTGCGCCGGCGTCCAGACCAGGTCGCGCACGTCGCTCGGTACTTCGATGACGACGCGTTTCAAACGTTCGAATGGCATCCAGTAGTATTTGCCGTTGACCAGCACTTCGAGCACTGGCCCGAGTCGCGAATCGGCATCGGCGATCCATTGGATCTCGCTGCCGTTGAGCGTGCCGCCGGTGGTCGGCGCTTGTTCCAAAGCAGTCGCGCGCAACTCGCTCGCCTGCTGAAAATGACGTTGATTGGTGAGGCTCAGCGCTTGAATCAACAGCGCGAGCCACTCCGGCGGATCGCCGAAAATGAGCGGCGAGCGCTCGCCGGCGAACACGCTCTGGCGCAACCGTTCGCACGCGATGGCGGTTTGATACGTACGCACCATCGGCAAGTGGCTGGCATCCATTTCTTCCAGCACTTTCAGCTGATTCAGCGCGCGGTCCCACTGACCGAGCACCATCAGCAATTGCGCCAGGAACACGCGCAACTTCGCATCGCTGGGATGCTGGCGGATGTCGGCCTGTAATTGCGCTAGCGACTGCGCGAGATCGCCGACGCGAAAGCTTTCTTCTGCTGCGCTCATAGTGGTTCTACCAACGGAAAAATGCGTGGGCGACTTCCCGTAAGTCGCCTCAAGCAGCCGTCCCTGGAGCGTTGGCCAGCCAGTACGTCCGTGTACTGTCGTTCGTGCGGTTCGAGGCGACGTTAAGTCGCCTCGAAAAAGGCATCCGCACTCACCCCTTGTCGTTACCAGCCACGTCCCACGTGTACTGGCCGCCGTCCTTGCCGCCGCCCTTCTCGTCCTGAATCTTGTATTCGAAGTGCACCTTGGAGAAGTTCAGCGTCACGTTCTCCGTCAGGCGGTCTTCGCCGCCCGAGCCACCGGTGGTGACCGCTGTGACCAGGCACTCGGTGAATTCCATGATGATGTATTCGAGCGGTTTCTCGCCCGCTTTGCGCACGATCAGCTTGGCGCTCTTCACGTGCTTGCCGTTGCAGCACGCCAGCTGCAGGTCGGCGCTAGCCTTGTCGACATACTTGGTGAACGACAGATCCTGCACGTTCACCTTGCCCGAGCCGCCGCCGCCGCCGGTGTGGAAACTACCGGAATTGCTCAGGCCCCAGCTCCACGCGAGGACATCGATGGCTTCTTTATGGGCTTTGTCTTTCGACTCGCCCTTGATGCCGTCGACGACCATGAACATATCCACTGCCATTGTTCTCGCTCCTTAGTTGCTTACCAGCGATTGCTGCGAACGCCGGCCCGCGCCGGCGCGGCACCCACGTTCTTCGATCAGGCTGTCTTCTGCGACGGGAGCTTGGACACCAAGCTCAACGTGACCGAGACCCCTTCGAGTTGATAGTGCGGACGCAGATAGAACTTCGCGGCGTAATAGCCCGGGTTGCCTTCCACATCCTCCACCTTCACCTCTGCGGCCGACAGTGGCCGTTTGGCCTTGATCTCGTCGCCGACGGTGGCCGGATTCGCGACCACATATTGTTGGATCCAATCCCCCAGGAACCGCTCCATGTCGGCGCGCTCTTTGAAGGAGCCGACTTTGTCGCGGACCATGCATTTCAAGTAGTGAGCGAAGCGGCAGCTCGCGAACAGGTACGGCAGGCGCGCAGCCAGCCGGGCGTTCGCGGTCGCGTCCGGATCCTGATACTCGAACGGCTTCTGCAACGATTGCGCGCCGATGAACGCGGCGACATCGGTATTCTTACGGTGAATCAGCGGCATCATCCCGGAGTTCGCAAGCTCCGCTTCGCGCCGGTCGCTGATGGCGATTTCGGTTGGACACTTCATGTCCACGCCGCCGTCGTCGCTCGGGAACGTATGTACCGGCAGCCCTTCGACCGCACCTCCCGACTCGACACCGCGGATCGACGAACACCAGCCGTACAGCTTGAACGACCGATTGACGTTCACCGCCATCGCGTACGCCGAATTGGCCCAGGTGTACTTCGTATGAACCCCGCCGCCGGTTTCTTCTTCGAAGTCGAATTCTTCGACCGGATTGGTCTTCGCGCCGTAGGGCAGTCGCGCCAGGAAACGCGGCATCGCCAAGCCGATGTATTTCGCGTCGTCCGCTTCGCGCAGCGAACGCCACGCGGCGTAATCGGGTGCGGCGAAAATCTTGGACAGGTCACGCGGGTTCGCGAGCTCCTGCCACGAGTCCATGCCCATCAACGCTGGCGCTGCGCCCGCGATGAAAGGAGCGTGAGCACCGGCCGCGATCTGCGCCATCTGACCGAGCAACTCGACGTCCGGCGGTGTGTGATCGAAGTGATAATCGCCGACCAGACAACCGTACGGCTCGCCGCCGAGCTGACCGTATTCCTGCTCGTAAACGCGCTTGAACAGCGGGCTCTGATCCCACGCGACGCCTTTGTATTTGCGCAGCGTCTTGCCCAGCTCCTTCTTGGAGATATTGAGCACGCGGATCTTCAACATCTCGTCCGTCTCAGTGTTGTTGACGAGATAATTCAAACCGCGCCACGCGCTCTCGACCTGCTGGAAGCGCTCGTGATGCAGGATCAGGTTGACCTGGTCGGTCAACTTTTTGTCGATCTCGGCAATAATCGCTTTGATGGTGCCGACGACGTCGTCGGAGATAACCGTTGTTTCCCGTAATGCCTGCTGCGCCAGAGTGAGCACCGCGTTTTCGACTTCCGCGCGCGCGCGATCCGTCTTGGGCTTGAACTCTTTTTGCAGCAGCGAGGCGAATTGATCGGCTGCGACTGCGGCGCCGCCTTGCTCTTCTATTTTGGCTTCTGCCATGGCTAATCCTCGACTCGGTTACTTGCTTTCGTCCGGCAGTGCCGGCTTGGCTTTATCGGCCAGCGACTTCAACAGCGCCGGATCGTTGAGCACCTTGGAGATCAAGTCCTCGGCGCCGGTCTTGCCGTCCATGTAAGTGATGAGGTTGGACAGCTGCGAGCGGGCTTCGAGCAGCTTCGCGAGCGCGTCCACCTTGCGTGCCACGGCGGCCGGCGAGAAATCCTCCATGCTCTCGAACGTGATGTCGACGCTGAGATTGCCTTCGCCCGTCAACGTATTGGGTACGCTGAACGCGACGCGCGGTTTCATCGACTTCATGCGATCGTCGAAATTGTCGATGTCGATGGCCAGGAACTTGCGATCGTCGACCGGCGGCAACGGCTCTTTGACGTCGCCCGACAGATCCGCCATCACACCCATGACGAACGGAATCTGCACCTTTTTCGGCGAGCCGTACAACTCGACGTCGTATTCGATTTGCACGCGTGGCGCGCGATTGCGCCCGATGAATTTCTGACTGCTCGGCTTCGCCATGCAACACCTCCTAGAAACTCTCAGCCATATAGCGGTAAATCGTTACGGTCGATAGCGATCTTCCGGACAGGTGCGCGGACGTTATTCGTCCCGCAGGCCGCCGGCGGATCGTGCCGTCGACACTGCATCCGGGGCAATGTCGGCCAGCACTTCGAGAAAATCTTTGGCCACCAGCCGCTTCGCGCGTTCGATGAACAGCGGGATCGGACTGGAAGGCTCGTTGGTACGGAAATAGTTGGCCACTGCGTCGAGCGCTCGGATCGCATCTTGCCGCGAATTGATCGCCCCCAGCGAGCCGGAGTTTGCAGCAGCGCCGGTCGTCGGCGCAGCACCGTTGCCCGCCACGGGTGCTTCGGTCGTGGCGCCCGGATGACCAGAGAGTCCATCCGTCAGCACTCGCTGCAACTGCACCAGCTGCGTGACGAGCGGATCGAATGTCGGCGCGGCTTCTGAACCGCCCTCCTCGCGCATCTTGGTCTCGATTGCTTTCAGAGCTTCGAGCGCCGCGATCACGGACGACTGTAATGCAGTGAGATCGGCTGCAGGACTTGCTGCCAGGACGGCGCGTATCGCCGACTCCTCCGGCACTTCTTCGCCCTCCGGCTTCGCCACCTGCCCGGTCGCGATTTCGAAATCTCGCAACGTGAACGTACCAAGCACCGCATGACGCAGGATCGGCAGGCGCCGCACGCCATCGACGATAGCCATGCGATCGGCGAATGAGTTGATCGCATTCTTGCGGAGAATCGCGTCGTCGTCGACCAGCGGATAAACCTGCGGCCAATATTCGTTCAGCCAGTGCGCGGCGACACTCAACGTGTCCAGGAATGCAGGCAACCCCTCGGTGCGCAACACCGCTGCGCCGAAATGCGCCAGCAGGCGAAAGTCCTTACTCTGCTCAAGTGCAGCGCGCGACTTGGATTCGATATCTCGCCATGCCGGCGCAGGATTCAGCGGCACGCTCTGACCGAACAGGCGATACGCGTCGAACGACGCAAGCAAGTGCGAATCTTCCAGATTTTCGCCGCACGGCGCGGCGCTCGATAGCGGCTGGCGCAGCTCGGCAAATTGCGATGAGTCCGTCATACCTGAAGAGCCCTTTACGCACGCGGGGGCGGTTGTTGCGTCCCTCGGGACGAGGTCCGCTGACGTTGTACCGACCTTCGATAGCCCGGGTAGCTTGTTCTTTTTACTACAGAAGTCAATCGACTACCTGGGGCCTTCAAGCAAATGTAACGGACCGGCCTGCGGCACGCCTGAACGCTCACGCGTGGCGGCTGCCGAACTGTTCGGCGACCGCCCAGGCGACATAGTCGACGCGCTGTTCGCGCAGGCCGGAAATATTGATGCGTCCGTCGCCCGGCATATAGATGTGCTTTTCCTGGCGCAGCCGATCGACCAGCTCCGAGGTGAGATCGAGCATCGAGAACATGCCTCGCTGAGCAACGATCTGCGAGAAGTCGCGGTCCGGGCAGGCGAGCGACAGCGCTTCGGTCAAAGTCTTGCGTAAAGCCCCGATGCGCTCGCGCATCTTCGTTAACTCGCGACGCCACTGAATTGCCAACTTCGTATCTTCGAGAATGCGCGCGACGACAGCGGCGCCGTGATCGGGCGGCATTGAATAGATCCCGCGAGCAATCTTGCCTAAATTCGCCGCGGCGGCATCCGCATGCTGGCGTGTCTGGCCCACTACGATGAGCGCTCCGACGCGTTCTCTATACAAACCAAAGTTCTTCGAACACGACACCGAGATCAATACTTCCGGCAGCTTCTCCGCCAGGATCCGTGCACCGTAGGCATCTTCATCCAACCCGTCGCCGAGTCCCTGATAAGCGAGATCGACGAACGGCACCAGGCCGCGCCGATTCAACAGTTCGGCGATTTGCTGCCACTGTTGTTGTGAGAGGTCGGCACCCGTCGGGTTGTGACATGCGCCGTGCAACAGCACGACCGTGCCGGCGGGAAGTGCGTCGAGCGCGTTCGTCATACGATCGAACTGCACAGCGCCGGTAGCCTTGTCGTAGTACGGATAACGTTGCAGCTGTATGCCCGCGCTCGACAACAATGGAACGTGATTCGCCCAAGTGGGATCGCTGACGACGATGGGGGTCGTTGGGTTCGCTTTCTTGATCAACTCGGCGCCGATGCGCAACGCGCCGCAGCCGCCGGGCGCTTGAATCGTCCGCACGCGCTCGTCGCGAAGCGCCGCGTGTTTCGCACCGAGCACCAATGTGCCGATGGCTTCGTTGAAACGTTCGTTGCCGGTCGGACCCAGATACGTTTTCGAATCCTGCTCGGTGAGCAAGCGCTGCTCGGCCGCTTTGACGGCTTCGAGCACTGTCGTTAGCCCGCGTTCGTCGCGGTAAACACCCACGCCGAGGTCGACTTTGTCGGGCGAAGGATCATTACGAAAAGCGGCAATCAATCCCAGGATCGGATCTACCGGCGGCACATCGAGCGTCTGAAACATGCGGACTCACTCTCCCTGAAGCGCAATCGAAAGGCGCGTCAGGATAGTGCAGGTGGCGCCGGCATTCGAAAGTCGTCGCACAACTCAAACGGCCGTGCCACCCAACTACCGGCACTCCAGCGCAGCTACGATTGCGCGAATTTGGCGCTATTTGAGTTTTTTTGCAAATCTGCCTCTTGCGCTTCCGAAAAATTCCCCTAAAGTTGTCATACAACCAGCGGTCAAACGACCCTGATCGAATCATTTTCGATCATTCACAATCATCAGCGCGAAATGCGTGGGGCGCGAGGATGACTCCGTGACCGGTGGTTGAGATCGACAAGCAACGAGTCAGTTGGGGGATTGAACATGCGCACGCATTCGCGTCGTGGCCTGCAGCGTTGGGCCATTCGTTCGGCTATCGCCATCGCCCTTTCCACGTCCGCCGCGACTTCGGTGGTTGCCCAACAAGCAAGCAGCGCAGAGAACGTGGAGGAAGTCATCGTTACCGGCTTTCGCGAGAGCCTGAATCTCGCGCTCGACAAGAAACGCGAAGAAATCGGCGCGGTCGACGCCATCATGGCCGAGGACATCGCCGACTTTCCGGATCTGAACCTGGCCGAAGCCATGCAGCGCATTCCCGGCGTGACGATCAATCGCGAAAGCGGCCAGGGTCGCACGATCACCGTCCGAGGTTTGGGCGGCGACTTCACACGCACCAACATCAACGGCATGGAAACAGTCGCAGGCTCGACGGGTAATCGCGGCCGTGGTTTCGACTTCAACGTGTTCGCGTCCGAGCTGTTTCAAAGCATCGTCGTGCGCAAGACTCAAACGGCGGATCTCGACGAAGGCTCGCTCGGCGCGACCGTCGAATTACAAACAGCGCGTCCGTTCGATTTCCAAGGCTTTCGCGCGGCCCTGTCCGGCCAGGCGAGTTACAACGACGTGACGGAAGATACCAATCCGCGCGCCGCCGGCCTCGTGAGCTGGTCGAACGACGATCGCACCTACGGTGCGTTGTTCTCCGCTGCCTATAGCGAACGCAATCCGTTCGACGAAGGCTTCGGCACCACGCGCTGGGGCGATAACGGTCAAGCCGTAATCGATCGCACTCCCGGCGGCACCGGGCGCCCCACCGGTAACTTCCGTAGTTGCACGATCTGCTCGTCGGCAGCGGAGCTCGATTCCATCAATCGTGCATTTCATCCGCGCATTCCGCGCTACGCCGAAAGTTTGCTCGATCAAAAACGTTACGGCCTGACCGGCGCGCTACAGTGGCAACCCGCCGAAGCGACGCTGATCAATTTCGATGTGCTGTACGCGTACTACAGCAGCCAGACCGAGAACGCGAACGCCGGCTCGATTTCTTTCAGCCGCGCCAACGCTACCGGTGTCAACGAAACTACCGTGCGCGACTACGCGCTGGACGGCGACAACCTGGTCTACGGCGTGTTCGACGATGTCGACCTGCGTTCCGAGAACGGCTTCGAACGTCACATCACCAAATATCACCAGTTCACCTTGAGCGGCTCGCACGAATTCAGCGATACGTTCCGTCTCAGCGCCTTGCTCGGCACGAGCAAGAACGATCTGCAGACGCCCTACAACTTCTCGTTCGCGTACGACGCGCTCAACGTCGACGGCTACACCTACGATTTCCGCAACGGCCAGGACCGCATGCCGTATCTGGTACACGGCATCGACATGAACAATCCGGCGCTGTGGACGCTGACCGAAGCGCGCCGTCGCGAGAGCTCGGTCGTCAACAGCTACGACACCGGCAATTTTGCGCTGGAATACGACATCACCGACCGCGTGACGATCAAAGGCGGCGCGCTGGTGAAACGATTCGAAGTCGACATGAAAGACTTTTCCTCAGGCGGCGTGCTACCGCCCCGCGCTCAGCTGGTCGGCGTCGGCGACATTGCACGTTCGCTGCCGGTCGGCCGGGATCTCGATATCCCCGCCGGATCGGACCGCAGTTACATCGTCCCGGATATGTGGAAATCGGCGGACTTCATCGGCATGTTCACCGATCCCGCGTTCGCGCTGACGGTTTCCACCGGCGACACACGCACCGTGACCGAAGACGATGCCAGCGCCTTCGTCGCGGTCGATTTCGAGTACGACGTGTTCGACATGCCGTTGCGAGGCACGACCGGTGTTCGTTACGCGCAAACGGATGTGACTTCCAAAGGCATCCTGAATCGCACCGGCGTCGGCAATCAGCTGGTGCAGGTCGACAACGATTACACCGACACGCTGCCCTCGATCAATTTGGTTCTGGAAGCAGCCGAGGATTTCCTGGTGCGTTTCGGCGCGGCCAAAGTCATGGCGCGGCCGTCGTTGGGCGATTTGACTCCGGGCGGCACGGTGAACGTCGGCTCGCGCACGGTGAGCTTCGGTAATCCGCTGCTCAATCCGTTCCGCGCGACCAACTACGACATGGGTGCCGAGTGGTACTTCAAGGACGAGGCATTGCTCGGCCTCGGTTTGTTCTACAAAGACATCAAGTCGTTCAGCGTTCGCGAGACGCGCGGCTTGCCGTTCACTGAAACGGGTTTGCCGGTCGCGTTGCTCAACGGCCTCGATCCGGCGACGTCATTCGAAGTCACACGAAACATCAACGGCGACGGCGGCTGGATTCGCGGCGTCGAATTCCAATATCAACAGCCCTTCACGTTCCTGCCGGGCGCCTTCAGCAACTTCGGCTTCATCGGCAACTACACATACATCGAATCGGCCGTGCAGTACGGCCAGGCGCCGGACGGCTCGACGATCCGCAACGATCTGCTCAACCTGTCCCGCAACACGTACAACCTGACGCTCTATTACGAAACCGAGAAGTTCAGTGCACGTATTTCCTCGGCGTTCCGCGGCGACTATCTGACCGCCTTCCCCGGCGGCAACGGCACCACCGAAGAAGGCGTGAACGATGCGACCAACGTCGACATGTCCGCGTCTTATAACGTCACCGACAACTTCACCGTCTCGCTCGAAGGCATCAACTTGACCGACGAATACACCGACGCTTACGTGGACGTCGACAACCTGGTCTCGCGCTATCGACACACAGGTCGCGAGATTCTGCTCGGCGTGCGCTACAGCTACTGAGGTTCAATGCATGCTCAGCATCGCGCGACGCCATGTGGGACTGTGGGCGACACTGATTTCGGGCGTCTCGGTATTGGGAGGCTGCGGTACCCCCGCCGCAGCTCCCAACCGAGCGCCCGAACCCTCGGCCGTCGCGAACAAATATTTCAGCGACTGGCCGCAAGGCACGGACCCGGCGGAAGTCGGACGACGCGTTGCTAACAACTTCGCCGCGCGCGGCTTCGACTTCCAGGTCAATTCGTTTCACCGCTGGATCATTTATCCAGAGGTGTGCGCCTGGTACGGCTCGCTACAAGTCGCGCAACTCACCCAAGACGAGCAGCTGACGCAGCAGCTGGTCGGCAAGTTCGTTCAATTCCTCACTCCCGAGGGCGCGCGACGACTCAGTCCTCGCTCGCACGTCGACTACCGCATCACCGGCGTCGTACCGTTGCAGATCTATCGGATCAACAACGATCCAACGTATCTCGCGCTCGGCCGTGACTTCGCCGATAAGCAATGGGAGAACACCACGCCGGACGGCATCACCACCGAAGCGCGTTACTGGTCCGACGATTTGTACATGCTGCCCGTGCTTCAGGTGCAGGCGTATCGCACGACCCAGGATCCAAAGTACCTGGATCGCGTGTCGATGACGATGGTCGCGTACCTGGACAGGCTGCAACAACCGAACGGTTTGTTTCTTCACAGTCCCGACTCGCCCTTCTACTGGGGCCGTGGCAACGGTTGGGTCGCAGCCGGTATGACGGAAGTACTCTCGGTGTTGCCGCCCGAACATCCGCACTACGCACGCATCCTGCAGGCCTATCGACTCATGATGGCCGGGCTGCTCAAGTATCAGAATCAGGACGGCCTGTGGCTGCAGCTCATCGATCAACCGGATTTCTGGCCCGAGACCTCCGGCAGCGCCATGTTCGCGTTCGCGATGGTTGAAGGCGTGAAGCGTGGCTGGCTGAATGCGCAGAGCTACGGCCCCGCGGCTCGCAAGGCATGGCTCGGGCTCGTGACATACGTCGATTCAGCTGCGAACATCCGCGAGACCGTGGTGGGCACGAACAAAGCCTTCAATGAGGTCGGCCCCGATCTGCAAGTGCAGAAGCAATTCTACTTCGACCGTCCGCGACGTACCGGCGACCTGCACGGTCAATCGCCGATGCTGTGGACGGCGGCAGCACTCCTGAGATGAACGCATCCAACAACCGATCGATGCTTGCATTGGCAATCGCCACTGCTTTGAGTTTTCCTGCGTCGGCGTTCGCCAGTAAGGCAACGGTGGTACTCCACAACGACGTCAAAATCGCACGCCCCGCCGAAACCATCGTCATTCCATTCGCGGAAGTGAAGAAGGCATTGCCCGATGTCACGTTCGATCAAGTGGTCGTGCGCAATCGCAAAGGCGGGATTGTCCCGTCGCAAGTCACCGCGATGAAACACGTCCATCGCGGTCCGGCCGAGTACGACGACCTGATTTTCCAGGTCGATTTCGCCGCCGGCAGAGCTCGCGAAACCGTAACCATCGAAACTTCCGCGACCCCTCACCCGCCCGTCCCCAGCAAAGTCTTCGCTCGTTACGTTCCGGAACGCTATGACGACTTCGCGTGGGAAAACGATCTCACCGCGCATCGCGCCTACGGCCAGGCCCTGACGCAGCCGAGTGCCACCAAGGATCAGATGACGAGCAGCGGCCTGGATCTGTGGACCAAGAAGGTCCCCTACCTGATCGTGGATCGCTGGTATCGCAAAGGTCACGATGGCCTGCACTCGGACACCGGCGAAGGATTGGACTTCTACGAAGTCGGCCGCAATCGAGGTGTCGGTGGCACCGGTATATGGGACGGACGGGATTTGCTGGTGTCCGGAAATTGGCAGCAGCATCACATCTACGCCAACGGCCCGGTGCGCGCGATCTTCGATCTTACGTACGAACCCTGGGATGCCGGCAATGGCGTGAAGGTCAGCGAGACCAAACGTTTCATCGTCGATGCAGGTCAACAGCTCGACGAGGTTCACAGTACCTTCAACTTCACTCCTGCAGCGGGCACCGACGGCACACTGACAATCGGCATCGGCGTTACCGAGCATCCGAGCGCCGCCGACGTTCAAGTGAAGCAAGATACGCGAGGGAAATTTCTCGCAGTCTGGGAAACATACAAGAACGATCCGACGCATGGCGATCTCGGCACCGGCGTACTGCTCGCTCCGGATGCCGAGTTCTCTGGCTTTGCACGCACCACGCCGCCCACCAAAGGCAGGCCTGACAGCTTGATGCTGGTGAAAGTCAAACCCGGCGAAACGGTTCGTTACTTTGCGGGCGGCGCCTGGAAGCCGGCGGGCAAGGTAAAGACTGCGACCGACTGGAATGCATACATGACAGCGAAGGCGGCGCGGCTGGCCGCGCCGATTCGCGTTGAGATCAATGCGACGGCTGCTCCGCCAGCACGGTGATCGGGCTCGTGCCGATCAACCCTGCCGGCAAGGGCTGCAGGTTTTCCATGTCTTGTGGCTGGAAGCGTTCACCGTAGCGAAGATTCAACAATCGATAGTCCGGCGGCGTGCGACCGGCAAGCGTGTTGATCGCGAGATTGCCAACACGCACTTCCAGTTCGTTGCTACCGGCCTTGAGTTGCCGAGTGATGTCGATCTCATAGGGCGGCGTCCACACCGATCCGACGCGCTGACCGTTGATGAACACTTCAGCGGCTTCGCGCACCGGACTTTCGAGCCACGCGCGACTGCCCCGCTGCTGGTCGTTGAATGGCACGGGTGTACCCGAGCCGAAACTCAGGAAGTAACGACCGCCGATCGATCTCACTTCAAGGTTGCGCTTGTAACTGGCGACACCCGAGTAGTAGCGGGTTGCCGCGTCGTCAGTCCACGAGGCGAGCGCCTTCAGGGAACGCTTCAACTGCAGAGGTGCGAACTCGACTTGCCAGTCTGTGGACACGTCGGCAATCACGGTTCTCACAGCGGCAGCGCTCGTCGGCGCGGACGCGCCAAAGACCACGATAACGGATTCGTAGGGCGCAAGCTTCAGATCGAACTCATTGCCAGTGAGTGCCTTCACGCCCCCTGTCACAGGATCCCACAGCTGCGCTGGCTTGCCCGCGCCGTCACGAAAGCGCGCTCGGGTGGTGATGTCCTTGTTGGTCGTGTTGGCGACGAAATAAATATCGCCTTGTTCGAGCCGGCGGTGAATGAATCCAACGGCCGACTGCTCGCGTTCGAGCTGCAGATCCGCTTCGAGGATTTTGCGCAATTCAGTGCCAACCGCGCTCTGCGCCACCACGCGCGAACGGTTCGACGGAAACAGTTTTTTGGTCAATGCTTGAACCTGCTGCGCTTGAGCGGCCGAGTTGCGATAGCCCGCTCCGAGCGACGGCGCCTGGTCGACGGCGAGCACCGTTCCACCTCGTCGCACGAACTGCTCGACCTTTTTGTAAGTCGACAGATCGACGCGAGTCACGTTCGGCAACAACAGCACGAGATATCGTCCTTGCAGTTTGTCCAGCGAACCAGCATCGATGTAATCGAATCCGTAGCCGGCATCGAGCAGCTGGGTGGTCAGCGCGGCCGTCACATAGTTGTGCATCTCGTCGCTGACAGTCGCACGACCCGGCTTGGTCGCAGCCCACGCATCGTTGGTAGGCAACAGAATTGCCACGTCATTCGCCGGTCGCCCCTGACGCAGTACGTAACTCACACGCTGCATGTAGCGCGAGATGTCCGGCATGACGTGCCACCATGGATTCTGATCGCTGAACACAGCAGCGGCATACAGACTCCAACCCGGCTCGGCAACACCCGGCGGCGTGTACGGCCAACCGTGACCAATGAGCTGGTTGATTCCCTGCAGAAACAAAATGTCCGCCTCGGCTTTCATATCAAGCGGCGTGGCGCGGAACGACGGGGAATGCAGCCACGTCCACGCTTCGGCGGACGTGACATTGCGATCGAACAGATGACTTGCAGACGTCGCCCAGCGCGTGGTGGTGAACGCTCGCCAGTTGTTCCCCTCGCCTTCGGGCAACGCGACCAGGGCATTGCTCGACAAAGTCACAGGTGGAAACCCATAGGTCTGCGAACGAAGCTGCGTGCGATGCGCGCGCGCCCAGGCATTCGCGGGCTTGAGATAACGTTCGTCGACCAGTTCGGACAGCGTCTGTCCCCAATCGTGACGAACGTCCGCGGCTTCCGGGCCGGTATCGAGAAACAGCGACGGCAGCAGCGGCAGCAAGTCGTAGCCGCGACGACGTTGGAATTCCTGCGGCAGATCGTCGGTCCAGTCGGCTTTGTACACTTCAAGACTGTCGCTGAAGACCGCGGTCGGTGGTCGATCGCCGAACGCTTGCATCAGCCGGTCACCGACCACGCTCAGATGACGGTCGATAGCCGCGCGACTCATGTGATCGAGCACGAAACCTTCGCCGCCGATGCCGGGGCGCTTCACTTGCTGACCGGTGCGACTGTGCACGAAGAACAACACGGTGCGCTCGCGAGTCGCTGCGTCGATCTGCAATCTCGGCGCAGCCGTCAATGGCAGTGCCCTGAGCGTGGCGGTCTGAATGCTTTCACCGCCGCCGTCGCCGATGAATATTCCCAGCAGCTTCTCGCCCGCTCCGACGCGCGGCGTCGGAACCGATGTTTCCTGCACGGCGAGCGGCATCTTGTACATGACGATCTGCGATGCCGCCTCAGTCACGGGCACGTGCGGGCCGCCGAACGGCCAGCCGCTGCCGAGTGTGACATCGACACGCAAGCCCTGCTCGACGCCCTCTTTCGCCGCAAAACGCAACGCGCCGATGAAGTCGTCGGACAGATACGTCAAGTTGCGCAAGCCGATATTCGGATCGTCGAGCGACAGCGGATACACCGGCTGAATTTCGAAGCCGCCGTAGCCACCGGCCTTCATCGCGCCGATCTCGCGCCTCAATTCGGGCTCGCTGACAGCAGGGCCGAACCACCACCAGCGCATCATGACGCGCGAGTCCTCTGGTGGAGCGCCGAACCCCGCACGCACTTGCTCGACAGTCTGCGCCGCGCCGAGCAGCGGCCACTGCAACAGCAGAGCGAAAGCAATCCAAGTTCGTGCGCGCGTCATGAACGTTTCCCGGTTCGATCTCGTTGTTCGACGCGACCATCCTATTTTGTATCTAACGACAGCGTCAACGTGATATCGCTGGAGGTAGTCGATGCGAGTTAGTCCTTGTGCGGTATTTATGTTGCTGCCACTGCTGTTCGCGAGCATCTCGCAAGCCGCGCCTGCGCAGCCCGATCCGCCGACCGAATGGATAGATCAAGACACCGGTCATCGCGTGCTGCGACTGTCAACCGAGCCTGGCACGGCGAGCCTGTATTTCCATCAAAACAGCTACTCGCCGGACGGCAAGAAGCTGGTCGTCACCACATCGGACGGCATTGCGACCATCGACTTGGAGACGCGCCAGGTTACGCACGTCGCCAAAGGAAACGTACGCATCATGGTCACCGGCCGCAACAGCGGCAATGTTTACTACACGCGTCCCGACGAAAAGGACAGCAAGGCTCGCTGGGTGTACGCGACCCACTTGGACACACTGAAGACGCGCAAGATCGCAAAGATTCCTCGCGGCAATCTCACGGCAGTCAACGCCGACGAAACATTGCTGCTCGGCTCATGGGTCAATGGCGAGGAGATTCAGGTCGGCGACGCGCCGAAGGGGCCGCAGGTGGGGCCAGACGGCAAGCCGATCACCTATCACCAAGCGCGTGGCCTGCGGATCAAGCAGGTGTTCGAGCAGCGCCTCGAACGCACCATCTTCACCGTCAACATCGCGACGGGCGAGATCAAGAACGTCCACACGGCGCGCGACTGGCTGAATCATCTGCAGTTCTCGCCCACCGATCCCACGCTGATCATGTTTTGCCACGAAGGTCCGTGGCACGAGGTCGACCGCATCTGGACCATTCGCACCGACGGCTCGGAACTCACCAAGATCCACGAGCGCACGATGCATATGGAAATCGCCGGCCACGAGTTCTTCTCGCCCGACGGCAAGACGATCTGGTACGACTTGCAAACGCCGCGCAGCGAAGTGTTTTGGGTCGCGGGTTACAACCTCGAAACCAAGCAGCGCACCTGGTACAACCTGACGCGTGATCAGTGGTCCGTTCATTTCAACATCAATGCCGACGGCTCGTTGTTCGCCGGCGATGGCGGCGACCAAGTGCAAGTGGCCGAGGCCAAGGACGGCAAATGGATTTATCTGTTCCGTCCCCAGCTGGCGGAGAATCTCGCGACCGGTCCGGTATCGAAACAGAACCTGATCCACGCCGGCCACTTCGAGGCCGAGAAGCTGGTGAACTTGAAGGCGCACGACTATCGGCTGGAGCCGAACGTCACGTTCACACCTGACCAGAAGTGGGTCGTGTTCCGTTCCAACATGCACGGCCCGACCCACGTGTATGCCGTGGAGGTGGCGAAGCCCAACGCCGGCAACACGCAGCCCATCGATCGCCAGGCACTCGCGCAACGTCACAATCCGACGCTCACCAGGATCGATCCGGCGGCGCCGCTGATGGTCGGCAACGGCAACATTGCGTTCACCGCGGACATCACCGGCCTGCAGACGTTTCAAGAGCAGTACTCCCCTCGCGTGCCGCTCATGACCCAGGCGCAATGGGCCTGGCACAGCTTTCCGAATCCGCAGGGCTTCAAGGAAGCGGACGGCATGACGCAGATCGACGTCCGCGGCAAGAAATATCCCTACGCGTATTACTCGGACTGGAAAGATGCGGCCAAGCCCGCGATTGCGTGGCTGCGCGAGAATCCGCATCGATTCTCGCTCGGGCGACTGTCGCTCTATCTCGCATCGAACAGCGGCAAGCCTGCGCAATTCTCCGCTCTCACCAACACGCGCCAGACCTTAGATCTCTGGAGCGGCACGCTGACGAGCAACTTCGCGTTCGAAGCACAACCAGTGCAGGTGCAGACACGCGTGCACCCGGCGTTGGACATGGTGATGGTCGAGATCACCTCACCGTTGCTTGCTGGTGGTCGACTCGGTGTGGATCTGAAGTTTCCGGGTGTCTCAGCGAAGCTCAATCCCGATCCCGCCGACTGGGATCATCACGACAAGCATCGAACCGTCGAGCGCGCGCGTGACAAGCGTCAACTGAAGCTCGATCGCATTGTCGACGACAGTCGCTATTACGTCACGGCCGCGACCGATGCGGATGTGAAGTTCACTCCCGCCGGTGCGCACAGCTATCGAATCCTGCCCTCAGGCAAACCAGACCGTCTCTCGCTGATGGTGTCGTTTGCCCCGGAGCCGATTCGCACTGCCCTACCCACCGTCGACACAGCGAAGAACGATGTAATCGCACATTGGAAGGACTACTGGTTTAAAGGTGCGGCCGTCGATTTCACCGGCAGCGCCGATCCGCGTGCGCGCGAGCTCGAACGTCGAGTCGTGCTGTCTCAGTATCTGATGGCACTCAACGGCGCCGGCACCTTGCCGCCGCAGGAAGAAGGTTTGTTCTCCAACAGCTGGAACGGCAAGTTCCACCTGGAGATGCATCCCTGGCACTCGGCGCACTTTGCGCTGTGGGGACGACCGGAGCTGCTCGAACGCAGCATGTCCTGGTATCTCGATCACTTGCCGGATGCGAAGCAGCTCGCCGCGGAACATGACGTGCGTGGCGCGTGGTGGCCGAAGATGATCGGCCCCGAAGGTCGCAACAGCCCGAGTAAAGTTTCGCCATTCATCATGTGGCAACAGCCGCATCCGATTTTTCTGGCCGAGCTGCTGTATCGGGCGCATCCCACACAAGAGACCTTGATCAAGTATCGCGAGCTGGTGTCCGAAACGGCCGAACTGCTGGCGTCGTTCCCACACCTGGACGCGCAACTCGATCAATACGTTTTAGGTCCGCCAGTCATTCCAGCGCAGGAAGTGTTTCCTCCGCTGACCACGTTCAATCCCACGTTCGAGCTGGAGTACTTTCGTTTCGGCCTCACCACGGCACAACAATGGCGCGAACGACTGGGACAGCCGCGCAATCCCGATTGGGACCGCGTCCTCGCAAAGTTGTCTCCGCTGCCGGTGCGGGACGGGTTGTATCTGGCGACCGAATCGTTTCCGTCATTGTGGGAGCAAGCACGCAGCTCTACCTGCTCGAACGGCCACACCGCACCGGAATGTTTCAATCGCGATCACCCGTCGTTCCTCGGCGCCTTCGGTTTGCTGCCGGGAGCGAGCGTCGATCGCCAGACGATGACGCGCACTCTGCACGCAGTCGCAAACCTTTGGGACCTGCGACAAACATGGGGTTGGGACTATCCGTTGATCGCGATGACCGCCGCGCGCTTGAAAGAGCCCGAGACCGCGCTGAAGTTTCTGATGTTCGATGGCAAGAACAACCAATACGGCATCACTGGCATGACTCCGCGAGTTCATCTCGATGAGCACGCGGACAGCTTCGTGCCTACTGCCGATGGAAAAGCGAAACCCGCCGGCCCCGACGGCCCCGGCTACACGCGCGCAGCAGAAACATATTTCCCTTCCAACGGCGGATTGTTACTCGCCATCGGCATGATGGCCGGCGGCTGGGACGGCTCCTCGGGCCCTGCCCCCGGATTCCCGAAGCAAGGCTGGGTGGTCCGTGCAGAAGGCTTTCGTCCGCTGCCGTGACGAGTCCGTGTTTATTTCGGAGATTCCAAATGTCGATACAGCGTCGATGGTTACTGCAGGCACTCGCCGCCACTCCGGTCGTGGCTGCAGCAGCAAGCCTGGCGCCGAAGCAGGCCAACACGTATCAGGTGAAGGAATTCGGCGCCAAAGGCGACGGCAAGACACTCGATACTGCAGCCATCCAAGCTGCAATCGATGCAGCCGCGAACACGCAAGGCACGGTGATCTTCGATGGCGGCGTGTACTTGAGCGGATCGTTGTTTCTCAAAAGCGGCGTAACGTTCCGAGTCGACCAAGGCGTGCGCCTGCAAGGTTCGCAAAACATCGCCGACTATCCGCTGATGCCGACGCGTATCGCCGGCATCGAAATGACCTGGCCGGCGGCGCTGCTGAACGTCTACAAAGAGCGAGACGTCAAGCTCACCGGCGACGGCATCATCGACGGCAACGGCAAAGTGTTCTGGGACAGCTACTGGAACCTGCGACGTCAGTACGATCCCAAGGGCATTCGCTGGGCTGCGGACTACGACTGTCACCGGCCGCGGTTGATTCAATTCTTCGAAGCGCAAAACGTACACCTCGAAAACCTGTCGCTGTATCGCGCCGGCTTCTGGACGGTGCACATCTGTTACTCCCAAGACGTGACGGTAGCGGGCGTCATCATTCGTAACAACGAAGGCGGACGCGGCCCAAGCACCGACGGTATCGACATAGATTCGTCACGCAAGGTATTGGTGGAAAAAGCGGACATCACCTGCAACGACGACGCGTTGTGCATCAAAGCCGGGCGCGACTCCGACGGTCTGCGCGTCTCGCGACCCACCGAAGATGTCGTGATTCGCGATTGCATCGTTCGCGATGCGGCCGCCGGTGTGACCTTCGGCAGCGAAACATCCGGTGGCTTCAAGAACGTGAAAGTCTCCGGCATCAAGGTGTACCACCCAACGCCCGTGGGCATTCTGTTCAAATCGGCACAAACGCGCGGCGGCACAATCTCCGGCATCGAGATCTCGAATATCTTCATGCAGGACGTGCCGGTCGTCATGCGCGTGAACTTGAATTGGTACCCGGCGTATAGCTACGCCAGGATCCCGGACACCATCAAGGAATATCCCGACTACTGGAAGACGCTCTCGACGCCGGTGCCGAAGCAGAGCGGCATTCCGCAATTGAGCGACGTGTATGTGCACGACATCGAAGCCGTGGGCGCGAAGACGGCGTTCGAAATCTCCGCCTATCCCGAAAAGCCGCTGAAGAATTTTCGCTTTGAACGCCTGCATCTCGACGCCTGGTCCGCCGGCAGCATCGAGAACGCGGACAACTTCACCTTCAGCGATCTCACCATCCTGTCACTGGACGGCAAGCCGGTGGAGCTCAAGCACTCGTCGAACGTTCGGGGAATCAGATGATTCGTTCGCAAGCAATCATCATTACAACGCTCGGCTGCCTGGCATGCGCCCAGGCTGTCGCAGAACCACAGCTCGCCTTCCCCAGCGCCGAAGGCTTCGGTCGCTTCACTCGCGGTGGACGCGGCGGCAAGATCTATAAAGTCACGAACTTGAACGACGCCGGCCCCGGCTCACTGCGCGAAGCAGTGGAAGCGGCAGGACCTCGCGTCGTCGTATTCGACGTCGACGGCACCTTGCGTCTCAAGAGCCCGCTGCAGATCACGAACGATTTCATCACCATTGCCGGGCAATCGGCTCCCGGCGGCGGCATCACTCTGCGCGACTACCCTTTGCAGATCAGCGCGAACGAAGTGATCGTGCGCTACCTCCGCTCACGCATGGGCGATGAAATGAAGTTGGAAACGGACGCCCTGTCCGTCGGACAAGGCCGGGATATCGTCATCGATCATTGCTCGGTCAGCTGGTCGAACGACGAAACCCTCTCGGTCACTCAACGAGTCGAGCCTGGCCTGAAACATTTGACCGATGTCACCGTGCAATGGTCCATCGTTTCGGAGTCGTTGAACGACGCGGGTCACGAAAAAGGTCAGCACGGCTACGGCAGCTTGATTCAAGGCTCGTACGGCGCGCGCTATTCGTTTCATCACAACTTGTGGGCGCACCACGAAGCGCGCATGCCTCGCATCGGCAACTACGCCAGCGCCAAGGTCGATTCCGAAGGGGTCGTGCTCGATTTCAGAAACAATGTGTTCTACAACTGGGGCCCGGGCGCGACCACCGACTTCTACAACTGGCAGCCCGGCTTGGATCGCGGCTACAACATGGATCCTTTCTACGGCCGGCCCGACAATCCGTCGCGCTTCGCCGCGGGCGCGGATTTGAACAGCAACGCGAACACGCATTCCAACTTCGTCAACAACTGGTATCAGCAAGGCTCCGCGACCGGCGGACCGGTGGCGCTGTACATCCGCAATGCCAGCGGCAAGACACACTTCTCCGGCAACTACATGGACGGCAAGGCGGTCAAGGATCAGTTCTCGCTGGTCGTGACTTCGCAGAATCCCGCGGTATTCAAAACCGAACAGCCGTTCGACTTCGGCCCAGTCAGAACCGAATCGGCAACAGTCGCATACCAGCGAGTTCTCGCGTCAGCTGGCGCTTCGAAAGAACGCGACGCGGTCGACGACCGAGTTGTGGAATCCGTACGCAAACGGACCGGCCACCTTATTAATAGTCAGAAGGACGTAGGCGGCTGGCCCGAAATCCGCGCCGGCGTCGCCGCACCAGACGCGGATGCGGACGGCATTCCCGACGCCTGGGAGAAATCTCACAAGCTGAGTCCGAACGATCCGTCCGATGCCAGTGCCGTCGCCAAAAGTGGTTACACGAACGTCGAGGTCTACTTGAATAGCCTGGCGCGTTAGTTACAGACATCGGCCACGCGCGCTCATGTCAGCCACGTTGCAACGAATTAGCAAAGCCAGCTACCCGACAACGTAACCTTTTCGAGCGCTGTCGCGTCCAAGCCTCGAACAACAGAGGGCTTCACGGATGCGCCACGCAATTTTCGCGTGCCTGGCTTCGCTCGTCCTGTCGATTGCCGCCCGCGCGGCGGAAGCACCGGGGGATCCCGTCGAAGCTGTGTGGCTAGCACAGCGCGTGACGTTTCAATATCGCAGCGAAGGCCACATGTATCGCTGCGACGTCCTGGCATACAAGGTTCAAAGAATCCTCCAACAGGTCGGTGCGCGCGACCGACTCATCGTACGCAGCGTTGCTTGCCGCGACTTCGCAGGTCTCGCCCAGCTCGAAGTGATCATGGAGTCGCCGGTCGTCGCCACTCCCGAGAACATTCGCGCAATCACCGACTACGACAGCAAAGACGAATTGATCGCGCGCGTGCATGGCACCTCTCTACCCGCCGCCGCGGAGCTGGAACGATTTCCGGCGGTGTGGGAGTCCATTTCTATAGCGCGCGCACTCAAGATTCACCTCGAAGCCGGCGACTGCGCTCTGGTTCAGCAGCTCCGCCGCCAGATCCTTCCCAAGATGTCGGTGCAGATCGTCAAGGACATCGATCAAGTCGACTGCACGCAGGCGAACCCTCGGCTGACAGTGATGGCACTGGTCGCCAGGCTCTAGACAAATTTTCACAAACTGGCCTGCTGCTGGCGGGCAGCGTTCGCTAGGGGCAGAATCGGCGCTCGCCCCTACGAACAGGAACAAACAATGGCCGAGCGCACCCCGAACGGAATGGATCGTCGTGAGTTTCTAACCGCCGCGGCGCTGGCAGGCGCAGGCTCGATGATGTTCGGCGCGCAGAGCACATGGGCAGCGAGCGAACGTTACCCAGCGATTCGCAAAGCTGCCGAAGCCGGGCACGAAGCCGCGATCAAGCGCATTCAGGACTGGATCGCCCTGCCCTCGATCGCGGCGGAAAACCTCAACATGCCAGAGGGCGCCGAATACATGGCGAAGCTGGCGCGCGAGGCCGGCTTCGATGCGACGACCATCGTTCCCACCGACGGCCATCCGGGTGTGTTCGCGACCATGGACAACGGCGCCAGGCGAACGCTCGCGCTGTACTTCATGTACGACGTGAAGCAGTTCGATCCCGCCGAGTGGTCTTCGCCGCCGCTCGAAGCACGCATCGTCGACAAGCCCGGACTCGGGCGCTCCATCGTCGGTCGTGGCGCCGTCAATCAGAAAGGCCCCGAGGCTACGCTGCTCGCTGCGATTCACGCCATGCGTGCAGCCAAGGCGAAATTTCCCGTAAACCTGGTGCTGGTTGCCGAAGGCGAGGAAGAAATCGGCTCGCCGCATTTTCACCAGGTCGTGCAGAAACCGGAAGTGTTCGCGGCGCTGAAGAAGTCCGAAGGCATTTTCATTCCTTCCAGCTGGCAGGACATGAGCGGCAGTGTCGCCGTCAATCTCGGCTCGAAGGGCCTGATCGAGCTGGAGCTGGTCGCAAGCGGCGACAAATGGGGCCGCGGTCCCAAGACCGACGTTCACTCCAGCCTCAAAGCGATGGTCGATTCGCCGGCCTGGCGCTTGATCGCGGCACTCAACAGCCTGGTAACACCAGATGGCAACACGCCGGTGATCGACGGCTGGTTCGAAAACGTTCGCCCGCTCACAGCACGCGAGCAAGAGTTGATTGCAGAGCTGGCTCGCAGCGGCGACGAGGCCTCGCAGAAAAAGCTGCTGGGCGTGACTCACTGGATCGACGATCTGCCCTACGCTCAGGCGCTCGAACGTCTCGCCTCGCAACCGACAGTGAACATCGAAGGCCTGGTGTCGGGTTACACCGGTGTCGGTGGTAAAACGATTCTGCCCGGACGCGCCGTGGCCAAACTCGATCTGCGCCTGGTACCCAATCAAACTCGCAAGGAAGCCGAGAAGAAATTACGCGCGCATCTCGACAAGCACGGCTTCACCGACGTCGAGACCAACGTGACAGGCGGCTACGATCCGACCGAAACCGCCGAGGACAGCCGCATCATTCGCGCCGAGTTGGAAACATACAAGCGAGGCGGAATCAAAGCGACGCTCAATCCTCGGCTGGCGGGCTCATGGCCCGGCGCTGTATTCACCGCTGCGCCGCTGTCGTTGCCGGCCGGTCACTTCGGCTTCGGCCACGGCTCGGGTGCCCACGCGCCAAACGAGTATTTCCTGGTGGAGTCCACCAATCCCAAGATCGCCGGCCTCACCGACGCGGTCATGGGCTTCGTCGATATGTTCCATCAAATCGCGGTCGTTAAATAATTCGCAGCGCGCCCTCGGGTGGCAACCGAGGGCGCTTCGCTTCGTTGGGCAGGTCGTACAGCCGGCGCACGGCGTCGGCGACTTGCTCCTCCAGCGCCACGGTACAGAAAATCGTGAACAGCCATTCGTCGCCACGGAAGGCTTCGATCTTCTCGACGCGAGCGTTGTAATTGTCCTTCCACGCGACGAGCACCGGAATCGATCGTGTGCGCGGGTCTTGTCGTAACTGGTCGAGAACTTGCTCGCCGGAGATCACCGGCAGGCGTGCGGATAACAACACCAGCTGCGGAATATGTTGATCGGACGCCAGCCGCAGCGCTTGCTCGCCGTCTTTGACACGCAAAATGGAGGCATCCGGCAGACGTCTGCGGAGGCCTCGGGAAATCGAAATCCAATCGTCGTTGCTGGGTTCTGCTACCAGGATCTTCAAGTTCATGGCCCGTTCCATGAGTCCTACTTGAAGGGGGACACGAACGAACGGCCGAAAAGGTTGCACGTGCGTTGGCACCGCGCGGTGTACGATGCCTTCGACAACTACGGTGTGGCAGGAACCATGAGCGGACCGCTGGCAGGCATCAAAGTTTTGGAGCTGGGCACGTTGATCGCGGCTCCGTTCGCGTCCCGCATTTTC
>Ga0247784_1000045_pt1 | contig 45483 bp, 36 predicted proteins | sample UWRJL169409R5_FD_179909 | JGI IMG/M metagenome (GOLD analysis project Ga0247784, IMG submission 179909) | Plant litter microbial communities from Arlington Agricultural Research Station in Wisconsin, United States - UWRJ-L169-409R-5 | ecosystem: Environmental > Terrestrial > Plant litter >...
AATCGTTGCACGACGATTTCGTTTGGCGCCTGTGGCACACCGCAACCCGCGAGCGTGGCCAACATCAGCAAGGTAATGAGTGCGCGCGTCATGCCGCCGCCCCAGAGACGGCGCGCACGATGTACTTCTGGAAGAACATATAGACGATCAGAACCGGCAGCGATCCGAACACGGCTTGCGCCATGAGATAGCCGAGTCCCGCCGATTCGGCGAAGTTGATCTGCGTGGCGGCGATGCCGACGGTCATGGTGTACATCCGCTCGTTGGTTCCCGAGACCAGCGGCCACCAGTAGTCGTTCCACGAATGCAGGAATGTGTAGATTCCTAACGTCGCTTGCGCAGGCAGCGTCATCGGCAACAGCACGCGCCAGAAAATCTGGAAGCGCGATGCGTTGTCGAGCAACGCAGCTTCATCGATCTCTACCGGGATGGCGCGGAAGTATTGCGTCATCAGGAACACGCCGAAGGGCGCCGACATTCCTGGGAGCATCAATCCCGGATACGTGTTGTGCAGGTCGAGCGCGCTGAATAATTGGTGACGCACGATGATCACGGCCTGCTCTGGGATGGCCAGGCCGAACAGCACCAGCACGAATATGATGTTTCTTCCCGGGAACTCCAGGCGTGCGAAACCGTAACCTGCGAGCGAGGAGAGTATGAGCACACCGAGGCTCATGCCCGTGGACACGATGATGCTGTTGAGCAGCCAGCGGAAGACTTGGGAGCCGACGATGATGTCGGCGTAGTTTTTCAACGTCCACGGCGCATGCAGGACGGAGTTCGTATCGACCAGCAACTCCGCGTTGCTCTTGATCGAGAGCCCGACAGCCCAGAGCATCGGGATCAACATCACAATGGCGAGGCCAATCGTGGCACTCAGGATCAGCCGATCGCCCAAACCTCTGCCGACTGCGCCCGATGCAACTTGCGCGGCCATGGTTAGAAGGCCTCCTTGCGTCGGGCCACGAGGTATTGCGCCAATGCCGCGATCAAGATGAGGCCGAAGAGAATTTGCCCGGCCGCGACCGCGTATCCCACGTCCCAACGGTTGAAGCCGACTTCATAAATAAACAACACCATCGGGCGCGAGGCATTGTTCGGGCCGCCGAGCGTCATGAGCTGCGCCTGGCCGAAGAGTTGGAACTGCAGCACCACTTCGATGATGACGACCAGCGCGAACGTGCGCCGGATCGATGGCCGTGTGACGTGCCAGAATGTTTTCCATCGGCCGGCGTTATCGAGCGCCGCCGCTTCATAGAGTTCGCGCGGGACCTGCTGAAGCGCGGCGAGGAACAACATCATCGGCAGGCCGAGGCACCACCAGATCGTGGTGATTCCGATCGCCGGCAGCGCGAGGTTCTCGTCGCTCAGAAAGGGGATCGACGGTTTATCGAAGTGGTGTAGCAGGTTGGCTATGAACCCGTTGTCAGGCGCGAATACCACGCGCCATAGCAATGTCACGATGGTGACTGACAACACCGATGAGGAGAAGAACACGCCGCGGAGAACTGCGGCGCTGCGCGTCGTCCTGTTCAATGCTAGAGCGAGTGCCAAGCCGATTAATGCGAGGGCTGGCACGGTCAGCAGGATGAAATAGAACGTGTTGCCGACCGCGCCGAGAAAGACTTTGTCGTGGAACAGGCGGACGAAGTTCTGCAGACCGACGAAGCGACTGCCGCCGAAGAAGTCCGCCTTGTGCAAGCTCAGCCAGAAGCCAGCGAACAGCGGGTAGATGAGTAGTGTCACATATAAAGAGAGATAGGGTGCCACGTAGAGCATGTTCGACCAGCGGCCCCGAACGCCGCCACGGACATTCTTCGCTCGCGATTCCCGGCTCGAACCGGTTGCCACGGTGGCTTGCACGGACGTGACCACGTCAGCCCCTCGCATCCTGCGCGGCGTGATGCCCACGCTCTTGATCGTCGAACAGGTGCCCGGCGGCGCCGTTGAATTTGATACCGACTTGATCGTTGAGTTGAACGCGACTATCGCCAGCGTCTTCCGCGACGACTGTCGCACCATCCGCAAGTCGCACGTAGATCAAAGTGCGATCGCCCAAGCGTTCGACGAAGTGCGCCGTCCCGGCCGTATTGCCTTGGCCAATCTCACAGATGTCCACGCACTCGGCGCGGATGCCCAACTTGAACGACTGCGACGCAGGCAGCGACGCCTTATCGATGTGCGTTTCGACGAGCGCACCATCTGGCAAGCATACCGAAGCAAATCCATTGCCCGACTCGACCAGCGACGCGGAGATGAAGTTCATCGCCGGCGTCCCAACGAATCCAGCAACGAAGGTAGTCGCAGGCCGAGAGTAAATCTCCATCGGCGTGCCAATCTGCTCGATGCGACGGTTGTTCATCACCACGATGCGATGGGCAAGCGTCATCGCCTCGACCTGATCGTGCGTCACGAACACAATCGCCGCCTCAATCCGCTGATGCAACTGCGCGATCTCCAACCGCGTGCGCACCCGCAAGGCCGCGTCCAAATTCGACAGTGGCTCGTCGAAAAGAAACAACTGCGGTTCCTTCACAATCGCACGGCCAATCGCGACCCGCTGACGTTGGCCACCCGAAATCTGCCCCGGCTTGCGCTCAAGCAAATGATCGATCTCCAACATCCTCGCTGCGGAAGCCACCCGCTTCACGATCTCCACTTCGGCCAAGCGCACGTTGCGCAGCCCGAACGACATGTTCTCCCGCACCGTCATGTGCGGATACAACGCGTAATGCTGAAACACCATCGCGACCCGCCGCTCGCCGGGCGCGAGCTGATCCACGCGTCGGTCGCCGATCCAAATCTCGCCCGCATCCACGGATTCCAGCCCGGCGATCATGCGCAACAACGTCGACTTGCCGCAGCCGGACGGCCCGAGAAACACCATGAACTCGTGAGGTCGAATGCTCAGCGAAACATTGTCGATGACGGTAGCTGCGCCGAAGGCCTTGGTGACGTTTTTGAGCTCGATGCCCGGCATGGAATGTTTCTTGTGCCTGGTGAGAGAGAACCGCTAGGCGGCAACCTGCGGCCAGCCATCCGAAGTCCATTGATGAGTGCCCCGAGGCGCAGAATGGCCGGCGCCAACGGCTATCGAAGCGCGCAGCAACTCCCGCCTTTTCAATGCATCCCCCACGGATTTCGGCACTTATTACTCAGACAAATTCATGCTATCGAGTTTTCAGGGGCCAGGCAATCGCCGGGCACGCCCGCGGCGAGTCGTACCGGTGTCATTCACTTGCTCGCGAAATCCGCGATTGTCGTGCGTAAACTACGGCCGGCCGGGGCAATTTGCGGCCGGTCGCAAGGATTCGAGGGAAGAGTCATCAATGCCGAACAAGAAATCCTCAGCGAGGGCGAATGCGCGGGCGCGCAGAAAGTCGCTGCGACTGCATGGAACCATCGCACGCGACTTGGGCGTGCTCATCGTGTCGGGCCGCTACAAGCCCGGCGATATCTTGAACGGCGAAATCGACGCGAGCGATCGGTTGCAGGTCTCGCGCACGGCGTACCGCGAGGCGGTGCGCATCCTCTCGGCGAAAGGCCTGGTGGAGTCGCGTCCGAAGGTGGGCACGCGCGTTAGCCCACAAGCGCGGTGGCACATGCTCGACCCGGATGTGCTGTCGTGGATTTTCGAGTTCGAGCCCGACGACACGCTGCTCTCGAACCTGTTCGAGCTGCGCAAGATCGTCGAGCCCGAAGCGGCCGCGCTGGCGGCGATGCGTCGGACCGACGAAGAATTACAGGCCATGGAGACGGCGCTGAAAGGCATGGAACAGCACTCGCTCGCAAGCGAGGCGGGCCGGCTCGCCGATCAGGATTTTCACTCGGCCATGCTTAGGGCCAGCGGTAATGCCTTCATCGTGTCGCTGACCAGTGGCATCGGCGCCGCAGTCTCGTGGACGACCATCTTCAAACAGCGCCACAACCCGTTGCGCCGTGATCCACTGCCGGATCACATCAAGGTCTACGAGGCGGTGAAGGCCGCAGACCCGAAGGCGGCCCACGCCGCCATGTTGAACCTGGTCGACCTGGCGCAGCTTGACACCGCCAACGCGCGCAAGCCCAAGGCGAAGACGCCGACTGTGGCGCTCGGTTCGGGCAGAGGCTGAAGCCCTCGACGCTCCGGGTTGTCGGACGGTTCAGCACCGCCGGCATTCCAATCACCCACGCAGTACTACCCAATGACGCGCTCGTCGTACGCGCGTCAGAATCGAGTTTGCACACGGTCCTCTTGTATTGTGAGGTAGCGGTACCAACTGGCCCTGTTCCAGGCCACCGCCGTTACGCCGCACCGGCCCGGATTGCCCGGGACGGTGCAAGTGTAATATTGTCTGAGTAATCCCAACGGAAAAGTTTACGCGGAGATTCCCATGCCCCTGACCGGTCAGCTATTCATCGGTCGCGAACGCGTCGCGACCGGCAAAACCTTTCGCGCCGCCAACCCGACGACCGCCTCCTATATCGAACCGCCTTTCAGCTCCGCGGGACCGGCGGAAGTGGAGCGCGCCTGCGCGCTGGCGTGGGCCGCTTTCGACAGCTACCGCGCGCTCGATAACGAAACTCGCGCGAAATTTATGGAAACCGTCGCCGACAAGATCATGGCGCTCGGCGACGAGTTGCTTGAGCGCGGCAATGCAGAGTCGGGCTTGCCCATCGCGCGCCTGACCGGCGAACGCGGCCGCACCGTCAATCAGCTGCGCCTCTTCGCCACTGAGTTGCGTCTCGGCGGCTGGCTCGGCGTGCGTATCGATCCGGCGTTGCCGGAGCGTAAGCCGCTGCCGCGTGCCGACCTTCGTCAACGCAAGATCCCGCTCGGTCCGGTCGTCGTCTTCGGCGCGAGCAACTTCCCGCTGGCGTTCTCTGTGGCCGGTGGCGACACCGCCGCCGCGCTCGCCGCTGGCTGCCCTGTCATCGTGAAAGGTCACTCGGCGCATCCGGGCACTAGCGAGCTGGTTGCCTCCGCGATTCAAGCTGCGGTCACCGAATGCGGCCTGCATGAGGGCGTGTTCTCGATGTTGGTCGGCGATTCGCGCGAGCTCGGCCAGTCGTTGGTTGCCGATGCACGCATCAAGGCTGTGGGCTTCACCGGTTCGCGTGGTGGTGGCACGGCGTTGATGAAGATCGCCGCCGCTCGCCCCGAACCGATTCCCGTGTACGCCGAGATGAGCAGCATCAATCCGGTGTTGTTGTTGCCGGGTGCGCTTGCGGCGCGAGCTGAGGCGCTCGGTAAAGAATTCGTCGCGTCGCTCACGCTGGGCTCGGGTCAGTTCTGTACCAATCCCGGCCTGGTGTTCGCGTTCGAAGGTCCGCATTTGGAAACATTCATCAAGGCGGCGACCGCTGCACTGGGTGGAACGCCGCCGCAAGTGATGCTCACGGCGGGCATCTATGGCGCGTTCGAAAAAGGTGTCGATCGCCTGGCGAAGAACAAGACCGTGCAGACGCTTGCGCGTGGCCCGGAACCGCAGGGCGCGAATTGCGGCCGCGGTGCGCTGTTCTCCGTGCCCGCGACCGAAGTGACGAATAATCCGGAAATCACCGAGGAAGTGTTCGGCGCATCGTCGGTCATCGTTCGTTGCAAAGACGAAGCGCAGATGAAAGCGGTGCTTGAGCATCTCGAAGGTCAGCTCACTGCGACACTGCATGTGACGGAAGAAGATTACGCCCTCGCCTCGCGCTTGCTGCCGATCCTGGAGCGCAAAGCCGGCCGCATTCTCGCCAACGGTTGGCCGACCGGCGTCGAAGTGGCGCATGCGATGGTGCACGGTGGTCCGTATCCCTCGACGTCTGACGGACGCAGCACTTCGGTGGGCACGCTCGCGATCGAACGTTTCCTGCGCCCGGTGTGCTACCAGGACCTTCCGGATGCGTTGTTGCCCGCCCTCTTGCGTCGTGGCGCGCAGACCTCGTTGCCGTATCGCCTCGACGGCGTCTATCAAGCCCCCGGAGCCAATAAATGAGTTTGCGTTTGATACAGGTGCGCGCTGCCGACGGGCAGCGCGGCGTCGCCGCCGTCGATGACGATGGCGTCGCTCGTCGAGTCAAAGGTGTCGGCAGCACGTACGAGTTGGCGCAAGCCGCACTCAGCTCCGGCACTTCGCTGGCCGCGGCAGTCGCGGCGCGAGTTGGCGACGAACGTTTGGATCTGGAGGAGCTGCAGGCGAACAATCGTCTGCTCGCTCCGATCGATCACGCGGATCCGGCACACCTGTATCTCACCGGCACCGGTCTGACGCATCTCGGCTCGGCCGAAGGTCGAGACAAAATGCACAAGGCCGCGGCCGGCGGCACGCTCACCGATTCGATGCGCATGTTCATGATGGGCCTGGAAGGCGGCAAACCTGCTGCAGGCCAGGCCGGCGTGCAACCGGAATGGTTTTATAAAGGCGACGGCTCGTGCGTCGTCGGCACCGGCCAAGCCATTCCTTCGCCCGACTTCGCGCTGGATGGCAGCGAAGAACCCGAGATCGCCGGCATTTATCTCATCGATGCTGCCGGCAATCCGCGTCGACTCGGCTTTTGTCTGGCGAACGAATTTTCCGATCACATCACCGAGCGCGGCAACTATTTGTGGCTCGCTCATTCGAAGCTGCGCTACGCAGCGCTCGGCCCTGAATTGCTGACCGGCGCACTGCCGGCCGACGTGCAAGGCACGAGCCGTGTGTTTCGCGATGGTAAGAAGTTGTGGGAAAAGCCGTTCCTCACCGGCGAAGCCAACATGTCGCACACCATCGCGAACCTGGAACATCATCACTTCAAGTATCGATTGTTCCGTCGTCCCGGCGACGTACACGTCCATTTCTACGGAACGGCGACGTTGTCGTTCGCAGACGGTATCGAAACACGGATCGGCGACGAGTTCGAAATCTCAGCGCCGCAGTTTCGTTTGCCGTTACGTAATGCATTGGCCCGCAGCGAGTCACCCAAGGCAGGCGTGCAGCCGCTGTAATCATGAGCACTATCAAACTCGCCATCATCGGCATGGGTAAGATCGCGCGCGATCAACATCTGCCCTCGCTCGCCGCCAACTCCAACTATCAGTTGGTCGCGGTCGCTAGCCCTCACAACAAGCTCGATGGCGTGCCTAACTATCGAGACATCGAAACATTACTCCGCGAGCAACCGCAGGTCGAAGCGGTTTCGATCTGCACGCCACCACAAGTTCGTTACGACATTGCGCGCTATGCGTTGGAACAGAATCGTCACGTGATGTTGGAGAAGCCGCCGGGCGCGACACTGAATGAAGTCGCGGCACTGGTGGATCTTGCGCAAGAGAAGCGGTTGGCTTTGTTTGCTACGTGGCACTCGCGCGAGGCCTCGGCTGTGGAGCCGGCACGCAAGTGGCTGGGGACTCGCAAGATCCGCAGCGTGTTGGTCACCTGGAAGGAAGACGTTCGCGTGTGGCATCCGGGGCAGGCATGGATTTGGAAGGCTGGTGGCCTCGGCGTGTTCGATCCCGGCATCAACGCGCTGTCCATCATCACGCGCATCCTGCCGCAGCCGTTGGTGCTGAAGGATGCCGAGCTGTCCTTCCCGTCCAACTGCGAAACGCCGATCGCTGCGAATCTCATGATGCAGGGGCCGCAGGGAATTCCGGTTCGCGCGGAATTCGACTTCCTGCAAACCGGCCCACAAACCTGGGACATCGATATTGAAACGGACGGTGGCCGTTTGCTGCTCTCCAAAGGTGGCTCGGTCATGCACGTCGACGGCAAGCCCGTGATTCAAGAGCCCGACAGCGAGTACGCCAGCTTGTATGCGCACTTCGTTCCGTTGGTGCGCGAACGGCGCCTGGATGTCGATCTCGCCGCATTCCGATTGGTCGCCGACGCATTCATGTGCGGTCGGCGTGTGACCGTAGATCCTTTCATCGAATAGAGGACAACAACGATGCCGATTCTCCAGGGGGCTCTGCGGCTCGGTGCCGCGCTCGGGCTCGTATCTCTCAATTTCGTCGCAGCGGGCGCGTTTGCGGCCGAAGCGGTCACGGCGAGCGTGACGATTCACGCCGACCAGCCGGGTCCGCAGATCAGCAAAAACATTTACGGCCAGTTCGCCGAGCATCTCGGCTTCGGCATTTATGAAGGCATCTGGGTCGGCGAAGATTCGAAGATTCCCAACACGCGCGGCTATCGCAATGACGTGGTGGCGGCGCTGAAGAAGTTGAAAGTGCCGGTTGTGCGTTGGCCCGGCGGTTGTTTCGCCGACGAATATCACTGGCGCGAGGGCGTCGGCCCGCGCGACAAACGTCCGGTGAAAGTGAACACGCACTGGGGCTACGTCGAAGAACCGAACACCGTCGGCACGCACGAGTTCCTGGATTTTGCCGAGCTGATCGGCACGGCTCCTTATGTTTCCGGCAACGTCGGCTCGGCCTCGCCGCAGGAAATGGCGGACTGGGTTGAGTACATGATGTCGGATACGAATTCGACGCTGGTTCAGGAACGTCGCAAGAACGGTCGCGACAAACCCTGGAAGGTGCCGTTCTTTGGCATCGGAAACGAGACCTGGGGCTGCGGCGGCAACATGCGGCCGGAATACTTCGCCGACGTGTATCGCCAGTATCAAACCTTCGTCAAAGCGCCGAAAGAAAACATGCCGCTGAAGATTGCGAGCGGCGCGAATTCCGACGACTACCACTGGACCGAAGTGATGCTGTCGCAGGCGGCCAAGTTCATGGACGCCTACTCGGTGCACTACTACACCATCCCGAGCGGCGTCTGGAAAAAGAAGGGCAACTCGGTCGGCTTCACCGAAGACGAGTGGGCCCAGACGTTGAAGCGCGGCCTGCACATCGAGGAACTGATCAGCAAACATTCGGCGATCATGGATAAGTACGACCCGGACAATAAGGTCGCATTGTTCTTCGACGAGTGGGGCACCTGGTACGATCCGGAGCCGGGCCGCAACCCGGGCTTCCTGTATCAGCAGAACACCCTGCGCGATGCGCAGGTCGCGGCGCTGTCGTTGAACGTGTTCCATCGTCACGCCAAGCGAGTGAAGATGGCCAACATCGCGCAGATGGTGAACGTGTTGCAGGCGATGATTCTCACCGACAAGGAAAAGATGACGGTGACGCCGACGTATCACGTGTTCGAGATGTACATCCCGTTCCAGGACTCGACGTACCTGCCGGTCGATGTGACGACGCCAAACTACGAGCGCGGTGGCGCGTCAGTGCCGGCAGTCGATGTGTCGGCTGCGCGTGATGCTGCTGGGAAGATTCAAGTGTCGTTTGTGAATACGGACCCGAATCGGCCTGCGACGGTGTCGGCGAAGGTTACTGGTGCGAAGGTTTCCTCGGCGAGCGGACGTGTTCTCACTGCCAAGGCCATGGATGCGCACAACACGTTTGATAAACCCGACACTGTGAAGCCTGCTCCGTTCAAGGCGACCCGCAAGGGCGATGAGCTCCGAGTGGAGCTGCCACCGAAGTCGATCGTTGTGGTTGCGTTGGAATAACGTCGCCACGTTTTGTTTTTTGCGCTTCACGCGCACTGAAAGAGGGGCCTCGCGCCCCTCTTTCTTTTTGGGCTAACGCCCACGCGACTCCGTATGGCCTAACGCCCGTGAACTTTGCATTGGGCTGGTGCCCGTTTTCGCTTCGCGTTGGCGCGGACGCGCGTGGCGCGCAGCCTGTCGGCTGAGCCGGCGGCGTAGGGGAGGGTTGTGGAAAACTCGCCAAGCGTCTTTCGCGTGTTCTGCATCGGCGCTCTGATGGCTGCCGCATGATTTGCTCATCGGCATCGTCCCGCGCAGCGTGGCTCGTCGCGCTAACGCGCGCCTTGCTTTCACCGCGTCGCCGTCGTGGTGCGGCGAGCGTGCAAAGTCAGCTCGACTGACGAAGGGCGGCATCGTCACCAGGGTTGGCGAACTTCCCACAACCCTCCCCTTTCCACCGACTCGAAGATGCGCGCTTTCAGATGCGCTCAACGCCGGCCGTTGCAGCAACGCTAGTCTTTCTCCCAGCTTGAAGCGCACGACGCAGATGCACACTCAAAGCGCTCGCGACGGCCCTCCACTCCCGCCTGCGGCAGCGCCTAACCTCCCTTCCTTACCGTGCCGAACCTTCCGAACTCTTGATGCGTTAGTCAGCATCACGCCGCGGAGGGCACCTCATGAACGACGACGCGTTCAATCTCAGCATTCGCAAGTTTTTGAAGATGGTCGGCGTCAACTCACAGCGTGAGATCGAGCACGCAGTCGCAGACGCACTGCGAGACGGTGCGATCTCCGGCAACGAGTCATTCCCCTGTCGGATGACACTGGAAGTCGAGGGTGTGAAGCTCCGCGTCGTTTACGACGGGACGATCGACCTGACCTAACCGGCAAACAACCCTGGCGACAAGCCGCGAATGCCACCGGGGTCGACTTCGAACAACGCCCCGGCGAGCCGCTCCTTGGAGCGCTCGATGCCGTCGGCAGCCGACGTCACGAACATCCGATCCAGGTTCGGTCCGGCGAAAGTGACATTGGTAATTTGCGAAGCGGGCAACTTGATCGCCCGATCCAGCTTGCCGTCCGGCGAGAAGCGGCTCACGCGCGAGCCGCCCCAGTGCGCGATCCATACGAAGCATTCGGCGTCGACGGTCATGCCGTCGGGATATCCCATGTCCTCGGTGAACTTTAGAAATACGCGACGATTGGCAATCTCACCGTCGGGAGTCATGTCGAAGCAGTACACCGTGCTACGCCCGGTATCCGTGTGATAGAACAAATCCTGCGTCGGGCTGAACGTCGGGCCGTTACAAATCTTGTAGCCCTCGTCCATGCGCCGCACGCTGCGATCGGGCTGCAAGCGATACAACGAACCGGTTGTTTCTTTGATCGCCGCATCCATGGTGCCGGCCCAGATGTGACCACGCCGGTCTGCCTTGGCATCGTTCAAACGATTGCCGGGAAGCGCAGGTTCGGGATCGACGATGGGACGAATCGTGAGAGGATCCAGTTCGAGCTCGGCGAAGCCGCTCTGAAAACCGGCAATGAAACCAGGTTTCGAACGGCGTTCGACGATCCAGCCGATGCGCTCGGGCACGGTCCAGCGTTTCACGCCGCCGTCGGTGAGCGAGTAGCGATTGACGGCATGCGAAAGAATATCGGTCCAGTAGACCGCATTCTCCCGTGCCGACCACCACAAGCCTTCGCCGAGCACATCGTGCTCGGCGCGCTCGATCACTCGCCACTGATCCGCCACGCAACGATCCCTTAGTGGTTGTGACGGGGCACACCGACGGTCTGAGCCAGCTTCTGATACTTGGTGGCGTTCTCCAGCACCGCACCCGTATCGGCCTGGCCGACCACAGCGCGCTGAATCTCCTGCCACGGCGTCTGGCTCGCAGGCACCGGGAAGCCACCCGCATCCTTTAATGCCTGATGACGACGCTTCAGTTCTTCGTCGCTGATCAAAACGTTTGCTTCGCCGCGCTTCAGATCGATGCGCACACGATCGCCCGACTTCAAGATCGCGAGGCCGCCGCCAATCGCCGCTTCTGGCGAAGCGTTGAGAATCGACGGCGAGCCCGACGTACCCGACTGCCGACCATCGCCGATGCAAGGCAAGTTATGAATGCCCGCTTTGATGAGCGCAGCCGGCGGACGCATATTCACGACCTCGGCGGCACCGGGATAACCGATAGGACCGGTACCACGCATGAACAGCAACGTGGTCTCATCGATGCCCAACGAAGGATCGTCGATGCGCTTGTGATAATCCTCCGGGCCGTCGAACACGAGCGCACGACCTTCGAACGCTTCCGGATCGGTGGGATTCGACAAGTACCGCGCACGGAATTCTTCGGAGATCACACTGGTCTTCATGATCGCCGAATCGAACAGGTTGCCGCGCAGGACCGAGAAGCCGGCGTGCTTCTTCAGCGGGTCATTGAACGAACGAATGACCTTGGGGTCTTCGATGGTCGCGGTCCGGCAGTTGTCGCCGATAGTGCGGCCATTCACCGTGAGTGCCGACTCCGAAATCAACCCTTGTTTCATGAGCTCGGAAACAATCGCGGGCACGCCGCCGGCGCGATAGTAATCCTCGCCGAGATATTCGCCGGCCGGCTGCAGGTTCACCAACAACGGAATATCCAAACCGTAGCGCTGCCAATCGTCGATGGTCAGCTCGACACCGATGTGACGCGCCAGTGCATTCAAATGAATCGGCGCATTGGTCGAACCGCCGATTGCGGAGTTGACGCGAATGGCATTGATGAACGCCTCGCGCGTGAGAATGTCGGACGGCTTGCGATCCGCCCACACCATTTCGACGATCTGCTTGCCGGTGAGATAAGCGCACTCCTGGCGATCGCGCAACGGCGCAGGGATCGCGGCCGAGCCGGGCAACGACATGCCGAGCGCTTCGGTGAGACTGTTCATCGTCGTCGCCGTGCCCATGGTGTTGCAGTAGCCGGTGGACGGTGCCGACGACGCGACCAGCTTGATGAAGCCTTGATAGTCGATCTCACCAGCAGCCAGCAACTCACGTGCGCGCCACACGATCGTGCCCGATCCGGTGCGCATGCCTTTGTACCAACCGTTGAGCATCGGGCCGACGGACAGCGCAATCGCCGGCATGTTCACCGTCGCCGCAGCCATCAAACATGCGGGCGTGGTCTTGTCGCAGCCGACCGTGAGCACGACACCGTCGAGCGGATAACCAAACAACACTTCGACCAGGCCCAGGTACGCGAGATTGCGATCGAGGCCTGCCGTTGGACGTTTGCCCGTTTCTTGAATGGGATGTACCGGAAACTCCAGCACGATGCCGCCCGCTTCGCGAATGCCTTCGCGCACACGCTCCGCCAGCACCAGGTGATGACGATTGCAGGGCGACAGGTCGCTGCCGGTCTGAGCGATGCCGATGATGGGCTTGCCCGACTGCAGCTCCTGCAACGACAGGCCGAAATTCATATAGCGCTCCAGATAGAGCGCGGTCATGTCGGCGTTCGAGGGATCGTCGAACCAGGCACGCGAGCGCAGCCGACGCGGAGCGGACGAATTCGAGTTGGATGAAGTCATGTTGCCTTGGTCAATTCAATCTTCAGGGGCGATCGATCTTTACGGTGCGACGGAGAACCGCAGCACCAGGGTGTTGAGATACGTGGCACCGGGATTCAGACGCGACGACGGGAATTCGCTGCGATTCGGCGAGTCCGGAAACACCTGCGGTTCGAGACACAAGCCATCGCCTTGACGATACACGCGGCCGCTCTTGCCGACACTGGTCCCGTCCAGGAAGTTGCCCGAATAGAACTGCACGCCCGGGCCGATGGCGAGCAATTCCATCACACGTCCAGACTGCGGGTCCTCGACGCGTGCGGCGGGTCGCAATTCATTCGGCCTACCGTCGACCACGAAGTTGTGATCATAGCCGCGACCGATGCGCAGCTGCTCGTCCTTCCCGTCGCGAACACGTTCGCCGATCGCGTGAGGTTGACGAAAATCGAACGGCGTACCGGCCACCGGCCGCAGCTCGCCGGTCGGGATCAATGTTTGATCCACCGGGGTGTACTTGCTCGCGAACAAAGTGAGCCGATGCCCCATCACATCGCTGGTCGACGCTTCGCCCGCCAGGTTGAAGTAGCTGTGGTTGGTGATATTGAGGATCGTCGGCTGGTCCGTGGTCGCGCGATATTCGATCGAGAGTTCGTTCTTATCGTTGAGCGAATACGTCGCGGTCGTTTTCAACGTGCCCGGGTAACCACCCGCGCCATCGGGGCTCGTGTGACTCAACACCACGCTCGCCGGCGAACCCGTTTTCATCGAGTCGATCTTCCACACGGCCTTGTCCAAGCCGCGCTTGCCGCCGTGCAAGTGATTCGCGCCGTCGTTGGTTTCGAGCTGGTACTGCTTGCCGTCGAGGCTGAACTTGCCCTTGGCGATGCGATTGGCATAACGCCCGACGGTCGCGCCGAAGTACTGAGGCTGGTCGAGATACTGCTGGGCCGTCGCATAGCCCAGCACCACGTCGCCAGCACGACCTTGGCGATCCGGAACCATCAGCTGCTGGATGGCCGCGCCCAAGGTGATGATGCGCACGGACATACCTTTGCCGTTCGACAACTCGACCGACTCGATCCTGGTACCGTCCGTCAACGCTCCGAATCCGCCTCTCCGAGCTTCCGCGGCTCCGGCCGCGCCGCTGCTGTTCAGCATGAGCACTCCCATTGCCCATCCCAGGGTCCTGCCATTCGTCACCCTGCGCTGGACAGAGCCTGCCGCGACAGTGCGGCGGGGGGAAACGATCTGTTTTTCAGTCATGTAACTCCAGTTGGAGACAGACGGGAGTGTCAGTTTAATACTCAGACAAAATGTCAGCAATTGCGCCAGGATACAAGCCCGGGTTGTGCTGAAAATCCCGCAGTTTTGTCTGCCTCCGGTCGGCGCGATTTAGGCACAATGCGCAACCCACACCGCCGGCGGCCACGTCTACAAGACCGGCTTTGTCCTCGGAAGGAACCTCGAAGATGACTTTGGCGAGCCCCCGAACTGCCCTCTTCACCCTGGCGACATTGTTGCTGGCGCCACTCTTGCTGACGAACAGTGCCGGCGCCGCGGATCTCGTGATCGAGCAGGTGAATGTGGTCTCCGCCCAGCATTCGAGCGCGCTGCCAAAGCAAAACGTGCTGATTCGCGACGGCCGCATCGTCGCGGTTAGCGCCAAGAAGCCGGCGGCTAAAGCCGGTGCCACGATCATCGACGGCCGCGGCAAATTCCTCACGCCGGGCATCATGGACGCGCACACGCACGTCGGCGACACGCCGGGACTGCCTTGGGCGGAAGGCGACGCGGAACTGAACTCGCTGCGCGAGATGCAACAGCGGCAGCAGCCTCGCAGTTACCTTTACTACGGCGTCACCCAAGTGCTGGACCTGGCCAGCATAAACGAGCGGCGCGATTTCTTCGAAGCTCAGCCACAGCATCCCGACCTGTTTCGTTGCGGTCCGCTGGTCGTTCCCGGCGGTTATCCGGCGGTGCTGATGAGTCCCGAAGTCGGCAAGCAGCTGGCGCCGGTGTACGTCTACGAACCGGCAAACGCGGCTAAATATCCCCTGCCCGTCGGCGAAGATCCTGCACGCCACACGCCGGAAGCGGTGATCGACCGCCTCGCGGCCGAGGGCGTCCGTTGCATCAAGATCTTCATCGAAGACGGCTTCGGCGATCAGAGCATCTGGCCGATGATGAGCAAGGAAACATTGAAGCGCGTGCGCGCCGCGACTCGCAAACGCGGCCTGCCCTTGCTGGCTCACGCCAACGCCATCGACACCCAGCGCATCGCCGTCGAGGCCGAAGTCGATGTGATCGTGCACGGGCTGTGGAATTGGAACGAATATTCCACCGACGAGGGCGTGCCGCCCGCCATCGCGGCCCATCTGCGCACCATTCACGCGAAGAAGATCGGATATCAACCCACGCTGCGCGTGATCGCGGCCTTGGGCGATTTGTTTCGTGAGGACACGCTCAAGGATCCGGCTTACGCGAAGGTCGTGCCCGCGCCGTTGTTACAGTGGTATGGGACGCCGGCCGGTCAGTGGTTCAAGGAAACAATGCGCAAGGACATCGGCGGCGCGCCGGACATGAAAGCCATGCACATCTTCCTGAAGGTCGGCTCGCATGGCATGCGCGCCGCAAAGTACTTGCACGATCTCGGACACCCGATGCTGCTCGGTACCGATACGCCTTCGGCGCCGACGTTCGGCAATCAGCCAGGTTATGAAACCTATCGTGAGATGCGCATGATGGCGCAGTCGGGCATTCCGTTGCCCGCCATCTTCCGGGCGGCGACCATCAACAACGCGAAGCAGTTCGGCCTGGACAAGGATTACGGCACGGTCGAAGCCGGCAAAGTTGCGAACTTGCTGCTGCTCACGGAAAACCCGCTGGAGAGCCTGCGTGCCTGGACCAGCATCGACCGAATCATCTTGCGAGGCGACGTGATCAAGCGCGAATCGCTGGCGGCAGCACGATTGCCCGCAGCCGAGTAGTTCCGCCAGACGGCATCGATCGAACGTCGTGAATGCCCGTTACATGAATGCAAATCTTTGCATTCATTACGTCGCATTCATCAGAACGCGCATGGACAGCTCGCCGGCGCGCGCCGCAGACTGCGAGTAATCGGCGGACATAGTTTCAAGTCAGAGGACGGCAAATGAAACCCAGCTCGAAGCAAGGATCCATTCTGCTCGGCGCGGCCACGACCGCAGTGTTATCGCTCTGCGCCGCCAGCCCGGCGCTGGCGCTCAACCCCGGCGACACAGTCGACAACTTCCGTTTGCTGGATCACACCGGCGCATCGCGCGAGCTGTATTACCTCTCCGACATGAAAGCCGTCGTGCTGATGGCACAAAGCAATGGTTGCGAAGCCGTACGCAAGTCGGTGCCTGAATTGCGCGCGTTGCGCGACAAGTATCGATCGCAGGGTGTGGAGTTGCTGATGATCAACTCCAACCTCGCCGACACGCATGCGACCATCGAAAAAACTGCCAAGGCACAGGGCATCGACCTGCCGATCCTGCTCGACGAAACACAGATCATCGGCGAGTCGTTGGGGTTGAAGCGTAACGGCGAGTTACTGGTCATCGATACCAAAGGCTGGAAGGTCGCTTATCGCGGCCCGCTTGCCGCTGGCGGTACGCCGTACGCGGCCAATGCCATCGACGCAGTGCTGGAAGCGAAGCCGGTCGCGAAGTCCAAAGTCGATCCGGCGAATGCCAAAGGTTGCGAGCTGAAGCTCCCCGAAACGGAGCGCAAACAGGCACACGCGAAAATTTCTTACGAAAAGACCATCGCGCCGATGCTGATCGACAACTGCGTCGTGTGCCATCGCCAGGGTGGTATCGGTCCGTGGCAGATGACCAACTACGACATGATCAAGGGCTTCAGCCCGATGATCCGCGAAGTGGTGCGCACCGAGCGTATGCCGCCGTGGCATGCCGACCCGCATTACAACGTGTTCGCCAACGATCGCTCCTTGAGCAAAGACGAGATCAAGTCGCTGGTGCACTGGATCGAAGCAGGTTCGCCGCGAGGCACCGGCAGCGATCCGCTGGCCGACCTGAAGAAACAATGGCCGGAGTGGGCGCTGGGCGAGCCGGACTTGATCGTCGAGATCCCGCCGTTCGAAGTGCCCGCGAGCGGCGTCATTCCGTATCAGACGCCGATGAGCGAGAGCCCGCTGACTGAAGATACGTGGGTGCGTGCAGTGGACTTCCAGCCCGGCGATCGCACCGTGCTACATCACATCATCGCAACGATGGGCAGCAGTGCCGAAAGCGTGCGTGATGGCGGCAGCCTCGGTGGTTATGTGCCGGGCGCCGGTCCGATGATCCTGCCGAACGAAGCCGGTGTGCTGATCAAGAAAGGCTCGAAATTCTTTTTCCAGATGCACTACACGGTGAGCGGCAAGCCGGCGCGCGACGCGAGCCGCATGGGCTTGTACTTCCGCAAGGATGCGCCGGCGTATCAGATGCGCAGCGCCGTGCTGTTGAATCCGAAGCTGAAGATTCCGGCCAACACCAAAGCTCATACTGAGTCGGCGTCGAAGACATTCGATCACGACGTGATCGTATATAGCCTGCTGCCGCACTCGCACTTCCGCGGTAAGGCTTCGAACTTCATCGCCACTTATCCAGACGGCCGCGAGGAAGTATTGCTCTCCGTGCCGAACTACGACTTCAACTGGCAGACGACCTATGAGTTGAAGACACCGAAGCTGTTACCTGCGGGCACGAAGGTCACACACAGCACCACGTGGGACAATTCCGTACAGAACAAAGCCAACCCCGATCCGAATCGCGTGGTCCCGTGGGGTCAGCAGACTTGGGACGAAATGCTGTACGGCGTGGTGCGCTATCGCTATGTCGACGAGAGCAAGGCGCCGGCACCGAAGGCGCAGGTGTCGCAAGCCGCTGCGGATTAATGAAATAACCGCAGCGTCTGCGGAGCCGGCGGAGACGGATCTCTGCCTTCGAGAATCGCCGAGATCGCTGCGATGCTCGGCGCGAGATCCGCAGGATTATAGGGTTTGCCGATGAAGCCGAGCGCGAGGGAGCAGTTCTCCAGCGCGTCTCGGCTTTGTGCGCTAACAAATACCGCCGCGATATGCATTTCTCGCAAACGTCGCGCTAGTTCCAATCCGTCGCCTTTGTGGACGAGGTCGATATCGACCAGCGCTAGTGTCGGATGCCCCGTACGCGCGAGCTCCAACCCTTCCTCCAGCGATCTCGCCGGTCCTAAAGTTTGATGCCCGGCATGCTCCAGCTCGGCAATGGTGCTCAGTGCGCAAATGGGCTCGTCCTCGACGACCAGAATCAACATCATTTCTCGACTTGTATCAGTAAGTTTAAGTCTCCTGAGCAAAGCCAACGTCGCGCGAGAGAAATCGTTCCTGCGGCGCGTGATTTCCGGGCGTGAGAATATCCGTAAGCGAATTGATGACCCTAGCGCGTAGCTGCCTCGATGTAGATGGGATTGCCGATCAACGCCAGCTTCCCTTGCGCGTCGCGGACATTGGTGCGAAGCCAGTGGCGCTTGTCGTCGAATGTTTCTACAAACGTTAGTGCATGATCCGGGGCGGGCACCGGCGAGCGGCGGGTCACCGCGCCGTCCCGAATGACTTCGATGGTGCCGCCAGCGAGCTTCGTCACTCGCACGTCGAACGTCACGCTGCGTCGACTGCCGAGTTGCAATTGTTGCCCCATGGTCGCTCGTTTGTTTTCCTGCGTCGCCGTGAACGTGAGCATCCGGTCGCGCGTTCCTTTGGTGTCGATGAAGACGTTGCCGGCACGTATCCCGGCGATGATTGCGTCGGTGCTCAGCTCGGACGCATATACCACTGTCGTCGGGATGCCGATCTGGCCCGGTGGTGGCTGCGTCTTCGACGTCACATCATGTGTGTCGCTGCCACCGATGGCGGTCAAGCGATGTCCGAGTTGCAGTTGCTCCTCCCAGAAAGGCAGGCCAGCGGTGTCGCTTTCCGCGTCGTAACCGTTCACGACTTCGATCGCCTGTAGCAACGACATGTCGACCGCTGGATTCGGTGACCAGCCACAACCCATACATGCTTCGCCTGTCGGCACGCGCGGGTGATTGATCGAAACGATTGCGCCCTTGCTGGCTGCTTCCCTTAACAAGGTGTTCCAGTCAGGAACCGTCGCGCTGCCGACACGGAAGTCGACCGGCTCACGGAGGTTGAAGGCATTGGCGTGGCCCTGGAACGTCGTCATCTCCATGCCTGGAATCAGCAATAGGTGATCGAAATACGGCTGCAGCGCTGTCAGTTCGCGCACGTGCGAGTTGGTGTTGTGCTCGGTGAAGACGACGAAGTCGAGGCCGCGGTCGGCGGCTGCGTTTAAAGTAAGAAACAACGGACACGGCCCTCGCTTCTCGCCACTCTTACTGGCGCACGAACCATCGCTGTGGCCGCTGTGCATGTGAAGGTCACCGCGATACCACCCTGCTTCGGTGCGCAGTGGCGCCGGTTGCGTCGGAAGTTCGGTTGAACCTTCGCGTTGGAAATAAACTTCGGCGGTGAACTGGGAGGTTTGGCCGTTGCGAATGTTCGGCACGCCGAGCAGCAGCTGCCACTTGCCAGCTGTCACCGGGCCGGAGAGGTATGACGGCGTCGCGTCGCCGTTCGAAATCGTGAATGCGCGTTTATTTCCTCCGCTCCAGCCGCGGAAGCTCTTATCAAACGATTCGCCCGGCCCGAGCAGGCCGACGTCAATTGTTGTCCTCGCTTCACGACCGGTGTAGTCGAAGCGAACTTCGATAGCCTTCACGCCCTCGGGAACGTCGAATGGCAGCAGGCGATATGTGCGGAAGGCTGAGTCGGTGATCGTGTCGCGCAGGGTCAGATCGGGTGCGCGCCCGGCGGCGCCGGCTGCCGTATACGCGAGGAACAACGCTGCGACTAGAGATAAAAGGCGCATAGATTGATGGACACTTATTAAGTAATGCAGCCGCTGCCCGGAAGGTGGCGGCACGTCGGCCACGCCGGGCTGAGGGGGTCAGGTCCTTCCGGCACCGTCCGTGAATCCGTCCCTGGAGGACTGCTGTCGAAACATCCCTGTTTCTCAAGCTGCCGGAAGGACCTGACCTCCTCAGCCCGGCGCTGCGTTTCGGTAACGCCTCCGCCACGCGAAGGCGTGCCACTCCGGTGTGCTCTCCTTGCAAAACACTTCTTAGTCTCGACCAGCGCAGATTGCGAGCCGCCGACGCTCTTAATCTGCCGGGGGCGGCGCGCAGCGCCGCCAATTCTTCAGCCAGCGGCTAAGTTAGAAATCCCACAGCGCCGAAAACCGGAAGTTCCTACCGTAAATCGGCCGGCCAACGAAAAACGGCGAACCCACCTCGCCGCTCACAAACGAACCCGCCCGCGGGTTGCCTTCCGTCAAGCCCACTTCATCCAACAGGTTCTCGCCACGCACATACAACGTCAGCTTCTCCATCGGATTCCAACGCAGATTCGCACTCAGCACATCGTACGCCGGCAACACCGTGACGTTCGCCGCGTCGGAGAAGCGCTTGTCGAAATACTGATAATCGACTTCGAACCTCACCGCCTCACCCAGCTTCACCGCCGGCGTTACGCGCGCACTGAACTCCGGCACGCGAAGTAGCTGGTTGCCGGTGAAGTCGAACGTCTGCGGCTGATTGTTCACGAGCACCGTCTGCACGAAGTCACCGAACTCCGCATCCTGCCACGTGGCGCTGTAGCCGACTTCCAGCCACTCGGTCGCATTCACCGAGCCTTCCAGCTCGACGCCCAACGTCTCGGTGTCGGTGAACACGTTGAATTCGTCGAACGCGCCGGTGACCGAATTGAAACGGCGGTCGCCGAAACGGAACTTGTCGTAGTTGGTCTGGAACGCAGTCGCGTACAACGACCAGCGCTCGTTGGCGTATTTGAAGCCGGCCTCGATGAAATCCATGGGGCGAATCACCGGCGTCGCGGTCGCATTGGTGATGTAGTCGCCGACGCTCGGCAAACGGAACGTCGAGGTGTAACGGGCGAACACGCCGGCGTTGTCGGTGAACTGCCAGTTCACGCCCGCGGTCCAGCCGAAATCGTCGAAGTCCGTATCGAAGCTATCGAATACGCCCGTGCCAGTGAGCACGTTGTCGTCGGCGATGCCAGGGCGATTCAGGTTGCGACCTGCAGAGCGCTCGACGCGACCATCGACTTCGACTTTTTCATAACGACCGCCAAGGTCGATGCGCCACTGCTCGTTGAGATGCCACTCATCAGAGAAATACAACGCCTGCGTGAATGAATCACCCTCGCCGTTGGCGAATTCCGAACCGTAGCGAGTGATACCGTTTTCCGTGATCGTCGCGAGCGCATTGCCAGCCGCATCGACCGCGACCACGTTGAGCAAGCGCGCCTGATTGCGCACGTCGATGAGCGAGTTGGCCGAGTAGCGCTGAAACGCTTCGTCGGCCTGCGCGAGATACAAACCAACGGCAACGTCGTGCTGCTGACCGGCGATGTCGAGCTTGCCCATCAAGCGGAAATCGTTGAGTACTTCTTCCAAAGGCACGCGCACCTGGCGCAGCGAGCCGTCGCTGATCAGGCCGTTGCCGTTTTGGGCGACGGTGTCGAACACCTGAGTAGGCGAAGTCACATAGCGAAGTTGCACGTTGGTCGCGCCGGGCACGGCAGCGAGCGCAGCGGCACGCATGGCGTCGACTCGCGACTGACCCGTGACCGGCGTGTTCGGGAACAAACCGATGCGCGAGATATCCGAGTCGCGGTAGCGCGTGCCGTTGCTGATGCGCCAATCGTCGCCAAGCTCGAGCTCGAACTTCAACGTGTACTGCGTGAGTTCCACGTCGGTGCCGCGATCGATGTCGAGCGGGAACGTGCCGTTCGCATTACGCAGAGTGACACGACGAGTCTCCGGTCCCGACAACGTGCCGGACAGCTCATCGATGCCGGGCACGCCGACGATGTCGCCACTGCTATCGCGTGTCAGCGGCAAGCCCGTGTAGAAAATCACGCTGTCGTCGATGCGCTTGACGTTGAAGTCCATCGAGCCGCCCGACCAAGAGCGACTCACAGCGAAGCGCGCCTGTCCGCCCTTGTTCGCCGTGTAGCCAGGATCACGCACACCATCGTCTTCGCGATAAAAGCCGCCGAAGCCGAGGCGCCAATCGCCGACCGGCAAGTTGTACCAACCATCCACACGCATCAAGCCGTAGTCGCTGCTCTCCAACTTGATATCGCCGCCGGCGACATCGGCCGGCTTGCGAGTGATGAAGTTGACGACACCGCCTGGCGCGTTGGAAGAAAACATCGACGCCGGGCCGCCGCGGACTACTTCGATGCGATCGACGGTCCCGTCCATGCGGAACGACTGATCCGCGTTCAACCAGCCCAAGCCCGGATCGTGCTGAATCGGCAAACCGTCTTCGAGCATGCCGACCGTGGAGAAACCTTCCTCGGGAATGCCGCGTGCACGAATGTTTGCACTCGCTTCGCCGCCGGATGATTCCACCCAGAATCCCGGCACGGAGCTAAGCGCATCGGCAACGCCTAGCGGAGCATCCATGCGCAGCGATTCGCTACCGATGGTCGTGATCGCGTAGCTCACTTCTACTTTGCGCACTTCTTCCACACCGGCGCGACCGGTGACAACGACGGTCTCGATGTCGTTAGCAGAGCCGCCCGCGTCCTGCGCGTGTGCCGCGCCGATCGCGAACAGCGGCAGCGTCAAGACGACCGGAGCGAGTTGTGAGCGAATAGCGTGGCGAAGTGTGCACATGTTGGCGACTGCTATATGTGTATTGCGGCAAATACGGGCCGCGCATGCTCATCCGATCGCATGAAAACTGGATGACAGTGGAGTGACCACGGCGTGACAAGTCGGAACGCGGGCAACGCGTCGATGCTTTAAGCAACTTGATCCACGAGGTACCGCGCAATGAAACAAATCGGCTGGCTCGCATTCATCGTCGTCATCGCATCGATTGCTGGCGGCTGTGGTAGAAAAGATGACGCCACTTCTCCCGCGAGTGCGCCCGCGCCCGCAGGCGACAGCCCAACGGTTGCAACGGCTACCGAGCCGGCAACTCCAGACAGCAGCGCGACTGCAGAGACGGCATCACAAGCGACAGTTCAATTGACGGCCACTCAAGGCAACACCGCTAACGGCGGTTTGAAAATTTCCGCCGCCGGCACCGGTGTGCAGATCTCGGGCATGGTGCAAGGACTGAAACCCGACAGCGAATTCGGTTTTCATTTTCACGAGAAGGGCGATTGCAGCGCGCCCGACGCGACCAGCGCCGGTGCGCACTTCAACCCGAACAATCAGCAGCACGGCAACCCGACGGGTCAATCGCATCACGCCGGAGACATGCTGAATGTGAAATCGGACGCGCAGGGCGTCGCGGAGGTGAGTATCGATAATGCCGATGTATCGTTGCACACCGGCCAGCCCAACGATGTCCTGGGCAAGGCGTTGGTCATGCACGCCAAACCGGACGACTATAAGACGCAGCCTTCCGGCGATTCAGGCGATCGAATTGCGTGTGGAGTGATCGCCGTACAGACCAACTAGCCTCACTGTTGCGGAGACGGTGGCGCGTAGTGATAAACCGCCGTCTCCTTGCCACGAGCAACGCAATCTTCCTTCGGCTGCCCGCGCACGATGTACCACTCAGCCCGATTCGCCACGCCCAGCGACTCGGCGCTCGCGTCGGCAAAGCAGAGTTTCCGCATGTTCTCGCTCACGACCAGTTGACGCCGGTCGGAATGGCTCAACCATAAAGCGGCATCTGCAGCTTCCTGCTCAGGCTCGCGCCAGCGTGCATGACCGAAATGCACGATGGGCCGGTGCACGTTCAATAAATACTGCTCTTTGAACGCCACGAAACCCAGCTCTTCATTGGGATCGTCGTGGTCCTCGACGCTAGCGACGAACGTAGCACCCGAGCGAATTGAGTTCATGACTGGATTGACCCAGTAGCTGACAACCAGCAACACCGTCGTGAGCGATCCGGCCCAAGCGACGAATGCTCGGCGTGGGCGCGTGAGCAAGCACACGGCCGAAGTGACGATGCCGATGGTCAGCAACGGACCAAACACGTCGATGTCGTATTCGGCCAGCAACTCGTTGCGACGGTCCGGCCGGATGGTCACGTAGATCGATGCCAGCAAACACACGACCGCCATGATCGCCGATAGAGCAAACAGGGCTCGCTGCACAGTGCGACGCTGGCTCAGCTCAATCAGATAGGGTCCGCTCGCCAACGCAACCGCGGGCAGGGCCGGCAATATATATACACCGCGCTTGCCGCTGCTGAGACTGAAGAACAGCACGACGAGGCCCACCCACGACAATAACAATGCGATACGCAGGTCCCGTTCACGCCAGGCATTCCGCCATTGGGGAACGAGCCAGGGTAATAGCAACGTCAGCGGCAACCACAAACCGGGAATCACTTGAAGGATGAAGTAATAGAACGGTTCCCGGTGATGCCAGGCGCTCGCATATCGATCGACGGTCTGGCGAAACAAGATCTCGTCGCGATAGGCAGCCAGCGTTGGATCCGCATTCGCGGCTAGCAGCATCGGCACCAGCCAGGTGCACACTGCAATTAGAAACGCCGGCAGTCCGATCGCCCATAGGGCGGCGTTGGTATTGCGAACTCGTGGCGCCCAGCGTTCGCCGCGCAGGATCGCGAACGGGATCAATATCAAGAGCGGCAGAAACCCGACGCCTTTGGTGATGACACCAAAGCCCGCGGCAGCCCAGCCCACCGCGTACCAGATCCATGCCGGCCCCAGCAGCAAGTGACGCAGCAAACCATACAAACTGAGCACGCACCAAAACAGCAGCGTTGCATCGATCTGCGCCTGGCGCGCTTGCCATGCAAATTGCACCGTGAACAACAACGCCAGTGCAGCAGCGAACCCGGTCTCGCGATTCCACAAGCGCCGGCCCAGGTCGTAGATCAATACCAAACACGCGAGACCGGCGAGCAGCGACGGCAACAGGAACGCGATGCGCAGCGAGCCGGTGACCAGCAGCGCCACTGCCATCATCCAAAAGAACAACGGCGGTTTGTCGGCATATACATCGCCGCCGACCCGGGGCAGCAACCATTCGCCGGTCGCCACCATGTCGCGCACGATCAGGGCGAATCGAGGCTCGTCCGCGGGCCAAGGATCGCGCAGGCCGATGCCGGTGGCGATAAGCAGCAGGGCCAGGCCGAATAACCAGTAGTAATCGAGTCGTACATCGCGGGAAGTGTTACTGCCGCTGCGGAACAGCGCTTGTGCCCAACTCGTCTGCGTCATCGAATTCTCGCTTGTTCGTGGAGCAGATTATGCCCTTCGTCGACGAATTGGGGTTGGACGCATCGGGGGCGAAAAATCAATCGTGCCGGCGCCGTATTTATTTTTTGTAATGTGCGATTGGCGGCGGTGGGACGTTTCGTCCAACACCGATGCTTACCCAACACCTGCCCGCCCCGTCGGTCACTCTGTACGCACGCTTGCGCGAGCGCTGGAATGCCGGCATTCCCTGCCCTTCCGATGTTGCATTCGTCGCCGGCGTATCGCTGGTCTGGCTGCTGCTTTACAACGCGCGCTTCTGGCAACTCACCGTCGAGGCAATGTGGCATCCGAGCGCAGGTTCGGTTGTGTTTCTGGCAACGCTGTTCGTGCTGACGTTGAGCTTGCAAGGGATCCTGCTGCTGGTGTGGCCGACGCGGCTGCTCATGCGCATCGCCGCCAGCCTGTTGTTTGTGATCGCCGCGTTCGGCTCGTATTTCTGCAGCGAGTACGGCGTGATCATGAACAAGGAGATGATGCGCAATGTCATCCAAACCGACGCGGCCGAAGTCGGAGCACTGCTGAATCCGGAGTTGTGGCTGCACGTCGCCATGTTCGGTGTCCTGCCGGCGCTGCTGGTCTGGCGGGTCCGCCTTCCGAGCACTCCTTATAAGAGTCAGCTGCGCCAACGCGCGTTGGCCATCCTTGGAGCGCTGGCGATTGCGGTGGTGTGCCTGTTCGCCAGCTCGGCGAACTACGCGACGTTTTTTCGTGAGCACAAGCCCGTGCGCTTCACGCTCAACCCGGCGGCGCAAGTCATCAGCATGTCTGAGCTGTTGGCCGGCAGCCGCAAAGGCAAGTCGAACGCGCCGTTGATCGATCCCGGTGGCCGAGTCGAGCGCACATCCACAGCGGCGCCGAAGCCCCTGGTGATGTTTCTTGTCATCGGTGAAACCGCTCGTGCCGCGAACTTTCAACTCGGCGGCTACAGACGCGAGACGAATCCTGAGCTGAGTCGCATCGCTGGTGTGACGTACTTCCGGAACGCGACCTCGTGCGGCACCTCCACCGCAATCTCGGTGCCTTGTTTGTTCTCGCATCTGCCGCGCTCGGACTTCAAAGTCGATGCGGCCGGCCGCTACACCAATCTGCTGGACTCGCTGGTCAAGGCCGGGTTCGATGTCGAATGGCGCGACAACAACTCCGGGTGCAAAGGCGTCTGTGCGCGAATCGCCAGCGTCGATTACAGCAAGGAGAATTGCACCGGCGACAATTGTTTCGACGAGGTCATGCTGTCGGACCTGCCGGAGCGGCTGGAAAAAATTACCCGGGACACGGTGATTGTGTTCCATCAGCAAGGCAGTCATGGTCCGGCGTATTACGAGCGCTACCCGGCGTCCTTCGAAAAGTTTCAGCCAGCCTGCCGCTCCAATCAGCTCCAGCATTGCTCGGCCCAGGAGATCGTCAACGCGTACGACAACTCCATTTTGTATACGGATCATGTGCTGGCCCGGCAGATCGCCCTGCTGCGAAGCGCCTCGGCACGGCTCGACGGCATGTTGATTTACGTGTCCGATCACGGCGAATCGCTGGGCGAGAACGGGATCTATCTGCACGGCATGCCGTACGCGTTCGCCCCGTCGCAACAAAAGGAAGTGCCGATGCTGATGTGGACGTCTGAAAGCTATGCTCGGCGCGCGCAATTGAACGAGAGCTGCCTGCAGAGGGAGGCAGCGTTGCCGGTGAGCCACGACTTTTTTTATCACACAGTGCTGGGGGCGGCCGAAGCGCGGGACCAGGTTTACGATCGGCGTTTGGACCTGATCTCCGGCTGCCGCCGCGGTGGTGGCGGTGAATAAGCCGCCCTTGCGATTGATTTGTCGCCGACTGGCGTCTAACCCATCAAGTGAAGCCCGAGTACAGCACCGATGCCGCATTGATTGCCGCCATGTTGGCCGGCGACGAGGCCGCATTTCGTGTGTTTTTCGAGACTTACTTTCCCCGGGTGTACCGGTTCGCCCTGCCGCGGCTGGGTAACGATGCGGAGGCATGCAAAGAAGTGGTGCAGTCGACGCTCGTCAAAGCGATGCGGGCCTTGAGCAGCTTCCGGGGCGAAGCGGCCCTGTTCAGCTGGCTCTGCCAGATCTGCCGGCGCCAGGTCGCCGACTACCTGCGAGCTCACAAGCGGCATCACCAGAATGTAGTGCTGATCGACGACACTCCGGGATTGCGCGAGGCGCTGGAGTCGATCGCGGGGCCGGCGAACGACGAGCCGATGCACGGTTACGGTACGGCCGAAACCCGGCGCTTGGTGCAGTCGGTGCTGGATCGGTTGCCGGCACGCTACGGTGATGTGCTGGAGTGGAAATATATCGAAGGTCGCAGCGTCGAGGAGATCGGCGCGTTGTTGGGGGTCGGCCAGACGGCAGCTCAGTCGTTGTTGGCCCGGGCCAGGGTGGCATTCCGAGAAGCATTGGAGACCGTGTTCGGTTCGACGGCGAGCGATGTGCTCGCAGGCATGAGAAAATAGCGCCATGACGACGGCATCGACAGATCCTGAGTCCAATGACAGCAGCCTGGAAGAGCTGTTGCGCGAAGTCGGCGCTCGCGACGAGCCGTCGGCGGATGCGATGCGCGACGTGCGCGCTGCCGTTCATGCCGAATGGCAGGCCATGGTCGACGAACGTCGACGTCAGCGGCGCAGTGTCGCCTGGCGTATCGCCGCCAGCCTGGTGATCGCAGTATTGATTGCGACCTTTGCTCGCCGCTTCGTCGAGCCCGCACCGGTGCAGGTGGCCAGCGTCGTCGACATCGACGGTCGCATGACCTATGCAGATAAGGACGCCGACGCTCGCGCCGGCGCTGTCGGGCAGGCTGTACTGGTCGGCGAAACCCTGCAAACCGATGGCAGCTCGCGTGCGGCCCTGACCTTCCCGAGCGGATTGTCGCTGCGAGTGGATCATTCCACCCGCTTCACCGTGGCCGCTAACGATCGAATCGAGCTGACCTCGGGCGCTCTATATATAGACGCACCTTCGGCAAATGCCAGCAACGATGCACTGACGATCTCAACGCCCGCCGGCTCGGTTCGTCACTTGGGTACGCAATACGAAGTGCGCACTCATGCCGACAACATTCAAGTGAGCGTGCGCGAAGGACGCGTGTTGGTCACATCCACCAACGGCTCGAACAACACGGGCGAAGCTGGACAGATGTTGCGACTGAGCGCGACTGGCGAGCTTACGCGCAGCACTTTGACCGCGACCGATCCGCAGTGGTTGTGGGCACTGGACGCAGCACCCGATTTCGATATCGACAATCAAACGTTGGCCGCGTTCCTGCAATGGATCGCTCGCGAAACGGGACGTCACGTGGTTTATTCCTCGCCGAAAGCCGAAGCGGCTGCGACCGAAGTGAAACTGCGTGGCTCCATTGCCGGACTCGATGCCGACGCCGCGCTTGCAGCTGTGCTCTCTACCACGCAGCTGCGCCGCTATCGCACGCCGGACGAAGAAATCGGCATCGAGCTTGCCGATTGATTTGAAGCCCCCGCTCCGTCCAATGGACAGGAGCCGCAGCCAACGCGGTTTGGGGGCTGAATGAAACATCTGATCCGGGTTGCAGCGACCGCACTGACGGCTTCCACGCTGGCCACACCACCCGCTGCTCTCGCCGCCGATACGATGCTGGCGCTCGCACCTCACCGAAACAACGTACGTCCACTCATGCCGACCGAGCGCGAGCTCGAAGCGCGCGGCACACGCATCGGCAATATCGATATTCAGGTCGACGATGTGTTCGAGAACACGCTGTCGCTGTCGACTCCGTACAAAGTCGCCAACGGCTTGCATGTCTCCACGCATTCGCAGACCGTCCGGCAGCAACTGCTGTTTCGGAGCGGCGAACCGTTTCATCGTCGCGTGCTCGACGAAACCGAACGCCTGCTGCGCGGTCAGCGCTACTTGAACGATGCTTCGATCACAGTCACCAACTACGACGAAACCGACAACACCGCCGACGTGCTGGTGCGTGTGCACGATGTCTGGACGTTGAGCCCGGGACTTTCCTTCGGCCGTAAAGGCGGCGAGAACAGCACTCGCGTGAAGTTCGAGGACAGCAACTTCCTCGGGCTCGGCAAACAGATCTCGCTGGCGCAATCCAACGACGTGGATCGCAGCGCCTGGCAGCTGGCGTATGTGGATCCGAATTTGTTCGGCAGTTGGTGGAAGCTCTCCACCGCTTACTCGACCATGAGCGACGGCTCGGAAACCGCAATGTCGCTCGCGCGACCGTTCTATGCCCTGGACTCCCGCTGGAGCGCAGACGTAAGCGCCGCGGATCTGACCAACTCCGTGTCCCGATATTCGCTCGGCGAGCGCGTCGGTCGCTTCGACATGCAACAGCGAGAATTCTCGTTCGGCGGCGGACTCTCGACGGGACTGCACGATGGCTGGGTCACGCGCTACCTCGGCGGCTTTCGTTACGACGCTCGCTCCTTCGCGGCGCGTGAAGACGAACCCAATGCCGTTGTTCCCGCCGATCGCACGCTGTCCTATCCGTGGATCGGCGTCGAGATCCTGGAAGACAACTATCTCAGCACCCGCAACCTGGATCAGATCGGACGCACCGAGGATGTTTATCTCGGTCGCAGCGCACGGATGGAGCTGGGTCTCGCAAGTACTGTGCTGGGTTCGACGCGCGACGGAATCGTTCTCAACGGTTCGCTGCAGGCGGGCGCGGAGCTTGGCGACGAGCGCTATCTGATCAACTCGATCGGCCTGCGAGGCCGGCTGGAAGGCAGCGAAGTGGCGAATGGCCAGCTCGATGCGAATAGCCGCTTTTATCTCCGGCAGTCCGAACGCAGCGTGTTCTTTGCCTCCGCTGCTGCGTCGTTGACGTCCAATCTCGATCCGGAACAGCAGTTGCTGCTCGGTGGCGACAATGGTTTGCGCGGCTATCCGTTGCGGTACCAGGCGGGAACGGCGAATGCGCTGTTCACCGTGGAGGAACGTTTCTATAGCTCGTGGCAGCCGCTGAAACTTTTCAACGTCGGCGCCGCCGTGTTCTTCGATGCCGGCAGATCCTGGGGTCACGACGACTATGCCGCAGCCCCGGAAGGCTGGCTGAAGGACGTCGGCATCGGCCTGCGGCTCGGCAGTGCGCGCTCGGGTCTCGGCAACGTACTTCACATCGATCTGGCCATGCCGCTCGATCGGTCCCACGGCATCGACGCCGTGCAACTGTTGGTCGAAACCCGCAAATCATTTTAAATGACCGATCCCAATTTCTACTGGCGCCATCTGCGCCTGCCGCTACTCCTGTTCGCGGTGCTTGCCCCTGTGCTCGCGATCTCGTCGATCGACCTGATCGTCGCGCACAAGTTGTTCTTCGACGAAGCCAGCTTGCGCTGGATCGGCGCGAACAGCTGGTGGACCAACGAGCTGATTCATCATGACGGCACCCTGTTGATCCGCAGCCTCGGCGGGATCTCGCTCATCCTTTGGGCTTCCACATGGTGGCGCCCGCAGTGGCAAGAGCTGCGCCGGCCGGCGCTCTACTTTTTCCTGTCGTTGGGGCTCTCCATCGGTGTCGTTGGATTACTCAAGGCGGTTACCAACGTCGACTGCCCGCGCGATCTGACCGAGTTCGGCGGTGCATTTCCCTTCGTTCATCTGTTCGCGGATCGTCCCGATGCACTCCGCCATGCTCAATGCTTTCCTGCGGCACATGCCAGCTCCGGATATGCCCTGGTCGCCTTATACTTCGTGCTGCGTGAACGCAGCCGATGGGCTTCGCGGCTGGGATTGGCGGCGGGGCTCGTCATGGGACTGATTTTCGGCATCGCTCAACAGTCGCGCGGTGCGCACTTCGTCTCGCACGACGTCTGGAGCGCCTGGTTGGTTTGGACGATTTCGCTGTCGCTCTACACGTTCGCATTCCGGGCGCGTCTGTGGACTTCGGCCTCACTGCATCGATTTGAATGGGAACACAATGAAGCAAGCGCTTCGCCGCGCCGTCTGCCTGTCGACGGGGATGCTGATTTGCCACGCCACCTGGGCTCAGCTCCAGGGACGTAGCGTCGGCGACCTGCTCGACCAGTTGCGCTCCGAAGGACTGGTTTTCATTTACAACACCACGATCGTTCCCGAACAACTGCAAGTCGTCGGCGAGCCGAAGGCACGACATGGCCTGGCGCTCGCCGAGGAGATATTGGCGCAGCATGGACTTGGGCTGAAGGAAGCGGCGCCGCGGGTCTATGCAGTCGTTCGCGATGCTTCGGCTACTCGTGCGGTGGCGAAGCCGGCGCCGGAAACGGAGCAGAAGGTCGAGGAAATTGTCGTGCAGACGAGTCGCTACACGCTGGCGACCGAGAACATCGCACCCAAAGATTTCCTGACTCAGGATCAGGTGCAGGCGATGCCGCGCCTGGCGGATGAGACATTGCGGGCGGTACAAAGACTGCCGGGTACCGCTACGAACGGCGTCTCCAGCCTGGGCGCGATTCGCGGCGGCGAGCCGAACGAGACTGCGATTCTGTTGAACGGTCTGCGGCTCTACGAACCGTTTCATTTAAAGAACTTCTACAGCCCGGTCAGCCTGCTGGACTCGCGGCTGGTTGAGAATATCGAATTCTACTCGGGCGGCTTTCCAGTGCCGTACGGCGATCGCATGAGCGCGATCATCGACGCAACGACCGTGCAGCCGGCGGACCGGTACTACGAGCTGGGGCTCAGCTTGTTTCATCTCAGCGGCCTGGCGGCGACCTCGTTCGGGGACGAGCGCGGCCATGCATTGATTTCAGCCCGGCGCGGCAATTTGGGTGAGCTGTCGCAACTCGCCGAGCAGGACTTCGGCACACCCGACTATTCCGACGGCTTCGCGCACGTCGATTATCAGCTTCAAGACACGACGCGAGTGTCGTTCGACGCGCTCGCTTCGGGCGATCAAGTGGTCGCCAAGAGAGAACGCAATGAACAGCTCGTGCGCGCACGATATCGAAATGCGTATGCGTGGCTGACCTTGAATCACGATTGGTCGTCGACGGTATCGAGTCGCATCATCGGCTCGTTTACCGATCTGGTGAACGAGCGACGAGGTTGGGTGACCGAGCCGCAACGAGTCGGCCAGGTGCGCGACGATCGCACGTTTCATATCGCCGGCCTGCGCTGGGAAAACGAAATCGACGCCGGGTTCTTGAATCATCGCTTCGGGGCCGAGGTGCGGCGTCTGTGGGGCGACTATCTCTACAACCTGAATGTCGAGCTGGCACCTGGCTTTCCGTTTCCCAGCTCGCCCGGTTCGCAAACAACTCGCAGCGCCTCGCCTTCTCCCGAAGGCTACGAAAACTCGGCTTACTGGGACGCGCGCGCGAAGTTCAGCGAACAATGGACCGTCGAAGCCGGATTGCGAGTCGACGTGCAAACTTACGACGGCAGCGACGACGGCGAGCAATGGAGCCCGCGGGTCAGCGTGCTCTATTCGCTGTCACCCAAGACCAAGCTGCGTGCGGGCTGGGGACGGTTTTATCAGTCTCAAGGTATCAATGAGCTGCAGGTCGAGGACGGCATCTCTCAGTTCTATCCGGCCCAGCATGCGGATCACTTGATCGCGAGTGTGGAGCATGCGTTCGATGCGGGCTTCGATCTGCGCGTCGAGGCTTATCGCAAGTACTACCGTCGCATTCATCCTCGCTTCGAAAATCTGTTCGACCCTTTGGTGTTGTTTCCGGAAGCGGAGTTCGATCGCGTGCTGGTCGATGCGCACAGCGCACGTGCCGAAGGTGTGGAGATGCTGTTGCAACTTCGGCCGGTCGGTGCGTGGAGCGGCTGGCTGAGTTACACCTGGTCACAAGCGACCGATCGCATCGACAATGCCGACGTGCCTCGTAGCTGGGATCAGCGTCACGCCATCAATCTCGGCGCGACTTGGGCCAGTGGCCCGTGGACCGCCACGCTGGTGAACAGTTTTCACAGCGGCTGGCCGACATCGACCTTGGGTGTCGATCCGCAAACCGGCGAGCCGCGCATCGATCTATCGCAGCGTAATCGGAGTCGCTTTGCCGATTACAACTCGCTGGATCTGCGGTTGACGCGCACGTTCATCCTGAGTCGTGGTGCGCTCGATGTGTTCATGGAGTTGAGCAACGCCACGTCCAGGGAGAATCCATGCTGCATCGAGTACGACGTGACTCGCCAGCCGGACGGCTCGCTGCGCTACGAACGAGATGTGGATTCGTGGCTGCCGATCGTACCGTCGGTCGGGGTGTTGTGGCGGTATTAGCCCAGGGCTTCTTGTAACGATTTTGCGGTGAGCAAACGCTCGCCGATAACGTTCAGTTCATCGGCTGTTGCGGAGGCAATGCGAGCCTTGGCGTCGTTGTCCAGTTCGCCGAAACGGATGGTCAGCTGGCGCTGAATGACCTCGACCCTGCCTTGAGCAACGCCTTCCACACGACCAAGAGCGATGTACTCCTTGGCAAAATCGCTCTGATATTCGTACTTGAACGCTCTCATGTTCTTGAACGCCCGGCGGGCGGCCTCGCTCAGCGAAGTCAGGATGAGATCACAATACAACGTCGACCGATCGTCGTCGAGGCCGACACTGGCCAGCTGCGCCGCGAGTGCAAAATGCGCGAGCCTTCTCCGACTCAGATGTGATACTGCAGGTCCGCCAAGCTGACACGCTGCTCGATGCGCGGCTTGCCGTGGACGTCGCAGGCTTTTAACGTCACTTGCACCGGCGATGCGCGCCAGTCGATCTCGATCAAGCCGAAGTTGGCTTCGCGCAGTTGTGCACCAATGCGGTTGGCATTGGGAACATTGACGGGCCAGACTTCGGTGAGGCCACTCGAAGTGAGCTCCCAGAACGGATAGGGAACATTGACGTCGAGACGCGTGAGCTCGGCGTAGTGTGTGTCGCCGCTGATGAAGACTACGCCGCCGGCTTTCTTGCGACGAATGACGTCGATCAACCGCTGTTGATCGCGGGTGTAATTCACCCACGCTTCCCAGCCTGGGAAATCTGCGAACACCTGCAGACTGGAAGCAAAGATGCGCAGTTGCGCCGGCACGTCGAACTGTTGTTCGAGCCAGGCCCATTGACGCTCGCCGAGCATGGTCGCTTCGTGCTCAGGCATGCGCGCGTATGGTCCTGGCACTTCGCCGCCGGCCTTCCGCTTGGCCGCTTCCCACTCTTTATATGAGGTGCCGCCGAAATCGTGCTCCGCGATGGGCGTTCGGTTGTAGCGCAGGTCGGGCAGGATGACCTGCACGCGTCGCTCTTCGGGCCCGAACAAGTACGAAGCATAGATTCCGTTGCGAGAGCGACGAGGAGAATCGGCAGGCTCTTCCCAGAAATCCAGGAAGATCTGGCGCGATTGTTCCTTCATCGGATAGTCGCCGCCGGCATCGTTCTCGCCGTAATCGTGGTCATCCCAAATCGCGAGCAGCGGCGTGCTCGCTTTCAGTTTCTTAAAACCCGGCTTGGACGCGAGCTGAGCATACTTGCCGCGCAACTCGGCCATGTCGCGCGTGTCGCCGTAAATATTGTCGCCGAGAAAAACAAACAAATCCGGTTGGGTGGCCAGCACGGCATCCCAGATCGGCTGCTCTTTGCTCTGCTTGGCGCAGGAACCAAACGCAATACGCGTCAGCGAACGATCCAGCGCCGGATGAGGATCGCTGCCCGGCCGCGATTGCGACCAGGCAAGCTGAGTTTTGAAGGCGCCGCTGAGCGCCGCGCCGACGACGAGACTGCTGTCGCGAACGAAGCGGCGGCGAGTCTCGTCGTGCTGGCTCATCAGAACTTTGCCTTCGCAGAGATGAAGAACTGGCGGGGCGCGCCACGCAGCAGCGTCTGCATCGAGCCGTTCGGATCGGTGACACCGAAGCCGTTGGTGCCGATGCTGCCGATATATTCCTTGTCGGCGAGATTGGTGACGTCAGCTTGCAACGTCAGCTGCTTCACCATGCCCAGACTGTCGAAGCGATAGCCGAAGCCGGTGTTGAACAACGTATACGAATCGGCGCTCGCGTCGTTCAAATACGTGTAGAAGCGCTCGTCGACGTAGTTGGCATCCAGCCGCGCGAAGAACGCGCCGTTGTCGTACGACAGTTCCGAGCGAACGATCCATTCGGGAGCGTCCACCACCTGTTTTCCTGCCGTCGGCACCACGGTAACGCCGGCCTCCGTTTCGATCGTGTAATCATCATCGTACTCCGAATCGTTCCAAGCTGCTGAATTGAACCAGGTGACGTGCGTCACCGGACGCCACGACAGCGCCACTTCGATGCCATTTGTCTTGACGCTACCGACGTTGGCGATCGAGCTTTCGCAACCGACGATGCCGAGACACTGCGGAATGCCGAGCAAACGATCGTCGAAGTCCACTCGATACGCAGTCACCAGCGCGTTGAGCGCAGCGCCGTTGAAACGCCAACCGAGCTCGTAATTGGTCGACGTTTCGGGTTTCACCGTGTCCCGGATTCGTTCGAACACTTCGGCGGTCACGCCGAACGGTCCGCTGTTGCTGCCCTGGAACGTATGCACGTTACGAGCAAACGACGCGAACACTTCCTGATCCGCGGCGAGCGACCAATTCACGCCCACTTGCGGCAGGAAAGATTTGTCGGCGTCGATCGTGCCGCTCTTGCGCGCGGCCGGATCGGCGGCGATGACAGTGCGAATTTCATTTTCCGACTTGACAGAACGGAAGCCTGCATTCACGCGCACCTGATCGGTGACCGACCAGGTGTCCTGCAGATGGAACACGACGGTGTCGGTGTCGAAGTCATATTCCCACTGCGTGAAGAACGGGTTGCTCTGGAAATCTTCAAACGAGCGCGTCGGCGACGAACTGCTGGGCTCGCCGTAGAAACGACGCGCCTGGTTGAAGTCGATGGTCTCGTACCAGAAACCGCCGTTGATTTCGTGCGCACCGGCCGTGACCGTCAACGCACTCAGCACACCCTGACGATCGATTTCATATTCGGTGGTGCGAACGGAAATCGGCGCGCCGCCCGGCGTCGGCACATACGGCGTGCCCCACAGACCCTGGCCTTCGTTCTGATGTAAGTACGCCGTCGTCTTCCATTCAACCGATTCGCCGATGGGCAGATCCAAAGACAGATAACCGAGATCGTCCTTGCGCAGGCCGGCCGCGTTCCAATACGCGTCGTCGCAAACAACGGCATTCGTCTGACCGGAAGCGTTACAGGCATTCGCCGCAGCGACGGCAGCGCCCCAGTTCGGGAACCAGTTGTCCCAATCCCAACCGCGACGCGAAATGATCTGATACGACAGATCCTGATAGTCCGTCTCGGCGCGATCCGAATAGTTATAGAACGCGGTCAACTCGGCATCGCCGATGGGCTGCACGACCTTTAGGTTGAACATGCGCTGGTCCTGATCGCCACCGCCTTTCCATTTCTCGGTGGTCGCATCGACGACGGCGAGATAGGCACGCGTGCCGCTGCCGAGCTCTCCACTGTCCAACTTGACGAAGCTACGACGCGCCGAGTCGGAACCGAACATTTGCTCCGCGCGAACACCAAATTCAGCGTCCGGATCGGCAGAGAAGAACTCCACGGCGCCGCCGAGATTGCTCGTCGACGCGATATCGATCGCGCCCGCGCCTTGTGCCAACTCGACACGACCCACCGCTTCCGACGGAATCGCACGGCTGATGTGCAAGCCGTTGTGATTGGCATAAGACATGTCGCCCAGCGGCACGCCGTCCAGCGTGAAGCCGAGCTGATTCTGATTGAAGCCGCGAATGGAAATGCGCGCCGACCACTCGTACGCGCCATACGCATCCGCGGATTGGAAATTCACGCCGGGCATCTTTTCGATGGCCTTCAACGGGCTCGTGCCGGCGGGCAGAGCATCGATCTGCAGGCTGGACACCGACTGGACCTGTCGCGTTTCGCCGCGGCCGAGCACCACCACTTCTTCGACGACCGGGTTCGCTGCCTGCTCACTGTCTTGAGCCACAGCGGCACCGGCCGAAAGAATGGTCGCGATCGCCAGCGACAGCTCGCGTGCGTGAGACTTTTTGAAACACACGCCGATCGCGGTGTTGCGCATAAACAGCTCCAGAAAACTTTACCGATGACACGTCGGCCCCGCGGGGGGACCAGCAATGGCGCGGCAAGGTACGGATTGCTGATTGCGTGGATCTGACGATTAAGTTGCAGGCGTATTACGGACCGTTTTTGTTGTACGCACGCCGCAACCGATCCACCGATATTCATGTCGGAACCGGGCCTGCTGGCTCGTCCTTGAGCAGAGAGCCCCAAAACCAAGCGTCATGGAGAAGTTCATGCAAAGAATCGTCACGCACCTCTGGTTCGACACGCAGGCCGAAGAAGCCGCGCGCTTCTATGTGTCCCTGTTCAAGAACTCCCGCGTCAAAGCCATTTCCCGCTACACGAAATCGGTGGAGGCCGTCGCCGGCAAACCCGCCGGCTCGGTCATGACCGTGTCGTTCGAACTGGACGGCCAGGAATACATCGCGCTGAACGGCGGTCCGAACTTCAAGTTCAACGAAGCGATCTCCCTGCTCGTGCAATGCGAATCGCAGGAAGAAATGGATCGTCTCTGGACCAAGCTGACTGAGAACGGCGGGCAGGAACAGCCGTGCGGCTGGCTCAAGGACAAGTACGGCGTGTCGTGGCAGATCTCACATGTGGCGCTGGAGAAGTTTATCTACGACACCGACACGGCCAAGGTCGATCGCATGATGCAGGCCATGCTGAAAATGAAGAAAATCGACGTGGCCAAGTTGCAGCAGGCCGCCGCGGGGTGAGTTCGGATGCATTTTCGAAGGCACTTAACGTGCCTTCGAACCGAGCGAACGCCGATATATGGATGTACCGGCCAACTAACGCTCCGAGAACGGCTGCTGGAGATGCGCCTGCCCTCAACCGGGCGCGTTAGCGACTCGCATGATCGGGTACAAACCGAATTTCGCGTCCCACGCCGCGTGGCGACGATAGAAGAATTCGCGACGTGCCGCGGGATCGGCGGCGAAGGCCGGATCTTCCTTCAGCTTGCGCTCGAACTCGGTCGCGAGCGACGGATTGGCGTTCATGAGATCTCGCGCCATGATCTCGATCACGTAAGGCTCGACGTATTCCTTGAGTTCGAACCAGCCGTTGAAGAACCCCCACGCCGCCAATGAGTCGGGCGCCTGCGGCTCAAGCAGGACCATCGCCAGCCGTGAATGCGTTTGCGCGATGGGCACAAACAACGAGCCCGCACCGATCTCCTGCTGCTCCTTTTGCCAAGCGCCTGCGATCTTGGCGCGAGTGCGACCTTCGAACGGCGCGCTGGAGAAATCCACGCGCGAGGCACGGAAACATTCGACGTCGACACGACCGACAGCATCGAGCTTGCGGAATTCGATGCCGTGCAGTTGTAGCTTCGCGCCGATCTCGCTCGCATAGCCCGGCGGAATCACATATCCACCACGCGGTGCAGTCACGACCAACGAGGGTGTGACGTTCTTACGAAACGGCACTCGCCAGATTTGCGGCGTTTTGGGGTCATAGACGGTGACTGGCTCACCCGAGATCTTCGAAGGCTCACGCGTGTAAGCGAAGCCGCGGAAGTCGATCATTGTGACGTCCCGGTCGTTAGCAGAAATCGTGGACGTCTTATCCTTCGTCGACTCACGCCAGGCGGCGGCGAAATCCAATGTGACTTCTTTGCCACCCATCTGTTTGGCTGCGGCGTCGGCGCGCTGAGTCTCTTCCAACCATTGCGCGCCGTGCGCGATCAACAGCTCCGCCAAGCCATGAATCGTGTTCCGCGTGACGCGCACTCGCGTCGCATAGTCTTTCCACGAATGGGTTTCGACCAGCACCGTATAGCGATTGCGCGCCGGGAAGTAACCGGTTGAGAACCGCGGCGAGTACACAGTGAGATGAAAACCGCCGGCGGGATTGTCGACCTCAACCAGGTCGGGATAGAACGGCAGTGGCACCGAACCCCGTTGTGCCAACTTCGAAATCAGCTCGTCGCGCAGACGCACGCCGCTGGCGAACAGCGTCGCGTCGCCCTGATGAATTGGCTCGACCTGCAATGAAATATCCGGCTCGAAGTCCGCGCCATCAGTCACGTGCAGATCGGCGCAGACCAGCGGATCCCACTGTTGCAAGAGACGCAGCATGGCTTGCATCTCGGGTGCGTCGGCTTTGGTGTAATCGCGATTGAGGTTGATGTTCTGCGACGTCGCGCGCCAACCCATTTCCTCCGGGCCGACCTGATTCGGTCGATTCCAGCGGCCGACGCGCTCGTGTCCATCGACGTTGAACGCCGGCACGAACAGAATCGCCAGTCGCTCCAGCAATCCCTGTCCGACTTCACCGCTCAACAACTCGCGCAGGGCGATGAAGCCGGCGTCTTTGCCGTCGCTCTCACCCGGGTGAATGCCTGCTTGCAACATCAGCACCGGGATCTCGCGACGGCGAATTTCTGCCGGCGACAACGCGCCGGTACGCGACACGACCATTGCATTCATCGCTCGCCCCTCGGCGGAGCGGCCGTATTCGAAACTGCGCACGGCATCCGGCCAGCGCTGCGCATAGGCCTGGCACAGGCGCGCAACTTCATCGGTGCGGCCGGTCTGACGGAATGATGTCTGCTCTGCGAGCGTCAACGGCACGCCGGTGGCTTCAGTGCTCATGGGCCAGTTCTTCCATTAGACAAGTCTTATCGGAGCGAACGATCAGCTCGCAGCGGCTTCATCGAAGCTGCGCAGGACATGCGCGACGTTGTGACCGATCTCGGCCACCGCATATCCGCCTTCGAGCACGAACAGGGTCGGCAGCTTTAGCGCCGCCAGTTGCGCGCCGAGCCGCAGGTATTCCGGCTCGCGCAGTTGAAACTTGGAAATAGGATCCTCGGCGAACGTGTCCACGCCGAGCGAAATCACTAGCGCGTCCGGCTTGAATGCAACGATCTTGCGAGTCGCGTCGCCCAGCGCATCGAACCAAGCCGCGTTGCTGCTGCCGGCGGGCAGCGGATAGTTCCAGTTGTATCCCTCGCCCGCGCTGCGGCCTTTTTCGTCGGCATGACCCAGGTAGAACGGATACTCCGTCTTCGGATCGCCGTGAATGGAAAGAAACATCACGTCGGCGCGATCGTAGAAGATCGTTTGCGTGCCGTTGCCGTGGTGATAGTCCACGTCGAGCACCGCTACCCGCTGTGCACCTTGATCACGGAACGCCTGAGCAGCGACCGCGGCATTGTTAATGAAACAATAGCCGCCCAGGAAATCCGGCCCGGCGTGATGTCCAGGCGGGCGCGCCAAAGCAAACGCCGCACGCTCGCCGCCTGCAATGAGCTGCTGAGCCGTCAATGTGATATCGGCGCCGAGCTTCGCGGCGATCCAACTACCCGAGGTCAACGGCGTGCCGTTATCGAACGAGTACATGCCCAGCTTGGCAATGAAATAGTCGGGCTCGATGTCGGTGCGAAAGCTGCGAATCGGCCACACCGATGGCAATGCGTCCTTGGTGTTGCCAAGCGCACTCCACTCGCTCCACGCGTTTTCGAGAAATCTCACGTAGCGCGCCGCATGCACACGCTCGATATGCGCCACAGGAAATTCTTTCGGCGCCAGAATCGGTCCGATGTTGCGCACCTTGACAGCGTCGTGCACGAAGTCCGCACGTTCCGGCTTTTCGAAACACGGGACCAGCTCGCCGCGATAGAACTCGCGCTGACCGGCGTGCAGCCGATGGCGATCGCTGTAGATGATTTTCATGTCGAGCTCTTCAATCCGACCGCGACGAAATTAGCGATCTCGCGCGCGATGTGCTGCTGCTGTATTGGATCGGTGGGTACGTCGTCCTTCACCAACCAGCTCAACAATCCTGGCAGCATCAGTGAGCGGGCTTGCACGTCGGACTCTTGCATGCTGCCCTCCAGGGCGCCTTGTCGCATCAACTCGTGATACGCCTTGGCGAGCTCGTCGGAAAGCAGCACGAATCGGGCCTGGCCTTCGGGCGACAGCGCGCCGTGGCCTACCAGAGGCGACAAAGGATTCAATTCTTCGTTGGGATACGCACGCGACAACGCATCCATCGACGACGCCAGCGCCTCGATCCGCGTGCCCGAGTATTCCAGCATGCGATCCTTGATGAAAAGGAAAATGCGAAACGCGCGCTCATAACAAGCGGACACGACGTCCTGCTTGCTGCCGATGTGATGATGAAACGTACGCTTGGTCGTGCCGAGCTGCGCGGCGATCTCGTCCAACGACGTGGCGTCGATGCCTTTGCGATTGAAGGAACGTGAGGCGACACGCAACAGCGCTTCACGCTTCGCGGCCGTCGCCGCATCACGGTCGAACGCACTCACCGCTTGCGGAGCGAGCGCGGACAGATCGAGCGGCCGATAGTTGGGCAGGTGCGAGCGAGTGGAGGACAACCCGTCGAACACCGTGGTCATCACAGCAGCCCGGAGCCGTTCCGTGGTCATCGATTCCAAGGTACTGGCCCAAGGCTTGGCCAGCGGCGCCCACGTGACCAGGCTCAGAATCACGCGAGCATTCACTTCGATATCGCAAGCTCGTAGCACACCTTGGCGGTAGCCGGTTTCCAGCAAGTGCGCGAGCCGGGCGGCCAAACCGTCGTACAGCCCCTGAATGGTGTCGCGCTGAGCCTGGTTCATCATCGCGATCTCGGCCCGGGCCGCGATCTCCGGCTCGGTCGGATCGAGCATGCGATCGATGAAGTTCGCCAACACTTGCGCGGAGTTCCCGCCACTGCGTTCCGCCTCGCGCAAGTGACGAGCGATGATTTCGGCCGCACGCCGGTAGCACTGAAACACCAGGTCTTCACGGTCGGCGACGTAGTGATACATGGCCCCGCGCGTGACGCCGAGCTTGGCGGCGATCTCCGCCAGCGACGTCAGCAACACGCCCTTCTGGTTCAACTGGCGAGCCGCTTCGTCCAGCACTTGCTCGTGACGGCTGGGTTCGTGCCGAGCCCGCACAGCGGCCTCGGTGCCAGGGGGCAAGTCGGCGGGCTGTGCCGATCTGTCTTTGGAATTCGCGGTCATGGCGGTATGAATGTGGGGTTCATAGTACCCGCGCTGCGCGAGAGCCGCTTCACAAATCCACGTGAAGGCGCCGCCGGCCTGCTCCGCCCTGGCGACCGTTACGGTAACCTCCCGGCCATCCCCGAATTTTTTCGCGACCCCAGAACAAGTCGACATGGAGTCTTTGTTCACCTCGGCCGGGCCACCCTCCGATCCAGGCTTGCGCGTCAAAGTCATGCGCTGGCCAGGCAGCCTGCGCCTGGGCCACGCGACCACGCTGGAAGGCAAGGCGATTCAGATCTCGACCGGCGGCGTCGGCCTGCTGCTCGCTCGCAGCGTGCGCGAGGGAGAAACCGGCCTGGTGCGCGTGAATGCCTTCATCAACGGAGTACCGGTGATCTTGCAGACCCGCGCATCGGTGGTCTGCTGTGCCTGTGTGGGAATGGAAGGCTTCCGGATTTCGCTGCGCTTCCTGGAACTGGACGACGACGCGCAGGACGCGCTCGACACGCTACTGCGCGCCCGCTGATTTCCAGCGGGCACGCGAATCACACGGGTTTATTTCAGCAGGCTGCGAAGCATCCACGCGGTTTTTTCGTGCACCTGCAGACGCTGCGTGAGCAGGTCGGCGGTCGACTCGTCGCCACCTTTTTCAGCCGCCGGGAAGGACCCGCGTGCCGTACGAGCAACCGCTTCGTGGCCGGCGACCAGCAAACGAACCATCTCCAGCGCTTCCGGCACGCCCTCGGTCTCCTCGATCGACGTGAGCCGGGCGAACTCGCTGTTCGTGCCGGGCGCGGGATAACCGAGCGAACGAATGCGCTCCGCGACCGCATCGAGCGCATTCCACAGTTCCGTGTACTGCTCCATGAACATCAGGTGCAGCGTGTTGAACATCGGCCCTTCGACGTTCCAATGGAAGTTGTGAGTCTTCAGATACAGCGAATACGTGTCGGCCAGCAGTCGGGCCAGGCCGTCGGCGATTTTCTCACGATCCTGGGCGCCGATGCCGATATCGATAGCCAGCCCGGCAGTGCTGCTCACCGCGCGCGCGGCGCTCTTGCCGCCGTTCTTCTTGGAACTTTCTTTACCCATACGAATTCTCCTCAGTTAAGCGTACGCTGATTTTTTCAGCGAATTCTCAGCAAATCTCTATTCATGATGGTACTCGGTCGAAATGGAGTGACTCCATTCGCTGGGCTCTATGCCCGGTATCGATGAATACAAACGTCTGCCCAATGCGAATAATGTGTCCATAAGGGCTCCCTGTAGCCCGTCGCAGACGCCCTTCGGGGTAGGCAAGACGGCGGCATTCAGGGAGTATTCATGGCCAATCCATTTGAATGCGGGCGCAGGATGTGGCCGCTGCAGCACCGAGGGAGACTCCGTTTCATGACGTTCAAACCTTTCACCATTGCAGCCGCAACCGTATGCTTCCTCGCGCTCGGCAATGTTTCCGCGGACGAAGCGACATATAACAACAAGGACAAGCCGCAGAAATTGACCGCGGCCACCGGCTCCTTCGCCACGCTGGATCGTAACGGCGACCATCGCATCAGCCGCTCCGAAGCCGGTTTCGATCGCACGATGTCCGAGCTGTTTGCCGAAATCGACACCGACGGCGACGGCTTCGTGTCCGCGGCCGAATATGCAACGGCCGAAAAGAACCGCAATACGGTCTCCTCGAACTTGTCTGGTCAATAGCGCCACGCCGCTTCGCTCGCTCCGTCAAATCGTGCTTTCGGCGTCCATCGACGACCGATCGACTCGACGACCGCGCGCCTGCCACGCCTCGATACCGCCCGCCAAGGGTCGCACACGTTTGAAGCCTTGTTCTTGAAGCTTGCGTGCAACGATGGCAGCGGACGCGTCGTTCGGACAATCACAGTAAACGATGACTTCCTGACCCGGCGTCAGCTGCAGCTCGGAAAGATCGCGCACGCTGATGCTGCCGGGAATCCATCCCGACGCCGCCCGACGTTCCGGCGTGCGCACGTCCAGAATCGTCGCCGGCGAGCCTGAGTCGAGCAGCGATGCAAGCTCGTCGGTAGTGATGCGCGACATGCGGATCTGCTCCATGAAGCGATGCCGCTGCCACCATTTCACCAACACGAAAAGCACAATCGCCGCCAGGAGCAGCAGTACCGCGAGCTGTCCGAGCTGATCCAGCTGGATCAGCACCGCCTCGACGGCTTCATGAAAAATCGCTCCCAACGCCACCGCGCCACCGGCCCATAACGCCGCACCGATGCCGTCGTAAATAATGAATCGGCGCCAGCTCGTACCCGATTCTCCGGCGAGCGTGGTCGACACCGCGGCGAAGCCGGGAATGTATTTGGCAAGAATCAAGGACGGCGCGCCCCAGCGCATGTAGATCCGGCGCGTCAGCCCGACACAGGAATCGGGCGACAGCGACACCTTGCACATCAAACGCAGTAACTTTCCGCCGAATCGCCGGCCACCCGCAAACCAGGCGAGATCGGCGATCAAGGTCGCGATCGTCGCGACCACCAGCACCGGCAGCAGTGACTCGTGCTTATCGGTCGCGAGCGCGGCGGTGACGATCATCGGCGCATACGAAGGAAACGGCAGGCCGCCCTGATCGAGCAGCACGCACACGAACACCACCCACAATCCATAGCTCTCGATGATATGCAGCAGCGTGTCCATGAGCGGGCCGGAAGTTTGAGGCAGGCAGATTCTTCAAGTTGGAATTCGCGTGCGCATATTGTGCCGCGCGAGGCGCCGGAGCAACTCAGCACACGGATACAAGACGCGGACGGAGTTGGAGTGGGTAATGGTGCGTCCTGGTCTGCCCACGAGAGCCAACGATGCGCAGTCTCCGTTCTTTAATCCTCCTGGCCGCCCTGTTGCCCGCGCTCGGCTGCAATCGCAGTCCGCCACCGGCGCCGGCACTGCCGGAAATCGCGACCGCCCAGGTAGTCAGCAAGCGCATCAAGGACTGGGACGAATACACCGGCCGCTTCCAAGCGGTGGATAGCGTCGAAATCCGGCCGCGCGCCTCGGGCTACATCGACGAAGTGAAATTTCGCGAGGGACAGCTGGTCAAGCAAGGCGATGTGCTGTTCGTCATCGACCAGCGCCCTTATCAAGCCGACTACGAGCGCGCACGCGCCGGCCTCGAACTGGCACGTTCG
>Ga0247784_1000046_pt1 | contig 43387 bp, 29 predicted proteins | sample UWRJL169409R5_FD_179909 | JGI IMG/M metagenome (GOLD analysis project Ga0247784, IMG submission 179909) | Plant litter microbial communities from Arlington Agricultural Research Station in Wisconsin, United States - UWRJ-L169-409R-5 | ecosystem: Environmental > Terrestrial > Plant litter >...
TGAGCTTGCCGAGCACGCGCCGGAAGACAACTTGTGCGATGGTCCCGAGGCTTGCCGTCGCGCTGTGCGCATGCAGGTTCGCCGCGGCGTGGATGTCATCAAGATCATGACCACCGGCGGTGTGAATAGCCGGATCGGTGCCGGCGTCGGCAAACAAATGTTCGACGACGAGGCACAGGCGCTCATCGAGACCGCTCACATGTATGGGAAAAAAGTCGCGGTGCATGCGCATGGTGCCGATGGCATCGCGCTCGCGCTCCGGCATGGTGCCGATTCGATCGAGCACGGGACGCTGCTCGATGAAGAAGGCGTCAAGCTGTTCCTGAAAACCGGCGCTTACTATGTGCCGACGCTGTCGACGGTCAATGGTTATCTCGATCGGATCGCCAGGGATCCGAACGCGTATCCGCCGGCGGTCCGCGAGAAAATCGAGTGGCGCATCAAGATCACAGGCCAGGCGCTCAAACTCGCGCATGCGCGTGGCGTCAAAATTGCGTTCGGCACAGATGCCGGTGTCTCGAAGCACGGGCGCAACGCCGACGAGTTCGAGTTCATGGTGAAGCACGGCATGAAGCCGGCCGAAGCGATCAAAGCAGCGACCGTGAATGCCGCCGATTTGCTCGGCCTGGCCAATGAAGTCGGCTCGATCGAGCCCGGCAAGAGCGCCGACCTGGTCGCCGTCGACGGCGATCCGCTCAACGATGTGACCGTTCTCAAGCGCGTCGCCTTCGTCATGAAGAGCGGCCAGATCTACAAGAAATAATTCGAGCGGGTCGATGCAGTAGACCTTGAATCTGTAGGCGCGTGTCGGGCAACCCGGGCGCGCCTCCCTGAGGCACTCCCCGAAGTAGAAGTACGGCCTCAAGTGCGTGGTTAACCCTGACGAATACCCGGTGACGGACTGGTTACGGCACGGGGTAGCGCTTGAGCATGCGGATCACAATTGGAGTCGTGGCGCTCGGCGCCTCGGCCTGTCTTTCGTCGTTTCAGGCCGGAGCGGACATCACCGACGGCAAGCAAACGATCGAGTTGCCGTCACTGCGCAGCCTCGCCTTTGCCGGTGACGCGCGTTATCGCGCGGAGAAAATTGATACCGGTAACCTCGACAGCGATCGCCAGCGCGTACGAGCGCGGTTCGGCGTCGAAGCCGAAATCACCGACTCACTGAGCACCGCGCTCAGGCTTTCGACGGGAGAAGGAGATCCGCGCTCCGCGCATCTGACATTCTCCGGCGGCTACTCCCGACGAAGCGTCGGTGTGGATCTGGCCTATCTGCAGTGGTCGATCCTGCCGGAGCTGCGCGTCGCCGCGGGCAAAGTGCCTTATCCGAACTGGCAGCCGTCGCAGAGCGTGTTCATCGGCGGCGATTTCAATCCCGAAGGCTGGGCGTCGTCTTATCGCAGCGACTCCGGCTTTTTCGTCAACGCTCACCATTTCTGGCTGGAGACACGCCTCGATGACGACGACTCCCGGCAGAGCGGCTTGCAGATCGGGTTTGCGAGCGATGGCGAAGCGGCGACGCGCCTGACATTCGCGGGTGCTTATACCGATTTCACCAGCGTCAAAGGTCGCAAGCCGTTCCTCGACGGTGTCACTGCGTACGGCAACAGCCTGAACTTGGCAGGCGAGCTGCAAAACGATTTCAACGTCGCCGAGTTCGCGTCCGACCTGACGATGGAGCGCTACCCGGGCTCGATTACGCTGTTCATGCACCTTGCGCGGAACGTCGCCGCATCCGAGGAAGATACCGCGTATTCGGCCGGCGTCACTTTAGGCGCCTCGCGCTTAAAGCATTGGAAATTCGGCTACCAGTACGCGCACATCGAACGCGACGCATTGTTCGGGCAATTGATGGACGGCGACTTCGGCGGCGGCAGCACCGATTCGCGGGGACATGCTTTCCGCCTTTTTTACCGGCCGGAAGCTCGATGGAGCAGCTCGCTCTCCTATCTGCACAACCGCACGAATATTTCTTCGACGGCGCCGCGGCCGTTCGACCTGATTCAGCTCGATATCGATTTCACGTACTGAGGACATCATGGGTTTTTCCAAATTGAAGATCAATGCACGACTGATGCTGGCCTTCGGAAGCATCGTGGCGATCCTGATCGTGTTGATTGCGACCACCAAAATCAGCCAGGGAAAGCAGCTGCAGTCGCAGGACATGAACATCCACACGTATCAGGTGATTCAACAAGCGGATCACATGCTGCAGGCGTTGATCAACATCGAGACCGGGCAGCGTGGTTATCTGATCACCGGCACCGACGCCTTCCTGGAGCCGCTGACCACGGGCCAGTCGGCGTTCAAAGAAAGCTTCGATGAGATCCGTAAGCTCACCGCGGACAATCAGGCGCAGCAGCGTCGGCTGGAGGATCTGGATCGCTCGATGAAGGATTGGATGCGCGTGGCAGTGGAACCTTCGCTCGCTCTGCGTCGCGATGTGAACGGCGGCGCCAAGACGATCAACGATCTCGTGCAGTTCGAGCGCGAGGCGCACGGTAAGCAAGGCATGGACGCGATGCGCGCCAAGCTCGCCGAAATCGTGGACGTCGAGGACGATCTGCTCGGCGAAAGAACGGCCGCTGCCGCGTCGGCTCGCAAGAGCCTGGATTTCGTGCTCGTCGGCGGCGGCGCAATGGCGATTGCACTGGCAATCATGTTGGCAGTGCTGATCGCGCGAAGCATCGTGACTCCGCTGCGCCAGGTGTTGCGTGCGACCGAGGATTTGCGTGCCGGCGACGGCGACCTGACGTATCGCTTGCCGCAGCTGGATGCGGAGTTCGGCGAAATTTCCACGTCGCTCAACGGCTTCATCGAAAAGCTCCACGACATCGTATCGACCACGAAATCGCTGTCGGCCTCGATGTCGAGCGGCACGCTGCAGATCGCGCGCGGTAACGACGACCTGAGTCAACGTACGCAGGAACAGGCGGCGGCGCTGGAAGAGACTGCGTCGAGCATGGAAGAGATGACCGCGACGGTGAAACAAAACGCGGACAATGCTCGCCAGGCGAATCAACTTTCTACCCACGCTCGCTCGTATGCAGAGAAGGGCGGCGCGGTGGTTCAGCGTGCCGTTGGCGCGATGGGCGAGATCAATGCATCGAGCCGCAAGATTTCGGACATCATCAGCGTCATCGACGAGATCGCGTTCCAGACGAATCTGCTCGCGCTGAATGCGGCTGTTGAAGCAGCTCGCGCCGGCGAACAAGGCCGCGGATTTGCCGTGGTCGCAAGCGAAGTGCGCAGCCTGGCTCAGCGCAGTGCCACTGCGGCCAAAGAGATCAAAGATCTGATCAACGACTCGGTCGAGAAGGTCAATGCGGGCACCCAATTGGTCGACGAGTCCGGTCGCACCCTCAACGACATCATGGAAGCGGTCAAGCGTGTGAGCGATATCGTTGCCGAGATCGCCGCGGCGAGCGAAGAGCAGGCGCAGGGTATCGATCAAGTGAACAATGCGGTTTCGCAGATGGACACGACGACGCAGCAGAACGCTGCACTCGTCGAAGAAGCATCGGCGGCCAGCAAGACGCTCGAACAGCAATCCCAGGGCCTGGTAGCTCAAGTGGGGCAGTTCCGCACGCGCGACTCGGCCGCTGCACCGGTGAAGCACGCGGTGACACATGCGCCTAAGGCAGCGGTCACACCGATGCGCCGTCGGGCGGCACCTGTTTCCTCCGCGCGGCCGGCATCGAAGCCGGAAGCTATGACCAGTGCGCCGGTCGCTAAGGCTAGCGGCCACGATACTGCCTGGCAGGAGTTCTAATCGTGAGCGCGGTGGCAAGTGCTGTATCTGTGCACCAGCAGATACTCACATTCCAGCTCGACGCGCAGGTGTTCGGTGTGGACATCCTGCGCGTCCGCGAGATCCGGGGCTGGTCGTCGGTGACGGCCGTGCCGGAAGCGCCTGCGTATGTGTTGGGTGTACTGAACCTGCGTGGCGCCATCATCCCGGTAATCGACCTCCGAGCACGACTGGGGTTGGCTAGCGTGGCGTCGACCGCGACGACCGTGATCATCGTGCTCACGGTGATGACTGCAGAGGGACGAAGAGACTACGGTTTGGTCGTCGACGCCGTTTCGGATGTCAGCGACGTGCAGGAGAGCGATATCCGTGCAACGCCTGCCGGAGCAGGCGGGTGCGACGGCTGCAGCGTCCCTAAGCTCGCCACGCTCGGCGAGCGCATGGTGTTGTTGCTGGACCTCGACGGAATGTTTGCTGATAAGAATACCGAATTCGTTGTTTGATGTTCACGCCCGCAACTCCGTGCGGGCTGTGAACCGCTACTGGTATGCCATCGCATCCCCCCGGGCCGACCGCCAAAGGCCTATCTTTATAGGCCTTTCCTGAATTACAGACGCTCATCCCACTATCGCGAAATAGCACGTGATCTGCATCGCGTCCTGACCAAACTGCTGGGTAGCCCTGGTTGATCGCCAGTTGCAACGCATGCGAAAAAGCCCCCATCAAGTTTGGGAGCGATATCAAAATGGTCGGTGGCCGGGTTGACGCGAGTGGCTGGGTGACTGGGTGTTTGCAGGTAATCGCCGCGATCGGAGTCATTGGCGGTTCGGCTTCGGTCGCCGCCGCGCAAAGTGACGACGCACAGATTCTCTACTTCGAGCCGCTGCGACTGAGCTCGCACTCGACGACGGCACAGCAGAAAAGCACGCGTGTTCGCGAGCTGCAGTTCGATGCGTACGGACGCCACTTCGTGGTGTCGTTGGAGCCGAACGAAAAGCTGTCGCCGTTGCTGAGATCCAAGACCGGCGTGGCGCCGGTCGAGCTGTATCGAGGCAAAATCAACGGTGCAACGGGGTCGTGGGCACGCATCGCGTTCACTGACGGGCAGCCGCAAGGCATGCTGTGGGACGGCTCGGAGCTGTATGTCATCGAGCCGGTGGCGAAGCTTGGCGAGTCGTTGCCGACCGATGTTCCGGTGAGCGCGGACACGGTCGCGATCTTCCGTCTCGCTGACGTGTCGATGAAACCAGACGCAGCATCGTGTGGAACCGACACGGCGGGCGTCGAGCGCGAGAAGGGCAGCGATGCCTACGATTCGCTGGTGAGCGAGCTGAAAGGTGCGACCGCTATCATGCAAGCGGCGGGAGCCACGCGACGCTTGCAGATCTCGGCGCTCGGCGACCTGTTGTTTTTGAACCGTTACGGCACCGAAGAACAGGCTCGCACGGAAATACTGCTTCGCCTAAACAATGTGGACGGTATTTTCAGCCAGCAGCTCGGCATTGAAATCCAGGTGCCGACCATCGACATCGGCGCGGCGCTGTCGGACACAACTTCGCCGTCGTCGCTGCTCAGCGAGCTGGGCTCACTCCGCAAGGATTCTGCGAGCCTGAGAGCGAGCGGCTTGACGCACCTGTTCACGGGACGAAACCTCGACGGTTCCACCGTCGGTCTCGCGTACGTCGACTCGCTTTGCAGCCGTCAATACGGTGTGGGGTTGACGGAGGCCAGTAGCCGCAGCGCCTGGACCGAATCGTTGATCGCCGCTCATGAGATCGGTCACAACTTCGGCGCACCTCACGACGGCGAAGCCGACAAGGCCTGTGCGTCCACCGCGTCCGGTCAGTTCCTCATGTCCCCGAGCATCAATGGCAACGACGACTTTTCGGCGTGTAGCCTGCAGGTGATGCAACCGCGAGCTGCGGCGGCCAGCTGCATCACGGCTTTGCCGGCTGCCGATCTCACTGTTGCTGCCAACCTCGGCCAGGTTCGGCACCAGGTCGGCCGCAGCTTCGATTGGAATGTGACGGTGTCGAACATCGGCGGTCGTATCGCTACAGACGCGCGCGCTGAAATCGCCGTCCCATCAACGCTCCAGGTCGAAGCGGCTTCCGTTGCCGACGGGTCGTGCACCAGTGGTGCGGGCACTATCACGTGCACGCTCGGCAGCCTTGCCGGCGGCGAGTCCGCTGCGATCACGCTGACCCTTCGCAGCGACGTCGTGGGCTCGAACCGAGTGGCCGTCGACGTGAGCGCGAGCAACGAAACTCAAACCAGCAACAATAGCGGCGAGGCGACGATTGCCATCGAACCCGAAGTCGATCTCTCCGTGACGTTGCAAGCGCCGGCATCGGTGTCGAACGGCAGCGCGTTCAATGTGTCGCTGTCGGCGACCAACGCATCGCCGAACGTTGCTCGCTCGGTCACAGTCACCGTCGACTTGCCTGCCGGTGTGACTGCTTCGTCAGCTACGCTGAATGGTGCCGCCTGCTCGGTTCAAGCTGCGGCGATCACTTGCTCGCTGGATTCGCTGGCAAGTGGCGCGTCCGTCACCGGATCGGCTTCGCTGGTCGCGTCCACCTCGGGCAGCGCCGTGTTTCAGGCCCGCATCGACAGCAGCTCTGTCGATCCGGTCGCCGGTAACGACAGCGCCTCCGCCACGGTCAGTGTCGCGTCCAACGCTACGACGAGCGCCGACAAGCCGACCAGCTCCGGCGGCGGTGGTGGCTCGACCAGCCTGTCGCTGCTTGCAGCGCTCTCAGCACTGCTGGTTGTTAAAAAAGTCAGGTCTGCTGCACGCGCCCGCTGAATACAACGACACAATGATCGAACAGGCTCGCGTCGCGGAGTTGTGACATATATGTGAGATCCGTCGCGCCTGAGCGCGAAGCGCCACACGCGTATATGCACAAGCGGGATCCGCTACGCCAAACGCGCACCCCGAGGTTGAATTTCCGTATCGCGAATGCTCGCCGACATCTGCGAGCTTTCGCTCCGCGACAAGAACCGCGGAACGGAGAGCTCATGGCGCCAAGAATCGATTCGATCGAGCGATTTGCTTGGCAGTGGGTAGGTGTGTCGATCGCGTTCGCCGGCCTGTCGCCGGCGCTGGCACAGGAGGAGGATCCCGGCGTCGAGGCGCCGAACGTATCTATTCTCGGCACCTACGTCGATCCCGACGACAATCGTGCGGTGGATGACGGGCAAGGCCTGCACATCCTGGCCGGCTGGGCCTTGTCGGATGCATGGCAGATCGGGCTGAACACTTCGTATGTAAATTTCGACACTGGCACCCCGGGCACGGATTTCTATCGCTCGGCGGTCGGCGTCGATATCACGTATTTCTTGAATCCGGACGGCTTCGCGCCGTTCGCTCTTGCCAGCGTCGGCGCCGTTCATAACGATGTCGCGCTGTCGACGCAGGATCACACCGGCTTCACTGCTGGCGCCGGGCTGGGTTTACTGTCGCCGCCGTTCACCGACTATGGCATCCGCATTCGCGGCGAAGTGCGCTATGTCTACGATGACGCCTTGGATAAACCCGAGGACACTCACTTCTCCCTGGGTGTGATGTTTCCTCTGCGCAAGCCACGAATCGTGGAGGTCGTGCAAACGGAAGTCCAGGAAAGAGAGGTGATCAAGGAGGTCTACCGCGATGTTCCCGTGCCTCAGCAGCAGCCGGTCCGCGATACCGACAAGGATGGCGTGACCGACGAGCGCGACGCGTGCCCGGACACGTTGGCCGGCGCCGATGTGGACGAAAAAGGCTGCATACGCGAACGAGCAGTTATTCAATTGACCGGCGTGTATTTCGAATACAACTCCAGCCGGCTCACCGAAAATTCCAAGAGCATTCTTGCGATGGCGGCGGCCTCGCTGCGCGGCCAGTCCGGAATGCGCGTCGAGGTCGCCGGTCACACCGACGATCGCGGCAAGGACGAGTACAACCTTTCGCTATCGCGCCAGCGTGCCGTTGCGGTCGTCGCATTCCTGACATCCTCCGGCATCGAGCCCGGACGGTTGCAGGCACATGGCTATGGCGAATCGCAGCCTGTGGATTCCAACGACACTGAAGCCGGACGCGAACGCAATCGTCGCGTGGAGTTCCGCGTCCTTCCCAACTGAGCACCGAGATCGGACATGAAACGTTACCAACAACGGTTGCTGTGGCTGGCGGGGTCGTGGTTACTGTGCATCGTGCTCGCGGGTTGTGATGCCAACGGCGGCGGAGCGTCGCCGGGGACCGCGGGTAGTGTCACGGAGGAAGAGGATGAGGGGCCGGGAGTCATCGTTACCGGCAGCGTCGTGGACTCCGATAACGACGGTGTCGCGGACCAGGTCGACAATTGTCACTTGACGGCGAATGCCGATCAGGCCGACGGCGACGCCGACGGTATCGGTGCCGTTTGTGACGATTCCGATTCGGACACCGTCATGGACTCGCGCGACAACTGTGCGACCACGCCCAACCAGAATCAACTCGACACCGACGACGATGACACCGGCGATGCCTGCGATCCCGACGACGAAGGCGACGGCGTGCCGGACGCATCGGACAACTGCCCGCTGATCGCCAACGCCGATCAGGCCGACCTGAACAGCAACGGCATCGGCGAGGCGTGTGAGAACGACCTCGACGGCGATAGCGTCGTCAACGCCACTGACAACTGTCCCGTCACTCCCAATGCCCAACAACAGGATGGCGACAGCGACGGCGTCGGCAATGCCTGCGACGACTCGGACAACGACAGCGTCTTTGACGATGTCGATAACTGTCCGACCACGCCGAACCTGTCGCAACTCGACACCGACGCGGATGGCCTCGGCAATGCCTGCGACGCCGACGACGACGGCGACACCATCCTCGACGCACTGGACAACTGCTCGCTGACCGTCAACACCAACCAGCTCGATGTGAACCTGGACCTCATCGGCGATGCCTGCCAGAACGATCTGGACGGCGACAGCGTCCTCAACACCAGCGACAACTGTCCGTTGATCGCGAATGCCGGGCAGGCAGACACCGATCAAGACGGTGTGGGCAATGTTTGCGACGACTCAGACCACGACGGCGCGGTGGATGCCAACGACAACTGCCCGACGATCTCCAACGCGAGCCAGCTCGACACGGATAACGACACTCTCGGCGATGGCTGCGATCCCGACGACGACGGCGATAACGTCGCCGACGTCACGGACAACTGTCCTCTCACCGCTAACAGCAACCAGGCCGACCTGAATACCAACGGCGTGGGCGATGCCTGCGAGAACGACACCGACGGCGACGGCATCGTGAACGCTTCGGACAATTGTCCTGCCATTCCCAATCCATTGCAGCTGGACTCCGACAGCGACGGTGTCGGCAACGTCTGCGACGACTCCGACGGCGATGGGCTCAACGATGCGTCGGATAATTGCCCGGCGGTCGGCAATCCGTTGCAGGAGGATCTCGATCTGGACGGTACCGGTAATGCCTGCGATAGCGACGACGACAACGACACCGTTCCCGACAGCACCGACAACTGTCCGTTGATCATCAACTTGTTACAACTCGACACGGACTCGGACGGCACCGGCGATGCGTGCGAGGACGACACGGACGGCGATACCGTCGTGAATACCAGCGACAACTGCCCGCTGATCTACAACCCGGGACAGCAGAACACGGATGGCGACAGCAACGGCGACGCCTGCGATCTCGACGACGATAACGACATCATCCTCGATGTGCTGGACAACTGTCCGCTGACTGCGAACCCAACGCAGACCGATAGCGACGGCGATGGCATCGGCGACGCATGCGAGCCGACGACGACGTGCCAGGCCGGTGGCGAGTTCGAGCCGATCACGGTTCCGAATGCACTGGTGGCCAGCGGCGCATTCGGCGTGTGTTTATTTTGTTCGGTCAACAATGCAAACAATGTCATCGATGCGGACATCAACAACGCCGCGACCGTTACTGTCGGCGTTGGCGTTGCGGGTGGCATGTTCATCAATGTCGAAGACACCGATACGGTGTATCCGGCGGGCAGCCGTGTCGGCTATGTGGTCACCGATCCAGGCAGCCTGTTGCAACTCAACCTGCTTCAGGGCGTGACTTTACGCACCTACTTGAACGGTGTGGTTCGTGAAACCGCCAGCGCAGGTTCGCTGCTCGGCCTGGATCTGCTCGGCCTCGCAGGAAACAACCGCGCGTTGGTGTTCTTCACCACGACCCGATCCTTCGATGAAGTCAGGATCAGCTACAGCGCGCTGGTCGGTGCGCTGACGAGCCTCGAAGTGTCGCGAGCCTGCGTCGACACGACACCCTGAGCCTTGAGGGTCGGATCGGTCGTCTTTCTTGACTTTGTTCTCCGCCGGGAGCAGAGGGCAGTATCGCTGACACCCGTAGGCAATGAGACCGCGAAGGGTTCCGGCGGCACCACTCAGGTGCAGTTCGCCAAGAATGTGAACATCGACGCGGCGGGTGTGAAGCTTGCGCGCACTTCTCAACGCGGCATCGAGACGTGAACGTCGGCACCGACGTCTTGCGAGATTTCGTTTTAGTGATTGACTTTCCGCAGCGGGTAGTTTTGTTTAGCCGAAGACAGCGACTGCGTCGTGCTGATCAACGAATGATCAATCCAAAGCGCAGCGCTATCTTTTCCGCAGATCCCCAAAGTCAACCCTGTGTTGTCCAGAAGTTATCCACCGATTCTGTGGATATCCTCGGCTGTAACCAGTCTAGCTGCCGCGGCTAGCCAGGTATGCCGCTATGGCCACCATGTCCGCGTCTGTCAAGTTGGCGACGACAGGTTTCATCAACTCCGAAGCGCCGCCTGTGCGCGTACCGCTGCGCAAATCATATAACTGACGAAAAAGATAGCTCGGCGAGCGGCTAGTGATTCGCGGCACGTCTGCCAACCCTTTCAACTTGGAACCGTGGCAGCCGGCGCAGGGCACGGTGCGTCCTGCACCGGTGGTGACTAGATCGGCGCCACGCGCGAGGCTTCCCATCGGCACATAAGCGACATATGGCGTGCGCGAATCGCGGTTCTGAAAGCGTTGCACGTCTGCGGCCAACTCGACAATGCGATTCCCCATCGGCTCGGTGCTGTCGCCGGGCGCCTTCGCAAGCATCCAACCCGCCACCACGGTGCGGGGGACGGTCGCAGATTCGATCACCTTCAAGAAGGACACCGGCCGTAGCGACGCAAAGTAAGTTGCTGCTTCGTCGATCTCGGCATCCGTCAGCTGCTTTGCCAGCGCGATCATATTGGTCTGCGGGACACGTTTGGGTTCCGAGCCCGGTCGGTGCCCGTCGCGAAAGGCGAGTAGCTGCGCCTTGATGTAGCTGGCGGTGAGCCCGGCGAGGCTGGCGTTCTCTGGACGTCCCGCGCCATTGGGAAGATGGCAATAAGCACAGGCATACACACGAGGTTCTCTACTGCGTCCGACGATGCCGGGCATCGCTGGATGCTCCTGCGAATGCCAGTCGGGCGGCTGACCGGTGATCGCGGCGATCTCACGTGAAGTAAAGGTAGCGGCACTTCCCGGAACGTGTTGTGGCTTGTCGTCAACAGTCGCCGGTGGTGCGTTTGGCGGATTCAGTGCATAGGCCCATGCCGGCACTTCCGCCTCGACCGGACCCGATGCCAACGCGAGCGTGGCGAGAACAAACGGAAATACTTTGGCGAAGGGCTTCATAAATTTCCGAGGGACTGAAGGCCGAAGTGTACGCGACCTGAAACATTTGGCGACTCGCGCGCATTGCTTTGCAAGTAAATCAATGCACGGAGCCGGCGCATGACCACGATTCTATTGATCATCCTCGTTCTGATCCTGGTGGGGGCACTGCCGACCTGGCCGCACAGCCGAAGCTGGGGCTACGGGCCGAGCGGATTGTTGACCATCGTGCTGGTCGTGCTGTTGATACTGTTGTTGATGGGCAGAATCTAGGCGCCGCCAGACGGTGGTGGAACTTCCGATGCGACGAGGAATTTTATAGTCACTATCGTAGTCATCAGAGGTTGCTATGACCATCGCAGTACGCTCGATTCTGCTCGCGTCCTTCGTCGCTGTTTCCGCAGCTGTTTTTGTGGCTCCGGTAGCAAGCGCCGCCGAGGATACGGGCGCTAAAGTGGGCCGAGCGATCGACGACAGCGTCATCACCGGCAAGGTGAAGGCGGCATTGATCGCGGACTCTGTCACGAAGGCACATCAGATCAATGTCGAGACACGGCACGGCGAAGTTTTGCTGAGCGGCTTTGTCGACAGCAAAGAAGCGCGTAGTCGCGCTGCTGAATTGGCACGCACGGTCGAAGGTGTGCGCGGCGTCCAGAACTCGCTGGAGTTGCGTAGCGCTACCTGAAGCGCTTCTTTTCAGTGTTGATGTTTGAGCTGTCGAGCCCGCACGGCGGGGCTCGACAGCTCAAAGCGGGTCCGACGGAAACTGTACCGTGACGATGAGCCCGCCGTCGGAGCGAATCTGCAGCTTCCCGTTCAGTTGATCGGTGAGACTGGTCACCAGTTGCAAGCCTATGGATTCTCGCTCCTGGCTAATGCTGGCGTCGCTCATGCCCACGCCGTTGTCCCGGACCTGCAGCGCCAACGGCTCGCCGCTACGAACCAAAGACACGGTGACGACACCTGCAGCTCGCCCGGCAAAGGCATGTTTCAAGCAGTTCGTGACCAGCTCGTTCACGATCAATCCGCAAGGAATCGCCTGCGCAACCGGCAGCAGGATGTTTTGCATTTCCAGTTCGATCAGGATACGCGACGACGCCAGGCCCGACGCCTGCTGAATGGTCGCGATCAGGTCGCGGGCGTAGTCGCCGAAGGGAACGTTGCTGAAGTCGTGCGACTGGTACAGCTTCTCGTGAATGAGCGCGATGGCATCGACGCGTGTCTTGCAGTCGTTGAGAATCTCGCGTGATTGTGGCGCGGCCGTGGCTCGCACCTGCATGTTGATCAGGCTGGCGATGATCTGCAGGTTGTTCTTCACGCGGTGATGAATTTCCTGGAGCAGGACTTCTCGCTCCTTGAGCCGGGCCGCAAGCTCGACGCTCTTTTCCTTCAGCTGCTGCAGCGACTGTTTGCGCTCGGAAATATCGGCGATGGAGCTCAGCACGAACTGACCGCTGGAAATGACCAACGGGTTCAATCCGATCTCGATGGGAATTTCGCTGCCGTCCTTGCGCAAACCATACAACTCGCGTCCGCCTCCCATGGGACGGGTTTCAGGATGACCGAAGAAAGCGGTTCGATAACCGGGATGCCGTGCGCGGAATCGATGTGGCACCAGCGTTTCGATGGTTCGACCGATCAACTCCTCGCGTCCGTAACCGAACAGACTTTCGATCTGCCGGTTCACCAGTACGATCGATCCGTCGGCGTCGGTCAGGATCATGCCCGTGGGCGCAGCCTCCAGGGCCATGCGGAAGCGTTCCTCGGAGCGCTTGCGTTCGGTGATGTCGACAACGGAGCTCAGCACGAACATGCCGTTCTCGGTCTGCAACGGCGAGAGTCCTATCTCGACCGGAATCTCCGTACCGTCCTTGCGCATCGCATAGAGGTCGCGGCCAATCCCCATGGCACGTGCGCTCGGTGCACGCAGGAACTGCTGCCGGAATTCGGGGTGCATCGACCGTGCGCGAACCGGTACGAGTCGTTCGAGCGAGGTTCCAACCAGCTCGCTGCGGCCGTAACCGAACAGCCCTTCGACATAGGCGTTGGCGAACAACACGGTGCCGCTTGAGTCGACCACCAGCATACCGATCGGCGCCGCTTCCAGGACGACACTGAAGTGATCGGTCGCGGACAGGGGGTTCGTCAACGTTTGCATGTCGCTCTAGCTGAGCTGCTGACGCGGCAATGTGAAGTAGAACGTGGCGCCTTTGTCGGGTCGCGATTCGGCCCAGATCGCGCCGCCGAGCCGCTGCACGGCCCGCTCGACGATGGCAAGCCCGATGCCGGTCCCGGGGAATTCGCTCTGCTCGTGCAGGCGTTGGAACGGTTCGAACAACTTGCTGGTATATCTCGGGTCGAATCCCGCGCCGTTGTCGCGCACGTAGAACGCCTCGTTTTCTTTGATCTGGCACGTACCAAAACATACCTGCGGACATTCGCGATGCGACGAGAATTTGAATGCATTGCCTAGCAGATTCTCCAGCACCAGGCGCAGCAGCGCCGGATCGGCGCTGACAAAGGCGCTGCCGTCGCAGTCGAACTGCACTGGGGAGGTTGTGCAGTTGAGCGCGAGATCCGCGGCGATACTCTTCGCCATTTGGAAGATATCGACGCTCGCAACGTGCAGCTCGTGCCGTCCGACACGCGCCAGCGCCAGCAGCGCATCGATGAGATCGTTCATGCGCGCCACGCCGCTACAAATGCGCTGAAGGTAGCGCATTCCGGCGGCATCCAATTGCGATCCGTGTTCGTCGCCGAGCAACTGGCTGAATCCTTTGATGGTGCGCAACGGCGACCGCAGGTCATGCGCGACCGAGTAGCTGAAAGATTCAAGCTCGCGATTGACCACTTCCAGCTCGGCGGTGCGCTGCTGGACCCGACGCTCCAGCTCTTCGTTGAGCTGACGAATCTGTTCCATCTGCCGGCGTCGTTCGGTGACGTCGCGCAGTGCCCAGACCACGCCGCAGATCTGGCCGCACGCATCGACAATGGGCCTTGCGTGACCCTCCACGGGAGTTCGCTGGCCCAGGCGCGACACGAGCGCAGCATGGGTGCCGCAGTCACAGGCGTCTCTTGTTTCCAAAACTTGTTTGATCACGTCGCCGACCGGCTCGCCGCTCAGCTCATCGACGAACGACAGCAGTTTGATCGCGGGTTGCGAGTGAGCGTCTTGTTCCGACCAGCCGGTCAACGTCTCGGCGACGGAATTGAACAAGCGGATGTAGCCTGATTCATCGGTGGCGACCACCGCTTCGGCGACCGAGCCCAGCGTCGCCGACAGCCAGCGTTGTCTTTCCTGTACTTCGCGGTCCGCACTGTGCTTATGCAGAGCGATCTCGATCGCGCAATGCAGCTCCGGCGTCTTGAACGGTTTGACGACATAGCCGGAGGCGGCAGTGCTACAGGCACGGTTCAGGGTATCTGCGTCGGAATGCGCGGTGAGATAGACAATCGGAATATCGCGACCTCGTCGAATGGAGCGCGCCACTTCGATGCCGTCCATCGGTTCGCCGGCGAGGCGCACGTCCATGAGGACCAGGTCGGGCTTGAGTTCGAGCGCTTGCCGTATAGCCTCATGGGCACGTGAAACGGTACCCGCTACCTGATAGCCGAGCTCGCGCAGGGTGCCGGCCAGATCCATTGCGACGACGCGTTCGTCCTCGACGATCAGAATTCGGCGCTTGGGGGCGGTGGGGTCGTGCTGCGCTTCCATAGGCAATCTCACCCGGGGGCCCGCCGTCGAACCGCTGCACGCGCGCCAAGGCCCCAGTGACGGAAGAGGTATACAGCCATCGTGTAGTAGATGGATGTCGCAGCTTTACGTACTCGGAATGTATGCGTGGCCTCATTAGCTCGCGATCTTGCGGAATGCTCTCATCGTCAATGTCTCCGTCACCTGCTGGGCTTCTGCCAACTGTTCCAGGAGCGCGCGGCACTTGTCAGCGGGCATCGGACGGCTGAAGTAGTAACCCTGGCCATACAGGCAGCCCAGCGTTCGTAGCCGCTGCGCCTGTTCGGCGGTTTCGATGCCTTCGGCGACCGTGGCCAGGCTCAATTGACGGGCCATCGTGATGATGCCGCCGACGATCGCGTCGTCGCTCGGGTCTGTCTCGATGCCGCGAACGAAGGACTGATCGATCTTGACGGCGTCGACCGGCAAGGTTTTCAGATAGCTGAGATTGGAGAAGCCGGTGCCGAAGTCGTCGATATAGATTCGCGATCCTTCCAGGCGCAGCGAGTCGATCATGACGATGTGCTTGCTCGAATTCTGCATCCACGCCGATTCGGTCACTTCGAAATTTAACCAGCGAGGATCGACGCCGAACTCCAGCGCGGTCTCCTGGACGTAGATGGGAAACTGCGTGCGTTCAAACTGCAGCGGCGCGACGTTGACCGCGACCGGCGCGAGTAGCAGGCCGGCCTGCTGCCATTCGCTGAGCTGTTTGAGAACCTTGCGAACGATGCTTTCGGTCATCGCGACGATCAGCCCGCTCTTTTCGGCGACCGGAATGAAACGACCCGGCGAAACGACTCCAAGAGCGGGACTGCGCCAGCGTGCGAGCGCTTCGAACGACACCAGCAGGCCGGTTTGGAGGTCCACCACCGGCTGGTACTCGACATAGATCTGATCGTCGTGCATTGCCTGCCGAAGCGCGCGTTCCAGCGTGAGATGTTCGCTCAACTGAGCATTCATCTCTTTGGAGAACTCACGATAGCAGTCGCGACCGCTTTCCTTGGCTTCGTGTAACGCCATATTCGCGTTCTTGAGCAGCATCTCACCGTCGGATGCATCGTCGGGGTACAGCGAGACGCCGACACTCGCGGTCAGCGAGATTTGCAAATCGTTGAGCACGACCGGCTCGCGGATCGTGCTCAACAGCCGGTCGGCGAGCGTACGCAGCTCGCATCCTCTGCTGACTCCGGGCGCGATGACGACGAACTCGTCGGCGCCTAAACGCAGGACGATGTCGTGCCCGGACGTGGCAATAGACAATCTCCGGGCGACAATCTTCAGGACCGCATCGCCCAGGCTGTGTCCGCCGGAATCGTTCACGCTCTTGAAGCGATCGATATCGATATACAGCAGCGCCAGCGATTGGCCCTGGGCGTGGATATGCTCCAGCAAATCCGGCAGGCGAGCGTCGAGATAAGTGCGATTCGGAAAATCGGTGAGCGGATCGTGTTCGACCAGATGGGCCAGCTGATTCTGATTCTCCTGCAACGCCAGCTCCGCGCGCTTGCGTTGTGAGATATCGCGGCCGACGACACAAACGAGTCGCCGCTGGTCCTCGACGACGTTCGTTATCGTCACTTCCTCCTCGTGCTCGCTGCCGTCGCGCGCTCGCATGCGCCGTTCCACTGTTGGCGTGTCGCCTTCCAGTGCATCGGGCAGGTCGACATAGATGCTGCGCAGGTTCAGCGACGGCAGGTCCGAACGGGTGTAACCGAGCCGGCATAACAGCGCCTCATTTGCGTCGACCAGCTGGCCGGACATCAGATCCGCCAGGGCCACGCTCTCGGTCAAATGAGTAAGAATGTTACGGTGCCTGCGTTCCAGCGCTGCGCGATCGGCCCAACTGCGACGCAGACGAAGCATCATCCCCAGCAGAGCCGCTCCGCTGACCCCCAGCAGCGCGGTGAGCGACCCCATGGTTTCCCAAGTGGTGCGCCGTCCGAGCCGGCCGAGATCGCGCGTCTGTTGCATCGAGAAATATGCGACCGGCGCGCCGGCGACGTCGCTCACCAGCGCATATCCCATCACTGAATCGTTACCGGTGGCGAGCGCGTCCAAAGCGCGGTCGCCAGCGGAGCCTGCCAACCAGGTTTGCACCGAAGCGGGCAAAGCGGGGTTCGCCGGATTCGCCTCGCCAATCAGAGTCAGTTTTGCGGGCAGGCGGCTGACCTGCCCGACACGCACGACGTCGTCGGCGCGTAGAAACCGGGCGAAGAACATCACCGCTCCAGTTGCTTCCGACTTGTTGGAGCGTCGGATCTCCACTGCGGAGAATGCAACGAGCCCTTGCGAGGTGCGCATGATTCGCCGAGTCGAGGGCAGTTGACGTAGACGCGGCTCGGCGAGCCGGACCGCGCCGAAGGCGTTCAGTATCTCTGCCGGTGCCGGCGATACCAGATCGATCCCGGCCTCCGGTAGTACTGCCGAGTACATTTCGGCGCCGTCTGCCGCAAGGATGACGACAGCGTCGACGTCCATGCCGCGTAACGAGTCTCGCGAAAAATTGGCTGCGAGAAAGTCAGGCTTCTGGCCGATCACATAGGCTTGCGCGTCGTCCCACTCGGCATAGTCGCGCGTGCTGATCGCCAGCTGGTCGAGGTCTGCCTCGAAGGCTCGTACAACCTGCGCGGCTCGCTCTGTGGTCTGAACGAGTTCGATCTTGTCGAAGCGACCGATCAGGATGTGAGATACAAAAGCAATCGCTGTCGTCAAGGAGATGACGATCGCCGCGATGCCGATTCCCAGGAGCTTGCCGCGCAAGTTGGAGCCCACCTCTATGATCGAAGAACGCACCCGTAGATAACGTCCGCGCGACCACGCTCGACAGCCCCTGGCTCCCTGATCCGCTCCACGATGTGAGCGAGTTCTCTCAGGAGAACCGCGTATGACTATCGTGCTCTCCTATCACAGCGACGCAGTAAGGATCTATTGCACTGCAAGTGTGCGCTTGTTAACGAAATTGTCTGCCCACGGACAAGCCGAACAGGTAGGGATCGATTTCGAGGGTGCCCTGGGATGCGCCATCGATCCGCAGCGAGGAGTCGATGTCCATCCAGCGAATGTCGGCATTCAGGAACCAGTTCGAGTCGAGGTTCACCTCGAGACCGATCGTTGCGGCAATACCGATCGAGTCGTCGAGTTCCAGCGTCCGGTTGCTTAGCGAGGCCTTGGTCTGCTCGCCACCGATGCGTGCATACGCAAGTCCGACCCCACCATATGCCCCAAAGATTCCGCGATCGTCGCCGACGCGATACTGCAGCGTCGCGCTGGATGGGACCATCGTGAAGCGGGCTATTCTTGTGCCGTCGGCTGCATGGATTTCGTGTGCGGGAGGAAATGCCGAGAACCATTCGACCGCCCAATGTTTGCTCAGCAAATAAGTTGCGCCGAGCGACAAGCCCGCCGCATTGTCGATGGTGAGCTCGGAATGATTGTTTGGTTTGGGATCGACGGGATGTACGCCGATGCGCGCAGTCCAATGGCCAGGCACGTTGTCGTCGGCATGCGCAGGCATGATCCCAGCGATCGTTCCTAAACACGCTAGCAACACGGCTCGGGTACTCATGGCAACTCTCCCGGATGACTCGTGGGTATTTTTATAGCGGAGAGGCAGCGGCGCGCTTGAGGACCTTCCCTGAGCAACTGCGGGAGTGTCGCAGCGGCCGCGAATCCAAGACCGTTCAGCCTGCGAATGACGGCAATGGCTATGAACAAAGAAGCGGCGCAGGCAATCCTCGGGTTGAATGGCGATGAGAATCGAGACGGCGTTACGCAGACCTATAGCGAACGGCTGGCTTCGGTGCAGGAACAGATCGAGTCGGCGCAGTCCGACACGGAGCGCAACGCGCATGGTGCAAGGCTCGCCGAGTTGAGCCAGGCCTACGAGCTGGTCACCGGCACCGGCCGCTACACCATCTCGAACGAAGAAGCGGGAACCCTGCTGCGCTCGGGCTCGATCATGTCGCCTGCGTCCGGCGATGCGTTCGTTCGCATGGAGCAGGGCGCGGTCATCGCGGATCGGCTGGAGATCGGCGTCGTGCTCGGCGAAGGTGGCATGGGTCGCGTGTACGCGGCGCGCGATCGTTTGAAGGAAGAGGACGTGGCGATCAAAGTGCTGCGTCATGATTTGCAGTTCAGCACGGCCGCCAAAGATCGTTTCCTCGGCGAGGCCCGAGTTTCCTGCAACCTGTCCCATCCGAACATCGTGCGCGTGCACGACGTCGGCATCATCGGCGGAACCTATTATCTGTCGATGGAACGGTTGAAAGGTCACACGCTGCGCCAGCTGATGGACCAGTATCGCAAGGAAAGGCGTGTGTTCCGCATCGCCGAGGTTACGGACATCGCGCGCCAGCTGATCGACGCGCTCCGTTACGCGCATCGTTACATCATTCATCGCGACATCAAGCCGGAGAATATCTGGCTGACCGAGGACGGCACGGTCAAGCTGATGGACTTCGGCATCGCCCGAGCCTTCAGCAATTCGCAAATGACCCAGACCGGCATGATGCTCGGCACGGCTTATTACATGTCGCCGGAACAGCGTGCCGATTCGAAGAACCTGGACTGGCGCACCGATCAGTATGCGCTGGGCGTGGTTCTGTACGAAATGCTCACGGGCACGTTGCCGACCGGCGGGATGCAGCCGATCGATCAGATTCGTCGGGACTTGCCGCAACGTTATACGGCCGCATTGATGCGAGCGATGGCGCCATTGCCGAAGAAACGTTTCAAATCGCTCGACGACATGCTGGTGGAGCTGCAGGCGCCGAAGTCGTATCGTTTGTTCCGCCTGCTGCTGATCACGGTAGCCCTCGCGGCTGTGTATGTGAATTTGAACGACCGTGGTTGGATCTCGAATCCGTCCGCTGCGGTCGCCGCCCTGAAAGCGGAATTGGCGGCGGCAAGCGCACGGCTTGCAGAAAGTCTGGCCCCACCGAAACCCGTCCAACCACCACTACCAGAAGTCACTCCCCCGGCTGCATCGGCCGAACCGCAGCCGGAGTTGGTGCAGGAGTCGATACCAGAGCCGGTGCCGGAATCGGCAGAGTTGCAGCCCGCCGAGTCAGAAGCTGGAGCGCTTGAGTCGACGGCAATCGAGTCCGGTGCACTCGATCCAGCCGCATCGGAGACACAGCCGCAAATTCCAGCGGAATCGAATGCTGATGCTGTCGGCGCTGCCTCGGTGCCAGAGACGAGTCAGCAAGGGGAGGCGAGCGCGACCACCCAATCACCATCGGAACCGACCTCTGTCGACTTCGAGGCGAAACGCAATCAATGTATCGCTCAGTGTGAGACTGACGTTTGCAGCGACAAGGCCGACGCAGTGTGCGTGGACAAACTGCGGGTGTGCCGCGAGGCGTGCGGGTGATCTGAGATCACAACGGCTCGGCGAAACCTATGCGCAGCGATTCACGCTTGCATAGATCGACTAACCGTTGCGACACGACCAGACACGTGGGATCGTCGACATCGCGAGCGATGGAGAACTCTCGATCGAAATGGCTGCGATACGTCGCTATGGATAGTATTTTTTCGCCGTCCGTGAGCGTGTGGTAGATGGAGTTTTCTTTGTCGACGAGCGGTAGGTGCAGCAGCGTCCTGCCGAGAAAGAACGCAAACTCCTGGCCCTTGCATTCCACCGTACACTCGTAGAATCGCAGCTCGTCGGGCAGCGCCGCAGACAGCGCTGCACGCGCCTTTGCGGAGAAGAGCGGCGCACCGCCCACTGCATCGAGATAGTCGCAATCGAGCACATCCTGCGGCTGAATGCGCGACTGTGCCTGAGCTCTCGGCTTGGAGAACTGGAACGATTTGTCGTTGCCTTCGTTGCGAACCAGGAAGTTACAGATCCGGCCTTTGGGATCTCGCAAGTCGAACAGATCGCCGCCGGCCTGGAGCATCGATTGCAGTCGGTACAGTTGCATAAAGATCGGTTGCTGCTTTAAATCCACCCGCCCAACGCGGGCGATATACCAGCATTCAGCACAGCGAGCCACCATGACCACAGCCCCCGCATTGACGCGAACCGCTGCATGCTCCTGCGGACAGTTGCGAATCGAAGTCAATGGCGAGCCGAGAGGTGTCGGCGTCTGCAATTGCCTTGCCTGCCAGCGTCGAACCGGCAGTGTCTTCGCCGCGCTTGCCGGATTTACCGCACCGTACAAGGTCCATGGTCAAGCGACTGAGTACGCGCGTGTCGGCGATCAAGGTGCGCGATTCGTCTTCAGGTTTTGTCCTGTGTGCGGGACCACGTTGTTTCATACGGAAGACGGCGATGCGAAGTCCGTGAGCGTTGCCGTGGGTGCGTTCGCGGATCCAAATTTTCCGCCGCCTCAAGTTTCGGTCTATGACTGTCGCCGTCATCCTTGGGTGCAGTTGCCGGCTGGCATCAAAGCGTACGAGAAAGATCCGCCGTAGCGTCTCACAGTGCTCCGTAGATGAGATGGAGCGCCAGCAGACTCAGGCCAACAAAGAACCATCGCCGGAATCTTGCTGGCGAGATGCGCTTGCGTATGCCACCACCGAGAGTCATGCGCTAGTAGCGCCGGCACGATTGCGATGGCCGAGTCGGAGACGGACTGCAGAGACCATGCGTCGTGCCACCACAGCCCGAGGCTGAGTGCCAGGGTGGAGACGGTGAAAGACAGCCCGAGCGCTTGTATCAATTCGTCGCGGCCTAGTCCGAGACCAGCGAGATAGGGGACGATAGGCACAACGAATGTGCCTGTAACACCGGTGATGAATCCCGTCACGACACCGATGATCGGCGCGACCCACCGCTCAGCGTGAAGCGACACATTAATATGGAAGTCGAGCAGCCCCGCGGCGGCGTAGAGAAGTAGCGCACCACCAAGTGCGGCGCTTGCCACGGCAGATTTGGTGGACGCGATGATGCCGGCTGCAATGACTGTGCTCACGAAGATCGCAAGCAATATTGGCCACAAGCGTCGAACAAGGTTGCCGAGGTACGCACCCTGCGCGAGTTGCCATGCATTGGTGGCAAACGAGGGCAGCAGCAGGAGAGCCGCGGCTTCGGCCGGAGGCATTCGCAGGCTGAGCAAGCCCATCGCGACCGTCGGCAGCCCCAAACCGACGACCCCTTTCACTACGCCGGCGAGTAGAAATATCAGCGCGAAGTAGATCGGGGCGAATGTGACAAGCGTCATAGCGGACGAGTCTCGCGCCGCCTGACGCTGGCTTACAATCTCATTCTCACATAGCTTGGTTTCGGTAAATGCGAAATCCGCCGTTGTCGAAGTGGGGCTCTGCTTGGATTGAGACTGCCGATGCGATATACCGCATTACTCAGATCCTCTGATCCGAGAGCGGACGAGAAAAGTGGAGGCAAGACAATGAACCCGCCCACAGACAAAACGCCTCGACGCCAGACCGCGCAGATCAGGGCGCGACATGGCAGAGTAAAGCGGCCGTGGTTTCACCATCTACTGCTTTGGCCAATCCTGCTGGATGTAGACAAGGACAAGCGCAACGGTCGCTTGCTGACGACCCGCGAATGGGTCGGCTGGGGAATCGTCGTAGTGGTCATTGCCATAGCGGTAATCTTCACCTAGTGATCAAACGCAGCCCCAATATGAGCGACAAGACCGAGAACGAATCGCCCTACGGCTATCGGCAGTTTGCGAAGGCATGGGAACTGCTGGAAGGTCTGGTCGCCAGGATACAAACTGATCTTCAGTCGTCGGCCATCATCGAGTGGCGGGTTCCGGGCCTGCAAATTGAATTGGCCAGAGCGTACGAAGCGTTGAGTCGAGACGAAGACGCCGAGGCCGCTTTCGCTGCCGCCGCCGAGTCGGCGAAGCGCATCGATGACGGTTTAACTTCGGAAGAATTTGTTCAGTTCGCGCTGGCAGAATTTTACCTTCGTCGTCGCATGTACGACCGCGCACTCGCTACGTCGCAATTCACTCGCGAAGGACAGCCAAGCGAGGACGCCTATTTATTGTTTTACATCCGAGCGCTGGCATACACAGGCTTGGGCCTCGTGCAACAGGCCAATGAGGCGGCGACCGCGTACATCTCGGCTGCAACGAATAAAGACGGAGCGAAACGCCAGATGGAAGCAATTCTGGCCACGTCACAAAAGATCTAACGATCGCAGAAGGCAAGCGGGTGTGACTAGCGCTATTCCGTCGGCGACGGTGAGGGGACCGTCGCAGGCTTGGCCGGTTTGCGCTTTGCATCCTGCTCGGCGAGCTCAGCAGGCGTGAGCATATATGCATCGATGACTCGGCGAGCGATGGGTGAAGCGAATACCGAGCCGCCGCGGGGCGCATTCTCGACCACGACTGCGACGGCGATCTTGGGTGATTCGACCGGTGCGAAAGCGACGAACAAAGCGTGATCGCGCAGATGCTCGTCCAACTCACCGGCCTTACGAACTCGCTCGGTGATCGCGACGGTGAAGACCTGAGCGGTGCCGCTCTTGCCCGCCATCTTGTACTCCGGCGCGGGCGACAAGTAATGGTAAGCGGCACTGATGGGTGAGTTGACCACGTCGAACATACCGGCGACCGCAGTGTCCCATGCGGCGGGATCGGCGGTTTTCGCAGGCGCCAATGCAATCGGCGGGATCTCACGAATTTCTCCGCTACGAACGTCCCGAACTGCCCGGACCATCCGGGGCTGATAACGCTTTCCGTGAGCGGACAACGTTGCGATAGCGTGAGCGAGCTGCAGCGGTGTGACCAACATCTGTCCTTGCCCGATGCCCACACTGATGGTGTCGCCCGGAAACCAGACCTGCGTCTCCGGGCGCTTGTATGCACGCTTCTTCCATTCGGTCGATGGCAGGATCCCGACGCGCTCCCCCTGAATATCGATGCCGGTGGCGTGACCCAGACCGAACTGAGATAGGAACGACGCCATCCGATCAATTCCCATCAAGCGCGCCATATCGAAAAAGTACACGTCGCACGAAGTTGCAATGGCCGACCGCATATCGACCGTACCGTGCCCCGACGGTTTCCAATCTCGTCGTGCGCGTCCGTAGCCAGGTGCCGACCACAGGCCTAGACAGTAACGAGTGTCATGCGGCGTGACGACGCCATATTCGAGAGCCGCGAGAGCGAGCAAAGGTTTGACCGTCGAGCCCGGAGGATAGACACCTCGCAACGCGCGGTCATACATCGGTCGCTGAGGATCCTTGGTCAACGCAAGATACTCTGCGCGATCCAGGCCACGCGCAAAAAGATTCGGATCGAATGCGGGTGTACTGACGAAAGCCAGAACGTCACCGTTACTCGGATCGATCGCTACAACAGCACCACGCTGACCCCGCAGCGACTCTTCCGCAGCTTGCTGGACGCGCAGGTCGATTGTTAGGAACAAATCGTTGCCGGCGGTCGGCTGCCGCGTTTCCAGAGGCACATCGTCCCGGCCGATCCGCTCGACGCGACGGCCCTGGGCATTCACCAGCAACTGTTTCACGCCGGGAAGCCCGTGCAGCTCGTTCTCGTAGGCGCGCTCCACGCCACTTTTGCCCGTCAGCGTCGTGCCGGCATAGCGAGCCATGTCGAGGCTCTTTTCGTCCTCTTCGCTGATCGCGGCTACATAACCGATGGCGTGAACGCTGCTACTTCCCAGCGGATAGTAGCGAGTCAGGCGCGGCACGATTTCGACGCCCGGCAAGGAGTGACGACGTGCCGCGAAGCGCGCCGCTTCTTCCTCCGTCAGCTGCAGCTTGACCGGTACGGAGTCGAAGGAGCGGCGACTGCGAATCTCCTTGCGTAGTCGCGGAATATCGGCGCTCTCGACCAGGTCGAGCTCGGCCAGCTCCGCCAGCGTTCGGTCGAGATCTTCGACCTGTTCCAGTGTGAGCTCAAGCTGGAACGACGGTGCATTGGTCGCGAGCGGCAGTCCGTTGCGGTCGAGAATCAAGCCGCGATTCGCCGGTATCGGTTCGACCTTGATCCGATTGCCTTGCGACTCGCCGACGTAATAGTCGTAGCGCACGACCTGCAGCCAGACCAACCGGACCACGACCGCTCCCAGCCCGAGCACCATGAAGATTCCGGCGAGCAGGGCGCGCTGCTGGAACAGTTCCTGCTCGGCCCGGTGATCTTTGAATCGAATCGATTGAGACATTTTAGTTGTAACGTCCGTGTCCGAGCAGCGTCGCCGGATATCTTAATCGTTACGGTTGCGATACCGCTAACAATGGGCGTATGTTCGACGGGCGAAGCGGAGCCGGGGGAGAGGACTCAAGGAACCAAACACACTCCGTTCATGGAAGGGGAACTCCCAATGACTATTCGCACGGCCGTCACTGGCCGATATCTTTCTATTGCCTCGATTCTGGGTGCCGCATTTTTGTTTGCCCAACCGGCGCCCGCGCAGATCGCCGCCGGCAAGCCGAAATTCGTCGGCAACGTCACCGGCAACAGCGTGCCGGCCAACTTCAACACGTATTGGAATCAGATCACTCCGGAGAATGCGACCAAGTGGGGTTCGGTCGAAAGCACGCGCAACCAGATGAACTGGAGCGGGGCCGACGCGGCTTATAACCACGCGCAGGCGAACGGCTACAAGTTCAAGTTCCACACCTTCGTGTGGGGCTCGCAGTTTCCGGGCTGGCTCACCGGCCTCTCGCAACAACAGCAACGCGCCGAGATCGAAGAGTGGATCCAGCTCGCCTGTCAGCGTTATCCCAACACTTGGGCGATCGACGTGGTCAACGAACCCATCAAAACGGCATTGCCATGGAAGGCCGCGCTGGGCGGCGATGGCTCCACGGGCTGGGATTGGGTGATCACCGCGTTTCAGATCGCGCGGCAGAATTGTCCGAATGCCAAATTACTCATCAACGAGTACGGTACCGAGAACGATCCGCCGGTGCGCGCCACCTATAAGAACATCATCAATCTGCTGAAGGCCCGCGGGCTCATCGACGGCATCGGCATCCAGGCGCATTACTTCAACATCGACAACATGAACCGCAGCGCCGTTACGACGATGCTGAACGATTACTCGACCCTTGCGCTCGACGTGTGGGTGTCGGAGCTCGATATCGTCGCTAACGGCACCGATGCCGGCCAGCTCGCGAAGTACCAGGACGTGTTCCCGGGCTTCTGGGAACACAGTGCCGTCAAGGGAATCACGCTCTGGGGTTACATCGTCGGTCAGACCTGGCGCGACGGCACAGGGCTTGTCACGACCGGTGGGCAGGAGCGTCCGGCGATGACGTGGCTCAAGGGATATGTTTCGGGAACAACCGTTCCCGGTGACGATACCCAGGCGCCAAGTACGCCCGCCGGCCTCACAGCACCGTCGACGACGAGTAGTTCGATCTCGCTGGCGTGGACTGCGTCGACAGACAACGTGGGTGTCACCGGTTATCAAGTGTTGCGAGCGGCGGGCACGAGCGGCGGCACGTTCGCGCAGATTGGAACTGCCACGTCCAATTCGTTCGTGGACACCGGTTTGGCTGCGAATACCACGTTCCGCTACCAGGTGCGTGCCACCGACGCAGCGGGCAATGTATCAGCGGTGTCGAATACGGTGACCGCGACGACTCAGACAGGCGGCGGAACGGGCGGAGGTTGCTCGGCGACGCCGACCGTGCAGACGCAATGGCAGACGGGTTACGTCATCGAGCCGGTGCGAGTGACCAATACGGGAACGGCCACGATCAATTCCTGGACGGTCACATTCACCTTGCCGTCAGGCCATACCGTGACCGGATCCTGGAACACGGTGCTTACCGTCAGCGGACAGACCGTGACGGCTCGCAACGCATCTCATAACGGAACGGTCGCGGCGGGTGGCAACACCGCGTTCGGATTCCAGGTGAGTCGTCCGAACGGCAACACGCAAGTGCCTAGCGGCTACACGTGCGCGTCACCGTAATAAGCCTTGCAGCGCTCATCGCCGTTGTGGCGGCGGTGAGCGCTGCGCTCTTATTAGATACGCGTGATGCGAGCGAACCACATCCGCAATTGACCGCACACGCGTCAGAACCGATTCACTCGCCGACGACGCAGAGTGCGCCATTGGCCAACGAAATCATTTCCTCCGTGCCAGATCGAAATCGACAGCTCGCCCTAGCGATCGAGCGTGCGCTCGTGTCACGTGATCTCCAACATCGAGAAACAGCATTCAATGTTGTTCTGCCCGAACTGCTGCGCGAAGAACCTGATCGTGTGATTGCCCTGGTGGCGCGGCAGGAACCAGGCGAGGCACGCGATGCCTTGCGCGACGAAGTGGCACGTCAGTGGATCACGAAGAATCATGACGCAGCCATCGAATGGATGAATTCACTCGATCAAACTGAGCGTACGGCAACCGCGACGATTGCCACGCGAACACTGGCTGCGACTAACCCGGCGCAGGCCATTGCAGTGGCCGACCAGTTTGGCGTCGGCCGCGACGACGGCTCGCTGGAACATATGGTGCAGATCTGGGCGACGGAAAAGCCGGACGAAGCGATGCGCTGGATCGAAGCGCAACCGCCCGGCGAGCGCACTGCGCAGCTACGAGCACGCATCGAGCAGGTGATCTCGCGTCGCTAGCGTCGGCTATGTAGTTTCTCGGCGAACGCCAGCAGATCTGCACTCAACCGATCCATGTGCGTGATCGGCAGACCATGGGCCGCGTTCTCATACACATGTAGATCACAGCGTGGAATCAACGGCGCAGTTCGCCGGCTCGTGAAATCAATCGGCGCGGAGATGTCTCGGTCGCCATGAATCAATAACACGGGCACGTCGATCCTGCGCAGCTCGGCGCGAAAGTCGGTTTTAGTAAATACGCGGTGCAGTTCCAACATCACCTTCAGGGAACAGCCGTCGAGCATCATCCGGATCCACCAATCGGTGAGCTCGGGCGAGACGACGTTTGGCGGCACGCCGAAAAAGCCGGCCGCAGCCTTGGCGATCTGGCCGGGTCGATCCTTGGCGAGTGCCAGGCGGCCGTTCTCCAGCACGCTTTCATCGATGCCAGTGGGGTTGTCCGCGGTCTTCACGATGAACGGCGTGATCGTCGCCACTAGCACGGCGCCCGCGACGCGGCCTTCAGGCTGTCGCGACAGATAGCGAACCACCTCGGCACAACCCATCGAGTGGCCAACGAGGATCAGGTTGCGAAGGTCGAGCTGTTCGATCACTTCGGCGAGATCGTCGGCGAGCGTGTCGAAATCGTAACCTCGCCCCGGTTCCTCCGAGCGTCCGTGGCCCCGCCGGTCATAGGCGACACAGCGCAGGCTGTGGTCCGATAGGGCGGCCATTTGATATTCCCACCAGTCGGAATTCAAAGCCCACGGGGCGACAAACAACAGCGGCGGACCGGCACCCCAGTCCCGATAGAACAGGTTGGTGCCGTCGCGAGCCTGAATGAAATGGTTTGCCGGCGCCCGGCGCTGGTTTGGTGGGCTTGCGTTGGCGGGCCCGCTCGGGACCAGGCCGGCGACCGCCGAGGCCGCAACCACCTTCCACAAAGAACGTCTGTGCATAAAGCTCTCGTAGGGAATATTTGCTACGAGAGTCTGCTGCCGTGGCGGTGAAGTCGATTACTTCGGAGGTAATGCATCCGAGCGAGCTTTATTTTCCCGATTTCACGGCCTGCTGACACCGATTCGTTCCGGCCGGCGAAGTACGCCCAAAGCCCTTCCCAATCGGGAGTTAGCGATGAAATTTACGTCCCTGGCAGTCGCGGTTGCGATGTCATTCCTGCCGTGGATTGCTAAGGCCGATGGAGTACCGTCGGAAATGCGGGTCATGCGGTATTACCAGACCGGCCCGTCGAGCGTGATGCATGTCGAGACAGCGCCGAAGCCCACCCCGAAGCCGGGTGAGGTTATCGTGCAGGTGGCAGCGGCGGGCGTGAATCCGGTTGATGTCCTGTTGCGTCAGGGCGGGCAGGGCGCCGGTGCCGCGGTATTTCCTACGGTTCCCGGTCACGATATTTCCGGTCGCATCGTTGCCACCGGCGCCGGTGTCGATCCGGTGTGGATATCGAAGGATGTGTTTGGCTTGATCTCCTGGCGCGGCGGCGGATATGCCGAGTTCGTTGCGGTTCCCGCCGACCTGGTTGTGCCGAAACCGCCACGGTTGTCCTATGCGCAGGCGGCTGCGGTCCCGTTGGCCGCATTGACGGCGTATCAGGCGCTGTTCGTCGAAGGAAAACTCAGTGCCGGCCAGCGCATCTTGATTCTCGGCGGTTCCGGCGGCGTCGGTCACATGGCCGTGCAACTTGCGAAGAATGCGGGTGCTCACGTGCTTGCAACCACGTCCGCGGACAATATCGAGTACGTGCAGGCGATCGGCGCCGACCTCGCCGTCGACTATCGAAAGAAGCGGCTCGAATCGATCGTCGGGCAAGTGAACTTCGTGCTCGACACTGTCGGTGGCGATGCGCTCGCCCGTTCGTATCGCATGATCCGTCCCGGCGGCACGTTGATCTCGACCGTGGAAACGCCGGACAGTGCTTTACTCGCGGAGCGCAATCTCAAAGGTGCGCGAGTCACGGTGCATCCCGATAGAAACAACCTGCGGGAAATTGCTTTGCTGATTCAGGCGGGGGCGGTGACTCCCACGGTCAGCATGATGTATTCGCTCGCCGATGGGGCCGTTGCCCAGGACGACCTGGACCGCTTGCACAAGCCGGGCAAGAGTGTGCTGCTGGTTCAAGCGCTCGACGAAATCAAACGTTGAAGGCGGCGAGTTCGGCTACCACTTCGATGTGATTGCCGAACGGTGCGGCTTGGGAGGCAGCGGCTGTAGCACCAGCACGAGCTGCACGCCGAACTGCGGATCGTAATCGCTCTGCTCCAGCGCAATCACCGAGTTCAACCCCTGAAAGTGCGCGAACCGCCACTTGTAGGGCTTCTCGTAGACTCCCTCGTTCAACGCGGTCGGAAAGCTGGCACGCAGCGCTGTGAGCGATTGTTCGTAGCTCGCGTCGAAGTCGTTGCGAAGGTCCTCGTCCTCTAGCAGATCGTCGGCGTCGTATTCGTCGTCCTGCTCCAATCGACAAATAAGTGTGGTCGGCTTCGTCACCGTGTCGAGAACGAGCGAGATCCCTGCGTCTGGATGTTCCACTTCCCACAGCCCGATGCCATCGTCGACAGGCTGCGGCCAGCCCGACGCGACACAAGCTGCGGTGAACGTCTGTGCCGACAGCGTCGCGCCGTCGAGATCGCGCAAGAGGGGCAGGAGCGGCTGGATGGAATGCATATTTGGCTGAGAACGGCGAGCTTGGACTTAGGATACGTCATCTGCATTTAATCGCTGATGACCCTGCAGCTATAACGGAACAACGCGCCAAGCGCCGCATCACCAATAAAGACAGCAGCCACGCCAGTCCGAATGAACCGCCGCCACCGCCGCTCGATGGTGGAGTCGGCGAAGGTGCAGGCGTAGTGGGAGGCGGGGGCGATGAGGGCGGGGATTCGAGCGTGATCGTCACCGTCGACGCCGGCGAATAGTCCACTTGATCGAACACGCGGACCGCGAACGTGTCCTGGCTGGAGGCATCGGCTCTCGCGGTGTATTTATAAGAGCCGGTGCTGGTGTCCAGCTGCAACGTGCCCTTGGTGGGTTGCGTCAACACTTCATAGGTGAGCGGATCGGAATCGGGATCCTGCGCATTCACGTACCAAGAGCGTTCCACGCCGGGTTGAGCGGTGACCGCCGCAGTGCTGGCTGAAATCGTCGGGGTGCCGTTCGTGACCATGACCATGATTGCGACGGGCGGTGATTCTGCCGCGGCGGTGACAGCCCGCGCGATGAAATGGTCGACTCCTTTGCCCGGCCGAGGACGATACAGGAAGCTGAGGTTGCCAGAGGGAGCGCGCTCGACCTGACCAAGGCGGGGCTGTTGCAGGATTTTGAGATCGATCTCGTCGGCGTCGTTGAAGGAAGTGGCGTTGAGGGAGCCAAATACCTGGCTCGCGCGCCAGTGCGTAGTAACCGCCGCCCCCGACGACGGAATCAATGCGGGAGTCACAGCGGCTGCCGGTGAGAAGTGTCGCACGCCGGCGATCATGCTCGCGGTGACTCTGGCGTCGTTGCTGGACGTGCCCGTCACGAACAATCCATTGCTAATGCCGACCTGGTAGCCGACCGCATGCGTCAAGATCCGGAATTCTCCGGTCAGCACATCGATCGCACCGATGCGATCTTCGCAAGCAAAGAACACCTCGCCCCGGCGCGCACCCGGCAGTCGGTTGGCAGTGACCGCATGAATCGGTTTGTCACAAACGCGTGCCGACGCCAGCGACGCGAACGACTGCGAATCGATGACTTCGATGCTGCCGTCGCGACGACCTGTGACGATCTCGGGCTCGGCATCGCCGTGCGAATCCAACAACGCCATTCCCAACGCCTGGCTGGTTGCAGCGATCTGCGTTTGACCGCCGTTGCGCTGACGGAATGCCACACGGCTGCCTTGGGTTTGCGTGCGATTGTCGACGAATGCGATGTCGGTGCCGTCCCCGTGTTCCCAAGTCGACAATGCGAGAATCTCCGAGAACGCGGAGTAGCCGGTGCTGCTGTAGAGAATCGTCTCGGCACCGCTCGCCGGATCTAACAACGCGACTCGTCCGTAGGCCGCGGTCGAATCCGGTTGGGTACCGACCACGATCTCCACGTCACCGTCATGATCGACGTCGGCGACCGCCAATGCGCAGACCGTGCTCGATGTCGCCGACGGCAAAGCAATGCCGCGAATCAGTTGCCGGGTGGTGCCGTCGATCACCCAGATGTGCGCGGTGCCGTTTCTGCTGGTGCCAACGAGGATTTCGAGGTGACCGTCCGCGTCGATATCTGCAATCGTGAGCGCTTTGATCTGACCAGTGCCTGGAGTAGGTAGCAGCGGCAGCGGCGTCATCCAACGAGGAGCAAACGTCGCAGCGTCGTACGCGTACAAACGTATATCGCCTTCTCCCGGCAAACTGGCCGGGGCCACAATGATTTCAAGCGTGCCGTCGCTGTCCGGATCGCCCATCGCGACCGCGCGCATCGGCGGATTCTCTTCGACGCTCTGCCATTCCTGCTGCCCGGTGACCGCGTCGTAGATGTGCAGTCGATTCGGTTCGGACTGCGGCCGACTCAGGTCGACGGCAATTTCGATCCGGCCGTCGCCGTCGAAGTCGCCAGCATTGATGCCTTCCGGGCCCAACGATGTGGTTTCGAGCGGAATTTGCACCATGACGTTGCCGGTGGCGCCTTCATATACGACGACGTGGCCGCGGTCCGCGGGATGACCGAGCTCCGCTATCAGCAGGTCGGCCCGGCCGTTGCGATCGGTATCGGCGACGCGCGCCGCTGCGACGATCTGCGAGGCGGATGGCGTCGACTTCTGCCATTTGACGGCACCGCTTGCCATGTCGATCGCGCTGACTTGTTTTCCCAGGTACATGAAGACTTCATCGATGCCGTCGCCGTCGGTATCGCCGGCGCCGACGAAGTGGTGGTACGTGAACTGCGTGCTCAACCGGCGTTCCTGGTGCAGCTCGAATCCCTGGAACTCGCGGATCACGCCGTCGCGGGTGAGCACCTCTTTGGCGGGATCCGCATCGAAATTGCCGATGGCGAACTCGCTGCTCATCAGCGTGCGGCTCAAATGGCGGGTGAGATTCGTGTTGTAGATGTCGACCACCGAATCGGAATCGTCGCCGAGGATGATTTCCGGATTGCCGTCGCCGTCCAGATCCACGGCCGCTTTCGGGATGCCGCCAAACCCTCCTGGAGCGACCTGCGAGATCATTTCCAACTCGCCGGTGCGTGCGTCATGAATCGCGACACTGCTGGCGTTCATGCCCGACGGATGGATGTGCGAGTAGATTTTGTAGCGCGCCGGTGTGCCGACCTGCACCGCGAGCGTCGGCGAACCTGTGCCGGTGCTGATCACCGGAAAGGGCAGCGGCACAGAGCGGTCCATCACATAGCCGCGCGAGATCGGATCGTAGCTCACGTGCCGCCAGGTATTGGCCAGGCCGTAAACAAACAATTCGTCCCGGCCGTCGCCGTCGGAGTCGAGACTGAGCGCGTTCCCGTACACCAATACAAACGGATCGTAGCCGCCGTCGATGCTCAATGCCGGCGGGGCAGTCAGGTCGGCGTTTGCGACCAGCGGGTGCATCCCCATCAGCATCGCCAGGATGGCAATGGACCGCAGCCAGGTGTTAGTGAAGTCGAGATTCATCTTAGTACGTATGCAGGAAATGTAGCTGAGTGCTCACGCTCGGCAACGGCGGCGAGCTGCCGGTCAGGTAGGCGATGCTGAAGCCGTCGCCGGTGGTGACCAGTTGTCTAAACAATCCGGTGATGGTGGTGTCGTCGAACCCGATGCCGCCGCCCTGACCGCCCTCCGGTCGGAAGGAGTAGATGCGTTCGCCGTGCTCGCCGATGACGTCGGCGAAGATCAGGCCGTTGGTGGCTGCTGCAACTCCGCGAGTTGCGCGTGACGCGTCCGACGGAGCAAACACCGGTCCGAGATATCCGCCTGTGACAGAGAAGCGCACCAGCGTCAGCCGATTGCTGAACAGGCCGACGATTGCCGATTCACCGTCGGCGGTCATCGCCAGGTCCGTTGCCAGGCCCGCGCCCGGCACATTGAAGCCACTGATGGGCATGAACGAGCCGATGCTCACATCGGGCGTGTCGTAGTTACCGAAGTACATCGCGAAGCAGCCGCCCGAGAACGGCGACTCCTGCGTGGTCAGTACACAGATGCGATCGCCGATCACCGACGATCTCATCACATCGAAATTCGTCAGCGAGCCCAGTTGACCCACTGGGAATACAGCACCCGTTTCGGCGTCCACGACGCGCCGGTCGCTCAACATCAGCACCGGATGCCCGTGCGGGCGAGCAAACACGAGCGCGGTCGGTTGACCGAATGGCGGCTTCAGATCGGTGAGCGGCCACGTAACGGTCGCGGTCGGATTGTCCAGATCGACGCGAGTCACGCTGCCGTTCACCGGGTTCAACACGAACAACCATTTGCCGTCGGAGCTGGTGGCCATCGGGCCCAGCACGCCGCCGACCGACGTGATGGACGGCAATTGAGTGCGAATGTGCATGTTGAACACATCGATGCTGCCGCTGCCGTTGTGTGCATAGAGGTACGGCCGCAACGGATCGGCGACCAATTGCGTGTAGGTCGCAGCCACCGTTCCGCCCATATTGTTCGTCCCGTCCTGGACCCAGAAGGAAACATTGATGGGCTTGGTGCTCTCGACGTTATCGTCGTCGGTAGCGAGCGTCACGACGCCTCGATACAAACCTTCCGTCAGGCCGGTTGGATCGGCGGTGATCGTCAGCTCGCCACCGGACACGCCGCTCGGTGTGATTTGCAGCCAAGGCTGATCGACTGTGGCGGTCCATGCAGTTCCGGACACGCCGTAGCTGTCGCGAACGACGAGGGTTCGGGTGAGTCGGCCAGTCGTCAAGGGCGGCCAAATGACCTGCTGTAGCGCGACCCCATCGTTCGACGGATACAAGACGCGCTCGGACGCGAGCGCCTCCAGCGAGATCGTGTTCGTGATCTGCTGTCCGTGCACGTTGGCCGTCAATGTGATGCGGCCGGTGTAACGGCCGCTACGCAGCTGCGCCGGATCCAGCGTCACATTCAATCGCTCCGGGCTGTAACCGACCTCGTTGCCACCGGAGTACGACGTGGTGAGTGCGCTCGGCACATCGAAAGACGTCGTAATGGTGATCGGATAGCTCGGGCCGGCGCTGAGCGTCACATCGATCGGACGCGTGAGATTGTTCCAGCCGAACTTGCCGTCGAACTGCAACTCGGCACTGGTGACATTCAATACCGGCAGCGTGATTGTGAGCTGCACGTTGACGGTCACCGATCTCGGCGTCGCGGGATCGTTGAATGTCACTGTCGCGTTGTATGTGCTCGCAGCGAGGCCTTGGATGTTTGCAGTGGCGAAAATACTGCCATTGCCGTTGCCGCTCTGGCGGTCCAGCTGCAGCCAGGAGGCCGAGCTTTGCGCCTGCCAGGCGATGCCGGGACCAGTCACCTGGATGTTTGCTCCCGGATTGGTGGCGCCGCCGAACACTGCATTGAGGCTGAGCGAGGACTGGCCGACATTCAGCAATTCCCAGCGGGTCGGATCGGTCGGATATGCGTCGTTGACGTCGAGGCGAGTGTCGTTGTCGTCGTCCAGGTCGAGGTTGTTGCCAGTGCCGTCGCCGTCGGTGTCGAGCGTTTCGGTGGGATCGAGCGGGAACGCGTCGTTCGCATCGACCACGCCGTCGTTATCGTCGTCGGTATCGTAGAAGTCCGCGATGCCGTCGCCATCCCGGTCGCTGTTGTGGATGTCGAGCGGGAATGGATCGACACCGTCCCACACGCCGTCGTTGTCGTCGTCGGAGTCGGTGTTGTTGCCCATGCCGTCGCCGTCGGTATCGAGCGTTTCGGCGGCGTTGAGTGGGAACGCATCGTTCGCATCGACCACGCCGTCGTTATCGTCGTCGGTATCGGCGTTGTCGCCGAGCGCGTCGGCATCGAAATCTTTGGTCTCAGTCGGATCGGCGGGGAAGGCATCCAGTCCGTTGAATACGCCGTCGCCGTCGCTGTCAGGCCCGCTCGCCTGCACCAGCTGAAACGCCTGCGAAGACTCGAAGCGCCGGACGATGCCCATATCTCGCGCGAACCACAGGTCCACGGCAAACGGCACGTTGAACGTCGTGCCCTGAATGGTCGTCGACACGGTCAGCTGCACGCTCACACGCTTGGTCGAGAACGTGCCGAGATTGTTCGTGATGGTCTCGTTGCTGACGAATCTCACAGTGCCGGAATACGTGAGCGGCTGATTGCCGTAGGTCGGAGAGATCGTGACCGTGCCGGTGCCGTTCACCGGGACGGAATTCCCACGCTGCGAATCGTTGCGAAATAGCAGGACCGGCGTGTCGAAGCGGGCGTCGGCGGTGAACGTGCCGGCGCCGCTGACGATGACTTGCGGCGAATAGAAGCCGGCAAAGGAGACCGACTCGCTGGTGCTGACGTAGTACTCCTTGCCGCCGGTGGGATAAACAAACGGCGCGACGAAGTAGGAGCCGCGCTGGGTCGTGCTCTCGAACTGCGCCGGCGAGGGATGATTCGTATAGGTCAGCCGGTAACTGGTGTCGGTGGGTAGATAAGTATTGGCAGGCGGAACTTGTACGCCGCCAGTTCCGCCGCCCCCGCCGGTTCCACCACCACCACCGGTGCCACCACCGCCGCCGTCACCGCTGCCGCCACCAGGACTAGGGCTGCCGCTGCCGCCGCCACCACCACCACCACCGCAAGCCACGACAAGAGAACACAGCAGCGCAATGGCTGCCGTCCGGCAAAACGAACTCATCTGAATCCTCCCGCGGCCGTCCGTGACGAGCACCCGCTACCCCAATGCATTTTTCGCGAGCCCGTGTCTCGCTTATGGGCGCCTTGATAGCAGACGGCCAGCGACGCGGCAATTCATTCGCCGATTTTACGTAACGACCGGCAACCTGAAGGACACGATGCGGATATAGTTCAACCTCGGTTGGACACGAGTGGGAGAGAGAGATGCGGCAGCCTGAAACATTCCAACGCAGCGGTCGGATGGCGCTGCTGCTCGCCGCATTGGCATTTCAGACGCATGCGCAAGGGGAGACGCCGCAGCGGTTTCCAGCAAACAACGCGACCGGCGTCAATCCAGACACGCAGCTCGTCCTCACGTTCGCGAGCCCGCCGGCGATCGGCACGGCGGGTGTGGTGCGAATCTTCGATGCCAGCGACAATTCTCTGGTCGACACGCTCGACATGAGCATCCCTTCATCGCCGTATCCAAGCGGACGCGCGCCACCTTCGACCGAGGCCGAGCGTCGTGCTCGGGCCGCGGCGATGAAGATGAGCGATTACCAGGTCAACACCGTGGGCGGTGTCGACTTTCACTTCTTTCCGATCATCGTGCGCGGGAACCAGGCGACCGTTTATCCACACAACAACAAGCTGAAGTACGGTCGCAAATATCGGGTGCAGATGGACCCAGGCGTATTGAAGACAGCCCAGGGCGACTTCGCCGGTTTCAACAACGACGCAGGCTGGACATTTACAACCAAAGCCAATCCGCCGCCCGCCAACATGCAACGCGTAATCGTGGCTGCCGACGGCCGCGGCGATTTCAATACCGTGCAGGGCGCGATCGACTTCGCGCCGGTCAATCCATCCAAGCGCCTGACGATCTTCATCAAGGCCGGCAACTATGAAGAGCTCGTTTATATCAACGGCAAGGCCAACCTCACGATTCGCGGCGAGGATCGCACGAATGTGATCGTCGGCTATCCGAACAACAGTGCTTTCAATCCGCCGCGAGAAGAACCGTCGCGACGCCCGGCGTTCTCGATCCAGAACGGCACCGATATTCAGTTGAGCAATTTCACGATCAATAACTATTTCACGGGTCAGGCCGAAGCGCTGCTGGTGCGTGGCGAGCGAATCGTGCTGGACCACATGACGATGAACGGCTCCGGCGACGCGCTGACTACCTACGGCACGATATATATGGTCGACAGTAAACTCACCGGCCACGGCGATACGATTCTCGCGTACGCGGCTCTGTTCTGTTTGCGCTGTGAGATCCAATCATCCGGTCCGTTTACCTGGACGCGCACGCCACAAGGCAGTCACGGCAACGTGTTCGTCGATTCGACCTTCATCGCTCTCGACGAACCTCAGCCGTGGAAAGTCAGCGCGGACGGCAAGGGTGAGCAGCGGACGAACCAGCAAACACTGGCCCGGCTCCCGCGCAACAGTTCGCGCGCGGCGAATTCGAAAGTGAACTTTCCCTATGCCGAGATGGTGCTTATCAACTCGCGGGTGGATGAGATCCCTCCCGAAGGTTGGGGTCCCATCGAGCCCGCGCCGGAGTTCGACAGCTCGAATGTGAGGTTCTTCGAGTTCAACACCCAGGACACGCAGGGACGCCTGGTCGACGTGTCACACCGGCATCCGGTGTCGAAACAGCTACAACAGCCGAGAGACGCGAAGATCATTGCCGACTACAGCACGCCGGAATTCGTGTTGAACGGCTGGAAGCCGGTGGTGCGTTCCTCGGAATAGTCGAGTGTCAGCTTCTGCCGAGGATTGACGACTAATAGCTCGTCAGTCCTTTCCATTCCTCGGCAGGGTTTCATGAATATCTTTCGTGTCTTTGCGTTCTTCCTGCTCGCAGGTCTCGCCACATCTTCCATCGCTGTTGCCCACAGCGACAGAACGATTTACTACAACGGCAAGATCTTCACTGGTAACCCGCGCAATCTCTGGGCCGAAGGTGTCGTCGTCGACGGCAGCTTGATCGGTGCCGTCGGCACCACTCAACAGGTGCTTGCTCTCAAGCGCAAGGGCACGATCCTGGTCGACTTGCTCGGCCAGACGATGGTGCCCGGCTTCAACGATGCGCATGTGCATCCCTTCGATACGACTTCCTTCCCACGCGCGGTGCATTTGAATTCTGCCGCCGAATTCGTGCCCGGGCCGGGTCCCTCGCTCGAAGAAATCGTCAGTCTCGTCAAGCAGGGCGCGGCGACACATCCGCCGGGAACATGGCTCATGGCGAGCGTCGGCAGCCAATTCATCGAGAATCCGGCCGCCAACCGCTTTGCCTTTCAGGATGTTTCACCCGATCACCCGGTGCTGCTGGCCAGTTGGTTCGGTCACGGCACTTATCTCAACACCAAGGCCATGCAAGTCATCGGCATCGGCGAGCAGGAGCCTGATCCGTTCGGTGGCTTCTACGAGCGACTGCCCGGTTCGAGGGTGCTCACGGGCATCGCGCACGAGTATGCCGAACATCTCATCCGGCGTTACTTCGCCTCGCAGATGACCGATGCGGAGTTCATTACTTTGTACGAGCGCTTCGCCCGTGACGCCGCGGCGATGGGCTATACCAGCGTTCAAGAGTTTTCAGTGGGATTGCCGTACCGTCGGCATCTGAATCTGGTTGCAGGTTCTGAGCTGCCGATAAAATGGCGTGCGATCTGCTTTCCGCTCGTGCTCAACGAAAGTTGCGATGAGCAGTTGCCGCTGCAGCGAAAGCCGTCCGCACATCTGACCGCTTCCGGAATCAAATGGATTGCCGACGGTACGTTCATCGAGCGATTGTCGCTTCTCAGCCAGGACTACGCCGACGCGCCGGGTGTGCGCGGCCAGCTGAACTTTCCCGCCGACGCGATCCAGTCACAGCTCAAGCGCTCGGTCGTGGGCAAGCCGATTGAAGCACAACCCATGTTTCATGCCGTCGGCGACGCGACAGCAGACACGATCCTGGATCGGATGAGCGTCCTTGCCGACGATCGCGATTGGAGAGTGCGTCGTCCGCGAATCGAACACGGCACGTTATTACGCGCGGACCGTTACGTCGACGCTCGACGCAAAGGTGTCATCGTCGTCCAGAATCCACTGCATTTCTCGCTTGCGCCGATTGCCAACGTGCGGTTGTCGCCGTCGCTGCTGGCGGAGATCGATCCGATGAAGAGCCTGCTCGATTCAGGTGTGATGCTGGCAATCGGCTCCGACGCGGTGGCCGCGCCCGGCAATCCGTTCCTCGATTTGTTCTTCTCGTTGGTCCAACCGACCCGTCCCTCCGAGGCGCTGACGATCGAGCAGGCGGTAATCGCCTATACGCGCACCTCCGCCGCAGCGGAGTTTCAGGAGCAACGGAAAGGGACCATCGAGCCAGGTAAGGCCGCGGACCTGGTCTTGTTGTCGCAGGACATTTTCGCCGTGCCGCCGGTCGCGATTCCGGCGACTCGGGCAATTTTGACAATCGTCGACGGCAAAGTTGTCTACGACGCCCGCGAGTCTCTCGGGCAATAAGGCTGTACGACGCGCTCGCGCGCATCTATTGTGCTGGCCCTGCGTTTCACTGGACAGCACGAGGATGCCATGGGTAGAGAGCGATACGCGCTGACGGCTCTGCGACGGGTCGGGTTTGCGCTGATGGGTGTTGTTGCGCTGACGGTGGCGCACTCGCCAACCTTTGCGGCGACCTCGATCTACGAATCGCCACCGCCTGAGCCTCGCGCGGCCACCGTTCAGGGTAAAGGTGACGGCCGTGCGGACGATACGGATGTGATTCAGCGCGCGCTGGATCAGGTCGCGGAGGCGCCGGGCGGGGGCGTCGTGTTTCTTCCTTCTGGCCGTTACCGGATCAGTCGCACGCTTCTGGTGTGGCCGGCGGTGCGCCTCTTGGGCACCGGGCGCACGCGTCCGGTCCTGGTTCTCGGCGACAACACACCGGGCTTCCAGACAGGCATCGGTAGCATGGTTGTCTTCACCGGTGCGCGGCGAGGAGACAACGCGCGAGGGGACGTCGGGCGCATCGAATTACCACGTGTGCCGTTTCCGCCGCCCACGGTCGTGCCGTTCGATCCGAAGGTCTGGGACGCGAATCCCAGCACGTTCTATTCGGCGATGAGCAATGTCGATATCGAGATCGGTGCCGGCAATCCGGCCGCCACCGGTGTTCGGTTTCGAATCGCTCAACATGGTTACCTGAGCCACATGGATTTTCGGCTGGGCTCGGGCTTCGCCGGCATTTATCAAGCCGGCAACGTGGTTCATCACCTGCGCTTTTTCGGCGGCCGCTACGGCATCGTGACGGAAAAGCCGTCGCCGGCCTGGCCGTTCACAGTGATCGATTCGACCTTCGAAGGTCAGAAGAGCGCAGCGATCCGCGAGCACGAGGCGGGGCTGACGCTGGTGAACATCACAATGCGCGATACGCCGGTGGGTATCGAGATCGATCGAGGTTATGGCGACTGGCTGTGGGGCAAGGATGTTCGCTTCGAGCGCGTGAAGCAGGCCGCCGTTTTGATTTCCAACGAGAAGAGTGTCTATACGCAGGTCGGATTTGAAAACGCGCTCGCGACCGACACGCCGGTGTTCGCACGATTCAGAGACAGCGGACGCACCATCGCTGGCAAGGGTAAAAGCTATCGCGTCACTGCCTTCAGTCACGGCCTGGCAGTGCCGGCATTGGGACTGCTAGGTAACACTGCGACAGAGGCCAATCTGGAGTCGATGGGCAAATTGCCGGCGCGCAAAGCTGACGCGATTCGATCGTTGCCGCCAGTCAAGCAGTGGGTGAGTGCACGTGAGTTGGGAGTCAAGGGCGACGGCGAGACAGACGACACCGCAGCCCTGCAACGCGCGATCGACACGCATCGAATCGTCTATCTGCCGCTGGGCGCTTACAAAGTCACCGATACGATTCGGCTGCGGCCGGATTCCGTACTGATCGCTTTGCATCCGAGCCTTTCGCAACTCGCGCTCGCGGACAACACACCAGCCTATCAAGGCGTGGGTGAGACGAAGGCATTGCTTCAATCAGCCGAAGGAGGCGACGCAATCGTCACCGGCGTTGGATTGTTCACAGGTGGTGTCAATCCGCGTGCAACCGCTTTGCTGTGGAGTGCAGGTGAGAACTCTCTCGTCGATGATGTGAGATTCGAAGGCGGCCACGGCGGGCCGGCGCTCGCGACCGGAGTGAGAGCCAATGGCTACAACCCCAATCACAGCGGCGATGCGGATCCTGCACGACGCTGGGACGGCCAGTACCCGAGCCTGTGGGTGCGCGGCGGCGGTGGCACGTTCAACGGCATTTGGAGCCCGAACACCTACGCGAGCGCGGGCTTGTATGTATCGGATACGAAAGTCCCCGGACACGTGTATCAGATTTCCGTCGAGCATCACGTGCGCAACGAGATCGTGCTGAATCGCGTCGCCAACTGGGAGCTGCTCGCTCCACAAACGGAAGAAGAGTTCGGCGAGGGCAGGGACGCTGTGTCGCTAGAGATCCGGGATTCCCAGGACGTGCTGATCGCCAACTATCACGGTTATCGTGTGACGCGTACGCTCGGGCCTGCGCCTGCAGCGGTGCGGCTCTACAACGTTCGAGACATCCGTTTTCGCAACGTTCACGTAAATGCCGAGAGCGGCTTTGCCACTTGCGATGGCGACGACTGCGCGACCTTCCTCCGGCTCAGCAAATATCCCTTCGAGAACGCAATCGAAGACCTTACCAGCGGGCTGGTGGTGCGGGAGCGAGAGTTCGCGCGCCTCGATGTTTCTTCCCCCGCGGCGGCGTCCGTACCCGTTTCGACTTTCCCGCCCGGTGCTGAGGTGAAGAAACTGGCCGACGGTTTCGCAGCGCTGGGCGGTGGTATCGTCGATTCGCACGGCACGCTGTACTTCGTGGATCGGATTTTCCGTCGCATCCACGGCTGGTCCGCGAACACCGGGCTCAGCATCGTGAGCAGTCATCCGCTCGATCCCATCAATCTGGCCGTGGACCGTTCCGATCATCTGCTCGTGCTGTCGTCGGACGGCTCTGAGGCTTCGGTGTATAGCCTCGACCCCAAGGGCCCGGACGGAGCGGTAACACGGCTCGAACCTCAGCCCGCGGGCTCGCATCCGGACGCCGTCGTCGCGATGCCCGTCAACTGGTGGGCGAATGGTGAGTTCAGAGATCAATACGATCCCGCTCGCGATACGTTCAATACGCTCGCCGAGTTGTTCGCACGCGAGGTTGCTCCCGGAGCGAATCGCGAATATGTATCGCCCGATAAGAGCCTGGTGCTGCCGGCCTTCCGCGTGTTCCATCAAGGTCCGCCGGACTATCGCGGCTGGCGCTTCTCACATTCGCTCGATACGTACGGTTTCACGATCGCGAAGCCCGGAACGCGGCTCTATGTAAGCAACGCGTCCGAGGCGCGGATCTACACCGCAACCCTCGGCGCGAAAGGCTCGCTGGAGAATCTCGAAGTGTTCGCGGAACGCGGCGGCGAAAGCGTGGTGACCGATGCGACCGGTCGCGTCTACGTTGCCAACGGCCAGATCTTTGTCTACGACGCTAAGGGTAAGGAGATCGGACGCATCGATGTGCCGGAGCGTCCTTTGCAAATCGTCTTTGGCGGAGCGAATCGCCAGACGTTATTTATTCTGACTCACCACTCGCTGTATTCGGTGAGCATGTAGCACTGCCACTGCGGCGCAGTCGTATGTTACGACTGCGCCGCAAGCGTTCCGGTTAGAAGCTGAAAGTGGCCTTCGCGTTCCAGAAACGACCGCGCGGGTTGTGCACGCTTTGCGCGTACCCGTAGAGGTCCGTGTCACCATCGCCCGCTGCAAACGGCGGCATCCGGTCGAACGCGTTATCCACGCCCACCGCGAGCTGCACCTTATCGATGCCCGTGTAGCGCAATTGCAGGTTGACCGTGGTCCAGGAGGCGACT
>Ga0247784_1000047_pt1 | contig 43042 bp, 38 predicted proteins | sample UWRJL169409R5_FD_179909 | JGI IMG/M metagenome (GOLD analysis project Ga0247784, IMG submission 179909) | Plant litter microbial communities from Arlington Agricultural Research Station in Wisconsin, United States - UWRJ-L169-409R-5 | ecosystem: Environmental > Terrestrial > Plant litter >...
CCAATCGTCGTTGGCGAAATGCGTCAGGCCGACCGCCGCGCCATCGAGCGTCGCGCCGCTCAACTGGTTCAGCTTGTTATAGGTGTATGCGTTCGTGGCCGGGTCGCCGTCGAGCAATGTCACTTCGTTGCGATTGCCATAGCGGTCGTAGCGACGCAGTAGCATCTTGTCGCCGCCGGGAATGTATTTGACGGTCTCGTCGTAGATGCGGCTCAACGCATCGTATGTCATCGTGTAGGCGGGGCCCGCCTGGATGTCGCTGTCCACGATGCTGAGCACGTTGGAATCGTTGTCTCGCGTATATGCGACTGTCCGCAACGGCGTGGTTGCCGAGGTGGTGGCGTACTCGCGCTGTGCCTTCAACGGACCCCACTTCTCATATTCGTAGTCGATGCGCCCGCCTCTCGCGTTCACCGTGCTGGCAACGCGATCGCGAGTGTCGTAGCTGATTTGAACGAACTGGCCCAGCGGCTGGGTGACGCGGGTATTACGTGACAGCGCATCGTATTGATAGCTGATCGTGCCGCCCTCGGGATGCTTCACCGACAAACGATTCCCAGCCGCATCGTAAGTGGTTTCGGTGCGCGGGCTGCTGCTGTCGCCCAGCTCCACTTGCGCCGTCACTCGATCCAGATCGTCGTACTCGTAGGTGATCACGCGATCCAGCGCGTCGTGCACGTGAGTGCGGCGACCGGCTGCGTCGTATTCGAAATGAGAGATGCCGCCGGCGGCATCTGTGCTTTGAGTCAGCCGATCCAACACGTCGTAAGCAAAGCGCGTGGTTCTGTTCTCGGCATCGATGATCGCCAAGCGTTGATCTTCGCTGTCCAACTGGAACGTCCAGAATGGGACGAACGCGCCGGAGTCGTTCTTTCGTTGCAGGCCGATGAGCCGGTCGCGGGCGTCGTAGAGCATCTTGGTGACCTGGCCTTCGCCGGCCCCGGTGGTGCGGCCGACTTCCGTCAGCACCAGCCGCTCCTGCTCGTAGGTGTGGATGGTTTCTTCGCCCAACGGATTGACGGTGCGGACCAGGCGATGCTGATCGTCGTACTCGTTGACGGTGAGATTGTTCCTGCCGTCCCATTCCTTGATCAGATCGCCGTGCGCGTCGTACTCGAAGCGCTGTTGCATCTGTGGCACCTCGACGCCGCCGTCGACGAAGTATGTGCGAGTCACATAGTCGCCCGTGTACTCGTTCACGCTCTGCACGCCGTCGGGGAACGTCGTTGTCAGCAGTCGATTGCGAGTGTCGTAGGTATAGGTTTTTGTCTGGAAGCTGCCGTCGTCCCGGCGGCGCTTCTCGCTTTGTATGTTCGTGGGCCGGCCGGTCGTGTCGTAGAAGAACGTGTATTCGGTGCGGAAGATCTTCGCCGGCGCACTGCTCGACAACACCTGCTCCGAGGCGATCCAGTCATGGTCGTAGGTCCACGAACGCGTGACCGTCTCGCCACTGTCGAGCGCGACACTTTCGGTCAGTTTGTTACCGTTGGCATCGTACGTCCAGCTGGTCCCCTGCAGTAACGACAGCGTGCTGCCAGTCTTTTGCCAAAGCTCCTTGCGCGCGAGCATTTTCGCCGTGTCATACGTGTAACGCGTCTCGTGGCCAAGCGCGTCCGTCAACTTGACGACTCGTCCCGTCGTGTCGAAGTCATACACGGCCGCCGATGTGTAGGGGTTCGCACCGTTGTGATCGCGGATCGTGCGAGTGACCGTCGTGCGCACATAAGGCGTGTTGTAGACGATATCCATCCGTCGCGTGCCTTCTTCCTGCCGCGTCACCCGATCCTGGCTGTCGTAGGTGTTGACGATCGGCGTGCGACCTTGTGCCGGCGTGATGCTTGTGACGTTGTGCGGATCAAGCGGATCTGCGTAAGCGTATGTCGATACCACATTCTCCAGACCGTTCACCTGCGTGAGATTGCCCAGCGTCAGGCTGCCGCTCACGTCGTGCTGATACGTGACGGTGCGGCCGTCATCCGCGGTCACGCTGATCAGTCGCCCGGTATCTTCGTTGTACGCGAATGTGACATAGCTGCCGGTGAGCGATCCGTCGGCGCCGCGCGCATCGATACGCGTGAGACGATAGTTGTAAGCAACCGTCATCGGCTGAGTCGGCGCAATCGACTGATTCGAGGATCCCACCAGCGGCAACTTGCCTCGCGAGTCGTAGGTGTACTCGTGGCGATTGCCTTGAGCATCCCGCACCGACGCCAGCCGACCCTGGCTGTCGAAAACATCGGCCACGCCGTTCAAATATCGGAGTTCGAAACTGCCGTCGGATTGCTGATTCATGGTGGCGAGCATGCTGCCCACCGGCGTCACATAGTTTCCGCCGCTTACCACATAACGATCACGTGTACCGCAGCCATGACGGACCAACACCGAGTTGTCCGGATATTCGTAAAGGCGCCGGTCGTGCAGGAAAGCCCAGCCGTAACCGAGCGGACTGTCGTAAGTAGACTGGTTGTCGTACTTGCGCTGAATGATGATGGGAAAGACACCGTTGACCGTCAGGTCGGTGAGCGTCATTTCCTCCGCGCCGTTATAAAACGACACCGGCTTGCCGCCACGACCCGGCGGACCGCTGTTGCCATTGCCCGGCCCTCTGCCACCGCCGCCACCCGGTCCTGCGCATGGACAACTATTGCAAGGCGGGGCGAGGGGCGGCGGATCGCCGCCACCCGGGCTGGTGGGACCGCCGAAGTCATGAGCGAATGCGACGCCGCTCAGGAGCAGCAGCGCAGCGCTCAGAAACAGCCTCGCCGAGGATGTTTGAATCAGCGCCACAGCTGCAACACTCCGCGGTAGAGAGCAGTCGCGCCCGACACCGCACTGGTCGCCTGGATCGCGAAGGTGTAGCTGCCTTCGTCGCTCACCAGGATGTCGTTGACGTCCGTGTCCTCGTAGCCCTTCCATTCGACGACGTGATCGAGCGGTTGTCCGCCGCTCAGCGCCGTCTGCAATTGATTGCCGATCAGCACCACAGCCTGCGGGCTGGACGGATCGGTGACCCCTGGCGGCAGCAGCTTCACCGTCACATACGAATCCTGGTCGATCCGGTACGTGAACTTCGATATCTGCTCGTAGCTGTGAGCGATTCGATAGGGATTGGACCTGACCTCGATGTTCGGACTCGCGCCCGTTCCCGTGATAACCGGCACACTGCCGCGCACGATGACCGACGCCGGCTTCATATACTGCGGCGGATCGAAATAGATATTGCAGCTGCCGGACGCGAGCTCGCCGTCGGGCCCGCGGCCATCCCATATCAGCGGGTGCGTCCCAGGCGGATAGGGAACCCAGTTGTATGGATAGTGCGTCGTGGCCAACCCGCACGCGCTGACCTGCATGCGAATGCGGCCGAAGTGCGCCATCTGATAGTCCATCTTCCAGAAGTCGTTCTTGGTCGCGTTGAAGGTCGCATCGACGTTGCCACTTCCCGAGCCTTCACCCGCGGGGCGTGGCGGATCGTACGTCGCCGTCCGCGAGCCGTCGTTGGCGATGATGACGAAGTTATAACCATCGTCCGGCACATACGCACCCAGCGCGGTGCGACCGTCCCAGGTCATGGACTTCTGACCACCGCTGCTGAATGCCTGCGTGGTTTCTTTCACCAGTGCGCCACCCGCTTCGGGATAGATGCGCAGTGTTGCCGTCGCTGGATTGCTTAGCGTGAAGTTCACTTGCAGCTGTTGACCCGCGAGCGGCTTGAGCAGCTGCAGGTTCTGCGTCACTGCTGTGATCGACAGCAGGTCGAGCGACACAGGGACTTGCATGAGCCCGACGTTGCCGGCCTTGTCGCTGGTACTGAGTCTCAACACATAGGGGCCGTTCCCGAGTCCGACCGTGCCATCGACGCTGCTGATCGTCCAGGTGCCGAGCAGGCCATTGGTGATGCCATTGGTCGTTTGCGAATTCAGCGTGACCCAGCTCGTCGGCGTCGTGCCGGAGCCATACTGCAACAGGAAGTTCACCAGATAGGCGTCGTTCGCGCTGCCGTTGACCGGCACTTGTATCGCGTTGGTGAGTGTCGTGCTTGCCACCGGACTGGTGATGGTCGTGGCCGGCGGAGTGTTGTCGAGCGTGACCGCGCGCGAACCGACGACGACTGTTCCTGTCGTGCCCGCCGCAGTCACTTCCACCATATAGACGCCGTCGGCCATGACGTCGCCGGACCCGTTGCGACCATCCCACGTCGCGCTAACGGAGGTGCCGCTGCCCGAGTAGCTGCGGATGGTGTTGTATCCCGCGGTTCTAACATTGATCGTCCAGTTCACGGACTGATTCAGCGTGCCGCTGATCGCAGTGGTGTCCTTCTGCGAGTCGCCGTTCGGCGAGAAATAATATTGCGACAGGACGATGTTGCCGCCCACCGGCCCGGTCCGCGGTGTGCTCGCCGGATTGGACGAGTTGAGCGTCGACTGCGGCGCGCTTGAGAAGCGGATGTGCGTTCCGATCACCGGCGTCGTGGTGCCCCACCAGTTATTGGTCGCGTTGATCACGACCGGGTTGCTGGTGCCGTAGTTGTAAACCTCCAGCTGCACATAGGTATTGCCGAAGATGTCGTTGCCGGTGATCACCGGGTTCGGCACGGCGGTCGCGGAGTTGCTGCCGCTGCCGTCGAGATAGATACCGCGATAGTTGTTGGTGATGGCATTGCCGGTGATCGCCGGGTTGGAGGCACCGATGGCATAGATGCCCGACGAAGTCCGATGAATCTGATTGCCCGTGATCGCAGGCGACGACGCGGACAGGTAGATGCCGGTGCCACTCTGATCGAAGTTGTCGAGGTAGTTGCCGACGATCTGGCTGGCCGAGCTCACACCGCTCATATAGATGCCGATGTCGCTGAAGTTTCGGATCACCGAGTTGCGAATGGTGGCATTCGCGGTGGTGACGCTGATCGCGCGGACGGTCCAATCGATGACGGCATATTCGATCAGCGTCGCACCGGCGGTGGCTCGGATGTCGATGCCGTACCAGGAACCTTTCACCGGATCCGCGAGGCCCGACGTGAGTATCACGCGCGACGCATCGGTGCCTTGAATGGTAAGCGTGCCCTCAACGAGCAGTCGCGACTGCGAGGCATGGAAGCGCAACGTCACACCGGCCGGCACAGTGAGGCTGCAACCACTGCGCACGAACAACGTGCCGAGGACGTCGTAGGTCGTACCAGCGGTCAGTGTCGTGGACGTATCTGGGAACACGCCGATGAGGTAGTTGCCCGGCACCGGACTGCCGCCCGGCGCATCGAGCATGTTCGAGTAGTCCACCGTCGGCTGACTGGTGGAAGTGATGCTGTCCGTCAGGTCATAGATCTTGGTGCTGATGGACGCCGCACTGGTTGTACCCCACCAGTTGCCTGTCGCGTTGAGTCGCACGTTCTGTCCGCCGGTGATGAAGCTCACGGCGTAATAGTCATAGCTGACGTTGCTCGCCAGCTGATTCCCGGTGATAACGGGCTGGGGCGTGAAGCCGCCCGCTCCGTCCACCATCACACCGTATTGGTTGCTGGTGATGACGTTGTTGCCGTTAACCGCCGGCGAGCTGTTGCGATAGGTCGTCAGCCCGGCGTAGCAGTTACGCAGCGTATTCCCCGTGACGCTCGGCGAAGCGTCGTAGAGATACAGGCAATTGCCTTGATCGTTGAGGTTGTCGATGGTGTTCGATTGCACGAGGGTAGTCGCAGTCGAGCCGATCAGGTAGACGCCCGTGTCCGAGAAGTTACGAATCGTGTTGTTGCGGATTGTCGCTGCGACACCGGTCGGCACTTCGATGCCTCTGACCGCCCACTCGATCAGTGCGTATTCGATCAGCGGGGTGGTCGCACCGGCGCGGATCAATATGCCTGGCCAGTCGCCACGTGCCGGTGTCGGCCGAGCCGATGTGAGCGTGACGGGTGCGCTGCTCGTGCCTTGAATCGTCAGCGCCCCTTCCACAATCAAGCGCGACTGTGCGCCATGGAAACGCAGCACCGTGCCACCGGGAATCGTGAGACCCCGGCCGCTGCGAACGAATAGCGTGCCAAGCACGTCATACGTCGTACCGGCGGTCAACGTCGTCGACGAATCCGGGAACGGACCGATGAGATAATTTCCTGGCACCGGGCTGCCGTTGGCGGCATCCAGGAAGTTCGAGTAATCGACGGTCGGCTGACTCGTCGATGTGTAGCTGTCGGTGAGATCGTAAATCTTCGTGCTGATGTTGGTGGCGTTGGTCGTGCCCCACCAGTTGCCAGTCGCGTTGAGTCGCACGTTCTGTGCATTGGCCACGAAGCTCACGGCATAGAAGTCGTAGCTGACGTTACTGGTCAGCTGATTCCCGGTGATCACAGGCTGCGGCGTGAAGCCGCCCGCACCGTCCACCATCACACCGTATTGGTTGCTGGTGATGATGTTGTTGCCGTTCACCGCGGGCGAGCTGTTGCGGTAGGTCGTCAGGCCGGCGTAGCAGTTGCGCAGCGTGTTGCCGGTGACGCTTGCCGACGAGTCGTAGAGATAGAGACAGTTGCCCTGGTCGTTGAGATTGTCGATGGTGTTCGCCTGCACGACCGTGCTCGACGTCGAGCCGGTCAGATAGACGCCGGTGTCGGAGAAGTTACGAATCGTGTTGTTACGAATCGTGGCGACGATGCCGGTCGGCACCTCGATGGCTCGCACTGCCCATTCGATGTTTGCGTACTCGATCAGCGGAGTCGTCGCACCGGTACGGACCAATATGCCCGGCCAGTCGCCGCGCGCTTGTGTCGATCGACCGGACGTGAGCGTGGCAGCGTTGGTGCTCGTGCCTTGAATGGTCAGCGCGCCTTCCACCACCAACCGCGACTGCGCGCCGTGGAAGCGGAGCACGACACCACCTGGAATCGTGAGACTTCGGCCACTGCGCACAAACAAGGCGCCGAGCACGTCGTAGGTCGTGCCCGCCGTCAGCGTCGTCGACGTATCCGGGAACGGACCGATGAGATAGTTGCCGGGCACCGGGCTGCCGGCCGGAGTATCGAGCAGGTTCGAATAATCGACCGTCGGTTGCGTGGTCGCGGTGTAACTATCCGTCAGGTCGTAAATCTTGGCGCTGATGTTAGTTGCGTTGGTCGTGCCCCACCAGTTGCCGGTCGCATTGACGCGCAGATTCTGTGCGCCAGCCGGGAAACTCACGGCGTAGAACTCATAGCTGACATTGCTGGTCAGTTGGTTGCCGGTGATGATTGGCTGCGGATTGAAGGCGCCCGCGCCGTCCACCATCACGCCGTATTGGTTGCTGGTGATGACGTTGTTGGCGTTTACCACCGGCGAACTGTTTCGATAGGTCGTCAGGCCCGCGTAGCAGTTGCGCAGCGTGTTGCCGGTGACGCTGGGCGAAGCGTCGTAGAGATACAGGCAGTTGCCCTGATCGTTGAGGTTGTCGATGGTGTTCGACTGCACGACCGTGGTCGCAGTCGAGCCGGTCAGATAGACGCCGGTATCGGAGAAGTTACGAATCGTGTTGTTACGAATGGTCGCGACGATACCGGTCGGCACTTCGATGGCGCGCACCGCCCATTCGATGTTCGCGTACTCGATCAGCGGCGAGCTCGCACCGGCGCGGATCAATATGCCCGGCCAATCGCCACGTGCCGGTGTCGTCCGAGCCGAGGTCAGGACCGCGAGGTTACCGTCCGTACCTTGGATAGTCAGTGCGCCTTCCACGATCAAGCGCGACTGACCGCCATGGAAACGAAGCACCGTGCCGCCGGGAATCGTGAGACTTCGGCCACTGCGAACGAATAGTGTGCCAAGCACGTCGTAAGTCGTGCCCGCTGTCAGTGTGGTCGACGAATCGGGGAATGCGCCGATGAGATAATTGCCCGGCACCGGGCTGCCGCCGGCGGCATCCAGAAAGCCCGCGTAATCGACCGTCGGCTGACTCGTGGCGGTATAGCTGTCGGTAAGATCGTAGATCTTGGTGCTGATGGTGGTTGCGTTGGTCGTGCCCCACCAATTGCCGGTCGCGTTGAGTCGCACGTTCTGTGCATTGGCTATGAAACTCACGGCATAGAAGTCGTAGCTGACGTTACTGGTCAGCTGATTCCCGGTGATGACAGGCTGCGGCGTGAAACCGCCCGCACCGTCCACCATCACACCGTATTGGTTGCTGGTGATGACGTTGTTGCCGTTCACCGCGGGCGAGCTGTTGCGGTAGGTCGTCAGACCCGCGTAGCAGTTACGCAGCGTGTTGCCGGTGATGCTCGGCGACGCGTCGTAGAGATAGAGGCAATTGCCCTGATCGTTGAGGTTGTCGATCGTGTTTGCTTGCACGACCGTGCTCGAAGTCGAGCCGGTCAGGTAGACGCCGGTGTCGGAGAAGTTACGAATCGTGTTGTTACGAATCGTGGCGACGATGCCGGTTGGCACTTCGATGGCTCGCACGGCCCATTCGATCTGCGCGTACTCGATCAGCGGTGTCGTCGCACCGGCACGGACCAATATGCCCGGCCAGTCGCCGCGCGCTTGTGTCGATCGGCCGGACGTCAGTGTGACGAGGCTACTGCTCGTGCCTTGAATGGTCAGCGTGCCTTCCACCACCAAACGCGACTGCGCGCCATGGAAACGCAGCACTGTGCCGCTGGGAATCGTGAGACTCCGGCCGCTGCGAACAAACAGCGCGCCCAGCACGTCGTAGGTCGTGCCGCTCGTCAGCGTCGTCGACGCATCCGGGAACGGACCGATGAGATAGTTGCCGGGCACCGGGCTGCCGCCGGCAGCATTCAAGAAATTGGAGTAATCGACCGTCGGCTGGCTGGTCGCCGTGTAGCTATCCGACAAGTCGTAGATCTTCGCGCTGATGGAAGTTGCAACCGTGGTACCCCACCAGTTGCCGGTCGCATTGAGACGCAGGTTCTGGCCGCCGGTGGGATAACTCACGGCGTAGAACTCGTAGCTGACATTGCTGGTCAGCTGATTGCCGGTAATCACCGGCTGCGGATTGAAGCCGCCCGCGCCATCCACCATCACCCCGTATTGATTGCTGGTGATGACGTTATTGCCATTCACCGCCGGAGAGCTGTTGCGATAGGTCGTCAAGCCGGCGTAGCAGTTGCGCAGCGTGTTGCCGGTGACGCTGGGCGAAGCGTCGTAGAGATAAAGACAATTGCCTTGATCGTTGAGATTGTCGATGGTGTTCGCCTGCACGATCGAGCTGGCGGTCGCGTTGGTCAGATAAATGCCGTTGCCGGAAAAGTTGCGGATCGTGCTGTTGCGAATCCGGACCGACGCATTCGTCGCGCTTATCGCGGTCTGCGCCCACTCGACAGTCGCATTGTCGATGGAAACATTGGTCGCGGTGTTGTTGATGACCAGACCCACCCACGAGCCGCGCGTCGGCGAAGACAGATCGGACGTGAACACCACGTTGGACAGCGCAGTGCCGTTCACCACCAGTGTTCCGTTCACCACCAGGCGTCGACCGCTGCCGAAGCGAACCTGAGTGCCCGGTTGCAATACCAGCTGACTACCGGCAGCAATGGTGAGATCCGCGGCGGTGATGGTGTACGGTGCAGCCGGGCTGCCGGTGGTCCACACAACGCTGCCACTGATCGTGCCGCTCTGGCTGCGTGGCAACGTGTTGTTATAGTCGACGCTGACGGCGTTCGACGGATCGCTTTCGTTTCCGCTCGCAACCGCAGTCGTATAAAGCGTGTTCGTTCCATCGAGCAGCGCTGCGGCGAATGTATATGCGCCTGACCCGTTAGCCGTCGTCGTTCCTTGCAGCAAGCCATTCACATAGACGCGGACCAGTTGATTTGCACCCGCGGTGCCGGAGATCGACTGTGGATTGTTGGTCGTGGGCGTGCTGATCGCATTGAGCACCGGCTCGCTCGGACCGGCAACCGGGGTGAGGCCGAGCAGGTTGTGCTCGTCTTCCGTCGCGCTCGCCTCATACATTGCGTACACCGGAGCCGAGCTGATCACATACCAGCCAGCCGACAGATTCGCACCCGATGTGCTCGCGCCGAAATATGCTTTACCGGGCGTGGTGCTGCTGCCGGAGCAAGTGGCCGTCTGCGGCGATTGTGTGCCCCGATACAGCGTCAAAGTCACCGACGGCTGATCGCATGCAATCGCGAGATATTGCGCATCGACGGGAAGACCGTGACGTCGTCCGAAACTGCCGCTGCTCCAAAACGCAGTCGCGTCCGTGCCGTCGCCATCTTCATATTGAACTGCTGCGATGGGCGCGTTCGCTACGATTCGCAGCGCGTTGCCTTGGCCCTGCCCTGTCGCGCTTCCGGCCGATACCGGCAGCTGTTGGCCCGCGTTTAGCGTCAAGCTCTCGCTCGTGCCGTTGCTCGCATACACCGTCACCGACGTACCGTCGCTGAGCGCCGCGACCAACGTGTTCTGCGATCGAATGCCCGTCAGCGTCGACGTTGCCGGCGGCACCGGATACGCATCGCGAGCTGCGCCACTGTCGTACGCGACATGCGATATCACGATCGGAACATCCGAGGTGATCACACCCGCGACGGCGTTGTTCGTGCCGGCGTCGAACTCGTTGACGACGCCCTCGTTCGCCGTCAACTGCACGACGCTCGATCCCACTCGGATCGTCACATGTGCCGTGCCGCTGGGACTCAGCAGAAAATAGCGATGACTTCCCGCGATGTGCGGCACCACGAACGATGTGCCGGCAAAATCGTCCGGCACCAGCAGGTCCGCTGCGTTCTGGGTACTGTCGAGTGTGAAGAAGCCTGTGCCGCTGAACTTGGTGCCCGAAGTAAATGCGGTTGCGGGGACAGTCGCACGCTCGTACTGCTGCAGCGTGAGCTGATAACCGCCGAAGCTGATGGTGTTGTTGCCCTCCAGGCTCATCACCGACAGCGTTCCGGTGAGCGGCTCCGGACTCAGCACATAATATTCGTGCGGAGGAGCGGTGCTGCCGGGCACGGACGACGTGCTGCCGATCAGCGCACAAGCAATCAACGCCCGAGCAAAACCCAACCCTGGCCTGCCATCGCGCATGACTCGTTCCTTCTGATGCGGCGGACGTTCCTTGTTCCTGCCCGGCCGGCGTAATGCTGGATGCTACATACTAAATAGGAGAGCACAGCGTGGCTTGCTGGCCGGCGGCGACGAGCCATCCTGGCCATGAAACGCTCCGCGCTTCGGTACCCATTCCCTTGTCCTGTCGTTCGAGCATCCGCGCGCTCAATATCGTTGTGAGCACGGATCTTGCGATCGTGCTGCAACCGTCACGCGGGATTACCAGAATCGTTTGATTAGTGTTCCCACTGCGAAGTGGGCCGCCGTTGTTCAGGCTAGAGTGCAATCAACTCGTGCGACTTGTCAACTGAGCAAACATCACGAATCGACGCGATATTTTTTTCTCGATGGCGACAACGGTATTGCATTGTTGTGACAAGCGTGCCGAGCTCTTCATCACGACAAACGAAAGACATCGACCACCAAGCATCTTGCCGAAACCGCTGACTCGCTCGGATCGCGTCGCGAAGTTTCCCAACTCGCAGAAGAGGTCACATTCGAACGACCGAAGCATTACGAAGTCGATGTCCAGTCGATCCGTTCGATGATCTCGGCAGCCCACCTCGGAAACTTTCGAGTGCCAACCAGCCTGGGCACGCGCATTCGGCGTGATAGGACCACAGCAATACCAATTATCGAACACGGTCCTCGGGGAATTCCGAATTCAGACTGCCGTTCAGCTGCGCCTGCTTAAATATATGCGCACGACAATGATTTACAGCGGCTTGTATTGGTACTACAGTGGATCTTAAGTGGTATGCATTTTGGTTGAGGGGACAGGGGCGCTTTCAAGCTTAGGGAGATCAAGCATGCGCGAACGACCACTGCGGCTGGCCTGGCTGGCAGCACTATTCTTGATGTTGATTTCGACTTACTCCTCGGCGCAGTCGGTGAACTGCACGGGAGTTGCACAATGGAACGCTTCGACCATCTACAACCCTGGCGACCGACTGGTCTACCAGGGCGTGCTGTATCAAGCGTTGGTCGCGATCTGGAATGCACCGCCGACTCACTGCCCATCGTGCGGCTGGTATCAGGAGCTCGGCACCTGCGGTGGCGGAACTAACAACGCACCGACTGCGGCTCTGACGAGCCCGGCCAACGGTGCGACGTTCACAGCACCAGCAACCATTTCTATCGCGGCGACGGCCAGCGATAGCGACGGCACGGTCGCCAAGGTCGACCTCTTCCAAGGCACCACGCTGTTGGGCAGCGACACGACGTCTCCTTACAGTTTCAGTTGGACGAATGTGCCGGCGGGAACGTATTCGATACGAGCCGTCGCAACCGACAATCTCGGCGCGGTCGGTAACTCGGGAACTGCAAGCATCACTGTGACTGCAAGCGGTCAACCGCCGGTTGTTTCACTGACCTCACCGTCGAGCGGTGCAAGCTTCGCTTGCGGCGCCTCGGTTTCGCTGGCAGCCAGTGCCTCGGACGCGGACGGCTTCGTCTCGCAAGTCGAGTTCCGCGACAATGGCACGGTGATCAGCACCGATACGACGGCACCCTACTCTGCAACGTGGGTCGCAAGCTCGGCTGGTTCACACGCGTTGACGGCAAGAGCAGTCGACAACACCAGCAATAGCACGATCTCGTCGGCGGTGAACGTCACCGTCGGGACGTGTGGAAACAGCGGCACTCTGCCCGCGCGCGTACTGGTCGGCTATTGGCACAACTTCGACAACGGCTCGGGCTTCATCAAGCTGCGCGATGTCTCGACCGATTGGGATGTCGTGAACCTGGCGTTCGGCGAGCCGGTTGCCGGATCAACCTCACAAATCGGCTTCACACCCGATGTGCGAACTTCGGCCGCGGAAATTCAGTCCGACGTTCAGATCCTGCATTCTCGTGGCAAGAAGGTGCTGTTGTCGGTGGGTGGCGCGAACGGCCACGTCGAGCTGCGCAACGCGACTGAACGGCAGCAGTTCGTCGACTCAGTCACGTCGATCATCCGCCAGTATGGACTCGACGGATTGGATGTGGACTTCGAAGGCCAGTCGGTGCACGTCAATCCCGGCGATGCGGATATCACCAATCCGACCACGCCAGTGATCGTGAACCTGATCGCAGCGCTGCGTCAGATCCGTCAAAACATCGGCTCGAACTTCATCCTGACGATGGCGCCGGAGACATTCTTCGTGCAGGTCGGCTACCAGTTCTACGGCGGCACTAGTAACGGCGATTCGCGCACCGGTGCCTATCTGCCTGTGATTCACGGCGTGCGCGACATTCTGACGCTGATACACGTGCAGCACTACAACACCGGCTCGGTGACCGCGCTCGACGGCCAGTTCTACAACTCCGGCAACGCCGACTTCCACGTCGCCATGGCCGAGATGTTGATGACCGGCTTCCCGGTCGCCAACACCGGTCGCACCTTCCCGGGCTTGCGGCCGGACCAGGTCGCGATCGGCCTGCCGGCGAACGTCAACGCGGCAGGCAGCGGCTATACGGCACCCGCCGAAGTTCAGCGAGCGCTGAACTACTTGATCCGCGGCCAATCCTTCGGCGGTCGCTACGTGCTACGCAACCCCTCTGGCTACCGCTCGTTCAGAGGACTGATGGCTTGGTCGGTCAACTGGGATCGCTTCGCCAGCTTCGAGTTCTCGCGCAATCATCGTGCCTATCTGAACTCGCTGCCTGCTCCGTAAGCAGCCCGCGCTGAGTCGATTCGTGCACAGCCAGGCGAAAGCCTGGCTGTGCCGTCTCCGCAAGCCGCAATTCACGAGAAACGGCTCTCGCATAAACTTTCATGAATTCAATAGGATGTGCCGCGGACCGCGGCTCTCAGTTGCAGCCTGTCGGATGGCTGTTAACATGCGCGTCCCGTCGGGGCATGGCGCAGTCTGGTAGCGCATCTGCTTTGGGAGCAGAGGGTCGCAGGTTCGAATCCTGCTGCCCCGACCAATTCCACTGGCCTCGCGCCCGTAGCTCAGCTGGATAGAGCATCGGCCTTCTAAGCCGAGGGTCGCAGGTTCGAGTCCTGCCGGGCGCGCCACTTCCGCGCCTGCGGAACCGAACCGACTCCGAAACGCTCGAACTTCTAGTGTTCTCGGAGAGTTCGTATATACTCTGCGCCCCGCGACGGGCGGCCCTTCTCGGGACCCGACGCGCGGTGGACAATGGTGGACGTAGCTCAGTTGGTAGAGCCCCGGATTGTGATTCCGGCCGTCGTGGGTTCGAGTCCCATCGTCCACCCCATCTCCTTAGCAGACGGCCCGGGCGTTTAAGAAGCCTGGACAAAAGCCGCGAGACAAGGATCGTGGGCTGTTAGCTCAATTGGTAGAGCAGCTGACTCTTAATCAGTTGGTTATAGGTTCGAGTCCTATACGGCCCACCACTTTCCTCCTTTGAATTCCGTGACTTGCGGTTTGCGGCGACTACGAAAAAGCCGCCTCTATAAAATTCCCCGGACCGCACCAGCAAAACCTGCCGAGTGGGATCGGCCACTGGTAAATGATTGCGCCCGCAGAAGCACTGATCGAGCCTGGCATCGGTCGCTTCAACCTTGCGCCTGGCGTGACGGCCGAACATAACCTCGTTCATCGATGCCCACGAGCTTGGCCACCGCGATTGGCTCGCCGCCAACTTAGCGGACCCTCGTGATGCACGTGCCGCCAATTGCCGGCGCAACGGATCCGCGGCCGATCGCGCGCGGCGCTGGGCGCGCGGTCGATCAAGACATGTGGCGAAGGTGGTCGTTTCCAACGTCATGAGCATTCAACATCCCAACGTGGATGTCACTGCTAGGTTTCGCGGAAAATTCGGCACATCACGGACGAGCGCAGGAGCGCGGTCGCCACCCCTTCACCATTAGATCCCTTCAGCGCGGACGAGCCGCGCATCCTTGCTCAGCGATGACGCGGACCCTCGTCTTCTGCTCCTCGACCGGGTGTTCGACGAGCCTCAGGTAGCGATCTTTCCGAACTTCGTCGCAACGAGCTCCAAACGGCTGACGGTATCTCGCAGCAGACGCGCGATCACCTGAGCGACGTCTGCATGCATGGCGCCGTCATCATCGTCCGAGTAGAGCAAGACTTCGTACAAACAACGCGTCATGGCGTGAATTTGCAGGAGCTCCTCGCGCTCAGCTTCGATCGCCTCCGTCAACGTGGCGGGCGGCGTATTTGCATGAATTCCCCGCGCTTGCCTCGTCTCGGCTGCCCGAGCGGATGTGCCGACAGTCGACGGATTGTCTTCGGAAGCACTCGGCGTGGCGGGAGAAGCATCGCGTTTGTCACGCGTTCCCATGCCGGTCCTTGCCACGGATGGGCATCGCAAGTTCCGACCGATGCGCAGTCATGCCTCGACACTCGACGACTGCACGTCGAACCAGCGGCAGATGCTCACTGACAAGACAGACGCAGGCCGCCCGCCGGACTCGCCGCCGATTAACCGGCTTCCCACTGGGGCGCCCCGCGCGCCAGCGGTTACAATCTTCTGTAGCCACGTACTCAACCTCTCTGTTGGGCGGTGGTGAGGCGGCCGGCGTGTGTTGGTAGCACCGTCGGTCGCCGCCAGTTCCTGCGATTTTAGCAGGAACGATTCATAGCTTGTCGAGTTCGATTCAACATTGCAAGCGCTATTGCGAGATTTGTATCGAACGACTGATCCATTCATTGCTCGGTATCGTGATGCTCAAAATATCCAAGCAACAACAGGCGCGCCTCAGCAAGGTCCTGATCCGCGCACGACAAGAAGCCAACCTCACGCAGGATCAGCTCACGGCTCAACTGGGCGCCGCCGATGCCTTTATCAACAAGATCGAGAACGGCAAACGCAGCGTGGGCTTCTTTGAGTTCTATACCATCGTGAAGGCCATGGACCAGGACCCGATCAAGCTTGCGCGCGAGATTTGGGAAGGCGATGCCTGATTGTCAGACAAGGAGATCGCATAGCTGCGCAGTTCACGTTCAAACGCTATCACCGCACCGAGTGTCAGTATGGCTACGGGACTCTTTACGAAATTTTTTCGTCGAAAGGAAGCGACCTCAGACGCGACGATGACTCCTCGAATTGCTGTGGAGATCATCCAGAGATTTGGTTCCGTGCTGGAAAACGAAGCTCCGGTACCAGGCTGCGTTGCGGACGTAACCAAGCTTCCCTTTCCGAAAGAGAAAATAAGGGAGGCACTCATCTTCGGACTTCGTGCGAATGTAGATCCGAAGATGAAGGAAATGTTAAAGACGGCCTATATCGAACTCGCCAACTGGCAGCGTGGAGTTGGGCCGGCAGATCAGGGCATTGATACTTCGAAGCTCAACGCTGAAGACGATGTCGAATCGCGAGCTCGCTCAGTGCTCGCACAAACGCACCGACAGGAACAATGGAACGATATCGTCCTCAAGGAACAGGCATACTCGAAGAGTGAACTTGAGGCGCTAAAGCTGTGGTAACAATAGCAATGGCCCAAACTGCCGCTCTTTGTCGGCGAGGTCGCTTACCTGGACAAGAGCCTGTCAATCGCTTGCCACCAGCAGATTGCGCGAAACCACGGTTCGGATGAATAGCGAGACACGGCTCGTCCGCTCGGGCATTCCAATAGTTGTCTTCGGATGGGAGGTTCTTCCGGGCGAAGAGCAACGCTATTGCCTCAGCCCTATCGCGGGGCAGCTGCTGATCATATCTTCTCAGCATTCCCCGTCCCTGGGGTGTAAGAACGGATCTACGCTAGCGCAGAAATGTCTGCGTGTCTTCTAACAGAGTTTTTTCCACCAGCCGGTAACGGCTGATTCCGTCTAAATTTCGCACGACCCGGACCTGAATAATCTCGATAGAAATCTGAAAAACGATGTCTGATCATCAGAAAAGACTGCGGCGTTCGTCTCGCTACACATATGACATTGCGCTGACGGCTTCGAAACATTTCAACCTCGCCTACCTCACCGGCTACTTACAATATCTCAGCGCTTCATGCGATCGTGTCTAAGGACCTAGTTCACGCCTCACCGGGCCGCGCCGGCTCGACCACGGCCACTTCGTGATCGTATAGATCCAGCATCGCATCCGACTTATGGCCGCTCGCGGCTTTCTTCTCAGCCCTTCTGCCCACAGTGTCGGTGATCCCGCGGTGCTTCAATCCATGCAGGGTGAAGCGATCTTCAGGCGCGATCACGTCGGCGTCGATCGCGGCGACGATGAGATCCTGCCAGGCGTTATCCAACCCTGCCCTCGTCAGTGGCCGGCCAGATTCGCCTAAGAAGATGAAGCGCTGGTCAGGCCGAATCGGAATCGGTCGACGTTTGTTGGTGGGGCGCGCGAGCGTCTGCGCCCGCGCTGCCAGCGCTGCGTCCCAGGCACCTTTGAGTCGCGGCGTCCACTTCACGATGTTGTCGTTGCTTCCTTTGGCGCGTGAGATATAGAGTCCCTGCTCGTTCGCATGTGCCTCGGTCAGTCGCACCACTTCGATGCTGCGCATTCGGCAGAGATATTTGATCTCAAGCAGCGGCCAGAGATAGGCCGGGCTGCTACCCTCGGTATGCGCCTTCCGTGCGCCTCGTTTCCGCGCAAAATTCAGTACGGCATCGTAGGCATCGCGCGTCGGCATGCCGTGGCGCTTGCGCTCTTTTACTTGCTTCGCGCCCTCGGCCGGGTTGGTCTTACAGTGGCCGTGCCGCATGCCCCAGCCGAACAGCACACGAAAATATCGCAGCAGATGATTGGCTTTGGAGGGACGACCCACGATGGCATCGTTGGCGCCAGGTGCGCTTTCCTTGCGACCTTTCGCAATTGTTTCGGTGATCGCTTGAATGATGGGCAAGCTCAGGCGATCAACATAGAGCTTATCGAGCGTGGGGCCCTTTCCTCTTTCGGTTTTGAAGTCACGCGCCACCTTCGCGCAGTATTGATAGTCCTTGCGCGTGCCTGCAGATTTCTCGGCGAACTCGGTGCTCTCCTCGAATCGGGCACACACGTAGCCGATCGTGCCGCGGGCATCCTGGCCGGATAGCTGCTCCATGATCGCGTGCAGATCCGACATTCGCGCTTTCGGTCCTGCTACCGTTTTCGCGGTCGCGGGTCCGCCCTCCGGATGCGGCACAAACACGTACCAGCGGCCTTCGCCTTGGCGTTGCCAATAGATCCCTCGCGGCAGCTTCGTTTGATCGATGTGCCGCGGGATCGTGGGATCGTGCTTACGTGGCCGTCCGGATGGCATCAGAGCACCTTGTCGACGCTGTAAACTTCCTGCTCGCCGTCACGCCTCACGCCAATCGCGACATTCATGGCATCCAGGGTGGTCCAAATACCGCCGCGCCCGTCGTACTGGTAACAAATGCCGACGCGCCTGGCCCAACGCTCAACCGTTGCGAGCTTGGCATGCTCCCCCAACCGGCTCAGCTTGCGTAAATCGTCGAACTCGATGATCGCGCCAATCATGGCTGGCCTCGGAATCGTTCGGAGCGCTCAGGGACGCGTTGTCACGAGTACGATCGTTGGCTAACCGCATACAAAACGCACTACTTCGTTTCACGCAAAATTCGGCCGATACCCGCGGCGTGCATCAACGCCAGCTCGCGCCGAAAAAGCGGCGTAACTCAGGTGTCGGGGCGCTGGATATGAAGGGTGCCGACCTTCGCAACCGCGGCACGCCCACGCGACTGAACACCTGCTCCTTGCAGCCGACCATGCCGCTCCAGTCGCGCATGGATGCCAGCAGCTGTCCGGTCATGTGTCTGCGCAAGCTGCGCCACGGTTTGGCCAGCATCGAACTTCTCCAGGAGTTCGAGATCTTCCTGTTCGGTCCACGGCTTGCCCGCGTTCGTGGGCACTCGCTTGCGGCGACTTCGGACCTTCGAGCGAGCACTGGTCTCCAGCGCACGAACGGCCATGTGCAGCGCACGGATCACATCCCCGTGCTGAAGCACGGCGCTTTCCACTTTCTCGCCTGTCGTCGGATCGCAACCGTCTGCCAGTGCAGAAATGATTTTGTGAGCTTGGGTATCGTCCATTGGGCATGACTCCGTCGGGATAAAACTTGTGTCGTCAGGATTCTCGGCGTTGATCGCTTCACCGCGGGCTGTTGCTCCCCAGGCAGAGGTCGATGATTTTCTTCACGAAGCGCTGCTCGGTTTTGCTAAGCTGTTGGATTCGCTCGGCATGTCGCATTCCCGCGGGAGAGAGGCGGTGTCTCGGGCGAACCGTGACACTCATGCCTATCAATGCTTCGACCGATACCTCGAAGATCTTGGCCAGCTTCACCACAATGAGCACGGACACCCGGCGGTCTCCGAGCTCATAGGCAAACACGCTCTGCTGAGACACGCCGAGGGCACGAGCCAGTTCCGCTTGCGTCATGCCCAGCTCCTTGCGCAGGGTGGAGATGTGCTCTCCCAGCGCTCTGAAGTAGGCTCGGCTCTCCTGGTGGATCACGAGGGTGACCTCAGAGCAGGCACGCTTTTGAACCTCACGATTCGCTCACCGCAGCGTCGTCGAGTTCGTTCCTGCGGTTACGCCCATCTCTCGGCATCAGCAGGTCGCCGAGCCGATGGACGGACTCGGTGATCAGTCGCGCGCACACATGGGCAACGTCGGCGTGCATCACGGAATCATCGTCGTCGGCGTAGAGCAGCACCTCGTACAGGCACTTGAGCATTGCTTGGATCTGCAGGAGTTCCTCCCGCTCGCGCTCGATCGCCTCTGTGAGATCAGGCGCGATCAGCGGTGGTGGTGTAGCGCCCTCCGCAGGAGCGGCCGGCGCATGGCTCGATGTCTCGGGCTCAGTCGGTTGCACCGGCTCGCTCAATAGAAACGCCGGTGGCGTGATATTCGGAGACACGACGGTGCATGAAGGCCGAGCCGGACGTCGACGTCGCGTTGCTGAGCCAGATTTTCCGGCGCCGGATGTTTTCGATCGCTTAGGGACCATGAGTGACCTTCCTCGCAGTGGTGCTGTCGTTCACTCGGACCGCGACGGAGTGCGAACCGATGACGTTGCGTCGAGTCGGTTCGTGGTGCGCGGTGCGAGTCATGGGATCAGTTCCGAAAGAGTCGTCGATAGGGACGCCGACTTGGCAAGCACAAGGCGGGCAATGCCTTCCATCGAGCCCACTTGAGGTATTGGATGAAGGCTTTGCAGGCGAGTTGATGGGTGCGACAGGTGATGGCGTAGCGACAGCCGGTACACGGCGGCTCAGGCGCCAACGCGCCAGGATCGACCTGTGATCGATGAGCTTTTCGAGGCTCGATCTTGATCGCGTGAGGAGAGCTACCTTTCATGGCTGCTCTCCGCGTCGGTGGCACAGTCGTTCTATGACGTCGGCGCCCGCGATCAGTCGTGCCTGCAATGCGGTCTGCTCATCCGTGCATTGGCGCGCAGCGTCGCGCAGGCCGTCGGCGACGATCAGCGCCGCGGTGATTTCGTCAGTGTCCGCATTCGGAAAGAACTTCTCGCGGGTCGCGAGAATCACGCGAGCCAGCAGCAGTGTTCGTCGTAGGGCTGCGCCATCGCCGTGGACACGCCACCAAGCTTCCGTCTGCCGGACGGATTCCAGCAGCGCGTTGAGACCCATGCCGATGACGAGCAGATCTTCGCGGTCGGCGTGCTTCATGGTCGGCACTCCCGATCGACATCAGGCTCGCCGGCATTGTCCGGCCACATCCGGTCATAGATCCAGTCGTGTACTTTTCGAAGCGCTCGGAGCGCCTGATTGAGGACCTCCTGTTCTGACGCTGCGATCTGCTGCGCCTCCAGCGAATGCATCGTGACGTCGACGAGAGAAATCGCGCCGAGGCATTTCTTGAGCGCGCTGCTAGCGTTCGCGATGGGTACGGAGTCGTGCCGTGGGGCGTTTGGTGAGGTAGCTGGAGATATATGGTCGCTGAGATGCGTCAGCGGGCCTTGGGCGAGGCGCTCGGGTCGGGCGCTCATGGCCGCACCCAACGAAACGAACCACGCCCACCGGCGGCGAAGTCTGGGACTCGGCGAGATTCACGCGCACACACCCACGCGCGCGCGAAGTGCGCGATAATGCAAGGAGCCATAACTGCCTCTCAGAAGGCGTTGTGGTTAGGTCCTCGTCGGTGCTTCCAACACCGGCGGGGACCGCCTATGCGGGTTCAACCCGCCACCCGACACTATGCCCGGCGCATGTTAAAGTCTAGACGAATCTAGATGTCTGAATGGGGCTTGCGATGGCAGAAAAGAGTGGACGCAGTGGCCGACAACTGGGCCTCTATGTGCCGGTGGAGACGGCCGAGAAGCTGAAAACGCTCTCGGGGCTCACTGAAATTCCGCAGAGCCGGCTGCTACGACAAGGGTTACAGCTGCTATTCGATAAGTATGCGGGTGTGCTCGCACACAAACCTCCGAGAACCCGCAAGTAGCCATTGCAGCTCAATCAATCTAAGAATTTGCGGATAAGCAATTGCTCGACCTCGCTACTCTCGGACTATTCGCGCCCGCAGTCACCGCCTAGATCATGTCCGGAAAATCACTCACACACGTCCGACGACCCGTCGCACGCACCCCTTCGACGCCGGGTCAGGATCGTTTTCGCTATCTCATCGATCGGATCGAGAAGATACGACATGCGCGAGCCGAGTGGGACACACTGGTGGTCGCCTTCAAGATATCCGATGCTGAGCGCGTCCATCCGCTGCGTGCGACGCTCAAACAAGTCACGCGCGACACCGTTCTCCTGATCGATCGATTGCTTGATCAAAAAGGCTGGTCGCGAGCGGACCAAGGCGCGCTGAAGGACGTCGCGTGCCATACGGCGGAGGCTCTGCTGCGGGCCGATCCTCACGATGTCGAGATCCGAACCATCTTCGACCGCTATAGCTCGCTGAGCTTTCAAGACATGAAGCAAGAAGAGCTCGAAAGTCTGAAGCAGGATGCGAAGGAACACATGGGCATCGATCTTGATGATGCCAACATCGAATCCGAAGACGATCTGGTCGAGCGGGTCTACGAGCACCTGAAGGATGAGGAAGCTCGCCAGCGCGAAACCTCCGCGGAGCACCGGAAATCACCAGGACAGCAACGCGCCGAAGCCAGCGCGCAGACTGCGAAGCAGTTTCTGAGAGAGATTTACCGCAAGCTTGCAAGCGCCGTGCATCCGGATCGCGAGACAGATGCTGTGCGGCGCGCTGAAAAGACCGAGCTCATGCAACAGATCAACCGCGCGTACGCGACCAACGATCTGCTGACGCTGCTCGATGCGCAGCTGCGTCTCGAACTCATCGATCCAGATCACGTGAGCAAGATCAGCGGTAAACGCCTGCAGCAGTTCAACCGGCTACTGTCGCAACAGCTCGAAGCGGCGACGGCTGAGCTGCGGTCGCTCCAGGATGCCTTCCGCATGGATCACGACCTGCCGCACGGGCGCGCGATCAATGTGCAAGGTCTTCATTTGGTCACGCAACGTCGCGCGCGAGAATTGCGGGCGCATATCCATCAGCAGAAGCGCTTCCTCGAAATGCTCGCGAACAAAAGCGCAACGAAGCGTTGGCTCAAAGAACAACGACGGTTCGAAAACAGTTGGCAGGAGGACTGACCGCGTCATCCGCTCCTACTTCTGATTCCATTAACCTAGCTCGCAGGGCGTCCGTTGCAAAACCTCGACCGAGCACGACAAAGCAGGACGAAGTGGGACCGAGTCCCGCAAAAGTCCCGCAGTCACATGGTTAAGCGTCAGGGCACGGCGTCACGGCCCTGTTACCACCTAAGCGTAACGGAAGAGGGCGACCTCAGTCAGAGATGCTCGACACGGCTGTAGTCGAGGCCGACATTAATGTGAGTCAGGCTGACCCGAGCACCTGCTTTTAGCAGCACGCGCCGACGGCGCCGAACTTCACGCACGCGCAACTCTGGGACTTTCGCCGAAAATCCGGGGAAACTCCATAGAGCACCCTGTTACGAGTTGAAAGCTCTTTGGACATCGCAGATTCCCCCGTCCGTCGGTCCTTGAATTTCGCTGCTACCTCGGTCAACACTCACTGCCCTGCCCTCTCGCAGTTGCATCACAATCGACGAGACTAACTATCAGCATTCACCCTCCGGCGCTTTTAGCGGTCAAGCAATGAGTATCGAGAATAACTAAATGTCACGCATCGCATGCCTCGGCTGGGGCTCGCTCATCTGGCGTCCGAAGGACCTATCCATCGTCCTGCCATGGCTCGAAGATGGACCAGAAATACACCTCGGACTCGTCCGCGAGTCCCGTGAATCAAAGTGCCTGACCTTGGTCCTCCATGGGACCGGGGCGCGCGTCAGATCTCTCTGGGCCGAACTGAAGTACGGGGCACTCGACGCTGCGGCGCGAGCACTTCGAGCGCGCGAGGGCTGCGCTTCCAGAGACATCGGACTGTGGACAAAGGGTAATGACGACCCGTTGCTCATTGCAGGACTCTCGCGATGGGCGGCACAGCGTCAGATCGATGCTGTGGTGTGGACCGCGCTCAGCCCACGACATGATGATCAGCAAGGCATTTCGCCCACCCTAGAACAGGCGCTCACCTACTTGCGCGGACTGCCAGACGACAAGCGGAGGGATGCGGAAGCCTACATTCGATACGCGCCGATACAAGTCGATACGCCGCCCTATCGTCGGCGGATCGCAGAGGAATTCGGGTGGACACCTCTCGTCCCGCCTGCCACAGGCGAAGAAACCCCGGGTTCGCGGTAATGGCGCCAGATATCGAGAATGTCACCTTCGCACAAGCGCAGCTTGAAGCCATAGCCGCTGCCCTCGGTCATACCAATCAAAGGCTCACAGGAAACGAGATTGGTCAGCTGCTCTCGGCAGCAAAGATCAATGATTGTGACCCGTCGATGACGCGACGGCATCGGCTGATCAATGCCTTCGCCAGGGCGCCCGAGCCGTCCTTGTAATCGCCTCGTGTGCCACCATTCGGATATGAAACACCTCCCGCCGCCGACAAGTGAAACACTGCTTGCTTCCATCCGAGCTTGCATCCAGAACGGCGACAGACTCTTGAATGAAACCTATGACCTAGAATTCCGCAAACCGTTGGCAACAACATTTTTTGTTGTAATGATCGCTCAAGAGGAGTTCGCGAAGGCATTCGTCCTTTATCTCGTCCGAGAAGGTGCCATGCCTTTTACAGCTCCCGTGCTGCGAGCCATAAACGACCCCGTCTGTAAACAACTCCTCGGCATGATTATTGATTACGTGATCATGCATTGGGACGAAGTCGAGGAATTGCAGGAAATTATCCGGCAGGACTACGAGTCTGGCGACCAACTTCCTAACGACGTCGGCAGCGCGATGGACGTACTACGCTATGAGAAGATCGGGCGCTGGGATGGCACACTTGGAATTTGGGCCGAGGACCCCGACTATGATCGCTCCGCTCTCCATATCGCCGATGGCAAAAAAGACAGACACAAGCAGGATGCCCTGTATGTCCGCGTCGGCCGGGACGACCGCGTGTGTAGCACTCCTGATGTCATCACAGATATAGAAACAAAGAACGAATTGGAGCGGGCGCGCCGCTATAAGCGGTTTATGGAATCACTACTTGCTGTGGACGAGCGATCAACGCGTTATGACAAGATCATGAGTGCGTTCAGGCTCCTGTTCACAAGCTCGGCGTGACGAGGCCATTAGCTCGTATTCTCGATCTCGGAAAGCAGGCATCGAATGCACCAAAAACCACGCCATTCGCGCGGGTTCGTCTCGTATAGCGGCACTTATCCCTAGGATGTGCGTGCCGCAACCAATCGAACTACGAATTTCTGAGGCCGAAGAACCGCCATGTTGCCCTCAATAATAAGCATATCTGAACACGGATCTCCCCTCAGTACGTCCTGGGTGCTTTGAATGGAAGCGTGTCGCCTTTGCAAGCGTACTGTTCCGCAGCTGCGGAATTCTCACATCATCCCGGAATGCCTGTATCAGCCAATTTACGATTTCAGACATCGATTTATTCCGATTCAGTCGGACAAATACTCGCCTGCTCGCATTGAACAGATGGGTTACAGGGAAAGACTGCTCTGCCCAGATTGCGAGATAAAGCTTGGAAAATGGGAGAACGTTACAAAGCAGACTCTTGTCGCAATGTCCGATTTACGCGTCGGCGTTAATGGCCCCTTGAAGAAGATTTCGTTGTCTAGCGACTGGATTCTCGTGCAAGGCATCAACTACAACGCGGTCAAGAAGTGCATGCTGTCCATCCTGTGGCGCATGAGCATCAGCACAGTCCCCATATTCCGTTCCTATAAACTTGGGCCTTACGAAGAGAGGCTTCGATCAATTCTGAATGCTGACTCAACGCTTTCCTGCGCTGAGTACCCCCTAAAAATGCATAGAATCACAGTTGGTGCGCAACACTATCCGGATCTAATCATGGGGATGAACAGAGGTCGAATAGCTAATCAATTTATTCAGCAGTCCTTTATTGTGTATGGCTTCTTAGTCGACATTGTCTTGTCGGCCGGCTTTCCCAACCAGTTTTCAACTGTACTACTTAACGAGGCTGGCGAGATGCCGATCCGAAATTATGAGTTCAACGAGCTACCGCAGAACCCGGATCTCATGCGTCGCTTCAACGATGACGATATTCAGAGGTTATATCCGAATCGCAATCAACCAATGGCTGCACGCAATACACGAAACCCGAGCGAGTGACCTATGTCGTTAGGTCATAAGAATAGTCGCTACAACATGGGATCTCTTTATACTAGTCTGCCAACTTAGAAGCAGCATCGTTCTGCGCAACCTGTTGCTCGGTTTTCAGTTGTTAACAGTACTTCCCCCGTTTCGACTGTAGGCTGGCTACCTTCGGTGCCTGTTGCACCAAACGTTCGTCCGCGCTTTCATGTTAATTCGACGTCTACTGCACGGCTACGAGTTTGCCGTCTTGGTGTCCGACCGTGCCATAGCAGATTCACAGCTCAACTTCGGGCCAAGAACGGACGTCGTCATCGCGCGCGGGTAAGATAACGTCGCGACACTTCCCGCGGAAATAAATGTTGTGCAGGACATCGTCTGCAATGTTCCGGACGGAGCTAGGAACCAGTTGACTTGTGCGTGTTCCATGGAGATTGGTCGTCTGGTTGGTCGGCCTCAGCCCGTTATCATCGGCCAGGCCGAAGCTCAAGTCGATCGATGGCTTCGAGGACTCTGAGCGTTGTCTCAACGTGCTGCATATTCTGTCGAGATGGAGGCAATCGGCGTGGCTGAGGCTTGCGGCGCGCTGTTAGATCCCACGCCTTTCATCGTCGTGAAGGTGGTAACCGACTTGGCGGATGCCGAAAAGGACGATCGATATCATCCTATCGCCTGTGAAGCGATCGCTGATCTTCTTGCGTCACTTCTTGAGGCAGGCAGTCTTGGGTAACGCCAGGGCCCCGATTGCTCAAGCGATGAGCATGTCTATCGTGTACAGAAAGTGACCGCTTCTGGCAGATTCTGTTTGCGAAGGAGGATGAATTCTGTCAGGGAGTTGGTTGCGCTTAGTTGAGGGTGACTCGGTGAACCAGCTTGGCGGTGCCATGCTCAGCTGACAAGTCGCACGATGGAAAGAATTTGTTCGCCATAGCGCTTGATCGATTGGACTTGCACCTGCCGCTCAAACATCCCATCACCATAGACCCAGCGAATCGCAGGCTCCTTACGATCCTGCGTTTTTGTTCGAACGCCGCCGGTGAACAAGAGGTCCATCGCGGGACTGTCGTGGTGCACCTTCGGCGCCAGCTCATCATAGACGGGCCATAAGGCATTCTTGAACTTCCAGAGGAGGCCGTGCTGATTGTGGACGACGACCGCTGCTGCTCGATTTGAATGCCGAACGACACGGATTGCTGCCGCCGGAAGACTCGCATCGAACTCGTCCGCGAGTTCGATCGCCAAGATGATGTTCGTCTCACGTGCTTGAATTCGAGGCAATACCAGATAGGGTGGCAACAGTAGATCCGCGCTGAAGCGATTCGCCTCGGACTCCTTGCCCCGCGCCGCTTGGTTTCGAGGCGACACTTCATCTTTGCTGCAAGCGACCATCGCATCTTCGCAGGTGGGGCGATCGTAGAGCCAGTGCGAGATCTCATGCCCGATCGAGAATCGCTGACGCTTGGGGTTTTGACGGGTGTTGACGGTGATCACACCACGGTTATCGAATGCAACCAAGCGGGCATCCGAACCTTCCAGCAGTCGTCGTCGTATGGAGAGGCCGCAATCGAAGGCAATTGCCTCCAGATCGATTTCCTCGGGCGAGGACACGCCGTACTTCCACAGCAAGTTCTCAGCTGGAGAGAACGCATGCGGATTAATCTTGAAGGTCATCGTCAGTGACGGCGCCAAGCTCGACTAGATCCTGCCATAGACTGAGCACGTCGTTATCTGATTGCGTCACTCCTTTTCGAAACGCGACGGCCAAACGCCCGTTTGCAAAGGATTCATTACCAGAAACCAACTCCCGCAGCTTTTGGCGGATCCGACCGGCATTCCGAGCCGAGGCGGCGGGGCTCCGTCGAGTGGTTGCTTGCCTCAGCTGGCCTCGCGCATGAACCAGGCGAGCCTTGCGAGATTGGAGCAGGAGCTCAAGGGCTCGCGCGCGCATCTCAGTGGCAATGGACACAGGATTACCTCCGGTCGCGGTGATGTCTTCGCGAATCTCACTGGCTGGAGTCTCCAATGCGTCTTCCACCAGCGTGTCCAACAAGGTCCGGGCTTTAGCATCGGGCTTCGGTAAGTGACTCATCACAATCCCCTTCGTGGGTATGCTGTTGCGAGTCTGCGCTTCATAAGCCGACGAGCCGTGGCGTGCTCGGTCGAGCTGAGTCCGCTGTGCTGCTCAATATCCGCCCCACGTAAACCGTCTTCCATTGCCATCAAGATCAGCAGCACGTGTTCGTCTCCAGCAAATAGGGCGAACAAGGCATCGGCACGCTGGCGATGTGCATCATGCACGGCTTCTTCGGCCTCCTCTGCCATTCGCGTCTGGACATGCGTCCTGATATCGGCACGGTCGAGGATTTCCTCAGTCGGGATGTCGTCATCGCTGGCCAAGCCGCTTACCGAACGCTCAGTTCGACGAGCGAAGCTCGTACGGTCACCCCAAGCGATGCTCCGCATGGCGCTACAGATGAAACTATAAAAGGATTGCTTTGGGTTCCATCGCCGACGAAGCTCAAGGGCGGCCACGAAGGCCTCCTGGACTAGATCTTCAGGGCTGTAAGAACTTCCGACATTAAATCGCGTGGCGACGTGCCTCAGTTTCAGCAACGCGTCGTCATCATTGATCATCCCCTCCAGTGCGGACTGCACCTCTTCAAGGGTGGCTTCTTTTTGTTGTCCGTCCGTCAAGGCCCGCTCCACCTGCACGTCCCGCTGCCCAATCAGTATAGCTGAGCCGACCTTCGAATTCGGACATGGGGCGCTATGTCCGAATTGGCGGCCGAAGTCAGCTTATGAAACGGAAAGGCTGGCTCGTGCACCCCACGACGCCTGCGCGTATGGAAATGAGGTCGCCGTTGAACGCAGTTACCAAAGACATATCTAGCAAAGAACGCTTCCAGATTCTCGCCCTTTCGGGGGGCGGGTTTCGAGGCCTGTATGCGGCGACCATCCTGGCGGAGCTCGAACAGGCCACCGGCGGACCGTTGGCGCGATCCTTTGATCTTATAGTGGGCACGTCGGTGGGGGGTATCCTGGCCCTCGGTCTTGCGCTGGAGATTCCCGCCGCCAAGCTGGCCGAACTCTTTTCGGTCCACGGGGAAGCCATCTTCTCGCGGCAGCGCTCGTGGTTGGGATATTGGCGGTCGAAATACTCGAGTGCGCAATTGCGCGAGCTGCTGGCGCGGCCGGACCTGTTTGGGACGAACTTGCTGGGCGACTGTCGCCATCGGCTTGTCATTCCGACTATTAACTACTCGACGGGCCGGCCGGTGACGCTGAAGACCCCCCATCACCCGGACTTTCGCAAAGATCACCTATTGAGTGCCGTAGATGTCGCACTCGCGACCAGTGCCGCACCGATGTTCTTCGCGCGGCACCGAATGAACCACAACCAATACATCGACGGTGGCCTGTGCGCGAACGCGCCTGGACTACTCGGAGTGCACGAGGCGGAAACGTTTCTCGACCGGTCGGCCGAAGCTGTGCACCTGCTCGCCGTTGGAACGATGTCCCAGGCTTTCACCGTGAACCCAGCGAAGAACTGTGATGGCGGGCTGCGCGATTGGGGGAATTGGTCTCCCACCGGCGCCATGCACCGCTTATTCGGGATCACGATCTCCGCTCAGGAGAGTCTCACCCAGTACATGCTTCAGCATCGATTGCGTGGGCGCTTCACGCTGCTCGATGACGTTCTAACGCCGGATCGCGCCCAAGCGGTAGCGCTCGATAGGACCGATGCCGCTGCTCGCGAGGTGCTCATCGGGACAGGGCTCGAGCGTGCTAAGCACGCGCTCGGCTCGGCGACGGTCAATGAATTCCTTCAACACCAAGCCGCTGCTGCGCGACTGTTCCATGGAAATCGTGCCAACGCTGCGATCGAGAGATAATCATGCTCAATCTTCACCGACTCCTCTACCGTCAAGCCGATCCAGAGAGTTTTCACGCCGAGATCCAGCCCGCCGAGCAACAGCGCAAGGTGCTGACGGAGGCGAAGAACGCGATTCGCGATCATCTTCGGATCACGATCGCCGACGCGTCCACCAAAGTATTTGGTATGCCGCGGCGGGTGGAACCGCGGTTTCGCACTCAGGGCTCGTGGGCATACCGCACCTGTCTGCAGCCTGCTCACGTCCCGCCGCAAGAAATGGATTGGGATTTCGGCGTTTATTTGCCGGCCACGATTTGGCAAGGCACGCAGCCTGGGTTCGCCGCGAAAGCCTACTTCGAACTCGTCGAGCGCGCGCTGAGCGTCCTATGTCACGAGCACGGGTGGAAGATGCTCAACGGCCGAGGGTGCAAAGCGACCTGCATTCGGGTGCAAATCGAAAGCTGGTGCCATATCGACGTTTGTCTGTACGCCGCGCCGGAGAAGCAGTTCATCCTCATCTCCGAGATCGCAAGATCGCTGAGTGCAACACAAATCGCGAAGCAGACACGCGATATGGCGTATCTCGCCGAGGACGCGGCCGCTGGCGAACCAGATTGGCCGTGGGAGAAGCTCGCCGAAATCATGTTGGCGACGCGCACCGGTGAGTGGAAGGCTTCTGATCCGCATGCCGTGGCGCGCTGGTTCAGTGACGCAGTTGCAGAGCACACGGAGCAGCTGCGTCGGGTCTGCTGTTACTTGAAAGCCTGGCGGGATTTCGTCTGGCCGGATGGCAGCGGCCCGTCGTCCATTTTGCTGATGATCTGCGCGACCGACGGATTTGAAGCCCATCGAGGCCGTGACGATATCGTGCTTCAAGCGGCGGCGGAACGCGTCAGCAAGAAGTTGCTGGCGGACGTTTATATCAGGGGCATCGACAACGGTGCCGAAAACTTCAATCGCCTGGATGAGAAGCAGCGCAAAGCAGCGTCGGATTCCGCGAGCGGTCTGCGCTGGGCAATTGAGCTGGCACGATCGTACGGTGAAACCTTGAAATTTGACGCCGTCAAAAAACTGCAATCGGTCCTCGGGCCGAGAGTCCCGCCCCGCATTGATTTCGTCGAGATGGAGGGCGCTAGCGATGCCGTTCGTTCGACGACGGCAATGACCGTCGTCCCGCCCGTCGTCAAACAAACCAAAGCCGGGTAGTGGCCGCCAAATCGACATTGGGCGAGGCGTTGAGGTTCCTGCGCCAGCGAGGGTTCGAACCGATTGCATCCGGGGGCTCGGTGCGAACCCTCGAGGGATCACTTCGTATCAAAGCGGAGGACGTGCCTGTGCGCATCGAGATCTCCGATTGGGAATTCGTCACCTACCCAAAACTCACATTGCTGTCCCGACCGGCGTTTTTCCCTTCTCGCTTGTCACATATCGATGCAGTCGGCGGCTTGTGCTACCTCACGCCGGGCAGCGTCGTGTTGGATCGGTATGATCCTGCGGGATCGATTGCGCTGTGTCTTCAATCTGCCGAATCAGTTCTGAACGATATCATCGCGGATCCTCAGCGAAATGAACGTGCCGTCGAGGATGAATTTTTAGCCTATTGGGGCGGCGGCTCGAAGCACGGCCTGGCACTGATCGGCGAGGTGCCGAGTGCATCGAAGATCGCCGACGTCTACGTCATCGACACGGACGAACAGCGCGCCAAGATCAGCTTTCCGATAATCTGCGCGGAGGTTAAAGAAGCGACTCAAATCGCGCGGGCTCTTGGCGGTACCGTGCGGCTCGGATCTGCCGCCAGGTGCTGGCTGGCGTCCACTGACCGGTATCCTGTGGCACCGCCCAATGGCCTTCCTACATCCGTGCGGAGTCTGTTTGAGTATCTGAAGCACTGGGATCCGCGGCTGAGCCAACAAGTCCAGCGAATTCTGGCCACGGAGAAACAATACCTTCAACGTTCCCTGGTCACGTTTGCCGTGCGCTCGCCGGCGGGATGGCTCGGGTTTTCATTCAGCATCGACGCGTTCAGGAAGGCCAAGGGCCACCGCCAACTACCCAAGGTTTGTCTGCAGTATTTGCACCGCCGAGGCGAGTCTATCGAGATCAGGCGCTTGTCGATCATGGAGGTCGGTGCAAAATTCATTCACTCGCGAAATCTCAACCATGCGTCGTTGATCGACAAGCGGGTCACGATCGTCGGCTGTGGTGCAATCGGTGGCTACCTCGCACAAGCGTTCGCAAGACTGGGGGCCGGGGCAGGCCGGGGCGAGCTACGACTCATCGATCCAGGCATTCTGGAGCCTGGCAACCTCGGTCGGCATTGGTTGGGGATGGACGCACTGTTCGCACCTAAAGCGTCTGCGGTTGCGCGGGCGCTTCGCGCACAGTTTCCGATGTCGAATTTTGTTGAGTGCGAAAACGATGTGGGCGAGGTAGCGAATCTGTTTGACGCGGATCTGATCATCGACGCCACGGGCATCGAAGCCATCAGTGAAATGATCAATGCGAAACATATGCATCTGACAGCGGATCGTCCGCCCGTGCTTTACACATGGGTTCTGGGCAATGGCGAATGCGTCGAAGGCTTGTGGGTCGATGCAGCGCGCTTTGGATGTTATCGATGCCTGCGGCAGCCCGACGGCTCGAACTATCGTGCCGAACGATTTCCAGTCTTGAGGGAGCCGCCGCGCACCAGTAGGGTGGGATGTCAGGCGGTGACGCCGTACGCAGTCGTTTCCCCAATGGCGGCAGCGGCGCTTGCCACGGAGTTCGTGATTGACTGGTTAAAGGGATCGGCGTCGCCGCGGTTGCGTCATCGATTCCAACCCAATGCCGAAGTGCATCATCCAAAGGATCAGGACATGTCCAGGGTAGCGCAGTGTCCAGCCTGTACGGTGCATTGACATGCTGTGGACGTGCTCTGTCTTGGGCGATGGCTTCATTCTGATCGAGGACGATGTACTTAGCTCTCTCTTGGACTTTCGCCAGCAGGGACCCATGGCACCTGAGGCTGGCGGCATTCTCATCGGGTTTCGCCGTGGGGTGCACCTTCATGTTACGCATGCAACAATGCCAGGCTCTCTGGATCGCCGTTCGCGCTTTGAGTTTCAACGATTGGATCCCATTCACCAGCGAACAGCCTCCAAGCTATGGGAGCGTAGCCGCGAGACTGCGGACTACATTGGTGAATGGCACACGCACCCACAGGTGCAGCCGTCGCCGTCCAGTATAGACCGGCGAGAGTGGGGGATGATCACCCGAGCGAAATCAGCTCCCATGATATTTGCGATTCTTGGGCTGCAGGACTGGTGGATTGGGATCGGGCAGCGTAAGCGCTTAGCGGTCGCGACGCAGATAAGCCAGCAATAGTTAGGCAGCGGACGTGTCGGTACCTTCACATTCCGCATCGAAGAAAAACCCGACATCCGCACGTTCGCCCTTCAATGTGCTCAAGTGCCGCGCACAGAAATTGAGCCAACCAAGCAGTCTGACGACGCTGTCTTTGATGACAATGGTGGTTGAGCCAGCTCTTTCGTGTGCGAAATAGACGTATCGCGCCGTTGAGCTTGGCCGCCGGCTTGCGGCATGAAGCGGTCGTGTTGGCTGCGTAGGTTCCGTTTTCCTTCTTTTACTTTGCCACCACTCATCGGCGTGGAAGCCCGCACGTGGGTTACTCGAGTGCATATTGGGACGATGGCTGTGAGATAAGCCGCTGCGCTGCCTCGGTCTCAATGGAAGTGCCGGGGTACGCTACCGGCACCGTTGACGCGCAATAGTAGCTGCAGCTAGTCCTTCAAAATCTTGCGTGCAGCTCGCATGACCTTTTCCCGACCTTCGCTCGGGCTCGTCTTTTTAGCAGCTTCAAAGAGTGCATCCTTAGCTTCTCTTCTGGTCGTATCCGGTACCTGTTTCTGCAGTTGTTTTACAGCGTAGTCGACTTCGTATTTCTGCTTAAAGCTGATCAGGTTATCGTCCTCTTTCCCTGTCTTAGTCTTATCGTCTGCCATAGCGAATTGCTCCTATTGAGGATAAGTGGGCGCGACTTCCGGTCGAACAACACGCGGGGAGTCTATTCCATTCCTATTTGGCTGCAAGCGAGAGGCAACGGAAATGGGTCTAGTAAGTGTGCTGACCAATTTGTGCATTCATGCGGGGAGCATTCTTCGGGGGTCAAACGTGGCATGTCCGCTCCCAGCCGAAAGCCGTCGATGGACCAGAGTCGTCTGCCCGCCGCGGGACACTTCATCTACCGTGCCCACCCGCGTTGCATTAGCAATTCCGCGATGAACTCCTTCTCCGTTCTCGGAGGCCGCATTTGCTCAACGAATCGACCGACTCGGACTGCCAGCTCGATCTGCCCGGCTTGGATGAGAATGTCACGAGCAGCGCCCCATCCTCGCGCCACGTCCTGTCGGGTGCGTAAGAGTTCGGACTTCGAAGATTCGATTCTGACACCTTCTTTCCGCAGCTCGTATGCCACAGCTTCAGCACGCTCACGCATGTGCGTTGAGGCTCCGCGTTGAGCGGCACGATATATTCCGTCCAGCTTGTGTGCCGTCCCTTCTCCGCGTACCGCACGCTCGGTAGCGTTCGCTTCGATACCCTGGTCTCGAAGATGACGGGCGAATTCCTGTCGCCACTCCCGCAACGTCGCCTTACGGATGTTCAACCTAACGCCTTGCTCACTCACCGCCTTCAATACAGCGTGAACATGTGGGTGGGGTTCGTCCGTGTGCAGGACGAACGCGTAGCGATACTTAAACGCAAACTCTTCTCTGAGGAAGTTCCTCGCCGCCGCGAGAACTGCTTTCGGTGGCGTTCCCGGCGGCATGGAGAACATGAGCTTGTGGACGAGCTTCGGCGGCTTTCGCCCGTTGGCTGCTGCGAGGTCTGGTTTCCCTCGATGCTCATCGAGATCCAAATCCCAATCATTCACCAGCTGGCTGCCGACGCCCCTGCCGCTTAACCGATCACCATCATCGGTCTGCAGTTCGAGATCACCATACCGCCCAATATATCCAATGTGCCGACTGATGGACGCGAGATTGTTGGAATCCTTCCCAAGTACTTTCACGACCACTTCCGGAACGCGCCTAACCGTCCGGGAGATCTGAGCAATCTCCGTTGTTGACAGCTGATCGCGCCGACCTAGCCCTCGCCGTGCGTAGCTAGCAATGTCCAGCAATGGGCGCCCTTCGAATGGGCTAACTCTCAGGTTCGCCATGACCAAGATCCCAGGAGTTCACGTTCGCCTTGATTAGCCCTTTCACGTGGTCGCGCAGGGCTTCGCAGACCTTGAGCATTGCCCGGAGATCCTCTCGACCTGGTCCGACGACTCGGTCGCTGTTTGCGGCTTGAGCAAGCTGATTGAGGTTGCGACCGATGGCTCCGAGTTCGGCGACGCTGCGCTTCAATGCGACGAGTTCATCCTTGGGCAACGGCGGTAGATTTCGGAGATGCGCCCGCACCAGTACGGAAACGTAGGTAGCGGACGGCATGCCTCGTGCGCGAGCACGTTCTCGAAGCAACAGTCGATCGTCAGGACGGAGCCGCATGTAGACACGCGAACTCGGCTGGTCGTTACGGTCGTCAGCCAGCACTCCGTCCCGGCGCGTTGCGCTAGCCGAGTGAACAGCGCGAATAAGAACTGACTCATCGGCGGCGGACTCGCGAACGGCCGCAGCAACTAAGCGCTTGAGCCAAACCGACTCAGTGATGAGCTGCTGTTCGGCGAGCGCATGCACACGCTCTTTCATCTCCGATGACACACGCGACTTGATGAATTGCGCATCACTCATGAGGCCACAGTGTGGCCTCTCAGCCGCCGCGCGGCTATCCTGCGTTTCGCGGAAAATTAGGCCGAAACTCGACGGTCGGAATATTCAATTTCTTGCAAGGTGCGCGCCAATGTCACTGTCGGTGTTCCCTATTTCCTGGACTGTGTTCCTAGTTCGTGGATCGGGGCCATACGCGATCTGGGGAATGGCGATTGGGACGTTGGGTGGCCTGATTGGACTTGGCGGTGCTGAATTTCGCCTGCCGGTGCTGAATTTCGCCTGCCGGTGTTGATCGGCTTCTTTCGGTTCGTGGCACTCGAGGCCGTCATCCTGAACAACGCCATGAGCCTGGTCGTGGTGGCATCGGCGCTACCTTTCCGTGCCCATGCGGTTCCGTGGAGGATGTCGCGGGCCACTGGCCAGTAATCGTGAAACTGCTCTCTGGAAGTCTGCGCGGAGCATGGCTCGGGGCGAGCTGGGCGACGCGACTCCGCTCGGAAACGCTGTATCGGAGCATCTCCGTGCTGTTTCTGGTCATCGCTGCTGTGCTACTCGCGAAGCACGACAGCACGGGCGCCACCGAGCTACCGATCACGGGCACCGCACAGATCATTGTAGGGATTGTCGTTGGGCTCGGTATCGGTGTGGTGGCTTCGCTGTTGGGCGTCGCCGGCGGCGAATTCCTCATCCCCCACTGATCCTGCTCTTCGGTGTGGACGTCAAACTCGCGGGCAGTCTGTCGCTCGCGATCAGTCTGCCGACGATGCTGACGGGATTTGCGCTACAGCCGCGACAAGAGTTTCGCCGTCGTGCGCCGGGGCTTGCCGTTCGTACTCTCCATGGGGGCCGGCTCGTTGATCGGAACCTTCTGTGGTGTCCTGCTGCTCGGAGTGGTTCCGGGAGAGGTTCTGCTGCCGATGCTTGCCGTGATACTCGCGGTGTCGGCGATCAAGGTATGGACGCATGCTCGGGAGCAGCGAGCGGAAGTCGCGACGCGGTGAACGCGCTTCCAGTTTCGCTGCATGTTAGTCCACGAAATCGGAACATTTTCTGGATCATTCCAGTAACTCGGCACCGAAGGTGGATAGCAAGTCCCGTTCTTGGCTGGCCTCGCCTCTTCACCTGTCCAGGAAATAAGGAACACCGACAGTCACATCGGTGGGCGCGTATCTGAGCAGCAGGCGCGTTGCATTCTTCTGTCTTGATCCGCAGATATTGTTCCACGTCGCGATACTGGTCGTGTCGATCAAAGCAGGGAAAACGGCGCTGAGCAAACAAGGGGGCGACGCGAGGCGATGAAGAGTGAGCGCCGTCGGCTCCTCAATTTGAACCAGGCTCCTACCCTGACATTCGGCTGGGAGAGATTCCCGCGGCCGAGGGCACCGCGGGAAGTCATCACGCAGGCATCACTTCAGGTGAGGTATTCCCTCTAGGATTCGCCCGTCCTCGAAGTGCTGTGCGGATCGATGACTGTGGGCGGCATCCTCCTCCACCGCCTCGAACACGCTCTCGGGTACAACGAAGCCGAGCTTCCGAAGTTTCTCCCGATAGTAGTCGAGGTCATCGCCCGCGCTGCAGGGATCCCCTTGTGAGGCATAGATGATTCGCGAGCACGCATCGCCAAGATCCTCACCAATCCGCATCACTTCGAGGACGTACCCATGGTCTTCTTCATGACCCAACATGACACGCACCTCGCATCGCATTTCGCATTCGAAGAAATGGCGGCTCATTGAAGTCACTCCCGTTCTGGTGCAGGCGGGATTGCCTGCGGTCGCCGGCCGCCGCGCCGCCCGCCGCGGTCAATCGAAAGGCGACGAGATCGTGGAATAACTGCGCGCGACCCGCGCCTGCGCGGGGAGGAAGCGTTTATGCCGCCGAAAGCCCGTCGCCTTTCGATCGACCGCGGCGGGCGGTGTGGCACGCTGTAACAAGCAGGCAGTCCGGTCCTCTCTTCTTCTTGCGCACAGCTACTTGCGCTGAGGGACACGGATCGAAGCTTTGTCCGGAGAAAGGAAATGGGCCACACAGCACTCAACTGTGCGGCCCACCTATGCCGGCGCTGCCAATGTTTGATCAGTCTCTGTAGCGCTCCATCGCTGATTGCACCGTGCGGGCGAGATCGTGATAATCCCGATCTCCGAGCCACCGACACAGGCTGTCCAGCGCAACCGATGGAGCGTCACTGACGCCGGCCGATGCAATGCTGGCAACGGGGTTCCGCAGCTGCGGAGGATTGCGCTCAAGAAACGCGAGCCGCTCACGTATCAACGCGCAATATTTCTGTTCGAGTTCGATCCCGAGATAGCGTCGCCCGGTGATCTGCGCAGCAACCAGTGAGCTCCCCGATCCGGCAAACGGGTCCAAGATCAGTTGCCCGCGGGTCGTGAAGGATTCAATGAGCGGCGTGAGGATGCGCACCGCCTTCTGCGTCGGATGGTCATTGTTGCCAGAGTACACCCACGGCTGGATATCATCGAGCGGTTTGCTCGGCAGTCGCGGCCGCCCCTTCGCGAGGAGGAACGCCGACTCGTGCCGATAGCGCAGGAAGCGTTCGCGTGAGGCGTAGTCCTTCACCCAAACGATATGACCGACGGGCCGAAATCCCGCCTTCCGCCAAGCGCGAAAGAAATCATCGACCAACCCCCAGCCATAAAATGAAATGCACAAACTGTCCGGCTTCAAGACGCGATACAGGTCAGTGAAGGCACCGAGGATGCGACTCGGATCGTCATCATTGGCCACGGTGCGACCGAAGCGATCTTGGTAGCGAACGCCGTACGGCGGATCGGTGACGATCAAGTCGACAAACGCGTCGGGCAACTGTTGTAGAACGCGCGTGCAATCACCCTGGATGATTTCGTTGCTCGGGAACATGGCAGGCACTCCATTGACCTCGGCGGGATTGCCGATACGTCCCCGCATCACGGCGCGCGCAGCCGTCAATCGAATCGCGGCGAAACCGTCAGATAAATGGAGGGGACCCGCGTCCTCGCGGGGAGGCAGCCGTTTATGTGGCGAAAGTTCGCCGGGATTCGATTGACGGCTGCACGCACCGTGATACGCTGGAAAAGCACAGGCAAGCCCCCCTCCTCCTCTCTCGTCTTCGTCTTTTGCTCCGGAGATTTTCCGGCGTATGCCTTAGTTGCATGACACCGAGATGTAAGAAGGCGTGCCCGCCCTCTTCGCTGGCGCCTCAATGCAAGATCGAGACTGGGCAATCCACAAGCTGCAGCATCGATGTCAACATCAATGCGATTTCCAAACGATGAAGGTGCCGCGCGCCGGCGATGAGATGAGGGATAGGAAAGAGAAGAAAAATAGCGAGGAAAACGAGGCCGCGGCGCAGACGCCGCGGCCCCGATTGCTCACATCAGATAGCTCTCAAACGGTGAAGTGCAATCGCAGCTCCGTAGAGCGACTTGGCATCATCTAAGATGCGATCGAGTTCGAGCACGGTGCCAATGGCCCCGTTGCACTCTCCATTTTTGATCAGTTGGTGAGCTTCAGCGCTGCGTGAAGCGGCGACCGAGAGTAGCGACTGCAGCGCCTTGAGGTTCGCTGCGATCGCGTTGATCTTTACTTCCGAGGGTACGTTGCTCACGGATGTCTCCCGTTGAATGATGAGTAACGTCGGCGGGCTTGCCGACCCGCGCTGCCCCATCACGGCACGTGGAGGCGTCAACCGAATCGCGGCGAAACCGTCAGATAAATGGCGGGGACCCGCGTCCTCGCGGGGTGGCAGCCGTTTACGTGGCGAAAGTTCGCCGGGATTCGGTTGATGCCTGCACGTGCCGTGATACGCTGAAAAGCACAGGCAAGCCCCCGCTCTTCCTTCTCTTTCTTCTCTTTGTTTCTTTCTCTTATCGTCGCCCCGAGCCCGCGGTCTTTATCTTGCTCGATGTGAGGGCTGCATCTCAGCTTACTTCTGGGACGCGCGTTGCATGATGGCCACCGTGTTGGATTCTCCACACCGTCGCGCGTGGCGCTGAGACGGCTCGATCATCCCGATCGTTCAGTGCATCGACTCGCCGGAGAGTTTGCGTTCCGTTCTCTCTTCGATCGGACGGCTTGAAGCGTTCAGAGTATTACCGCTGGAGCGAATGGACGGGCACGCTCGCCCAACTCACCGCGTTGGGTCTTCACGCGTTCGCCTGCGTGGCGCCGGAGTCGGCCGGTCGCTCTGTTTCTTTTCGCGCAGCGGAATATCCGGGATCGGCTCGCCTCGCCGCGTCGAGGCGTCCATGGCCTCTCGGACCATCGACAGGAACTTCTCTCGGTCCTGTGGATTGGCGATGCGCCGTTCCGCCAAGTGTTCCGCGGCACGTAAACTCAAAAATGTCGAGCGTAGCTCGGGTTGCTTTCGCACAGCTTCGCGCGTCGTCATTTGAGCATCGCGCGCCAGTCGTGCACGGCGCGCGCGATCAGCGAAGAATTGCAGCTTCTCCACTTCCCAGCGGAAGCGATGCGCGTGATGCTCGCTCTGCGTCTTGATGTGTCCCTCACCGTCACGATGTCGATCCAGCAGCGTGACCGCCTCACGCGCGGTGCGACGCGCACCGATCATGTCACCGGGTTGTGGCTTCGTGACGCCCGAACGGATGGCACGCTCCAGGTCCTTGCCCCAGAGTGTTTTCATACCCCCGGTCGTGACGATACGTGCGTAGTACGAGAGATCCTCGCCTGCTCGGAACAGATAAGGCGCACGACCGTGCTCCTGCAAGCGGCCGACGATCGGCTGGCCCGAAAGACGTCTCATGTTTTTCGCGGGATAGATCAACGCACCGGCGCGTCCTCACGCGCCGGTGGCGTCGGCTTGTGCGGCCCACGCGGCTCGTGCCGCTGGGCCGACGGCTCCTTGAGCGGCACGGGCGATAGCGGCTCGCCACGCGCGACCGCATCGGCGAGCGCCGTGCGTACCGATGAGACAAAGCGCTGTCGGTCTTCCGGATTGTGCAGCGTTTTCGCGGCGAGTTCGGCGGCGTGCAACTGCAGATAGGTCCCGAGAAGCTCCGGATGTTGTTTGACGGCTTGCTGCCGGTCGACACTCGCGTCTCGTAACACGCGCGCCGCTTGCGAACGCTCGCGAAAGAACTCGCGCTTCTCGACGATCCAGCCGTTACGGTGCGCCTCGACGGCGGTCGTCCCCACGATTCTGCCTTCCGCATCATGTTCGGGCCGACGGATCTTCACTGCGTCACGCCGCAAAGCGCGGATACCAATCTCATCACCGACGCGTGGCCGGGTCATCGACTCGTTGAGTGCGCGCTGGAGATCGACGCCCCAAATCTCGCGTTCTCCGCTCGGCGTTTCGATCCGAACAAAATAGGACGGGTCGTTGCGATGATCGTGACGATACGGCGCGGCGCCGTGGTCCACGAGGCGGCCGACCTGTAACGTCCGCGCACGCTCCCTCGGAGCATCGTTTGATCTGACGTGCTCTTGACCTCCGCGACGCTCGGCTCTCGGATCGCGTTTTTGAGATACCGAGGGCGAAGCCGAGACGACGGTCTGCATGGAGGGTAAATTAGGCGTCTGTGATCGCGCCAGCATGCGCACGAGGCGGCTTTGTTCGAACTCAGTGGGTGAATATCCACGCACGTCCAACCCGACTGAGCGCGCCGCAAACCACGCTTCCTTCTTGAATCGCTCGGTGCCGGAGATAGTGATATCCGACCACCCGCGCGCCTGGGCGATGGCCACGAGACTCTTGATGACTTCCGTGTTCTCACTGGGCGACGTCAGTCGCTTGCCCTGATCCGTGAACGCTCGCGTCCCATCCGGGAAGTGATACTTGTTACCCACTTGGACAAAGCGCTGGCGAACCTCATCGGGTATGAGCTCGCGGCTTGCCGCGAGCTCTCCGCGGTTGGCCTCATCGCGAGGGCGCTCTGCGCCACCGACGTTGCGTGATAGCACAGCGTCCAACGTTCGGCGAGGACTCGGTCGAATGGAGTTGATCGCTGATCGTTGTGGCTCCGACTCCACGTCGGTGCGCGCGCGACCGCGCAACGACTGTTCGTTTGCGTCCTGATCCCGCGAGTGCCGTAGGCGCTCGCGGCGGGTTCGACGACTAGCAGGGCCTCGCTCGCCGCCCGTCACGCCGTTCCCATTCTCATCGTCGGGTGATCTGGCCATGGCAACCTCTCAACGCTCGCGTATCGTCGCAAGAAAGCTCTCCACCGCTCGGTGCAATTCCTCGCTCGTCAGGCGCTCGCCCTCCGGCTTGTCCGGGATCTCGACGCGATTCCAGTCCACGGCGAAATCGTCGAGCGTAAGCGAGTCGATCCGTTCGAGATCCGTGGTCGTCGCCTTGCGGGTTCGCGGCTTGCGCGGCTCATTGGGTTCACTCAGGCGTGACGTCTGCGAGATCAAGAGTTCCCCGAGTGTTGAGCACACCGTGCCGTTCGCAGGACCTGTGCCGTTCGCAGGACCTGTGCCGTTCGCAGGACCTGTGCCGTTCGCAGGACCTGTGCCGTCCGCAGGACCGGGCGCGGTGGGCATCGGAACCGAATGCGGACTTGCGCGAGTGGGCGGTGGGAACAACCGTGCGCGCAGCCGCCGATCCTGAAAGTAACGATTCTTCTTGGCGAGGATCGGACGCAGGCCCTCGTAGATGAGGATCTCCCGGTCGCGACCAAGCTCCTTGATCTCTTGTGGCAGAAGCAATGGACGCTTCTGCTCACTGATGTTGACGCTGCGTGAACGGCGATGTCGATCAAAGAGAGCCGGGAGCGGTTTTGAGACCGACTTAACATGCACCGTCGTGTTGCCCAACTCCTGCGACAACTCGTTCGCTTCGCCGAAGTCCTTCGGCGCGTAGGCGATGCGTACGGCGAGGCTCTTCATCATCGTTTCGGCAGTCTGCGCACCGTACACGTCACGGAGTTGTGAGAGTGCCTGCACGACCAACAGGATGCGGACATTGAAACCCGGCAGGTAGGCGATGGATTCGGCGAGGATCGGAATCCGGCCGATCGCCGGCGCCTCATCGAGGATCATTGCGACCTGATGTTTGAGGGACGGATCGTGCTCAGGCAAAGTCTTGGTCTGAAGCCCGATCGCCTGCTCGATGAAGAGATTGAGCAGCGGCTTCAGCCGATGCAGGTCCGCCGGGCGAATGCCGATGTAAATCGACATAGGGCGCCGGCGCAACTCGCGCAGATCGAAGTCGTTGCGCGAGGTGGCACGATCCAGCAGTGGATTTGCCAGCAGATCCAATCGAGACGTGAATGTCTTACGGATCGATGAGGCCGTTACGGGCGCAAGATCGATCACGTCGGAGAGTGCGCGCACGCACGGCCCGGACAGCGGAAAGCGACCCGACTGCCGGCCTTCGATGATGCGTCTCCAGTGATGACTGAATCCTTCGCTGTCCGAGGCCATGCCCTGACGCAGGACCTCACCGAGCGTTGGCGGCAGCGAGGGTGTCTCAAGCACGTAGAGGGTGATGCCTAGAAACAGCGATCTTGCGCCCGCCGCCCAGAATGGATCCGCGCCAGGAATGTCCGGATACAGGATCGCGGCGATGTGCTGGACGTCATTGATCCGCAGGTTCGGGTCTTGAGAAACATAGCTCAGGCAATTCCAACACGCCGTGTCGCCGGCTTCATTCAGCGGATCGAATAGAAACACCTGCTGCCCGCAACGTTGTCGGTAGCCCGCGGTGATCGTCCAGTTCTCCAGCTTCAAATCGAGGCACACGACCGAGCCCGGCCAAGTCAACAGATTCGGAATGACGATCGCCGTGCCTTTGTCCGAGCGTGGTGGCGCCGACAGCAGGACGCCCTGTTGTCCGCC
>Ga0247784_1000048_pt1 | contig 42514 bp, 3 predicted proteins | sample UWRJL169409R5_FD_179909 | JGI IMG/M metagenome (GOLD analysis project Ga0247784, IMG submission 179909) | Plant litter microbial communities from Arlington Agricultural Research Station in Wisconsin, United States - UWRJ-L169-409R-5 | ecosystem: Environmental > Terrestrial > Plant litter >...
CGCCGATTCAACTCGGCGTAGCTCAACTGCCGGCGATCGCTCACCACCGCAATCGCATCGGGTTGCAGCCTCGCCTGCGCCTCAAACAACTCGTGAATGCACTGCTCGTGCGGATACGCACGTGCCGTCGCGTTCCATTCGACCCGCTGCTGCTGACGTTCCGGATCGCTCAGAATCTCGTATCGAGAGATTGGCTCCTCCGGCGCGTCCACGATCGCTTCCAACAGGCGTTCGTAGTGGCTCAGCATCCGCGCAATGGTCGGGCGCGAGAACACATCCGTGTTGAACTCCATCGCGCCGGTGATTCCAGCGTCTGTCTCCAATACGTTGAAGGTCAGGTCGTAGCGGCAAACGCCTTGCTCTGCGTCGCCCGTCCAGCTCGTGGGCGTAATCTCAAGATCTGCGACTTCGACAGCTTCGGTCGCCGGTGTGTTGACCAGCGAGAACGACACCTGGAACAGCGGCGAATAGGCCGAGCTGCGTCGAGGGTTGAGCTCCTCCACCAACTGCTCGAACGGAATGTCCTGGTGCGCATACGCCTGCAACGCCATCGCTCGCGTGCGCTTCAGCAGCTCCGCGAAGCGCGGATCGCCACTCAAGTCATGACGCGTGACCAGCGTGTTGACGAAGAATCCGATCAGGCCTTCTGTCTCTCGCCGCGTGCGATTCGCGATCGGCGTGCCCACCGCGACATCGTGCTGACCCGAATAGCGGCCGAGCAGCACGGCGAACGCCGACAGCAACGTCATATACAACGTCACGCCCTGCTCGCGACTCAACGTTTGCAAGCTCTGCGTGAGAGATGCCGGAAGCGCGAACCGTTCCACACTGCCACGATAGGTCTGCTCGCTCGGCCGCGGATGATCTGTCGGCAGCGTCAGCAACGGCGGCAAGCCGGTCAGTTGTTCGCGCCAATACGACACCTGCTGGTCGAGCACTTCGCCTTGCAGCCAACGCCGCTGCCACTGCGCGTAGTCGGCATATTGAATCGGCAATGGCGCGAGCGGCGAGTCCTGCCCGTTCGAGAACGCTCGATACAAACTCACCAACTCACGGAAGAAGATTCCGAGCGACCAGCCATCGGTGACACTGTGATGCATCGTCACCAGCAGCACGTGGTCGCCCAGCGCACTCGTCTCGCGCAACAGCCGAATTCGGCACAGCCGCTCGCTCGACAGGTCAAAACAATAGTAGCGTTCGGCGTGGACGATCGACTCGACGTCCACCGCGGCGACGCTCTCCACTTTGAGATCGAGCGCCGGTGGATCGATCACTTGCACGGCACTGCCGTCCCGAGTCTCGAAGCGCGTTCGCAACGCTTCGTGTCGCCCATGCAGCTCCTCCAGACTTCGGACGAGCGCCGCTTCGTTTACCGCTCCGTGCAGCCGCAACGCCAACGGCATGTTGTAGACGGCGCTCGGCCCCATGTATTCGTGCAGGAACCACAGCCGCTGTTGCGCGTACGACAACGGCAACAGCTGCTCACGCGACACCACCTCCATCGCGACTTCACTGGGCGCACCGACGTTTCGGACCTGCTCGATCGCACGAGCCTGTGAGGACAGTGTTGGATGTTCGAACACATCGCGCAACGGCACCTCAATCGAGAAAGTCTCACGAATGCGCGAGGCAAGCTGCGTCACCAGCAAAGAGTGGCCACCGAGATCGAAGAAGCTGTCGTGCCGGCCGACCCGCGTGCAGTTCAGCAACGCACACCACAATTCCGCCAGCAACTCTTCCGTCAGGCCTTCCGGTGGCGTGTATGCCGACTCAGACAGCGACGCGTCCGGGGCTGGCAGCGCCTTGCGGTCGATCTTCCCGTTGGCAGTCAACGGCAGGGCCGCAAGCACCATCAGCGTCGAGGGCACCATGTAGACCGGTAACTGTTCTTGCAAACGGCTGCGCAATGCAGTCACGAACGCCGCTTCGTCGATCTGCGCACCGACCTCGGCCACGACATAGCCCACCAGCCGTTTGTTTCCTCCGTCTTCACGTGCCACGACGATTGCGTCTCGAACGCCATCATGCGCAAGCAGCGCGGTCTCGATCTCTCCGAGTTCGATGCGATAGCCACGCACCTTCACCTGGTGATCCATTCGGCCCAGGTATTCCAGCGCTCCATCCGGCAACCACCGCACCAGGTCTCCGGTGCGATACACCCGCTCGCCCGGTTCGCTGCTGAATCGATTCGGAATGAACTTCTCAGCGGTTGACGCCGGCCGATTCAAGTAGCCTCGCGCGAGGCCCACACCGCCCAGGTGCAACTCTCCCACGACGCCACTCGGCAGCAGCTCGCCTTCGCCATCCACCACATAAGCCTGGGTGTTTGCCAATGGCCGGCCGATGGTTTCTCGTCCGCGCGCGTTTCTCAGTGCATACGTTGAGTACGTCGTGCTCTCCGACGGTCCATACAAGTCATAAACACAGCTCGCCGTGCTCGACTCGTACAACGCGTCCACCAGCTCGGGCTTCAACGGCTCGCCCGCGAGATTGATCACTCGCAACGACGGCGGCATCCCCACTTTCTCCAGTAAGGCCTTCGCCGCCGACGGCACTGTGTTGATGAGGCGCACTCGATCTCGTTGCGGCATGTCGCTCAAGCCCAGGATCGAGTTGACCAGCAGGCATTGACCGCCTTGAGTCAACGGCAGGAACAGCTCGTACACCGACAGGTCGAAACAAATCGACGTGCTCGCCAGAATGCTTTCGCGATCCTGCGCCGGCCACTGCTGGGCCGACCACGACAACAGCGACACCGCACTTCGATGCGCGATCACGACGCCCTTCGGCTGACCCGTGCTTCCGGAGGTGTAGATCACATACGCCAGGTTCGCCGGCGTTACCGGCGTGACCGGATTCGTGACCGGTCCATCCGTGGCCAGCTCGATGCTCATTATTTCTACGGCCGCATCTACCAGGCTGCTCAGGGCCACTGCGCGATGACTCACGATCAGTTGTACTTTGCTATCCGCGAGCAGATACGCCAGGCGCTTGCTGGGATAGCTCGGGTCCAGCGGCACGTAGCAGCCACCGGCCTTCAATATTCCCAACAGTCCGATCACCATCTCCGGTGAGCGACGCATGCACAGCCCCACGCGCACTTCGGCGCCGACGCCTCGCGCGATCAGCCGATGCGCCAATCGATTCGCACGTTGGTTCAGCGCTTCGTAGGTGAGCTCGGTGTCTTCATGCACCAACGCAATCGCGTCCGGTCGCAGCCGTGCCTGCGCCTCGAACAACTCGTGAATGCACGCGCCCTCCGGATACGCGTGTGCCGTCGCGTTCCAGGTCGCAAGGAGTTTGGTCAGTTCGGCCGAGCCCAACAGCACAGCCTTGTCGATTCGCTCGCTGCTATGTGCCAGCAGGTTCTCGATGATCGCCGCGATGTAGTCGGGGATGCGCTCGCGAAACTCCGGATCGAACGCCGAAGGATCGACGCTCACATAAATACCGTACCGCTGCAGGTCCTGGAGCTTTTGTACCTGGAAGGTCAGCCGGTAATTGGTCTCCGCCACGCCGCCATAGCTGACGAGCTGCCGGTCCGCCATGTTCTTTTCGTAAGCGTGGAAGTTTACGAAGTTGAACAGCGACGCGGAAAAATTCAGCCCGGTCTGGGTCTGGATATGGATGAGCGGGAAATGCCGCACGCCATGCAGCGCTTGTAGTTCCGATTCGGCGGCGAGCACCAGATCCATCCACCGCATACCCGTGATGTTCACGCGCACCGGCAGCGAGTTCAGGAACACTCCCAACGTCTTGTCGCTGCCCGACAGCTCCGGGCGACCATGAGTCACGACGGAACCGACGACATCGTTGGAGCCATCGAGCAGCGAGATGAGCGCAAGATAGATGACGCTCCACACGCTCTTCTCTTGCACGCCCAAGGTAGCGGCCAATGCGAGCAACCGATCGCTCGACTCTTTGGAGACTTCATGGACGACAGTCGCGCTTGCTTCGCGCAGGTCTCCCGTCCACCAAGGCAGCCTTGCGCCTTCGAGCTTGTCGCGCCAGAAGGTCGCGTTCTCAGGTGCCGCCAGCGCTTTCTGTTCGAGGGCGACGAAATGTTTGTATGACGGCGGCACGGCCGACTGGTCCACGCTGCCTTGCTTCTGGTATTGCGAGTACGCGGTCAGCAGCTCGTTGAGGAACACCGCGTTGCTCCAGCCATCCCACAACGCATGGTCCACGCTCATCGCCAGCACGAACTCGCGGTCCGGCAGCACGTGGATGCAGACGCTCCACCGATAGGAGGCCAGGTCCAGTCCCTGCTGTCGCTCTCGCTCGATCCATCGTTCGACGCGACTCGATGTTTCTGACACATCGGCAATCTCGACGACCTCGAAGGCCGCGGTTGCCGGCTTGAAAACCACCTGTATCGGCCGAGCCCCGCTCAGGTCGAGGATGGTCCTGAGCATGGCGTGCCGGGCAACGACGTGCGACAGCGCCTTCTCGAACACAGCCGCGTCCCAGCGCTCGCGGACTTGATGAATCTCCTGAACGTGATAGGTCCCGAGATCCTTGCGCGCGAGCGTGTGATAGATCATTCCTTGCTGTACGGCCGACAGCGGGTACGCATCCTCGATCGCAGTGGAGTCATAGCGATCGCCGACGTATTTCTTCTCGGCTACGGTAAGCAACGAGAACGGCTCGATCTGCGACAGCGGTTGCTCGTCGGCTGCGATGGCTTCGGTGACTTCCGCCAGCGCCTGGATGGTCGGATGCGAGAACAGATCCTTCACCGAGAATCGCAGTCCGCGCTTCCTGGCTTCCGCCACCAATGCGATCGAGCGAATAGAATCGCCGCCCACGGCGAAATAGTTGTCGCCGGTCCCGAGCTTTTCGAGCCCAAGGTTTTCTTTCCAAAGTTGCGCCAGTGCCTGCTCCAACGGCGTTGCCGGCGCTTGGTAGGCTGCACGCGCATAGGCGGATTCATCCGGCGTCGGCAACGCCTGGACGTCGATTTTTTTGTTCACCGTCCACGGCAACGCATCCAGCAATACCAGAGCGGACGGCACCATGTAGTCCGGCAGGATTCCGCGGAGGTGATCCAACAGCGACAGTTGCAACTCGCGCGGTTCCATCCCCTCTTGCGTCGCTACCACGTATGCAACCAGAGTGCGTTTATCCGGCTCGTCCTCTCGCGCGAGCACCACTGCTTCCCGCACCGCCTCGTGTCCACGCAGCGCGGTTTCGATCTCTCCCAGTTCGATGCGGAACCCACGCACCTTGACCTGGAGATCCACGCGCCCGATGAACTCCACGTTGCCATCGGTCCACTGCCGCACCAGATCGCCGGTGCGATACAAACGTTCGCCGGGCGTTGGTGAGAATCTGTTCGGGACGAACTTCTCCGCCGTCAGCGCCGCCTGTCCCAGATACCCACGCGCCAGACCCGCGCCACCGAGATACAACTCGCCCACAACACCCGCGGGCACCATCTCGCCGCGAGAACCCAAAACATAAGCTTGGGTGTTGCCGATGGGATGACCGATCGGCACCGCCGAGCGGTTCGCCAGATACTGTTCGGACAGCGGGCACAAGGAACTGAACGTCGTGTTCTCGGTCGGCCCGTAGATATTGCTGAGCTCGGTGTTGGGCAGCTGTCGCAGGCCTGCGCGGAAATGTCCGATCGAGGCCAGCTCGCCACCCACCATCAGATAGTTCAGTCGCCGCAGCGACTGCGCTGAATCGTCGATCAGACGATTGAACAACGCGGTGGTCATGAACACGCAGTCGACGCTCTGCTGTTCCAGTACCCGGCCCAGCTCGGCAAAGCTGCCGCGCGTGGAGCCGACCATCGCGCAGCGACTTCCGTGCAGCAGTGGCCCCCACAGCTCGAACGTCAACGCGTCGAACGACGGTGAAGCCGCGCACAGAATCGTGCGGGCGCGGGCGTAGTCGATGAAGTCGTTGTGGATCAACCGGCCGATATTCCGGTGGACGATAGCGTTGCCTTTGGGCCGACCCGTGCTGCCCGACGTGTAGATGACATACGCCAGGTTCATCGGGCCTACGCCACTGTCCGTCACTGCGATGTTCGCATCGCTGTAAGCGCCAAACAGCGTCTCGTGCAGCCCCACATCGAGCGGCAACACCTTGGTCGTGCTCAGCAACGGCAGATCCATCATCAGGTGCTGCTCGCTCAGCACCACGCGACAGCCGCTTCGTTCGAGCATGTATTCCAGCCGCGCCTCCGGATATTCCGGATCCAACGGCACGTAAGCGCCACCGGCTTTCAAAATCGCCAGCAAGCCCACGGCAATTTCCGGCGAGCGCTCCATGCAGATGCCCACCCGCACTTCGGGACCTACCCCATACTCGCGCAGGCAATGCGCGATGCGATTCGCGCGTCGGTTCAACTCACCGTAAGTGAGCAGCCGATCTTCACTGATGACAGCGATCGCATCCGGCTGTTTCGCGGCCTGCTGCTCGTACAGCTCGTGTACACATCGATCGGAGGGGTATGGCAACTGCGTGGCATTCCAGGTCACCAGCTGCTGATGTTTCTCCTGCTCGCTCAGGATCTCGAAGCGAGAGATTCGCTCTTCGGGCGCCGCCACGATCGCTTCCAGCAGGCGCGCGTAGTGGCCCAGCATCCCGACGATAGTGGTCCGCTCGAACACGTCGGTGTTGAATTCCATCGCCCCTACGATGCCGGCGTCGGTGCGCGAGATGTTGAAAGTAATGTCGTAGCGGGCGATGCCTTCGCCCTCGTCCGCCACGCCTTCCTCGCCCACGATCGAAAGCTCGCCAATCCCCAACGAGTCCGTCGCCGGTGTGTTCACCAGCGAGAAGGACACCTGGAACAATGGCGAGTACGCCAGGCTGCGTTGCGGATTCAGTTCCTCCACCAATTGCTCGAACGGAATATCCTGGTGCGCATACGCCTGCAGAGCCATCGCCCGCGTGCGCTTCAGCAACTCCACGAAGCGCGGATCGCCGCTCAAGTCATGGCGCGTGACCAGCGAGTTCAAGAAGAAGCCGATCAGCCCTTCGGTCTCGCGACGCGTGCGGTTCGCGATGGGCGTGCCGATAGCAACGTCCCACTGGCCCGCGTACCGACCCAGCAACAGCGCGAACGCCGACAGCAACGTCATGTACAACGTTACGCCCTGCTCTCGACTCAAGGCTTGCAGCTGGTCCGCGAGAGCCGCCGGCACCGAGAACCGTTCGGTGCCGCCATGGAATGTTTGCTCGCTCGGGCGCGGACGGTCGGTCGGTAACGTCAGCAGCGGCGGCAGGCCCTTGAGTTGTTCGCGCCAGTACGACAGTTGCTGTTCGAGCACCTCTTCCTGCAACCAGCGACGCTGCCACTGCGCGTAGTCGGCGTACTGAATCGGCAATGCCGCGAGCGGTGAGTCCTCGCCATTCACGTAGGCTCGATACAGACTCACCAGTTCGCGAATGAAGATTCCGAGCGACCAGCCGTCGGACACACTGTGGTTCATGGTCACCAGCAGCACGTAGTCGCCGCTGCCGGTTTCCCTGAGCAATCGAATGCGGCTCAATCGCTCGCTGGACAGATCGAAGCAATAGAAACGTTCCTCGTGAGCGATTACTTTCGCTTCCGCTGGCGACACCACTTCCACCTGGAGGTCGAGCCCGGGCGGATCGATGACTTGAACTGCGCTGCCTCGATGAGATTCCAAGCGCGTGCGCAGTGATTCGTGTCGCCGATGCAGCTCTTCCAAGCCTCGCACCAGGGCCGCTTGGTTGGTCTCGCCACTCAGACGCAACGCAAGCGGTACGTTGTAAACCGCGTTCGGCCCCATGTACTGGTGGAGAAACCACAGTCGCTGCTGCGCGTACGACAACGGCAGCGGTTCCTCACGAGACGCCCTCTCCATCGTAATGTCCGCTCGTGCACCGGCACTTCGTGCCTGCTCGATCACATGAGCTTGCATCGAGAGAGTCGGATGTTCGAACAGCTCGCGTAGTGGCAACTCGATCGCAAACGCCTCCCGGATACGCGACACCAGCTGCGTTGCTAGAAGTGAATGACCGCCGAGCTCGAAGAAGCTGTCGTCCCGCCCCACCTTCCGGCACTCAAGCACCGACCCCCAAAGTTGCGCCAGCAATTCCTCAGTCAGACCTTCGGGCGGCGCGGACTTTGTATCCGCTGAATGGTTGAATGGAGCCTGCCCGTCCGCCGTCAGCGGCAAGTGATCGACTCCGCTCAAAAGTTCCAGCGTGCCGTTTGGCGACCAGCGCGCGAGCTTCCCCGTGCGATACAGGCGCTCACCGGGCTCACTGCTGAAGTAGTGCGGAATGAACTTCCAGGCCGTCTGCCCCGGCTGATTCAAGAAGCCCCGGGAGAATCCCACACCGCCCAGGTGCAACTCACCTGCGACGCCCTGTGGCAGCAATTCACCGTCGGGACCGAGCACATAGGCGCTGAAATTTTTGAAGCCTGTACTGTCTGCTGTCGTGACATCGAGTGAGTCGAATGTCGCGAGGTCGTTCACGCCGCGATGAGTGCAAAGCATTGCTTGTGACTCGCCGGCGCCATCCGCCGAGTAAGTCACATACGCCAGATTCTCCGGCGTCACTCGCGTTACGGGATTGGTCGAAGCTGACTTGGCGCTGTCCTCGCTCAGGCGAACGCACTTCGGTTTTCCCACGTCTCCCGCCAGGCTCTCCAGGTCCAGGGAGTGCTGGCTGACGATCAGTTCGAGCCCGCTGTCCTGGACTAAGTACGCCAGGCGCAGCGCTGAAGACTCGGGATCCATCGGCACGCAACAGCCGCCCGCCTTCAAGATGCCCAGCAACCCGATCATCCTTGCGGGCGAACGCTCTATGCACAGCCCGACTCGCACCTCGGGACCGACTCCTAGCTCGATCAGCCGATGGGCCAATTGGTTGGCGCGTCGATTCAACTCGCCGAACGTGAGATCGCTGCCCGGTGCGATCTGATCGGGTGTGTGCTCGGCCTGGGCCTCGAACACTTCGTGAATGCATTTGTCGTTCGGATGAACGTGCGTGCTCGCGCTCCACTCCACCAGCTGGCGACGCTGCTCCGCCTCGCTCAACAACGCCGTCTTGTCGAGGAATCCCTTCGCGGCGATCGCTCGCATCGGGGTCTGCGCAGAGTTCTCCAGCGTCTCGACCAGCCGGGCCAGCGCTTCATGCATCCGCTCGCAGACGCGCCGAGGGTCCACCTGCTCGCGCACCAGCACCGCCAACCCGAAGCCTTCGCCGAAGTCGTCCACCGAAATCGTCAGCGGGTAGTTCGAGCGCTCCTGCGCATGAAGCATCTCGACGCCTTCCCAGCCGCGGTCGCTCTGCTCACTCCCCGCCGAAGCAGTCGCATATCGATAGTTCAGCAGCGTCGTGAACAAAGGCGACTCCGCCGGCACGGCGCTACAACGCTGCACCAGTGCCAGCGATGCGTGCTCATGCCGCAGCAGTTGCCCTAATCGCTCATGCGACGACCACAGCGAGTCGCGCACACCGCGTTCGCCAATCGACAGCCGCAGCGGAAGCGTGTTGATGAACAACCCCACGCCTCGCGCTACACCACCGCCACCGTGCAAGCGCCCGAACAACACCGTCCCGAACACCACCTCTTCGCGGTTCGTCAGTCGTGCCAGCACCTGCGCCCACGCCAGGTGGCACAAGCTCGCGGCACTCACACCTGCCGCACGTGCGCACCTGCGAATCCCTCTTGAAACATCGTCATCCACGCGCACACGGGCTTCGGCAATTCCTCCGCCGTCGCCTCGCACATCCAGCCAGCCAAACGGCGCCGTCGGCTGGTCGATATCTCCCAACAAGTCGCGAAAGAACGCTTCGTGTTCGGTCGCGCTCACTCCCAAACGCGCTTCCGCCACAAACTCCCGGAACGGAACCGGTGCGGGCAGCCGCTCCTGCTCGCCCAGCAAATGCGCCTGAGCCTCGTCGAAAATAACTTCCAGCGCCGTGTGATCGAACGCGAGGTGATGGCTCAACAGCAGCAACAGCCAGCGGTCGTGCTGCCAGTCGAAGCCAACGAAGACTTTCAGCAGCGGTGCCTGGCGAATGTCCAGGCGATACCGCCGCGGATCGAAACGTTCTCGCAATTCCCGTGCTGCATCTGTGCTCGACAGCTGCACTTCCTCGACCGCCAGCCGCGCTTGCCGCCACACGACCTGCACTGGTTGTGACAATTCCTCCCACTGCACGCCCGTCCGCAGAATGTCGTGGCGATCGATCACCGCTTGCAGAGCTATCAAGAAGCGATCCAGCCGTTCGCGAGTTTTGAACGCCATCTGCACCGGCAGGATGTACGCATCGCCTTCGGCGCTCATCCGATGATGAAACAGAATTCCTTCCTGCAACGGCGCGAGCGGATAGATGTCCTGCACGTTGCGGGTACTGCCCGGCACCCGCGAGACGATGCGATCGATCTCTGCCTGCTCAAGCGCGATCAACGGCAACAGCGCCGGGGTGATGCGCTCACAATCCGCCGCAATTTGATTCGCGGGCACTTGGACCGCCGCCGCATCCGGCGTCACTTCTTGTGCGAGCTGCATCAGCGTCGGCGAGCTGAACAGCGCTCGCACCTCCATCCGCAATCCCTGCTGCCGCAGCCGTTCGATCAACGTCACCGCCAGCAACGAATGGCCACCGAGTTCGAAGAAGTTGTCCTGCCGTCCAATCTGCTCGACGCGCAGCAGCTCCTGCCACAACTGCGCCAGTGCCCGCTCGATTTCTCCCTGCGGCGGTTCGTATTGCCGATGCGTGTTTATCTCTCCCGGCGTCGGCAGCACCTTGCGATCGACCTTTCCGTTCGCGGTCAGCGGCAAGGCCGGAAGCACCATCAGTGCCGATGGCACCATGTACCCCGGCAATTGCTCCTGCAATCGGCTGCGCAACGCAGTCACGAAAGCCGCTTCGTCGACCTCCGCTCCGGCTTCAGCCACCACATAGCCCACCAGCCGTTTGTTTCCTGCGTCCTCACGGACCACCACGATTGCATCGCGCACACCGTCATGCGCGAGCAGCACGCTCTCGATCTCACCCAGCTCGATGCGATAGCCACGCACCTTCACCTGGTGATCCATTCGGCCGAGGTATTCCAACGTTCCGTCCGGCAACCATCTCGCCAGGTCGCCGGTGCGATACACGCGCTCGCCCGGTACGGTGCTGAATCGGTGTGGAATGAACTTCTCGGCGGTGGGCGCCGGCCGGTTCAAATAACCTCGCGCCAGCCCCACACCGCCCAGGTGCAGTTCGCCGACCACGCCGCTCGGTAGCAGTTCGCCTTCACCATCCACCACGTACGCCTGGGTGTTTGCCAACGGCCGGCCGATCGTCTCTCGTCCCTTTGCACTTCGCAGCGCGAACGTCGAATAGGTCGTGCCTTCCGAGGGTCCGTACAGATCGTAGACGCAGCTCGCGGTGCTCGATTCATACAACTGATCGACCAGCTCCGGCTTCAATGGCTCGCCGGCCAGGTTGATCACTCGCAACGAGGGCGGCAGTCCCGACTTTTCCAGCAGCGCCTTCGCCGCCGAAGGTACTGTGTTGATCAGGCTCACTCGCTCCCGCTCGGGCATGTCGCTCACGCCGAGGATCGAGCTGGCCATCAAACATTGACCGCCCTGGGTCAGCGGCAGGAACAGCTCGTACACCGACAGGTCGAAGCAGATCGACGTGCTCGCGAGCACGCCGTCGCGATCACGAGCCGGCCACTGCTGCGCCGACCATGACAGCAGCGACACCGCACTTCGATGCGCGATCACGACGCCCTTCGGCTGGCCGGTGCTGCCGGAGGTGTAGATCACGTAAGCGAGATTCGCTGGATCGACCGTCGTGACCGGGTTAGTGGTTGCCCCACCTGCCTCCAGGTCGATATTCATTATTTCCATGCCGGGCCCGGCGAAGCTCGGCAGATCCAGCGACTCATCCACGGCCCGGTGGCTCACGATCAGCTGCACCTTGCTGTCCGCAATCAAGTACGCCAGGCGCTTGCGCGGATAGCTCGGATCCAGCGGCACGTAGCAGCCGCCCGCCTTCAATATTCCCAACAGTCCGATCACCATCTCCGCCGAGCGCCGCATGCACAGCCCCACTCGCACCTCGGGGCCAACGCCGCGTGCGATCAGCTGATGCGCCAATCGATTCGCACGTTGGTTCAACTCGTCATACGTAAGCTCGGTGTCTTCATGCACGAGCGCAATCGCATCGGGTCGCAGCCGCGCCTGCGCTTCGAACAGCTCGTGAATGCACGAGTCATCGGGAAACGCTCGCGCGGTCGAGTTCCATTCGATCAACTGCTGATGCCGCTCTTCACTGCCAAGCATCTTCAAGCGCGACAGGCGCGACAGCGGCGCATCAGCGATCGACTCCAGTAGCCGCGCGTAGTGATCCAGCATCCGCCGGATCGTCGCGCGATCAAACAAGTCGGTGTTGTACTCCAAGCCACCGATCAAACCGGCCGGCGATTCCTGCACGTTCAGCGTCATATCGAAGCGCGCCGCTGTTTCCAGCGCACCGTCCGCGCCTTCTTCGGCGCCCGGATCGAGCAGCTCCACCGTGAGACCCGGTAACTCCATCGCTTCGAACGGCGCGTTCTGCAAAATAAACATCACCTGGAACAGCGGCGAGTGGCTCACGCTGCGCTCCGGGTTCAGTTCCTCGACCAGTTTCTCGAACGGAACGTCCTGGTGCGCATACGCCTGCAGCGCCATCGCCCGCGTGCGCTTCAACAGCTCGACGAAGCGAGGATCGCCGCTCAGGTCATTGCGCATCACCAACGTGTTCACGAAAAACCCGATCAGGTTCTCGGTCTCTCGCCGTGTCCGGTTGGCGATTGGCGTACCCAGGGCCACGTCCTCCTGGCCTGCATATCGACCGAGCAGTACCGCGAACGCGGACAGCAACGTCATGTACAACGTCACGCCCTGCTCGCGGCTCAACACTTGCAACTTCTCTGCAAGCGACGCCGGCACTGCGAAGCGTTCCATGCTGCCTCGGAACGTTTGCTCGGCCGGTCGCGGACGATCCGTTGGCAGCGTCAGCAACGGCGGCAGATCCGTCAGTTGTTCGCGCCAGTACGACACCTGCTTGTCGAGCACCTCACCTTGCAGCCAACGTCGCTGCCATTGCGCGAAATCGGCGTATTGAATCGGCAATGGCGCAAGCGGCGAGCGCTCGCCCTTGGCGTAAGCCTGATACAGGCTCATCAGCTCACGAAAGAAAATGCCGAGCGACCACCCGTCCGAAACGCTGTGATGCATGGTCACGAGCAGCACGTAATCGCCTGTGTCGCTGGTCTCGCGCAGCAGCCGGAAGCGACACAGCCGTTCCTTCCACAGATCGAACGAGTAGTGACGTTCGGCGCGGCACAGCGCCTTGGTTTGAGTGGCGCAGACCGCCTCGACTTCGATCGTCAGTCCGGGCGGGTCGATCACCTGCACCGGGATGCCGTTGCGACGCTCGAAGCGCGTGCGCAGCGCCTCGTGTCGCCGGTGCAGTTCCTGGAGGCTTCGCACCAGCGCCGTCTCGTTCACCTCACCGTGCAGCCGTAACGCCAGCGGTATGTTGTAGACGCCCTTCATTTTGTGTACTCGTGCAAGAACAACATCCGCTGTTGTGCATAGGACAGCGGCAGCGGTTCCTCACGGGACACCGCCTCCAGAGGAATCTCCGATTCCAAGCCTTGGTCCCGCGACTGCTCGATTGCCCGCGCCTGCGACGACAACGTTGCATGCTCGAACACTCGCCGCACCGGCAGCTCCGTCGAGAACGCGTCCCGGATGCGAGACACCAGTTGCGTGGCCAGCAACGAATGCCCGCCGATCTCGAAAAAGTTTTCGTGCCTGCCGACTCGCTCGCGTTTGAGCACCAAGCACCACAGCTCCGCGAGCAACTCTTCTGTCGGGCCTTCTGCTGGCGTGTGCTCTGCTGCTGCCGATTCTTCCGGCGCGGGCAGCGCCTTGCGGTCCACCTTCCCGGTCGCCGTCAACGGCAAGCTCTCCAGCACCACGAAGGCCGAAGGCACCATGTAGCGTGGCAACTGCTCCTGCAATCGAGCGCGCAACGCATTCAACAACGCGGCCTCATCGATGGATTCGCCGGGCTCAACGACAACGTAGCCCACGAGCCGTGTCTCTCCTGCTTGCTCCATGCGTGCGACCACCACCGCATCGCGCACCGTTTCGTGCGCGAGCAACGCGCTTTCAATTTCACCCAGCTCGATCCGGAAGCCACGAACTTTCACTTGATGATCCGCGCGCCCCAGATATTCCAGCGCACCATCCGGCAGCCGTCGCGCCAGATCGCCAGTGCGATAGAGACGAGTTCCCTGATCGAACGGGTTATGGACGAATGCGCCTGCCGTCAACGCGGCTTTGTTCAAATAACCCCGCGCCAGAGACACGCCGCCGATGTAGAGCTCTCCCACCGCACCGATCGGCACGAGTGCGAGCTCGCGATCCAGAACGTGGATCTGAATGTTTTGAATCGGCTGGCCGATCGACGGTCGGGCGGGCCAATGCTTGGGAGAGCCACTCAACGTCAGCGCCGTCACCACGTGCGCCTCGGTCGGCCCATAGTGGTTGTGCAGCCGGCACCCTTCGAGTTGTTCGAAGAAGCTGGCCACCTCGGCAGTCACGCGCAGTTGCTCGCCGGCACAGATCACATCCTCCAGGCCAACGGGCAGCACGCGCGTGGTGTGGAACGACTCCGCCAGGCTTTGCAACATCACCGGGGGCAGGAACAGCTTGCGGATCTTTTGTTTGCTGATGAGTTTCAATAGTGCATCCGCGTCCCGGCGCACCCACTCATCGAGCAGCACCAGCGTGCCGCCGGTACACAGCGCGTAGAAAATCTCCTGGAACGCCACGTCGAAGCTGAGTGCTGCAAATTGCAGCACGCGTTCGCCGACGCAAGATGCAAAGGTCGATCGATGCCACTCGATGAGGTTCACCATCGAGCCGTGCGCCATCGCGGTGCCCTTGGGCAGTCCGGTGGATCCCGAGGTATAGATGACATACACCAGGTGCTCCGGGCTGAGCCCGGACTTCGGCACAGGTACGTCGCCAAGCGCGGCAAGCTCCTCGGAAATCGAATCCAGCGCGATCACCTCGGCGCTGCTGGATGCGAGAGATCCCTTGAGCTTCTCTTGAGTCAACACCACCGATGGCGCTGCATCCGCAAGCATGTACGCCAGCCGCTTGGTCGGATGGCTTGGATCCAGCGGCACGTAGGCTCCACCTGCCTTCAACACGCCGAGCATCGCTACGATCAGCTCGACGCTGCGCTCCATGCAGATCCCGACCAGTCGATCGGGACCGACTCCCTTGACCTGAAGATAGCGCGCCAGCTGATTGGCTCGTGCATTGAGCACGGCGTAGCTCAATGTTTCTTCGCCGCAGACCACGGCCATCGCATTTTCGTTGCGCAGTGCCTGTGCTTCGAACAGCTCGTGAATGCACTGCTCTTGCGGATAGGGACGCGTCGTCGCATTCCATTCGACCAGCTGCCGATGTCGCTCTGCGTCGCCAAGCATCTCCAGGCGCGATAGATGCGCTTGCGGCGCGGCCACGATCGCCTCCAGCAACCGTGTGTAGTGATTCAACATTCGCTGTATCGTGCCGCGCTCGAACAGGTCGGTGTTGTACTCCAGCCCGCCCACCAGGCCCGCCGCCGACTCCTGCAAGCCCAGCGTCAAATCGAAACGCGCCGTGCCTTCGGACTGTTGTTGGTCCGCGCCCAGCGCGTGGACTGCAAGACCGGGCAGCTCGATGGCCTCCAGCGGCATGTTCTGCAACATGAACATCACCTGGAACAACGGTGAATGACTCAGGCTGCGCTGGGGGTTCAACTCCTCCACCAGTTGCTCGAACGGAACATCCTGGTGCGCATACGCCTGCACCGCCATCGCCCGCGTGCGCTTGAGCAAGTCGACGAAGCGGGGATCGCCGCTCAAGTCAGAACGCATCACCAGCGTATTGACGAAAAAGCCGATCAGTCCTTCGGTCTCCCGACGAGTGCGATTCGCGATCGGCGTTCCCACCGCCAGGTCATGCTGTCCCGAGTACCGACCGAGCAGCACGGCGAACGCCGACAGCAACGTCATATACAACGTCACGCCCTGCTCGCGACTCAATGCCTGCAACTTCTGCGACAGCTGCGCCGGCAGTGCAAAGCGCTCCACGCTCCCATGGAAGGTCTGCTCGACCGGTCGCGGCCGATCCGTCGGCAAGGTCAGCAATGGCGGCAGATCCGTCAGCTGCTCGCGCCAATATGACACTTGCCGGTCGAGCACCTCTCCCTGCAACCACTGTCGCTGCCACTGTGCGTAATCGGCGTACTGAATCGGCAAGGGCGCGAGCGGCGAGTCCTCGGCATTTGCAAACGCTCGGTACAAACTCACGAACTCGCGGAAGAAGATGCCGAGCGACCAGCCGTCCGAGACGCTGTGATGAATAGTCATCACCAGCACATAGTCGCCCGGCTCCCGAAGCACGCGAATCCGGCACAGCCGCTCGCTGGATAGATCGAAGCAGTGGAAACGTTCTGCGTGGGCAATAGCTTCCGCCTCGCCAGCCGACACCACCTCCACCGCGATGCCAAGTCCGGGCGGATCGATCACTTGCACGACGCTTTGGTCGCGGGATTCGAAGCGCGTGCGCAGTGCTTCATGGCGTCGATGCAGTTCCTCCAGGCTTTGTATCAGCGCCGCCTCGTTCACTGCTCCATGCAACCGCAACGCCAGCGGCATGTTGTAGACCGCGTTCGGTCCCATGTACTGGTGCAGGAACCATAGCCGCTGCTGCGAGTACGACAACGGCAGCGGCTGCTCGCGCGACACCGCTTCCATCGCAACGTCGACCAGCGCACTGGCACCCCGTGCTCGTTCGATGGCACGTGCCTGCGACGACAGCGTTTGATGCTCGAACAACTCGCGTATCGGCAACTCGGTCGAGAACGCCTCGCGAATGTGAGATGCGAGTTGCGTCGTCAGCAGCGAATGACCGCCCAGCTCGAAAAAGCTCGCATGCCGCCCCACTCGCTGGTGTTTGAGCAACTGGCACCACAGCTCCGCCAGCAACTCTTCCGTGGGTCCTTCGGGGGGCACATAGTCCGATTCGAACACCGATGCTTCCGGCGCCGGCAGCGCCTTGCGATCCACCTTGCCATTCGCAGTGAGCGGCAAGCTGTCGAGCACCAGGAACGCCGACGGCACCATGTAGCCCGGCAACTGCTCCTGCAGTCGGCTGCGCAACGCATTCAGCAGCGCGACTTCGTCGACCTGCACGCCGGCCTCGGCCACAACATAAGCCACCAGCCGTTTGTTTCCTGCGTCCTCTCGCGCCACCACGACCGCATCGCGTACGGCGTCATGCGCAAGCAGCACGCTCTCGATTTCTCCCAGCTCGATCCGGTAGCCGCGCACCTTCACCTGGTGATCGACCCGGCTCAAATATTCCAGCGTCCCGTCCGGCAGCCAGCGCGCCAGATCGCCAGTTCGATACAACCGCTCGCCGACCTCGTGGCCGTATGGATTCGGGACGAATCTTTCCGCCGTCAGCGCCGGTCGAGCCAGATATCCTTGCGCAACCCCCGCACCTCCCAGATACAACTCACCCGCGACGCCCGCGGGCACCAGTCGCTGGCGACGATCGAGTACATAAACTTGCGTGTTGGCGAGAGGCTGGCCAATCGGAACCGTCCATGTCTCGCTGCTCTCCGTCACGCGATAGCGCGTCGACCAGATGGTTGTTTCGGTCGGCCCATAAACGTTCCATACCTGTCCGACCTTACCGACGATTCGCGCCGCCAACTCCCGAGGGAACGCTTCTCCTCCCACCAGCGCCGTCAAGCTCCGCTGTCCCTGCCAGCCGCTATCCAAGAGCAACTTCCACGTCACCGGCGTCGCTTGCAGCACTGTGATTCGGCTCTGTTCGAGCCGCGCGATCAACCGTTCGCCGTCCACGACGCTCGCGGCCGACGCAATATCCACCGTCGCGCCCACCGTCAGCGGCAGGAACAGTTCCAGCAGCGCGATATCGAAGGAGAGCGTGGTCACCGCCAGCAGGCGATCGTTGCTCGCGATCCCCGGACTCTCCTGCATACTCCGCATGAAGTTCACCACGTTGCCGTGGCTGACCCGGACGCCCTTCGGAGCCCCCGTGCTGCCCGAGGTATAGATCACATACGCGGTCGACGCCGACGACGAGTCGGTCTTCGGGTTGGTGTCCGGCAGATTTTCGCTGCCGCCGTTTACATCATCCACCACAAAGGCAGCGCCGCTGTCTTCCAGCATGTAAGCGAGTCGCTTGCGTGGGAAGCCCGGATCGAGCGGCACGTAGCAGCCGCCTGCTTTCAATATTGCCAACAGCCCGACCATCATCTCCACCGAGCGCGGCATGCACAGCCCCACTGGCACTTCGGGTCCAATGCCTCGCTCGATCAGCCGATGTGCCAACCGGTTCGCTCGCCGGTTCAGCTCTGCGTAGCTGAGCTGGCTGTGCTCGTAAACCAGCGCGATCCGATCCGGTGTTTGCTCGGCCTGCGCTTCGAACAGCCGGTGAATGCACTGCTCTTTCGGATAGGCGCGCTCGCTCGCGTTCCACTGGATCAACTGCTGTCGGCGCTCCGCCTCGCTCAACAGCTGAGTCGTTTCGATCAGCGCGGTGGCGTCATGGGCCATCGCGTTTACGATGTTGGCGATATACCCACGGATTCGCTCGCGTAACGTCCCATCGAATATCTGCGGATCCACGCCGATGTCGAGGTAATAGCGCTGGGTCTTGTCGTCCTTCTGCGCAAACACGTTCAGCAGATAGTTGGTCTCCTGCCAGCCGCCCACTTTGTGCGGCATCCATTCCGCTTTGGTGCCCTGGCCGTCGATGCCGTCGTAATAAACATGGAAGTTCGAGTAGTTGAAGGTCGCCGCCGCAAGATCGAGTCCCGCCAGGCGTTGAATCTCCACCAGCGGATAACGCCGGAACTCGTGCTGTTCCGCCAGCTCGCGATCCGTCTGCACGATCAGGTCCGCCCACCGGCCCGACATCGCCACTCGCAGCGGCAAGGCATTGAGGAACACCCCCACCATCTTCTCGCCGCCCGGAATCTCCGGCCGTCCCTGGGTCATCACCGAGCCGACCGCCTCGTCGGTGCCGGAGAGCAACGCCAGCAACGCGAGATACACCGAGCACCAGATGCTCTTTTCCTGTACGCCCAACGCACGTGCCAGCTCGGTCAGTCGGTCGCTCGTTGCTTGCGACACGTCGCAGGACATATAAGCGCTGGCCGATTTTTCGCGACCGGTCCACCACGGCACCGTCGCGCCTTCGAGCTTGCGTGCCCAATACTTTCGGTGCTCCTCCGACGCCATCGCGGCCTGTTCCAGCGCCACGAACCGGTTGTATGAGGGCAGTCGCCGGCGCTGCTCGGTGCGGCCTTCTTTCTTCAGCAATCCAAAGGTGGCGTACAGCTCGGTCGCAAAGCTTTCCAGGCTCCAGCCGTCCCATTGGGCGTGGTGCACGAACATGCCGAACACGAAACTCTGCTCGCTCAACACATGGATGGTGAGCCGCCACAGGGCTTTCGACAGATCCAACGATTGCGAGCTTTGCTGCTCTTCCCACGCTTCGAGCGCGGCCTGGATCGCAGCCTGGTCCAGATGCCGAAGGTCCACGACGTTCAACCCAGGCGCCATTTGTTTCAGCACCAGCTGCAACGGCCGCTCTCCGGAAAAGTCATAGACAGTGCGCAACATCGGGTGCCGGGCCATCAGGTGACTCAGCGCTCGTTCGAACAGCTGCGGATCCCAGGCGTCGCTGAAGTGATAGCAATGGCCGTTCTGATAAACCTTCAGGTCCTCACGGCGCAGCGACTCCACCACCATGCCCTGTTGCATCATCGACAGCGGATAGGCGTCCTCGATCGCTTCCAGGTCGTGCCGCTCGCCCAGCTGTTCTCGCTCTCGCTGCGTCAACAGCGCGAACGGTTCGATCTCTTGATCGAAGTTGACATCGCCGCGCACCGCGCCTCGCTCGATCGCTGATGCCAAGGCCGACACGGTCGGATATGCAAACAAATCCTTGATGGAGAAATAAACACCGCGCTTGCTGGCTTGCGCCACCAGCGAGATTGCGCGAATCGAATCGCCGCCCAAGGCAAAGTAGTGGTCTTCGCTCCCGACGCGCTCGATGCCCAACTGTTCCTGCCAGACCTCGACCAGCTTCTTCTCCAGCGGCGTTCGCGGCGCTACATACGCGAGCCCTGCGATGCCCTCCGGCTGTGGCAATCCCGATCGATCCACGGCTCCCGCAACCGTACGTGGCAACGACTCCAGCAGCATCCACTCGTGCGGCAGTCGAGAGAAGTTGGTCTGCGTTCGCAGGTGGGCTTTCAGTTGCGCAATGAATTTCTCCGCCGCTAGCGCGCCTGGTGTTCTCTCAACAATGTACGCAGCCAACCGTGGCTCGTCCTGGCTCGCTTCCAGCGACAACACCGCCACGTCGCGCACGTCCTGGTGACTGCGCAATGTTTGTTCGATGTCACCCAGCTCGGTGCGCGAGCCGCGCGCCTTCACCTGCGGGTCCACTCGACCGACGAACTCCAGTGCGCCATCGGGCAGATGCCGCACCAGATCCCCGGTGCGATACAGACGCTCTCCCGGTGTCTGCGCATACGCGCTCGGCACGAACTTCTCCGCCGTCAGCCCCGCCTGCGCGAGATATCCACGAGCAAGTCCTGCCCCGCCCAGATACAACTCGCCCACGACCCCGGTCGGCAGAATGTCTCCTGCTCCATCCAGCACATAGGCCTGGGTGTTGGCGATCGGGCGACCCATGGGCACCGTGGACCAATCCGACAGCTTCTCGCCCACGGGACAGAAACAACTGAACGTCGTGTTCTCGGTCGGTCCGTAGCCGTAGCTCAGCGCCGTTTCCGGGAGCAGCCGCAAGCCTTCGCGGAACGAGGCAATCGAGGCCGCCTCGCCGCTCACCATCAGGTGCTTCAGTTGCTTCAACGACGCGGCCGAATCCACGATCAGTTCGTCGAAACGCTGCGTCGTCAGCAGAGCACAGTCGATTTCGTGACGGCGAATGTTTGCTCCATCCGCATCGGTCATCACGCAGCGACCTCCGTGCAGGAGTGCGCTCCACAGCTCGAACGTGAATGCATCGGACCAGGGCGAAGCCGAACACAGCAGGGTCCGCACATCGCCGCGGTCGATGAGATCGCTATGGATCAGCCGGTTGAGGTTCCGATGAGCGATCGCGGTGCCTTGGAGCTGGCCCGTGTCGCCTGCCGCATAGAGGACATACGCCAGGTTGGTGGGACACACCGCGCTGTCCACGTTCGCATCGCTGTACGTTTCGAACAGCTCGGCGTGTGATTTGTCGCTCAGTACCAGCCGGCAATTGCTCTGTGCCCGGAGATATTCCAAGCGCGCGGCCGGAGACTCCGGATTCAGCGGCACATAACACCCGCCCGCCTTGAGAACGCCCAGCATGCCGACCGCGGTCTCGATCGAGCGCCGCATGCACAGCCCCACTCGCACCTCGGGAGCCACGCCGCGTTCTATCAGCTGACGCGCCAATCCGTTCGCGCGTCGATTGAGTTCCGCGTATGTGAGCTCGGTACCCTCATGGACTACCGCGATCCGATCGGGAGTTCGCTCGGCCTGCGCCTCGAACAGCTGATGGATGCATTGCTCTTGGGGATACGCCTGCGTGGTCGCGTTCCACGCGATCAACTGTTGTTGACGTTCCTCGACGCCCAACAGCCGAGTCTTGTCGATAAATACCGTGGCATCGCTCGCAATCTCATCGATGATTCGCACCGCATAGCCACGGATTCGATCGCGGAACGCCGCGTCGAACACGCCCGAATCCGCGCCGATCATCAGATCCATGCGCTGACTTTGTTCGTCCTTGTGCGCGATGAAGTTCAAGAGGTAGTTGGTGTCCTGCCAGCCGCCGACTTTCTGCGGGATCCATTCCTCTCGCGTGCCTTCGTGGTCCACGCCTTCGTAATAGACGTGGAAGTTCACGAAACCGAACATTGCCGCCGAGAAATCCAGTCCCGTGAGACGCTGAATCTCAATCAGCGGGTACTGTCGAAAGGCATGCTGCTCACGCAGCTCACGATCCGTCTCGATGATCAGCTCGACCCAGCGCTTGCCCGACATCCCGGCGCGTAACGGCAACCCGTTCAGGAACACACCGATGATCTTCTCGCCTCCCGGAATCTCCGGACGGCCCTGGGTCATCACGGTGCCGAGCCCTTCGTCGGTGCCACTGAGCAGCGCCAACAGCGCCAGATACACCGAGCACCAGACACTCTTTTCCTGCACGCCCAACCGGCGAGCCAGCTCGGCCATCCGTTGACTGGTCTCTTGCGACACGTCGCATGACAGATAGGTGCTGGCGGACTTCACGCGCCCGGTCCACCACGGCACGGTCGCTCCTTCCAGCTTCCGGGCCCAATGTTTCCTGTGTTCTTCCGAGCAGACCGCGGCCTGCTCCAGCGCGATGAAGCGGTTGTATGAGGGCACTCGCCGACGCTGCTCGATGCGACCTTCCCTTTTCAGCAATCCAAAGGTGGCATACAGCTCGGTCGCAAAACTCTCCAGACTCCAGCCATCCCACTGGGCATGGTGAACGTACATGCCGAAAATGAAGCTCTGCTCGTTCAACACATGGATGGTGAGCCGCCACAGCGACGACGCCATGTCCAGGGGCTTCGAGCTTTCCTGCTGCTCCCACCGCACCAGCGCGGCCTGAATCGCCGCCTTGTCCAGGTGTCGAACGTCCACGACGTGCAACTCCAGCGGCATTTCCTTCAGCACCAGTTGCAGCGGCCGCTCTCCGGAAAAATCGTAGCGAGTCCGCAGCATGGAGTGCCGGGACATCAGGTGACGCAGCGCCTGCCCGAACAGCTCAGGATCCCAGGCATCGTTGAACTGGTAGCAATGGCCGTTCTGATAGACCTGCAGATCCGCATAGCGCAGCGATTCCGCCACCATGCCCTGCTGCATCATCGACAACGGATAAGCGTCGTCCAGCAGGTCGATATCACGGCGCTCGGCAAGTTGCTGTCGCTCGCTAGTCGTCAGTAACGCAAACGGTTCGATCTCCCGATCGGCGTTGGCGTCACTGCGAACATCGCCTCGTTCGATCGCCGACGCCAATCCGCAGATCGTGGGGTGCGCAAACAGATCTTTGATCGAAAATTCCACGCCGCGCTTGCGCGACTGCGCCACCAGCGAAATCGAACGAATCGAATCGCCGCCCAACGCAAAATAGTTGTCTTCGATGCCGATCCGCTCGATACCCAACTGCTCCTGCCAGACCTCGACCAGCTTCGCTTCCAGCGGCGTCCGCGGCGCTACGTAGGCGCGTCCTCCAGCGAAGCCCTCCGGTTGTGGCAATGCCGATCGATCCACCGCTCCCGCAGCCGTGCGTGGCAGAGACTCCAACACCATCCAGTCGTGCGGCAGTCGAGAGGCAGTCGGCTGCGTTCTCAGGAGCTTCCTTAACTGCGTAACGAATTCCGGTGTCGCAGCTGGTGGTCGCTCCACGACATACGCCACCAAACGCGGCTCGCTCTGTGGAGCGTCCTGTGACAACACCACCGCATCGCGCACTGTCTCGTGCGCCAGCAGCACATTTTCGATTTCGCCGAGTTCGCTGCGAAGACTCCGAGTCTGCGCCTGCTGAGCCATCGTCCCGATGTGCTCAAGATTGCCGTTCGGCAACCACCTCACCAGATCCCCGGTGCGATACAGGCGCTCTCCCGGTGTCCGCGCATACGCGCTCGGCACAAACTTTTCCGCGGTCAGTCCCGCCTCGGCGAAGTACCCACGAGCCAGTCCGGCTCCGCCCAGATACAACTCGCCCACCACGCCGGTCGGCAGAATCTCGCCGTCTCGATCCAGCACATAGGCCTGTGGCTGGTCGACAGACAGCACCGCACTCCACAGCTCCTCGCCGTGGAGCAACTGGCCGATGTTTCTATGCTCCACTGCGTGCCCCTGGGGCTGGCCGGTGTGGTCGGAGGTGTAGATGACAGCCGCCAGATTGGTCGGATGCACCTCGCTCGACACATTCGCATCGCTGACTGTGTCAAAGAAGCCAGCGGGTGATTCACCATTCAGCACCAGCTGACAACCACTGTGCTCGATCAGATATTCCAGCCGGGCGGTTGAGCACTCGGGATCCAGCGGCACGTAGCAGCCGCCGGCCTTCAATATTCCCAATTGCCCGATCATTCGCTCAGGCGAGCGTGGCAGGCACAAGCCCACTCGCACTTCGGGACCGACGCCCCGCGCGATCAAATGATGTGCGAGTCCATTCGCACGACGATTCAGATCCCGGAATGTGAGTTGACCCTCGTCGTAGGCCAGCGCCACCGCGTCCGGTTGCAGTTGTGCCTGCGCCTCGAACAGCTTGTGGATGCAGGTGTCATCGGCAGACGAGCGTGTCGTCGCAGTCCACTCGACCAGTTGCTGCCGACGCTCTTCATCATCAAGCAGTCGCGTTTTTTCGATGAGTGCCGTGACATCGCTGAGGATGGCATCGACGATTCGCAGGGCGTAGCCACGGATGCGCTCGCGGAACGCCGCATCGAACACGCCCGAGTCCGCACCGATGCTCAACTCGAAGCGTTGACTCTGGTCGTCCTTGTACACGATGAAGTTCAACAGATAGTTGGTGTCCTGCCAGCCACCGACCTTCTGCGGGACCCACTCCGCCCGGGTCCCTTCGCGGTCCACGCCTTCCAGATATACGTGCCAACTGACGTAGCCGAACATCGCGGACGCAAAGTCGAGCCCGGTGAGGCGTTGAATCTCCGCCAGCGGGCAATGCCGGAAGGCGTGCTGCTCGCGCAGCTCGCGGTCCGTCTCAGCAATCAGCTCGGCCCAGCGCCGGCCCGACACCCGCACTCGCGTCGGCAGCGCATTCAAGAACACGCCGATGATCTTGTCGCCGTCCGGAATCTCCGGGCGACCTTGGGTAATCACGGTGCCCAGCCCGTCGTCGCTGCCGCTCAGTAACGACAGCAACGTCAGATACACCGAGCACCAGACACTCTTTTCCTGCACGCCCAACGCACGCGCCAGCTCCGACAGCCGGCGACTGGTTGCTTGCGACAGGTCGCAGGGCAGATAAGTGTTTGGCGACTTCTCGCGCCCCATCCACCAGGGCGCCGTCGCATCCGCGAGCTTGCCAGTCCAATAGTCGCGATGTTCCTTCGAGGACACCGCGGACTGCTCCAGCGCGATGAAGCGATTGTATGAAGGCAGCCGCCGGCGCTGCGTGATCCGGCCTTCGCGCTTCAACAGTCCATAAGTGGCGTACAGCTCGGTCGCAAAGCTCTCCAGGCTCCAGCCATCCCACAACGCATGGTGCAGATACATGCCAAACAAAAACTGGCCGCTGGCCATCACGTGCACCGAGGCTCGCCACAGCGTCAGCGTCGTATCCAGCCCGATAGCCTGCTCGCTGCGCGTCCACTGCTCCAGCGCCGCTTCGATCCCCGCCTTGTCCAGATGCCGGACGTCCACGACGTGCAACTCAAGTGGCTTTTGTTTCAGCACCAGCTGCAGCGGCCGCTCGCCAGCGAAATCGTGCACGGTTCGGAGCATCGGATGCCGGGCCAGCAAGTGCTGCAAGGCCTGTTCGAACAGCGACGCATCCCAGGGGTCCTTGAACTCGTAGATCTGGAAGTTCAGATAGACCTGCAAATCCGAGTGTCGCAGTGCCTCGACCACCATGCCCTGCTGCATCATCGACAACGGATAAGCGTCTTCCACCGCCTCCAGGTCGTGCCGCTGGCCCAGTTGCTCGCGTTCGCCGGACGTCAACAGCGCGAACGGCTTGATCTCGTCGACTTCAACGTCACTTCTAACCTCGCCACGCTCGATGGCCACCGCCAATCCCGCCACGGTCGGATAAGCAAACAAATCTTTGATCGCGAATCGGGCGCCGCGCTTGTGCGCTTCCGCGACCAGCGAGATAGACCGGATCGAATCGCCGCCCACCGCGAAATAGTTGTCTTCGACGCCGACGCGCTCGATACCCAATTGTTCCTGCCACACCTCCACCAGCGTCCGCTCAAGGGACGTTCGCGGCGCTACATACGCAAGCTCTGCGCCAGTGCTTTCCGGCTGCGGCAATCCCGATCGATCCACAGCTCCATCGGCTGCGCGGGGCAAGCACTCAAGTACCATCCACTCGTGTGGCAGCGGACAGAACGTCGGCTGCGATCTCAGGTGGGCCTTCAGTTGCGAGATGAATTGTTTGGTCGGCACTGAACCCGGCGTTCGCTCCACGACATACGCCACCAGGCGTGGTTCACCCTGTGCAGCCTCCAGTTGCAACACCACCGCTTCCCGCACAGCTTCGTGATTGCACAGCGCTCGCTCGGTGCCGAGCCGCTCGTCGCCCGGACTGCGCAAGGGCTCTGGCTGCTCATCGACGAGCTGCAATCTTCCGTCCGCCGTCCAATGCGCACGCTTGCCGGTTCGATACAAACGTCCGCCCGGCGTCGTGCTGAAGGCATTCGGGACGAAGCGCTCCGCCGTCAGGCCCGATCGATGCTGATAGCCCCAGCCCGCGGCTTCGCCTCCCACATGCAACTCACCCACTGCGCCAACTGGCAACAGCTCGCCATCACGATCCAGAACGTAGCGCGCAACAGTCTGTGTCGCCAAAGCAGCCGGCCAGTCCGTCGGCCACGTCAGCAGCGATTCGAGCCAGCCCTCGGACGAGCACTGCTCCACCAGGCCCGAGTGGGAAATCATCCTTCCCACTTGCGCGCCGGCAGCGTCGAGTTCATAGCGCACGCACGCTAACGCCGACGCCTTCACCGTAACTGCGGGCTTCGTGCCCGGATGTTTCCGCAAGACCTCGTCGCGCACCCACGCGGACGTGACGACCAGCTCGGCATCGCTGTCTTCGAGCAGATGATCCAACCGCTCCACCCGTTCGGCATCCAACGGCACATACGCCGCACCGGCCTTGAGGATTCCGAGCACGCCGACGGCCCGGTCCACACCTGGCTCGATGCAGATCGCCACTCGTGTGTACGGATCGACGCCGCGCTTGATGAGCCGATGCGCGAACTGATTCGCACGCTCATTCAACCCGCGATACGTGAGCTGCCGATCATCATCCGCGATCGCAATTGCCTCCGGGCTGAGCTCCGCCTGCGCTTCGAAAAACTCGTGGATGCACTGGTCGTTCGCGGACGCCCGCACAGTCGCGTTCCACTCGATGAGCTGTCGATGCCGCTCCTGCTCGCTCAACATCTTCAGCTGCGACAGCCGCGACTGCGGTGAAGCGACGATTGCCGCCAACAAACGTTCGTAGTGACTCAACAGCTGACGGATCGAGTCGCGATCGAACAAGTCCGTGTTGTATTCCAAGCCACCCAACAGACCCGACGCCGACTCTCGGATGTACAGCGTCATGTCGAAGCGGGACGTGGCATCGGGCTCGTCACCCGCGTCTGGCTGCAACGGCTGTATCGTCAGGCCGGGCAGCTCCGGCGCCTCGAAAGGCGTGTTGAGCAAACCAAACGCCACCTGGAACAACGGCGAATGACCGGCGCTGCGCACGGGATTCAACGCATCGACCATCTGCTCGAACGGAATGTCCTGGTGCGCATACGCCTGCAGCGCCATCTCTCGCGTCTGCTTCAGCAGATCCACAAACCGCGGATCGCCCCGAAGGTCCGCACGCATCACCAGCATGTTGACGAAGAAACCGATCAGCCCTTCGGTCTCGCGTCGCGTGCGATTCGCCACCGGCGTTCCGATCGCAACCTGCGACTGGCCCGAATATCGGCTCAGCAGCACCGCCCAGCCCGACAGCAATGTCATGAACAACGTCACGCCCTGCTCGCGACTGAGCGCCTGCAACTTCTCCGCGAGAGACGCCGATACATCGAAGCGCTCGGTGCTGCCTTGAAAGGTCTGCTGGCTCGGTCGCGGCCGATCCGTCGGCAAGGTCAACAACGGCGGCATCTCCTTCAGCTGCTCACGCCAGTACGACAGCTGATTTTCCAAGACGTCTCCCTGCAACCAGCCACGCTGCCACTGTGCGTAGTCGGCGTATTGAATGGGCAATGGCGTGAGCGGCGAGTCCTCTGCGTTCGCGAACGCTCGATACAACGTCACCAGCTCACGGAACAAAACTCCGAGCGACCAACCGTCGGTCACACTGTGGTGCATGGTCACCAGCAGTACGTAGTCGACCGATTCGGTGTCCGTCTCGCACAGCAGGCGAACCCGGCACAGCGGCTCGCTCGACAGATCGAAGCTGTAGTTGTGCTCGGCATGGACGATCGACTCCACGTCGGCCGCCGGCATTGCCTCTACTGTGATATCGAGCCGCGGCGGATCGATCACCTGTACGACGCCGCCATCACGAGACTCGAAGCGGGTGCGCATCGACTCGTGCCGCCGCTGCAGCTCCCGCAAGCTTTGTATCAACGCTGCTTCGTTCACGGCGCCATGCAGCCGTAGCGCCAACGGCATGTTGTAGACCGAGCTTGGACCCATGTACTGGTGCAGGAACCACAGCCGCTGCTGCGCATACGACAACGGCAAAGGCTGCTCACGCGACACCGGCTCCATCGCAACGTCAACCGACATGCCAACGCCGCGTGCCTGCTCCACTGCCCGCGCCTGCGAGGACAACGTTGGATGCTCGAACAACTCCCGCAGCGGAAACTCGGTCGAGAAAGCCTCGCGAATTCGCAAAGCCAGTTGCATCGCCAGCAATGAGTGCCCCCCGAGCTCGAAGAAGTGGTCGTCCCGACCCACTCGCTGGCGCTTGAGCACGCCACCCCAAAGTTCGGCGAGTAGCTGTTCCGTCATCCCGTCGGGCGGCGCATACCCCGCGTCCGTTGTTTCTTCCGGCGCCGGCAACTGCCTGCGATCCACTTTCCCGGTCGCCGTCAGCGGCAAACTTTTCAGGATCACGAACGTCGCCGGCACCATGTAGACCGGCAACTGCTCCTGCAAGCGGCTGCGTAACTCACGAATCAACGGAGCGCTGTCATTTGCTGATGACTTCGCGACGACATAGCTCACAAGTCGCTTGTCACCGGAGTCTTCGCGTGCCACCACCACCGCGTCACGCACTCCGTCATGCGCAAGCAACACACTCTCGATCTCTCCAAGCTCGATCCGGTACCCCCGTACCTTCACCTGGTGATCCGCCCGGCCCAGATATTCGAGCGTTCCATCGGGCAGCCAGCGCGCCACGTCGCCCGTCTTGTAAAGGCGCGACTTGCCATCGAACGGATTGCAAATGAATGACTGACTGGTCAGCGTCGCCCGATTGAGATATCCGCGCGCCAAGGCAGCTCCGCCAATGTACAGCTCGCCCACGACCCCGCCCGGCACCAGCCGATGTTCGCGATCCAACAAGTGGATCTGAACGTTCTGGATCGGCCGGCCGATCGACGGACGCGCGGGCCAAAGGTTGGGATGGCCACCTAACGTCAGCGCGGTGACCACATGCGTCTCGGTGGGTCCGTAATGATTGTGGAGTCGGCACCCTTCGAGTTGCTCGAAGAAGTGGACGACCTCCGGTGTCACACGCAATTGCTCGCCGGCGCAGATCACATCCTGCAAGGCTGCGGGTCGCAGCCCCGTGCTGGCAAAGGACTCCGCCAGGCCCTGCAACATCGCAGGCGGCACAAACAATTTCTGGATCTGCCGCTCGCCGATGAACTGCAACAGCGCACGCGCGTCCCGACGCACCCACTCATCGAGCAGTACCAGCGTGCCGCCCGTGCACAACGTGGAGAACAGCTCCTGAAACGCCACATCGAAGCTGAGCGCCGCAAATTGCAGCACGCGTTCGCCGTCGCGATGTTCCAGGCTCGAACGGTGCCACTCGATCAGGTTCACCATCGAGCCGTGCGTCATCGCGGTGCCCTTGGGCAACCCGGTGGATCCCGACGTGTAGATCACATACACCAGCTGATCCGCTCTCTGGCCGGACTTCGGCACCGGCGCGTCGGCCAACGCGTCAAGCTCCCTGGAGACCGAATCGAGCGATATCACTTCCGCACGGGTCGGCGCCAACGCTGCCTGCAACTTCTCTTGGGTCAACACAACCGACGGCGCCGCATCTTCCAACATGTACGTCAGGCGCTTGGGCGGAAGACTCGGATCCAGCGGCAGATACGCTCCGCCCGCTTTCAACACGCCGAGCACTGCGACCCCCAGCTCGACGCCACGCTCCATGCAAATGCCGACCAGCCGATCCGGGCCGACGCCCTTGGCTTGGAGATAGCGCGCCAACTGATTGGCTCGCGCATCGAGAGCGGCGTAGCTCAATGTTTCTTCGCCGCAGGTGACGGCGATCGAGCCTGCGCTACGCAGCGCCTGCGCTTCGAACAACTCGTGTACGCAACTCTCCGCGTAATCGATCCTCGCGGGGTTGTTCCAAACTGTGAGCAATTTCGTGCGCTCGGCAGAACCCAGCAAGGTGGCCTTGTCGATGCTTTCGTGGCTGCGAGCCAGCATCTGCTCGATGATCGAGACCACATAGCCCTGGATTCGCTCGCGAAAATTCGCGTCGAACACGGTCGGATCGAGATTGATATGCACGCCATAGCGTTGCAGGTCCTGGAACTTCTCGACCTGGAAGGTGATGGCGTAGTTGGTCTCTTCGACGACGTTGCCCAGGGTCAGCTGCCGGTCGACGATGTTCTTTTCATAGACGTGGAAGTTCACATAGTTGAACAGCGCCGCGGAGAAGTTCATTCCCATCTGCGCCTGGATATGCACCAGCGGAAACTGACGGACGGCGCTCAGTGCCTGCAACTCCGCCTCGGCCGCCACAATCAAATCCGACCAGCGCATTCCCGAAAGGTCCACCCGCACCGGCAGCGAGTTCAGAAACAATCCTAGCGTCTGCTCGCTGCCCGGCAGTTCCGGGCGGCCATGAGTCGCCACCGATGCCACCACATCATTCGATCCATCGAGCAGCGACACGAGCGCCAGGTAGACGGCGGTCCAGACACTCTTCTCCTGCACATCCAGGGTCGCCGACAAAGCCCGCAGTCGGTTGCTCGCATCCTCCGACACTTGATGCGAGATGGAGGCGCTGCGCTCTCGCAAGTCTCCGGTCCACCAGGGCAACTTCGCGCCTTCGAGCTTGTTGTGCCAATAGGAGGCATTCTCCTGCGACGCCAACGCTTGCTGCTCCAGGACGACGAAATGTTTGTACGAAGGCGGCAACGCCAAGGGGTCCACGTCGTCATGCTGCTGGTACGACGCATAAGCCGTCAGCAGTTCATTGAGAAAGGTCGCGTTGCTCCAGCCGTCGTACAAAGCATGGTGGAAGCTCATCCCCAGCACGAACTCGTGGTCCGAAACCACGTGCACGCGAATCTTCCAGGGATACGAGGACAGGTCGACCCCGCGTTGCTTTTCCTGCTCGATCCACTGCTCGACGCGGTGTGTGGCGCTCGCAGGGTCGGCAATCTCGACGGCCTCGACAGCCGGTTGCGCGTGTCCGAAAACGACCTGGATCGGTCGCTCTGCGCCGAGATCGAAGATCGTTCTGAGGATGGCGTGCCGAGCAACGACATGGGCTAGCGCCTTCTCGAACCGGGTGGCATCCCATCGCTCACGGATCTGATACGTCAGGATGTCGTGATAAGTGCTCAGCTCCTGGCGCGCGAACGAGTGATAGATCAGTCCCTGCTGCAACGTCGAGAGTGGGAACGCGTCCTCGATCTCAGCAGAGTCATATCGCTCATCGATGTATTTCTGCTCGGCATCGGTGAGCAGCGAGAACGGCGGGATCTCCGGCAGCGCCTGCTCGCCGGACTCCACCACCTCGATCACCTGCACGAGTGCCTTGATGGTTCGGTACGAGAACAGGTCTTTCACCGAGAACCGCAGGCCGCGCCGCTTCGCTTCCGCGACCAGCGCGATCGAGCGAATCGAATCGCCGCCAATGGAGAAATAATTGTCGCCCGTCCCCACTGTCTCCAGGCCCAGGTTGTTTTTCCACAGCTCGGCCAGTGCCTGTTCGATCGGCGTTTCAGGCGCTTGATAGGCGGCTCGCGCGTACGCGGAGTCGTCGGGCTCCGGCAACGCCTCGACGTCGACTTTCTTGTTCACTGTCAGAGGCAACGCATCCAACAACATGAGGGCCGCCGGCACCATGTAGTCCGGCAAGCGTTCACGCAGATGTTCCATCAGCGACAGCTGCAAGGTTCGTGCTTCTCTCGCTTCGTGCGGGGCCACCACATAGGCCACGAGACTGCGTTCGCCGGGTTCGTCCTCGCGCGCGAGCACCACCGCTTCGCGCACCGGCTCGTGCTGGTGTAGCACGCTCTCGATCTCACCCAGCTCGATGCGGAACCCGCGCACCTTCACCTGGTGATCCACCCGCCCGAGGAATTCCACGTTGCCATCGGGCAGGTATCGCACCCGATCACCGGTGCGATACAAACGTTCCCCCGGCGTGCGAGAGAAACCGTTCGGAATGAACTTCTGCGCCGTCAGACCCGCCTGGCCCAGATAGCCGCGGGCCAATCCGGCTCCGCCCAGATACAGCTCGCCTACCACGCCCATCGGCACCAGCTCGCCGCGAACATCCAAAACATAGGCTTGTGTATTACCGATCGGGTGACCGATGGGTACCGAGGCATGACCGAAGAGCGCGGCTTCCTTCGCAATCGTGTACGTGCAACTGAACGTCGTGTTCTCGGTCGGCCCGTAGCCGTTGATGAGCACAGTCCGCGGCAGTCGACGCAAAGCCTGGCGAACGTGTCCGATCGACAGCGCCTCACCTCCCACCAGCAATCGCTTCAAGCGACGCAGCGAGTCGGGAGAGTCGTCGATCAGCCGGTTGAACAGCGACGACGTCAGCCAGGCACAATCGACCCCCTGCTGATCGATGACCTTGCCCAGCTCGCTGAAACCGGCGCGTGCCGAGTCGCTCATCACACTGCGGCCACCGTGCAGCAGCGCGCCCCACAGCTCGAACGTAAAGGCATCGAACGAAGGCGAGGCGGCACACAGAATCGTGTGCGCATTTTCGTAGTCGACGAAGCTGTTGTAGATCAGCCGGCTGATGTTCTGGTGAAGGACCGCACTACCCTTCGGCCGGCCGGTGCTGCCCGAGGTGTAGATGACGTACGCGAGGTTCGTCGGGCAGACGCCGCTGTCTGTGACATTCGCATCGCTATAGGCGCCAAACAACGTGTCGTGCAGTTCAGCGTCGAGCGGCAACACCTTGGTCGCGCTCAACAACGGCAGATCCATCATCAAGTGCTGCTCGCTCAGAACCACGCGACAGCCGCTCTGCGAGAGCATGTATTCCAGCCGCGACTCCGGATACTCCGGGTCCAACGGCACGTACGCACCGCCGGCCTTCAATATTCCGAGCAGCCCGACCGCCAGCTCCGGCGAACGCTCCATGCAGATGCCGACCCGCGCTTCAGGGCCGACTCCATGCTTGCGTAGAGCATGCGCCACGCGATTTGCGCGTCGATTCAGTTCCGAGTAACTCAACTGCCGTCGATCGTGGACCACCGCGATCGCATCCGGTCGCAGCCGTGCCTGCGCTTCGAACAATTCTTGAATGCACCGATCGTGCGGATACGGACGCGCCGTCGAATTCCACTCGACCAGCTGCTGCTGACGCTCCTGCATGGAAAGCAGCGGCAACTCCGCCACGCTCGAATGTTTCTGCGCGGCCATGCCTTCCAGGGCCACGATGAAGTGCCGCATCAGCTGATCGATCGACGCCTCGGTGAACCGCTCGCATCGATACGTCAGCTCGAAACCCAGACCGGACATCGGCAGAACCCGCAGCGTCAGGTCGTAGTTGGTGGTGTTGCTCATGACGATCTGCGTGATCGGCAGGCTGCGCGAATGCACGTGCTGCAAGTCGTCCGGATAGTTTCCAAACATGAACAGGCTGTCGAACAGCGGCTCCGACGAGGGACCGCGACAGCGCTGGATTTCCGGCAGCGGCAGATAACCGTATTTCTCCAGCTCCACCGTGCGCGCATGCAGACGCTTCAACCATTCGCCGGTCGGAACAGTGGCATCGACATCGATACAAACCGGAATGGTGCGCACGAGCAGCCCGACGATGTCCTCGACATGCCGGATGTCGCCGTCGCGTCCCGACACGACCTGGCCGAGCACGACCGTGTCGCTGCCGCTGTAACGACTCAACACGTGCGCCCAACTCGCCAGCAGCACCACGTTCATGGTCACTGTGCTGCGCTTGGCGAAAGCTTCGATGGCTGCGGCTTGTTTGGCGGACAGCCGCCACGTTTTGATTTTTCTGCCGACCTCGGCCGAATCCGCAGCAGGACGCCGCAAGCTCAACGGCGCCCGGCGATCCGCCGCCCGCAACTCCTTGGTCCAGAATTCTCGTGCTCGCTCGGAGTCCCGGCTGCGCAGCCACGATAGATAGTTTTTGTACGATCCCGTGACGGGGGGAGCGACGGCCGGCAGATCGCCGTAATAGCCGATGACTTCGCGCACCACCGTGGTCAGGCTCCAGCCGTCCAGCACGCTGTGATGCAGAGTCCAAAGGAATCGGTAGCGATCGTCTTTCTCTCGAATCAACGTCAACCGCATGAGAGGTGCGGCAGCGAGATCGAATCCCGCGCTTCGATCCGCCAGGGCATAGGCATCGAAGGCCGCGGGCAACTCGGCGTCGCTCTTGTTTCGCCAATCCAGTTCGGTCCACGGCAGCTCGATCCGGTCGAGCACCACCTGCAGGATCTGGTTGCGCTCGAAGCCCGTGAACGCGCTCCTGAAACAATCGTGGCGCTCGGCCACACGGTTCCATGCGGTCTTGAAGCGAGCGACATCGATGTGGGCTTCGATGGTCAGGTCCAGGTAGGCCGTATAAACGTCGCTACCCTCGCCCTCATCCATGAGCGCGTGAAAGATCAGCCCGGACTGAAGATCGGACGCGGCGTAACAGTCGGCCAGGCTCGGATAGCGAGCTTGCAAAGCATCGATCTCCTCCTGCCGTAGCGAAACCAGAGGAAAGTCGCTCGGACTGAAGCGGCCCCGCTGTTGTTGCCGGCAGTGAGAGACGATGTCGCCGAGGCTTTGCTCCAGCTCGCGCCCGAAGTTTGCAACCGTTGCCCGAGCATACGTTTGCGGATTGAAGTTGATATCGAAGCACAAGCGACCGCCGCGCACGAAGCCGTCGATCGTCAGCTTGTGCGTGCGCCGTAGCTGGGGTCCGAAGTCAGAGCCTGATTCCTCCGACGCGGGCGAAAACGCCTTCGCTGGCAACGGACCCACGTAGCTGAAGAGGATGTCGTTTGGCTCCGGATGCGCCAGCAAATCTGCATCCGCCCTCATGTGTCGCAGCAGGCCGTATCCGAGCCCGTCATGAGGCCGCTTGCGGAGATCCTCCTTGACGCGGGTGATCAGCTCCTGGAAGGAATCCTGCGTGCCGGCGGTCCAGTTCGGCGACAGCCGCAATGTCACAGGAGACACAGTGCTGAAGCAGCCGACCGATTGACTGATATCGATGCCGTCGAACAGCGCTTCGCGTCCGTGCCCTTCGAGACTGAGCCGCAGCGCTGTCTGCCCCGTCCATTTGCTGACGGCCAGCAACAGGCTCGACAACAGCAGGTCGTCGATCCGCGTGTGATAAGCGTGATGGCAGTTGTCGAGCAGCTCGCCGGTCAGCGCAGCGTTGCATTCAACTCGTACATTCTCGCTTCGCCCATAGCAATCTTCCGGCGGCACTGCTCCATCCACTGGCAGCGAAGGCATGGTGTCCGAGAGCAGCGAAGTCCAGTACGACTTCTCTTGTTGCGGAATGCCTGCGTGACAAAGCGCCGATAACTTCCGACCCCAGGCATCGACGCCGTGGGTCTTGTCCGCAAGTGCGATGGCCTTCTTGCCGGCCGGGCTCGCCCACTGCTGCGCAGCCTGCTCCAGATCGTTCAGCAGAATTCCCCAGCTCGCGCCGTCCACCACTAGCCGGTGAATCACCAGCAACAACCGGTTGTCGCGCCAGTCGTCGGCGCGAAAGAACACCGCTCTCAACAAAGGGCCGCGAGTGATGTCGATGCTCTCTTTGAGGGACTGCCCGACGCTTATGAAAGTCGCGTTGCGTTCCTGTTCCGATAGTCCACACACGCTGCGCTCGATCGCGGACTCGTTGATGAATGCTTCCGTCACCACGGCATGGGTGGCTTGCCATTCGCCTTCTCGCTGCGAGAAACGCAGACGCAAGGCGTCGTGCCGCTCATACATCGCCGCCACGAAAGCTCTCATAAAAACGAGATCGAACCGTTCCGGCACGCTCACCAGCAACGATTGATGGCAGTGGTGCACGGCTTGCGGGTTGTCTCGAAAAAACTGTCGCTGCATCGGCAGCAGGGTCAGCGGCGCGTTGGCCGGCGTCTCGTCGATCATTCGCAACGCCAGCGCTGCAACGGTGGGATGTTCGAGCACCGTCTGCGTGGTCAGGCTGAAGCCGCGACGTTTCGCCTGCGCCACGACCTGGATGGACAGAATCGAATCGCCGCCGAGTGCGAAGAAATTGTCCGCCACGCCGATCGGACTCGTGCTCAGCACCTTCTCCCAGATTTCCACCAGCACACGTTCCTTGGGCGAGCCGGGAGCAACATAGGTTTCATGCGCGAAAGCGTCGCTCTCCGGTGCTGGCAGCGCGTTGCGATCGATCTTTCCTTTCGCGTTCAAGGCAATTCCTCCAGCACCACGAAAGCCGTCGGCACCATGTACTCCGGCAGGCGCTCTTTCAAAAAGTCGCGCAGCCGTGACTTCAGTCCCGTCTCCCAGCGACGTCTTGCCGGGTCATTGGCCAGGGGGCGCAGATCGACGATCTGTTCCGGCGGCGTGAGCGCAGCCTTGGCACGCCTGAGCCCAGGTCGTCGCAGATACAGGCTGTATTCGCCGGGCGGCTCTCCTGCCAGGCTGGCGTCGGCTCGATAGCCGTGCTCCTCGGCCATGGCGATATATGATTCCATCGAGATCCCGATATCACTGGGTGCTCCCGCTATCAACTCTCGCAACGACGCCGCGCCCGCGGTTTGTTTGCCTTGCAGGAGATCAAATATCTGCAAGTCGCGCGACAGGCGCGTATCCGGTATGTGCCGCACGCACAGCGACTGCCGTGCGAGCGCCAGTTCGCTTCTGAAATATTCCTCATCGAACCCCCGGGCGCGCCAGTCGATGACGGCTTCGGGCGTTGCCTGCTCGTCGAGTGCACCGTCCAGCGTCAGAACCGCGTCGTAGCGGTAGCGAAATATTTCGTTGTCCACACCGCGCCGGCTGAGGTCGCACTTCGCCAGCAGCTCGACGTGCGTGATCCGAGGAAACAGCGCTTTGAGCCGCTGGAAGAATCGGGGCGCGATCAACAGCTCGTTCTCCTTGGCCAGCCGCACGTTGACGCACGCCCGCAGCGCTTCGACGTTGGAGCGCGATCGTTCCCTGCTCAACTCGATTGAAGTGGCCATGGCGCCCTGCAGCTCATAATTTCTCACGTCGCCCAGGAACAACGTGCCGCCTGGACGCAGATGACGCAAGGCGCCGGCCAGGGTCGCGAGCAGATAATCGAGGTTCGGAAAGTATTGAATGACGGAATTCAGAATCACCGTATCGAACTGCCTGCCTCGATACGCGCTGAAATCCCTGGCCTCGCCACGATTCAACTGCACGCGGTGCCGGTGCTCCTTGGGCAGATTGGACGCCAGGATGTCGAGCCCGCTTTGTGAGAAATCGCTGCCCACGTAGCTGCGGCAATGAGGCAGCAGGCGCAGCGCGATCAGTCCCAGACCGCAACCCACTTCCAGGACATCCTGCGGTTCGAGTTCCCGAATGCGAGCCGTGGCGAGATCGGCCCAGCTTTGATTTTCCTCCAGGCTGAAGGGCGAGCGGTCATAGCTGTTGAGCCAGCCGTCGAACCAGTTCTGCGCTTCACGACCGGCAACCGCCTCGCGACCGACCGCGGCCTGATAGATCTCCTGGTCGAACACGCAGCGCCACTCGTCCGTGAGGCCGGCCTGTAGCTCGCTCGTCTCGGTGTCCATGGCGGCGAGGCTGGAGGATGGGTGCGGGACCACATACGCCACCAGCTGCGACCGGCCTCTGCCACTCTCGTGAAGCACGACCACCGCCTCTCGCACGGCGCGGTGCTGTGACAATACGTTTTCGACTTCTCCCAGCTCGATCCGATAACCACGCAGCTTCACCTGGTGGTCCATGCGCCACAGGAATTCCAGCGTCCCATCCGGTAAGCATCTCGCCAGATCGCCGGTTCGATAAACGCGGGCGCCCGGCTCGCGACTGAACGGATGAGGAACGAATCGCTCCGCCGTCAGGCCCGCACGTTTGAAATAGCCGCGGGCGAGGCACACACCGCCGATGTGCAACTCACCCACCGCCCCCGACACCGCCATCTGGCCGTCGGCATCGAGAATGTAGGCTTGAGTGTTGTCGATCACCTTGCCGATCGGCGCCCACAGTCCCGCGCGTAAGCTGTCCGCGGCAACTTCCTGGCAAGTCACATCGGCGCCCATCTCCGTGGCGCCATAAATGTTGAACAACCGGGCGTGCGGGAAACATTCCACGAATCTTTCCAGACCGGACAAGTGCAATGCTTCGCCGCTGCTATGGATCGACTTCAGCCAGCGTGCCTGTTCGCCTTGTCCGCCTTCCAGCACGCTCTTGAGCAACGACGGCACCAGCGTCAGGCGCGTCACCCTTCTTGCATCCAGCTCACGCAGAAACGCTTGGGGTGCTTGCAGCTGCGAGGAAGAAACAATTACCAGCGGCACGCCCGCACTCAGCGCCTGGAAAATCTCCGCCACGTGATCGACGACGCCGGTGCTCGTCTTGTGACAAAGCACTTCCTGCACGCCGACGCCATCGGCACTCGCCAGCCAGTTCACGCGATTGACGATACTGCGGTGGAGTCCGACGACACCGTTCGGGGCGCCGTTCGCCGAAGACATATATATGAGATACGCGGGGTGGTCGGGGCACAGGCCGGTCGCTTTGCTGTCGACGTTCTCCGCGGGTCCACCGGCACACAGCTCGATCACATCCGCCTCGGTCAGGACGATGCCGATCTGCGCATCGTCGAGCAGGTATTCGAGTCGCTTGCGCGGATAGTCGGGGTCCAGCGGCACATAGCAGGCGCCGGCCTTCAGGATCCCGAGTATGCCGATCACCATCTCCACAGAACGCGGCATGCACAGCCCCACTCGCGCCTCGGGACCCACGCCGCGTTCCATCAAGTGATGAGCCAGGCGATTCGCACGTCGATTCAACTCTGCGTACGTGAGCTCGCAAGTTTCGTGCACCAGCGCGACCCGATCGCGGCTCTGCTCAACCTGCGCTTCGAACAGCTCGTGGATGCACTTCTCCCGCGGATACGCCCGGGCTGTCGCGTTCCACTCGAAGAGCTGTCGTTGCCGCTCGTCCTCGCTCGACATCTGCAACTGCGACAGCCGCGCGCGTGGCGAAACTACGATGACTTCAAGCAAACGTTGGTAGTGCCCCAGCATCCGCCGGATCGAACTGCGCTCGAACAGGTGCGCGTTGTATTCGAGCACGCCCATCAGCCCCGATGGCGACTCCTGCATGCTCAGCATCAAGTCGAAGCGCGCCGCGCCTTCCGGCGCGTTCTCCTGATCTTCCTGTCCTTGCAGGATGAACATCACCTGGAACAGCGGCGAATGACTCACGCAGCGCTTGGGGTTCAATTCCTCGACCAGTTGCTCGAACGGAATATCCCGATGTGCATAGGCCTGCAGCACCACGGACCGCGTGCGCTTCAACAGATCGACGAAACGCGGATCGCCGCGCAGGTCGTGACGCATCACCAATGTATTGACGAACAGGCGATTCGCGATCGGCGTGCCCACCGCCACGTCCTGCTGTCCCGCATATCGACCGAGCAGCATCGCGAACGCCGACAGCAACGTCATGAACAACGTCACATCCTGTTCGTGGCTGAGCATTTGCAGCCTCTCGGCGAGAGACACCGGCAGCGCAAAGCGTTCCATGCTGCCGCGGAACGTCTGCTCTGCCGGCCGGGGACGATCGGTCGGCAATCGCAAAAACAACGGCAGCTCCCTCAGCTGCTCACGCCAGTACGACACCAGCTTTTCGAGCGCCGCTCCCTGTAAGTAATCCGTCATTCGCTTTCCCGCGTCTTCCAGGTGACTGAGGGAACATTCGACTACTCGCCGATGCTAAGCAAGTTCGAGCGTCTTTCTTCCATACATGGCTTCGACGCTCACGCCGAGCTCCCGGCCCGCTTCGGTCATCTTGTTACATTCCTGGATCTGCACCGAGTTCTCGTCGTATTCGAGGCCCATGAAATATTTGTACCAGGGCTCCCGGCCGAGGGCGTAGATGAAGACGCGACGGGGCTGCAGCATCCTGATGATGGGCAACGCCTGCCTGGAGTCCGAACCGTTCAACCGTCGCGAGTCCCGGATCGCTTTCGGCACCATCTTGGTGTGAAGCGCTCCATACAACCACGTGTACGGCGCGCCCACGCACTCCATGCCGATGGCGAACACATCGAGATTGCTCAGTTCCTGTTTCAGCTTCTCGTACAACGAGATATCCGGGTTGGCCGAGTCGGCGCCGAAAAAACATTTCTTGCCGTCCATCTCGACCAGCCACGCAGTCTTGCTTCTGACGTTGAGGTCGCCGTGCTCGCCCAGAAACGGAATGCTGGTGATGCGGCCGTTCGGCAACGGAATCACTTCCAGCTCGTCGACTTCGATGACCGAGAAGCCGAGCTGCTTCAGCAGCAGCTTGATGGAAGGATCGGCCAGGGTGCCGCCGTTGTTCTTGGGCACCAGCACGTGCCGGGTCTTGTAACGCAGCTGCAGGAGCGTCTCGATGTTGACGTGATCCTGGTGGTTATGCGTCAGGCAAACAAAATCGATCTTGGCCGGCAGCTGGCTGAAGCCGAACACCTGATCGGCATAGCTCTCGCCGCGACTCGCGATGACCGGATCGATCAACACCGCACAGTCGTCGCTCTCGACCAGGAAGCCTGCGTGGCCGGTGTATTCCAGACGGATGCCGCCGTTCAGCGGCTGGCGCTGATATTTCGAGCGGTGCTCCGTGAACAGGTTGCGATAGTTCAGCCCGCCTCGGGTCTCCACGCCGTTGAAAATTTCGGCGACGCGCGCTTCATCGAGCGGGATTTCCCGGCTGGCGAAGAGTTCATCCGCCACCGGGCTGCCGAATTCCAGGTTCACCTGGATATGGTTGTCGTCGGGCAGCCGGGGCGTGCTCAACACGAACGGCCGCTGCTCCACTCGCGACAGCGAACCGAACGAGAGCTTCTGCAGGTGCGGCTTGTAGAAGCTGCTTCGATACAGCAGCGGCTCGATGAGCCGATAGCTGGGACGGTGTTGCAGGTCCATGACCAGCTCGACGAATCCGCGCAACTCGGTCGGCACGCGTTGATAGAGATATTCGATGCTCTGGCCGCTCGTGTGCTGGGCGAGCATCTCGTCCAGGCGCGTCACGGCTTCGGATAACTGCACGATGTCCTTGCAGCCGTTGTCGATGTGGTCGATCAGTCCCTGGATCACGCCCACCTGGTCGGCGGTGCAGTTCAGGAACTCGCCGCCCGTGACCACCGACTCCTTCACCGCGCTGATGTGCAGTTCGTAGTTGTTGACGAAGGACTTCATGATCCGTCGGTGCGTGTTGACGACGTATCTCGCCGCGTGCACCGGCGGCACCAGATACGACCACGCATACCAGCCGTTGAACAGCGGCTCGAAGTAAACGTCGTCCCTGAGATAAAGCTTACTGTTGCTCATGTCGCCGTGCTCTAGGTGGCCGACAGAGCAAGGGCGGGCATGCGCTGCTCCGGTTGCTCGCGTTCATTCGCGCCGGACTCGCCGAAGTCGCGAGACACCAGGCTCCGATAAGTGTCACAACTTCTGAGCAGCTCCGCGTGGCTGCCGTGACCAACCAGCATACCGCCGTCCATCACCAGTATCCGATCGGCGCGACCGATACTCGACAGGCGGTGCGCGATGGAGATGACCGTGGCGCCACGGGCCGCCGCCCATTTCCTGACCGACTCCGCCACTCGCCGCTCGCTCTCGGCATCCAGCGCGCTCTTGTCTTCATCGAGCAGCAGGATCTTCGGTTCGCGAACCAGCGCTCGCGCCAGCGAGATTCGCTGCCGCTCGCCGCCCGACAATCGAGCGGCGACTTCACCGAGATCGGTCTGATAGCCCTGCGGAAGTTGCATGATGAAGTCGTGCGCGCAGGCGAGCTTGGCCGCCTCGATCACCTTGGCTTCGTCGGCGACGCTGGTGCCGTAGACAATGTTCTCGAACACCGTGCCGGAACGCAGCGTCTCCTTCTGCGGCACGTAGCCGATGAAGGAACACAACTGGCCGCGGCCGAATTCGCGACTGCCTTTGCCGTCGATCAGGATGCTGCCTTCGTCCGGGTTATAGAGTCCCAGCAGCAGCTCGAACAGCGCCGATTTGCCCGCGCCCGAGGGACCGACGACTACCGTGTTCG
>Ga0247784_1000049_pt1 | contig 41718 bp, 28 predicted proteins | sample UWRJL169409R5_FD_179909 | JGI IMG/M metagenome (GOLD analysis project Ga0247784, IMG submission 179909) | Plant litter microbial communities from Arlington Agricultural Research Station in Wisconsin, United States - UWRJ-L169-409R-5 | ecosystem: Environmental > Terrestrial > Plant litter >...
GACGCGCCGAACTTCTCCTGCAGTCCCAGCGTCGCCGCATGCACACCGCCCTTGCGGCCGACGTCCTCGCCAAACACGACTACGCGCGAGTTGATCGCCAATTCATGTTCCAGCGTGCGACGGATCGCCGTGACCATGTTGATCCGCGGCCCTTCGGAATGCGGCGTTTCGTTGCCTTGCGCCGATGTCACACCGACGCCGAGTAAGCCGCCTTGCTGTTGCGTATCGACCGAGCCATCGTCCTTGGTCTCGGAGAACACATAGCGTGTCGTGCGAGTCGCATCGGGAGGGGCAATCTCCTCCACCGCTGCGAGAGCGGCTCGCACATCGGACTGCGCTCGCTGCTCCAATTGTTTCCAGGTCTCTTCCGACATGAACTGCGGCACGAGCTGGGCACGCAGATGGATCAGCGGATCGCGTGCACGCTCGGCGGCAATCTCATCAGGAGACTTATAAGTTTGTGTGTCCTGCCCGGAATGCCCGGACAAACGCGGCACTAGGACCCGCAACAGCACTGGACCTTCGCCAGCGCGTACTGCATCTACACCCTGCGCAATGAGAGATGCCGCTTCGAGCGGTCGGGCGCTGTCGCCCTCAATGATCTTTAGATTCTTGAAGCCCGACAGGTTGGCTGCGATGTTGCCGCCGGGCGTCTGGAAATCGGACTTCACCGAAATGCCGTAACCGTTGTCTTCTATAAAGAACAGAACCGGCAGGCGTTGAGTCGTGGCAATCGTCAGCGCGGACCAGAAGCCATTCGTCGCAACCGAGGCATCTCCGCCATGCGCGATTGCGATGCTGCCGTTCGCTTCCGACTCACGCAGCACTTGCGAGCGATAGCGCAACGATTGCGCCCAACCCACAGCAGGCGTGTACTGCGCACCGACGCCACCGCACGCAGGCAGCACACATACACCGTCACGTCGAGGAAGATTGAAGACGACGCCGATATCGCGACCGTCGCTGACACTGCCCGAGCGCATCATGGTCGAGGCCAACGCTTCTTTTAATGTGAGGCCGATGGAAAGCATCAGCGGGCGCGAACGATAGTAAGCACCAATGCCGTCGCGCGGACCGTTCAACATCTGGCCCAGCAGAACCTGGGTGACGTCGTGGCCACGCGCCGTAAACTGATAAAGCACTTTACGCGCTGGCAACAGCTCGGTTTCTTCCAACTCGTCCAGGCCGCGCGAGACCAGGACCGTGTGGACCACTCGCTCCCAATCCAACTGCGGCACGGCCGACAGGGTCGGACGGGAATGCAACGATCGTTCGGCGATTCTTGCGCTCATGGAACCTCTGCTCGCTTCAGCCGGCTGCCAGGTGCTGCCGCTGTGCCAGCGTACCCAAGCCCAACGAGCGAAAATCGCCAAAGTTGCATGCCATGGGCTCCCGGATTGGTGATAACCTCCACGCACTGGGGCCGAATTAGGCGATTCCACCCAATCGTTACCATGGAACTAGACCGCTACGACGCCGCCATCCTGGACGAGCTGCAGAGAGACGGCCGGCTACCCATCGTCGAGCTCGCCGAGAAGGTCGGCCTTTCCAGTACGCCGTGTGCGCGGCGGGTCAAACTCATGGAGCAAGCCGGCATCATTCAGGGCTACACGGCCGTCGTCGATCCGCCTCGGCTGGGCTTGAAGGTCCAGGCGTTCGTGCAGGTCCGGCTCAGTCGTCATACCGACGAGAACATCGAGCAATTCCACCGCGCCGTCGACGCCATGGAAGAAGTCGTCAGCTGTCACGCCATGACCGGCGCTTACGATTTGCTGGTGCAGGTCGTGGTGACCGACCTGGAACAGCTGAGCAATGTGGTCTTGAAGAAGCTCATGCACATCCGCGCCGTGCGCGACGTCCATTCCAGCATCGTGCTCAATACGATCAAACGTTCGTCGCGCGTCCCAGTGCGCCATCTGGTTCGGTGAGTCATATGAAGAACAACGCAGGCACGATCCGCGCCGGCATCGGCGGTTGGACTTACGAGCCCTGGGAGGAAACGTTTTATCCTTCCGACCTGGCAAAGAAGAATCAGCTGAATTACGCCAGCCGCCACGTCACCGCCATCGAGATCAACGGCACGTTCTATCGACTGCAAAAGCCTGCAGTGTTTGCGAAGTGGCGCGACGACGCACCGGATGACTTCGTGTTCTCGATCAAAGCGCCGCGCTATCTCACTTATCGCAAGGTGCTGTCGGAGGCGGTCGATTCGGTGCCCCGCTTCCTGGCCAGCGGCCTGTCCGAGCTGAAGCAGAAACTCGGCCCTGTTCTTTGGCAACTACCGCCGAGCCTGCACTTCGACGCGGATGACATCGGCAAATTCCTGCAGTCCCTGCCCCACGAGCTCGACGGCCTGCCGCTGCGTCACGTGCTCGAAGTGCGCCATAAGACTTTCATGGACGCTGCATACGTGGAACTAGCGAAGAAACATTCGGTGGCCACGGTGTACGCACACACCGACGAGTTCCCCAACTTCGCCGATGTCACCGCCGATTTCGTCTACGCGCGCCTTCGCAAGACCATCGCGACCGAGCCGACCGGCTACTCCGAAGCCGATCTCCAAACCTGGCACGACCGCGCGCAACTCTGGGCGTCGGGCGGTGCTCCCGACGATCTACCGTACGTGACTGACGCCAAGCCGCCGAAGAAGCCGCGTGATGTGTTTATATATTTCATCAGCGGCGCCAAGGAGCGCAATCCGGCGGCGGCTCAGCATTTGTTGAAGCTGCTTCGCGCTTAAATCCTCGCTGCCGCCACACCGACCGCACCCCAGGTCGTGCGCCAGCGATGTTTGATGCTGGTGAGGCCGACCAGGGCGAGGATGGCGAGCGAGGCGAAGCCGAGGAAGCCGGCTTGGTAGCTGCCGGTGAGCTGTTTGGAAAGGCCGAGGCTGGAGGCGAGGAAGAAGCCGCCGATGCCGCCGGTCATGCCGACGAGGCCAGTCATGATGCCGATCTCGTGACGAAACCGCTGCGGGACCAGCTGGAACACCGAGCCGTTGCCCATGCCGAATGCGAGCATGGCGGCGATAAACAACACCAGCGCGGTATACACGCTGGATGGCCCGAAGCTCACGATGATCAGCATCAACGCCGCGATGGCGTACATGATGGTGAGTGTTTTGATGCCACCGATACGATCGGCGAGCGCGCCGCCGATCGGACGCACGAGCGAGCCGGCGAACACGCAGCCGGCCGTGAATAAGCCGGCCTTCACCGCATCGAGACCGAACTGACTGTTGAAATAGATCGCGAGCGACGAAGCGAGGCCGACGAAGCCACCGAACGTCACTGCGTAGAAGAACATGAACCACCAGGCGTCGCTCATGCGCAGCGTGGCCAGATATTCCGACCATTTCTTCGGCGGCGGGGTCGTCGGACTATCCTTCGCGACAAAGAAATAAAACGTGAAAGCCACCGCGAGCGGGATGACTGCGAGGCCGAGTACGTTGTTCCATCCAAGCGCAGCAGCCAACGCCGGTGCGAATAGCGACGCGAACACGGTGCCGGAGTTTCCCGCGCCAGCGATTCCCAACGCGACGCCCTGGTATTGAGGTGGATACCAACGCGAAGCAAGCGGCAAAGCCACAGCGAACGAAGCGCCGGCAACACCGAGAATCAGCCCCAGCGCAAGCGTGCCGGCATAGCTCTTGATGCCGATCAACCAGGCGAGACTCAACCCGGTCATCACAATCAACTGACCAATGATGCCCGCGCGTCGCGGCTGCAAACGATCGACGAGGACGCCGAACACCACCCGGAGTAACGCGCCGGCGAGCACCGGCAGAGCGACCATGAAGCCCTTCTGTGCCGCGTTCAGGCCGATTTCGGCGGACATTTGCACGGCGAGCGCCCCGAGCAGCACCCAAACCATGAAGCTCATGTCAAAGTAGAAGAACGCGGCCAGCAGCGTGGGAAAGTGCCCGGCCTTCAGAAAATCGCGACTGATCAAAATGCCCCCTGAAAACCATCGAGCTGCGGCAGAAACCGCACCATCGTTGCAAGACCCGGGCCCGCCCCTGCACTCAACAGTGGCGGCGTCGGAGCGCATTTTGGGGCGCAGCACTGCACCAGTTCAGAGCTTGCATGTCGTCGCCGGTAGTCACACCCATCGAGGGGCACGACCGGGCAACGAAGACTTCGCCGCGTGTTACATCGGAGCGCAGACGCGAACACCCGCCATCGGCATCGTCGCTGCACTAGCAGATGGCATGGGCGGAGCCAAAGGCGGACGAACTGCCGCCGAGCTTGCTGTTCGAGGCTTCATCGAGGGCTGTATCGGCCAAACAGTCACCGTGGGTGTGCCTCGCATCAGTGCGCGCGCCGCAGACGCTGTGAATCGCTGGATCTATTCGATGGGTCGATCCGACCCCAATCTTAACGGCATGGCATGCACGCTCAGTGCACTGCTTCTGTGCGGGCGCAGAGCCTATTTGCTCCATCTTGGGGACTCGCGAATCTATCGACTGCGCGACAACGAGCTGTCGTTGCTCACGACGGATCACACACTCGGCGCGCCTGGCACCACCGGCATTCTCACGCGTGCGCTCGGCGTGGAAGACAGGTTGTGTGCCGATCATTCAATCGAAACAGTGCAGGTTCACGATCGCTATCTCGTGTGCAGCGATGGCGTGCATGGCCGATTGTCGCGAGCAGAAATTCTCACCGCTCTCGCACGACGAGCAGCACCTCAAGAAACAGCTGTGCAACTCGTCGAAAGCGCTGCGACTCATCCAGGAGCGGACAACGCGACAGCGCTGGTGCTCGATGTGCTCGCTCTGCCCGAAACGCAATTCGCAGACCTCGAAAGCGCCAGCTCGGCGTGGCCGTTGAGGAATGCACCGAGCACCGGCGACGTCATCGACGATTATGAGCTAGACGACATGCTCGCCGACGGCGCCTACATGCGAGTGTTTCGCGCGACCGATCGACGTGGACGCCGCAGTGTGATTCTCAAATTTCCGAAGCCCCGTCCGGGCCTCGATACGGCTCTGCGCTCGGCCCTGCTACGCGAGATGTGGATTGCGAGTCACGTGCGCAGTCCGTTCGTCACCGAAGTGCTTGACGCCGCCGACGAGCGCCGAACCTGTTTGTATGGAGTGCTGCCGTATTACGAAGGAGAGACGTTGGAGCGTCGCCTGCTACGGCGTCCTCCGGTGCCACTCGCCACCGGCCTGGAGGTTTCGATCAAGCTGACCAAGGCACTTGCATCCTTACATCGAGCCGGCATCGTCCATCGCGACGTGAAACCGGAAAACGTGATACTGGAAACCAACGGCGGCTTGAAGCTCATCGACCTGGGCGTTGCAAGGCTGCGGCAATTCGAGGAGCCCGACTGCTTCGATTCGCCCGGAACCCGCAGTTACATGGCGCCTGAGTTATTCGCCCGCGAACCGGCGGAAGAAAGCTCCGACATCTTTGCGCTCGGCGTGACCATTTATCGAATGTTCGCCGGCGGCGCGTATCCCTACGGCGAGGTCGAAGCATTTTCGACGCCGCGTTTCGGCAAACCAACGCCGCTCAGCAAACATCGACCGGACCTGCCCGCCTGGCTGGATCATTGTCTCGCACGCGCTGTGTCTTTGGATCGTCGTGATAGATATGCCGACGCAGTGGAATTCGCATTCGAGCTCGAACATGGCTCGATGCGGGCCCTGCCGCAATCCATCGCGAACCCTTCGCTCTATGATCGCAACCCGGTGCGCTTCTGGCAGCTCGTCAGCCTGGCATTGCTGGTGGCGTTGCTAGTCGCGTTGGCGTGAAATATCCCTACAAACATTTGAGACTCTCGTCGCACTTTGCCCGATGCGTGGCGACCACTACCACGGGCGCAACTGAGGCTTTCCACGCTTCTGTCAAAAACGTGAGTTGCCAGTGAGTGACCCGCGAGCCGGGGCCGTAATTTTCGCCTTCGTATGGGTGGAATATTCGGTCAACGGCCATCGTCGAGGAGCGCAGCAAGCCTTTTGCTGTCGCTCTCGTGCGCCGTTGCCGGTTGTTTCGGGGCCGCGAGTGCCGGCGCCGGCTGTCTGACCAACACCGATCCGGAAGCTAACAAACTGCAATTGCTGGTGAGTCAGGACCCCGCGAAAGTGGTTCCGCTGGCGCAGGCAAAGATCGACGAGTTGGAACGTTCGGCGCCCAGCCGTAGCGCCGCGTTCTACGCCGTGCTCGCCGACGCATACACTGCCCTCGAATTGGACCGGGAAGCGCGTCGTGTTGCTTCCATCGGTTTGGTCCTTGCGCCGCGCGTCGACGATCCGGTGCATCTCTCCCTACTCACGTCGTACTCGGAAAACATTTACGACTCGGCTGGATTGGCGACGGCGGTGTCGGATATCGAATCTGCGCAACGCAGCGTCGAGCGTGGCTCGCTGGCGGACGTGTGTCTTTCGATTACCCTGGGCCAGCTGCAACACCGACAGGACCGCGACGATCACGCCGTCGCAACGTTGACGCGCGCATATCGCACCAGTACGGCACTGGACATGAGCAGACAACGAGTGCTGGCTGCTGCGGCGCTCGCGAACGTTGTTTCCGGCCTCGGCGATCTGCCTCAAGCACTGGCGTTGAATCAGGAAGTCATCGACTGGGACACAGAGAATAAAGCCTGGCTGGACCTGTCCGTGACGCGCTTTCTGCGCGGCCAGATTCATCAGCGCATGCGCGACTATCCCAATGCCATCACCGAGCTGCGCGAAGCGCGCCGGCTCAGCGTTCACTTGAAAGATCGTCAGGGCATCGCGTTCGCCGATATCCGGCTGTGCCAGGCGCACATCGAGCTGGCCAATTGGGACGAGGCGCAAAAGCATTGCCAGAGCGCGTTGCAGATCTTCAGGGAAACCGAATCCAACGACATGGTCAAGGAAACGCTGGCGCTGACGGCGCGAATCGACCTGAATCGAGGGCGAGCCGCCACGGCGCTCGCGACCTTGAACGGCGTGTTGGAAAAAGACGGTGCCGACATGCCGCCGAACAAGATCGCCTTGCTGTATCGCTGGCGAGCACAAGCGAACGCGGCGTTGAAACGTCACGAACAAGCCTACGCAGATCTGGCCGAGTACGTGCGCCGTTACGTGGCAGTCAACGACGCCGAACGCAACGCTCAAAGCGCGGCGATACGCGCTCGCTTCGAGACCGATCGAGAGATCGAACGCAACGCTTCGCTCAAACGCGAGCTGGCGCGGCAGCAGACCACGCTGCACTGGACGATCGTCGGCATCGTCGCCGGCGCATTCGTGATCGTGTTGCTGACCTACATTCTGATCATCAGCATGCGCCATCGCCGCGAGCTCGGTCGGCTCGCCAGCCTGGACAGCCTCACCGGCGTGCCCAACCGCCGTAACATTGTCGAGTCCGCGACCCTGGCGCTGGAAGATGCAACCACGCACCAGCAGCCGCTGACGATCGGGCTCATCGATCTGGATCATTTCAAGGTGATCAACGATCGCTGCGGGCATGCCGTCGGCGATCACGTGCTCAAAGAGTTTGCTCACGTCGGGCGGGAATTGTTACGCGCGTCGGATATCTTCGGCCGTTGGGGCGGCGAAGAATTCTTGGTCGTGTTACCGAACACTTCCCTCGACGCCGCGCATGTGATCGTCGAACGGTTACGCGTGGCCGCGCTGGAAATTCAGCTGCCCGCTTCGGGCGAAGGCTTGCGCGTGAGCATCAGCGCCGGATTGGCGAGCTACGAGAAAGGCAAGAAGACGCTCGACAACATCGTCGCCGAAGCGGACGCCGCGCTCTACGAAGCGAAGGAACGCGGCCGCGACGTGGTCACGATTGCCGACGAGAGCCTGCGCATGGCATCGACCGGCGTCCGGCAGGCACTCCACCGCGCCGGCGCCGTGCCGACGCAGTAGCTCAACCCATCAGCGCAGTAGCAGTTTATAAACTGCGAACAACACCGCGATGGTGGCCAGGAACGCAACCGTGCCGACAATCAGGCTCTTGCTCTGCGGGTCCTCTTCCTCCAGCACCGGCGACATCATGCGCTGGCTGGAAGTGATCGGCAGGCGAACCGCGTTGGCATTGCCTTCCGCATGGAATACGCACTCGACCGGGCCGAAGCGCAGTCGATCGCCGGAAGAGAGGTAACTCACGTTGGCGCGTTTGCCGTTGACGAACGTGCCGTTGGCGGACATCTGATCGATGACCTTCCAACGATCGCCCTCGTTGGCGATCTTGGCGTGCAGCGCCGAGACGCCGCTGTCCTGGAATTGCACCTCGCGATCCTTCTGGCTGCCGATGGTCCACTCGGCGTTGCCCGAGTCGCCGACTGCCAGACGAATATTCAATCCCGAGCGACTGCCCGAAACCACTTGCAGATGCGGACCATCCACGGCGCTCGGATTGGCGGCGACCTGAGGACTGTTCACCATCTGCTTCATCTGGGCGGGATCGATGAAGCGCGTCTTGTTGGCGCCGCCGTCGCCCATGGCATCCGGGTCTGCCCACGCGCCGGGACGTTTGTAAGCGCCGCTACTGCTGCTGCTCTCCGCCACCACCGCAGCCGACTCAGGCGGCCGATACACGGTTTTGCTTTCGTCGGGAACGATTGGCATCGCCTTGGACGGCATGCGGAAGTCGTATTCCTCGACGTCGAAGCGCAAGCGGTCGCCGGAGGCGATGCGCACGCGGCCGGTGATTCGCGAGCCGTTGATGAAGGTGCCGTTGGCGGAGCCGAGATCTTCGACCCACGCGCCATCGGGGGTCAGCAGGACTTTCGCGTGACGACGCGAAGCATGCCCCTCGGTGAGCAGTACGTCACAATCCGCATGACGGCCAAGCACGGTCTCGGACTTGACCACAATCTCTCGATTGGTGCCCACTTTGACCAGAAATGCGGTACCCGACTCAGCGACCATAGAACCACCACCACAACACTGCCACGAGCGTAGCCGCCGCCACGCCACCGATTATAGGTAACAGCGGTCGCAGTTTCTGCGACAGCCGACTCGAAACACCGACCGCGTTCGGGCCGTCGTACTCCACCACCACGGCACTGACGTTATCGCGGCCGCCCTTGGCCAGGGCAGCATCGATCAGCGCATCCGTCGCCTTTTCGGGCTCGGTGTGAGTCCGCAGGATCTCGGCGATTTCACGGTCCTCCAGCTCGTCGTTCAAACCGTCGCTGCATAGGATCAACCAATCCCGTCGGCGCAGCGGCAGTTTGGCGACCGAAGGCTCGGGTGCGCCGATCCCCAATGTTTGCGTCACTAGATTTCGATTGGGATGGCCGCGCAGTTGCTCTTCGGTGAGATTTTCTTGCACGCGTAGCACTTCCAGATAGGAGTGATCGCGTGTCAACCCGCTCAACGCACCGTCGCGCCACAAATAAGCGCGGCTGTCACCGACCCAGGCGATCTCCGCCTGCTTATCTGCGATACGAGTGGCCACCACCGTGGAACCCATGTTGTCGTAGGCACTGTTGGTCTTCGCGGTGGCCGCCACTGTTTCGTGCGCCTTGCGAATCGCATCGACCAACGGCAACGACAGCGCCTCGCCCAGTAATGTTTCTTTCACCACGCGCGCGGCAACGTCGCCGGCCGCATGGCCGCCCATGCCGTCGGCGACGAACCAAAAGTTGCTCGCCTCGTCCCAACCGATGGCGTCTTCGTTGGCGCCACCGCGCCGACCCGGATGAGTCTTGCCGGAGAAACGTTTGCTATCGGGCTTGAAGCGCACGGTGGGCTCGTTCAGAAAGATTTCTGTGCGTTGGCCGCGGCAGTCGCGAACTGTTGCGGGCTGAACGTATTTTCATTTTTCACGGCGTTGTACAACCCGTCCAGGGCCGCTTTCTTCGTGTCGCGATCGCCGATCGTATAACTCAAACTTTCCAGGCCGAGCACGATCTGCTCCGCGGCCGCGTAGTCGCCGGCCCATTCGGTGGTGGCGTAACGCGCCAGGGTTTTGCGCATCTTAATTACGTCGCCGTTCGAATATTGTTTGCGAGCGAGAGCGTCGCGAGGCGCGAGCCAGTTCAGCATTGCCTTGGCGGCTTCGTTCACGGCAGCACGATCGCGCTGACCGGCACGCACCAGCGCGGTGGTCATCTCGGTAAGCTGATCCTTCGCGCCGGGTTCGAATGTTTCCACGAGGGCCTGCAACACGATGAGATTCTGGGTTTGCAATCGCACGGTGCCGGGCTTGATGCTCATGCCGGCGCGCGCCGCGTTCCAGCGAATCTTATCCATCGGATGATGGCAGCTGTGGCAATCATAAAAGGCAAGCTCGGGAAACATCGCGCCACCGGCGTTGGTCTCGAACATCTTGGTTTGCAAGAGCGTGAGAAAGCGACGGGTGGTTTCGATCTGGCCGGTCACCCACAGATTCATGCCCTCGATCTTGCCCTTGCGCTCGGCATAGTCCGCGTCGACGATGAAATGCGCGGGCTGGTTGGTGGTGTAAGCCTCCAGCTCGAAGCTCAGGCGCGGATGGCCGGCTCCCATGATGGCGTGCGTCGCGAATTGATCCTTGGTGCCGAGGTGGCAACCCAGGCAAACCTGCACTCGTTTCAACGGCTGCTCGGTTGGGTACATGCCGCGTGCCACGTTGTCCTTGTGAGTAGCGGCTTCGGCCGCATGACTCTCCAGCCATTTCTCGGAGCCGCCGTGACAGCCTTCGCAGCCCACGCCGTCGCTGATCTGAAACTTGCCGCCGCGTTTGTCCGCCGGCACGTTGTCGGCATGGCAATCCAAACAAATCTTGGCCGCGGTCGCGTTCGCCAGGCCGAGATTGGCCGCGATTCGTTTCGACTCGGGTAGCTCCAGCGTCCGGTACGCCTGCGCGTGCCGGTCCTCCTGCTGCCAGACTCGATATTCGTTCAAGGCCACGTCTTTATCGGTTTGCGGCGCCAGTTTGCCGTGGCAAACGCTGGTCGAACAGCTCGCCACGCCCATGTGTTTGTAATCGGCAATGCCGGGCTCGATGGCGAGCGCCGGCAGACTCCCCAGCAACAGCGCCGCGCACAGCCACGGCGCCGAAACATTCCCCATAAACCTACTCCCGCGAAACCCTCTGATCGAGCTGGTCGGTGACATACCACGGCTTGCCGTTCTCATCCAGGAAAAGCTTGCGCATTTCCTGGAGGTTCAGCGGCCGCGAGCCGCGACGGCCGAACACAGCGATCTGGCCGCCCGTCTCGTCCACACCACGATCGCGTTCCAGGCCTTTGGACAGGCTCAATGCCGGTCGGCCGGTCGGATAGCTCGCGATCAACTCGGGCTTGGGCTCGGGGCTGAAGCCATAAAACTTCGGCTGTGACGCCGGCGACGTCAGCTGTACGACTCTGAGGCCGTTCCTGCCGTCGGCAATATAAGCAAACAACGAGGCATTGGTCGACGCGACGATCACATCGCGCGCGTCGTTGATCTTACCGCCGGCCGTGAAGCGTTGGTACTCGACCATGCGCTCCGGACGTTCGACATCGACAATCACGATACCGTCGTTAACTGCCGCGACGTAGGCATACGTACGCGACACGAACACGCGCCAGGCATTGCCGATGCGAATGGTGTTGTTCGCCACGACTCGCGGCGCCTTCGGATCGGTGACGTCGACGGTCTTCAGACCTTCGGAATCCGTCACGAACAGATAGCGGAACTGCAACGCCGTCGAGCGCGCATCGTTCAACGGAATCTCGGCCACCAGCTCCGGCTTCATCGGATTGTCGACGCTCACGACCGCCACGCCACGCGGCGTCGTGATGTAGAGGTAGTAACCGCCGACGGTGATGTGACGAGCCCCATTGAGCACGCCTCCTTGATTCCACGTCAGCGCACGCTTGAGGAAGTTATTGCGCGGCTCGCCGTCGGCCATCGTGTTGACGTCGACCAGCACCAGGCCTTCCTTCGCATCGGTCACATACGCGTAGTTGTAGAGCGGATGGATCGGCTGCTCCATGTTGGTCACGCGCATCTTCTCGCCTTCGTTACGAGGCGGATGAATCGGCTGGTTGGTCGGCAGCGCGACGCACGTTGCATCCTTGGTGTCCACCTGCGTGTCGTGTCCGAGCGGGCTGAACGGCGCAGTGATCAGCTTCTGCGACACGCCCTTGTTCGCCTGGCTCGCGACGTCGTACACCTGCAAGCCGCCCTTGCCTTCGGCGACATACAAATATTCGCCACGCAGCTGCAAGCAACGCACTTCGCCGGCACCGTGGCTGGCCCCGTTCTTCAACTCGCGATCGCGCTTCTCGTGATCCGCGAACCAATCCGGATAGGCATAGCGATGCAGGTAGCTGCCGATGACGGCCTGCGGCTCGTCCCACTCGGTGACGACCACGCTGCTGATTTCGCCCGAGCCGCCGACGTACGCGTTGTAGCCGACGAAGTTGACGAAGTTGGTTCCCTGCGCGAGCAACTGCGCCATGATGGCGTTGTTGTCGTTCTGCTTCGACAGGTGGCAGTCGCTGCAAGTCTTGGTCTCGGTCTTGCGTTCGGTATGCGGATAGTGCGGGTTGAACGCTTGCGAGCTGTAACCGCTGGCCGCGATCGGCGGCTGCTGGATGTAGATCTTCTCGCGATTGGAGTTGGTCGACGACAGCACTAGCGCCGAGCTCGATCGTACCGGCGCGATCTTGCCGCCGGCAGCAGGCTCACGCTTGCCGAGCAGGAACATATCGTCGCGTGCAACCTGCGGATTGTAGGTCGCGAAGTTGCGCGTCTCACCACCTTCGTAGTGATTGCGATCGGTCTTGGCGTTCGCCTCGATGGGCAGATGGCAACCGCCGCAGCTCGTCGTCCACGACGTGTGGCACATATAACATTCGACGTTCTCGTCGGCGTGCGCGAGGTTGTTGGCGGCAACACCTTTGCCCCACTCCTGCTTCGCGGTGTTCTTGCTCATCAACTTGGCACGCGCGGCCTTCGGGTTGTATTCCCGGCTGGTCGGATCGACCGAGCGTTTCACCAGGCTCATCTTCCATTCGACGCCCGGCTCCATCATGGAACGCTGATACAACTGCTCACCGACCCACTCGAAGCGACGACGGCCGTCCGGAGTGCGCAGCTGAGCCATATCCGTGCCGCCACCGAGCGCGGACGGACCCGACGTATACAGGTTGGGCAGCGCCAATGCCGTGCCGTGACAGTCCTTACAGTCGATTTCGACGGCGGCAGCGACTTCACCGTAGATATAACCGTTGCCGTGATTGTCCTGCGAGAAGTGGCAGTCCACGCATTGCATGCCGACATCCACGTGGATGGACGACATGTGCACGGACTTCTTGAACTTGAGCGGATCGTCGTCGCTCACGATCTTGTTGTTCGCGTCGAGCAGATTGCCCTTGCGATCGCGCTTGAACACGGCGCGGAAGTTCCAGCCGTGACCGTGATAGTCGGCGAACTGCGTGTCCTTCAACTGTGGATTGAGCTCGGACACTTTCTTCAGGAAGTTCACGTCTCCCCACTTGCCGCGCACCGCCGCGCCTTCCGGATTGCGATCCAGGATCTGGCGCGCCTCTTCGCTGGTCGGATACTTCTGCTTCTCCGGCCACATCAGCGGCGCATCGGACTCGTAGTCCCACATCGTGTAACCGAGCATGCTGTTCATGAACATGTTCGGCTGGTGCATGTGACAGACCATGCACTGGCTGGTCGGCACCGAGCGCGTCATCACGTGTTGCAGCGGATGGCCCGGCTCGGTCTTGCTGATGGTCGGATCGACCGTGCGCGACAGACCCTCGTGACCGAACTTGGCGTAGATGCTGGAGTGGCGCTTGTCGCGATCGTTCGCGTACACGACGTGACACGACGCGCAGCCGGAATGACGGAAATCGCCGGGCTGGTCGTTGGTGCCCATGAACCAGGGCATGGGATCGTTCAAGCGGGTCTTGGTGATATTGATCACCGGCACCGCGATGCGCGCGCCCGTACCCGGGCCGCGATTGGATTGACGGAAATCGGGACGGCCCGGCTCTTCGATGCGCTGGAGCTGGCCGAGCGCGTTCGGCAGGCCGGTTTCCGGGAACAAGTTGGAAATGTTACGACCGCCGCGTTCGAACACGCGGAAGATGTCGCCGGGATAGATCGTTTCCCACGACGGCAACGGATACAGCTGCGGCAGAATGCTCGCGACCGCGGCCTTGTCGACCAGATTATCGGGAATCTTCGGGCCTTTGATCATCACACCCTGGCCGTTGCGATCGTAGGCTTCGCCGAGGATGTACTGTTTGAAATCCAGAATGCCGTTGTTATAGGAGGCACCACCCCACAACATCACACCGGTGGTGTGCATGCTGCGATTCGAGGCTTCGATGATCTCCATGTGACAGGCGCCGCACGACTCGCGCACGATGCGATAGTCGGACGGATTGAGAAAGCGGATGAACTCCGGGCTTTCCTTGTTGAGCAGCGTGTACGTGCGGCGCGGGTTCGCGCTGCTCGGATAATTCCAAGCCTCCGGAAAACGCGGCGGGACGTGCGCAGATTCCTGCACCTTCAGATAGGCGTCCGAACCTCGCTCCAGGCCGCCACTCAAACGCACGTTGGCATCGCCACCGTGACAGTCGGTACAGCCCAGCTTCACCGCCGGGGCCATGTGCATGGACTTGGAGTCGGTCTGCGTATGGCAGGTCTGGCAGCCTTCGCTCTTGAGCCGGACGTCTTCGTCGGACTGGCTCTTCGGCGCCGGCGGCGCAGTGACGATCTTGCGCTCTTCCTCGTGCGTGAACAGATTGCCGAAAACATTCGCGTGCGCGACACCGCCGAAAGCACAAAATACAAATAGGGCGCGCAGCAGCCTGCCCGCCCCCCGTGCCAGCGTTGTCTTATTCGTCATTGGCATCTTTGGCTCGATCTTGAAGTAAGCGCCATCTTAGTAAGCAAAGATCGCGTTGAGCAGGAAGTAGCCCGGATCGTCGTCGTCCATGAACAGCGCATCGAAGCCGTCACCCGGAATTAGCTGGGCATACGAGGCGCGCACCACTACGTTTTGCGACATCATCGGCCGATAGATCAGCGACGCCGACACGTCGTAGCCGACGTGATCGTCGATCGGTCCCATGTTGCGTGCGACTTGCAGCACCGTGGGATCTTCGAACCACAGCGAGTTGGCGTTCAACGACACGCGCAGCGTCGGCATGATGTCCATGTCGACGCCGACACCGGCGAGGATTACGCCGGGGTTGGTGAAGTTGGACTGGCCCTCTTCCTTCGAAGAACGCAGGTTGAAGAGCACGCCGTTACGCGTCGACAGCGCTACGCGGCCGCCGCCGATCAGCGGCACCGCCTGGCGAATGAAATAACTCGTGTCGGCACCGGCGAACTGCGGATTCTCGAACACCGCATCGAAGCCGTTCGCTTCGTCGTCGAACGGATTCTTATCGCCGCTCGCGTACAACGCCGAGACGCGCGGGCGAATCCAGTCGAAGTCCATCGAGAATTCCAACGCGCCGAAAAACGCGCTGATGTCGACTTCCTGATTTACGAACACGCTCGGGGTTTCGTCGCCGAACGCGTAATAGAACGAGGTCGTCATGTTGAAGCGACCGAAGTGACCGTCGCCGTTGTAACCGACGTAAGTCACGTCGTACTGGCGCAGCCGCTCCAGGCCCAGCGAGGCCGGACGTTCGATGAAGCCGTTGCGATTGATGCGGATTTCGTCTTCGCGGTTACGGTTGTACAGCACCGTACCCTGCGACGTGAAACCCATCACCGGGAAGTCCTGGCGATACAAGTTCGCGACCACGACATCGTCTTCGCGCGGTTCGTCGCCGACATCGTTCAAGCCGCTGTTGGTATCCTTTTCCAGGCGGCGGAAGTACGCAATGTTGTACTGCCACTTGTTGTTGCCGCGAGTACCGAACAGACGCGCGCCGAGCTGATTGTCCTGAAACAAAAAGCCGCGGAAGTCCGACGAAAACGGCTGGATGCCGATACGGAAGCTGTCGAAATCGTAGTTATCGGAAACGTTGCGCAGATGCCTGTCGACGAACGCCGCCTGCAAGCCGACGAACGTATCGTCGCGCGTCAGGCCGCGACGTGGATCCGCGTTGGCGGCCTGCACTTCGTCGAACTCGGTGTAGGTGTACGACACCGCGGGCGTCAAACGGAATTCCCAATCTGGTGGCTTGAAAACGGTGTTGCCTTTGTAGAGCACGAACTCGGTGGAGATGGTTTGCGCCATCGACCACTGATCGGCGCTGCCGAACACATCGTTGCTGCCGGGATTGTTGGTGGAGATCGCGCCGACCGGTGTCGCCACCTCGCGCAGTTCACCCACCGTGTCGGAGATGATGCCGAGATTGAAGAACCAGTCGTCGCCCATGACTGGCTTGTCGGCCTTGAGCGGATTGCGGTTGTACGGATCCCAGATGCTTTCTTCGTAACCGAGCGTGTCGACGATGCGCCAGCGATCGGGCATCGGCACGGCTTCCACGTAGTCGGTCAGGCCCGGACGGGGAATCGGCGAGACCGAAGCCGGCGGTGCGCGTTCGATGACGCGTCGGCGCGGCGCACGGCCTGTGTCTTCCTGACGTCGCAGCGGCGGCGCTTCTTGCTGTTGCCGTACCGGCGCGCCCTCACCCTCGCCTTCACCAGCGCCCGGCGCCGGAGCTTGCACGTCGCCCTCTTGCGGACACGGCACCTCGGTGTAACCGGGGCGGCGACGTTTGACGATGCGCCCGATATCATCCTGATAACACATCTCGGCGCCGCTCGCGCTGTACGGAACAGCGGTCGCGGTCACCACGAAAGTGCTCAAAGTGAGCAATGAAGCGGTCAGCGGTTGCCGCTTGTTCTTCATCTCACAAACCTCCGCACACGTTGTCCATGGTGGTGTCGATGAAAGGCGCCTGCGGACATTGCACGTAGCGCAAACGCGTTCCTTGCGGTGTCTGGTTGTCCGAGCGCATCGTCATCGGCGCGTTGTTGATCGCGCCGTTCAGTGCCACGCCGGCGTTGTTCAAGCCGAGGAACGCGACCATGTCGTCCTGGTCCACGCCGTCGCCGGAAATGCCGACGCCGCCGATCAGCACGTTGCCGCGATAGACCGGCACGCTGCCCGGGAAGATCTGCAGACCGTTCGCCAGGCGCACGCCGGTGATCGTCTGGCCGACCGAGCTCAGATTGTTTGCGAGTTGCACGCCGGCGCAGCCGGGTGCGACGTCCGTGCCGAGCGCACCGGCCACGAACAACACGTGTTGCAGGATCGCGTTCATCGCCACGTCGAGCTGCATGCCCGAGGAGAACACGCTCCACTGTCCCATCGGTTTGCTGAGCGGCCCGTTCATGCCGGCGTTATTGATGCCGTCCGGAAAGAACGGTCGGCCCAAGTTGCCGTACGCGCGATCGGTGTACGCAACCGCGCCGTCGGCGAGCGCATTGGGATTGCCCATGAAGGCCTGGAACTGGTTGACGTAGCTGGCCATCGGAATCGAGGTCGACACCGTGACCTGCGCGTCCGTGGTGCTGAGATATTTCGCGTCCGGCAATGTTTGTAAGAACGCGGCCGCCGTGTTGGACGACATGAAGGCCGCCGTGCGCGCCTTCTGCAACGAAACGTCTGTGCCGAACACCGGCGCATCGCGCGTACGAGCGACGCCGAGAATCACACCTAACGAATCAACGACTGAAATCGTCACACGCGCTTGCGATCCTGTCGGACGACGAATCTGCGCGCGAGCGCGGTTGGCGACATCGAGCGCCGAGTTCAATATCTGCTGCACCTCGACCGCACTGAGCGATTGATTACCCGTCTGCGCAGCGTCGGTACCGGGACTCGGCGGAAAGCGCAGCGTGTTGGTATCGTCGACCAGTACGAAGGCATCGCGGCCCGGGAAGTTTTGATCGCCGTCGGCGCGGATGCCCGAAGCCGGCTGACCGAACGCCGTGCCGTCGCGAATGATGCCGTCGGTGTAGCCCGGCACCGGAATCGTCGTGCCCACCGAGCCGGGGATGGTCCCGAACGCCGGCGCCTGTGCCGGGTTGGTGACCAGCTGCGCGAATTCGACGTCGGTGAAGCGCAGCGCTTTGCCGTCGACAGTGATGCGGTCGGCGCGGCGATCGACCGGCGCGCTGAAGCCAAACGTCGCGGCCATCGCAATCGCTTCGTCGATGTCGGTGTCCACGTCCATGATGCTTTTGTCGATGGTGTAGAAACCATCGGCGAGCACACCGACGCCACCGACCACGGTGCCGAACTTGTACAGCGGGAAGCCACCCGGGTCGGCGGACAAGCCGAGCGGAGTACGCATCGGACCAGCGCTGACACTCACGTTGTTGAAGCGGCGGACCAAGTCCGAGCAGGCTAGCGAGCTGAACTGCACGCCGAACAGCGGACCGGCCGGCTGGAACGGTTCGCCGGGATTGAAATTCTCTTGCACGATCTGGCTGGCGACGCGAGTCGAGAAAGCGTTGCCTTCTGAAGACAGGTACGCGCCGGTCACGGCCTTCGCGATGGCCGCCGCGTGATCGATATTCACCAACGCCGCTGCCACCGGCAGGCGGATGCCTTCAAGACCGCCGGCGATCGCGCCGGGATTGACGGCCGGAGGTGTCGCCGTGATCGGCCCCGTCAGTGGGGTGTTGATCACCGGCACCTGCGGCGTGGTCGTGACTGTGACCGAGCGGTTGCCGGCGAAGCCCATCCGGAACACGCCCAACACGTTGCCGACGCGATCGACCACCGCGATCGTTGCGTTGGCGCCTCGCGCTTGTGCTTCAGCAACCGCTTGCGCGATCACTTGTTGCACATCCGCCGCGGTCAGGTTGGAGTTGGCCGTGGCGCAATTGCCGGTGCAGCTCGTGGGTGTCTGATCGGTACCTGTCGTCGGCGTCACGGGCGAGCCGCCCGAGCAACCGACCAGCAACAAAGCCCCCAGCATCATGCCGGGCCTGAACATCGCCCCCAGGGCGCCTTCATGCGTCTGACTATGTTTCATAATCCGGCGAATTCGCCTGCTGGACCCACTTTGGTTTCGCTCATCCGATTGATGATCTCGATCACCTGCCGTTCACGCGGGTGGTACTCATGACAGTTCACACACTGCAGGGTCACGCGATCCACCGCGGCCTTATCGCCGTGGCACTCCGTACACTTCGTCAGACCAGGCACCATCAGATCACTGCTGTCCTTAGAATCTTTCGCCTTGTGGCAGGACATGCAGGCGTCGTCGCCGGTCAGCTTGTTCTGGATCTGGTGGCTGCGATGGTCGAACTTGTTCTCCGGGTAGTAATCGCGCGCGAAGCGGATCGGGATCACCTGGAAGCGATCGAATAGGTTGGCCGACTGAGTATCGATCACGCCGTGGCAGCCGACGCAGCCTCGACGGGTGAACTGACTTTCGAGCTCGGTGCGCGCCGCGCGCTTGGCGCAGTCCAACGGCGCATCGGTGCATTCTTGTCCTTCGTCTTCGCGACCCGGCAAGCGACGGCGCTCCCTGGCCGCGCGATCACTCTCGGGCTCGGAGAATTTGCGGACGAAGTAGTCCTGCAACGTCAGCACCACTTCGCGAGGTTTGCCATGAGGTAGCTGCCGATCCGGTGCGGTCGGATCGAACGTCAGCTCGTGACACGAGGCGCACTGATCTTCCATCTCGATGGGCTTGAAGTGCTCGCCGTCCTGTTCCATGCGATGGCAATCGGCACAGTTCATCGGCTTGCTGTCGCTGCGCCGGAGCACGCGATCGGCGTCGAGGTGCTGTTGGTGCGAGAACTTGAGGTTGGACCGCTCCTTGGCTTTATCCAGCTCCATCACCATCGGCTTCCAGTCGTATGCGAAGCCTGTGCCCGCCTTCGCCGTCACCGCCACCAGCAGCTCGGGCTTGAACTCCGGATGCGTTTTCGGTCCGAAGCCCAGCACTGGGGCGACCTTGAGCTGGCCGAAGCCATGCGCGGGATCGCCGTGACAGTCGATACACATGGTGTCGCTGCTGTTGACCATGTAGCTCGATGGCTCGTTGTGTTCGCGATGACAGGTCGCGCAGCGTGGCGTCGGCCCCAGCTCGGTCATTGCCAGACGCTGCGGCTCGACGTGATCGTGCGTGGTGCGATGACAGTCCTTACAGGCCGAGTCCTGCACGCGCTGGAATAGCTTTTGGTGGCAGGTGTCGCAGCGATCGCCGATCGCTTGCTGATGCACCTGGTGCAACGGTCCGCTGTTCCAGAATGCGTCGCCGAGCATCCACTGCGGCGTGTTCTTGCCCTGGTGATGCACCGACATCACCATCATCGGCAGGATCAAACCGACCACCAGCACCGCCCACACGCCGGTCCAGGCCATCGTGCGTTTGCCAAGCCAGGTCTGTGACAGGTCGGTCTTGAACGCGCTTTCGAAGGCGCTCGCGTCGACCAGGTCGTTGGTTTGCAGCTCGATGGCGATTGCAAAACCCGCCGGCGGTTGCGCGATTCGCAGGCGATGGCCGGCCAGCTCGATGAGATCGCCGACTTTCAACTTCGCATCGGCGCGCTTCTTACCATTGATCCTCACGACCTCGCCGCGCCGGCATTCCAACGCCAGCTGGCCGCGAGAAACGAGGATCACCGCGTGCTGAGGCGCGATACCTCGGCCGAGCAGCTGAATGTTTTGATCGGCCGAGCTGCCGATGGTGATCTGATTGACCGACAGCTCGGTGTCGTAATACTCGGCGATGCCGTCCGGGCCTTCCCGCAGTTCTCTTAATAGTGCGTCCATGATCGTGTCCCGGGCACTACCAGTAGAAGAACGTGACGACGATGTGCACGATCAGCGCGACTATCAGCGCGATGGTGACCGGCACGTGGAAGTACAGCCAGATCTTCAACCAGCCGTGCAAACGAATGTCGCGGCGGATGCGGCGTAACACGGCTTGCCGGCGACACAGCAGCACGATGAGCTGCTGCAGATTCGCCGCCTCGGTACCTTTGGCGGCACGAGGCAAACGCGCGCCAACGAAATCGATGACGGCCTGCTGATCGGCATTGCGCACCGGCGAACCTTCGCCGCGCACGAAGAATGAATCGTCGCGGCCGAACAGTTGCAGATAAATGCCGCCGCCCAGCGTCGTTCGCTCGATGCCGCTATCGACCGCGATCGCCACATCCGGAGCGCAACGGCTCGCGACCGAGCGCGCGCCCCGGTCCAGTTCGAACAACTCAGCAAACAATTCCGAGCGCGCACCGCCCTCGCGATTCTTCGAGATCGACTGCGGGTAGCTCATATAAGTGTACAAGCCGAACAGGCCGCTGATGATGACCACCAGCATCAGCACGTAAGCGAGCGTGTGCACGTTCCAGCCGATTTGCATACCCGCATGCAACGTCGCGATCAGCATCAACGCCGTGCCGAGATACACATGCGCCGAGGTCCAGCCCTGCACGGTTCCGGTCGTCGAGCTGTAACGTCGTTTGCGAATTCCAAGCAGCGCCAACCACACGATCAGCAGCGCGCCGACCGTGCCGAGCACGTAGCCCTGCCACGTGCCGCCGTTCGGAGGCTGCGTGTCACCTTGCGTTACATACAAGATCACCGAGCTAATGCTCAAGAACAGTGCCCACCAGAAATAGCGGGCGCCTCGATACATGAGGAGGCTGCGATGAATCACCGCTTACGCTCCTCGACCAGATCGATGAACTGCTCCGGCCCGATACGGATCGCCGCACCGGTCGGGCAAGCACGCACGCACGCGGGACCGCCTTTGAGGCCGACGCACGCATCGCATTTGGTTGCTTTCTTGCCTTTCTCTTTCGCGGACGCCGGCGGCTTGTAATCGGGCTCCTCGCCCGGACCGCTGCCGCTCGCAAACAACATCCACGACACCAGGCCGGGTTTCTTCGGCGCGTCGTAGACCATGCGAATCACGCCGTACGGGCAGTTGGCTTCGCAGTTACCGCAACCGATGCAGGTTTCGTTGATGTACACCTCGCCGGTTTCGGAACGACGCAAGGCGTTCGGCGGGCAGTCCTTCATGCAATGAGGCTGCTCGCAATGCCGGCACGAGATCGGGATGTGCACATTCGCGAACGTCGGACCCGCTTCTCGATCGAGTCGCGAAATACCGCCGTGGGTTTCGGCACAGGCTTTTTCGCAGTTGTCGCAGCCCACGCACAGCGAATCGTCGATCACGAGGACGTTGGTGGCTTCGCCAAGCCCTTCGTCCATCAGGAAGTTCATCAGCGTGCCGGCCTCGGGCCGCACTTGCATGCGAGCGTTGTCGACGACGCGCCGGCTCACATCTTTTTGTAGCGGATCGAGTCGCGCGTCGTCGCGTCGGGTGAGCTCCAGGAATTCCTTGCGTTTGATCTCGACCAGCTCGGCCGCGACGTTGGCGGTCGCAGTCTCGCGTCGCACTGGATCGCCCATCAACGCCATTTCGCCGACCAGTTGACCGGAGCGAACCTGCGATACCAGTTTGTCGGCTTCGCCTTGACGTCGTAGCAGCGTGAGCGCGCCCGAGCGCAACACGAACAACGAATCGCCGGCATCGCCTTCGTTGAACAACACGTCGCCTGCCTTGAGCTTGCGCAAGGTGACCCGAGTCGCGATATTGCGCAGCTCTCGGAGCGTCGCGTACGGCGCGAAGTGACGTTGCAGCTCGCGCACGATGAAGATCCAGTCGACGCCGCTGCGCACCTCCTCGTTGGAGTTCATCAGCTTCAGCATGGTGCGTCGAGGTGTCTCCACCAGGATGCAGCCTGGACCCGCGATCGCCTTCTCCAGGCGGGGCCGGCCGGACAACAAACTCATCTCGCCGAAGAACTCGCCGCGCCCAAGGCGCGTGCGCACCTTTTGCGGGCCGGCCGCTTCAAGCATCACTTCGCCGTCGACGATGGTAAAGAACGATGTGCCGAACTCGCCCGGCTGATAGATCACTTCGCCTTCGCGAATCACGCGCGTCATGCGCGGCTGCGGATCTTTGAGGGCAAGTTTCTTCTGCAGCTTCTGCATACGCTTGCGCGCGTCGTCGTGCTCGGCGCCGGGCGGGAACGTCACGATCACGTCGCTTTCGATCACCAGCTCGCGAAACGCCAGTGCGTTCATTTCGCGGAACATCGGGATCAGCGTCTGGAAACGTTCGACGATTTCGTCGACGCTGCGCTCGAACGGCAGACCGAAGAACTGATATTCCAGCAGCGGATGATCGGCCGGCTTGATGTTGTTGCCGTTGATGAACTCGATGACGTCGTAGCCCTGGTTCATCGCCTGCTTGATCAGCGGGTAGCCGGCGAGCGAACCGATGATGTACACGCCGGGCACGTTGCTCTCGTATTGATGCGTCAGCTCGGGAATCGCATCCATACGATCGTTCGGAAACTTGATGCCGATGGACTCGACGAACTTGCGCGGCGGAATCGCACCGAGACGCGCGATGATGCGACTGCACTGCACGGTTTTTTCGCCGGTGGCCGTTTGCAACACCGCCGTCAACGGCATGCCGCCGCCGGTCTGAGTCACACTCTTGATGCTGGTCTCGTAATAGCAGTTCAAGCGACGGCGCGGATCGGTAATGGCCGCGACCACCGCGTTGAGGTTGGCATCCTTGGCGCGGCTGAATTCCTTACCGCGATTCAAGATCCAGACATCGTTCTGCTCGGCCAGCGCCAGCGCGTTTTCGATAGCCGAGTCGCCGGCGCCGACCACTAGAATCGTCTCGTTGGAGAATTCCTTGGGATCGTCGAGCTGGTATTGAACGCGCTCCAGGTCTTCGCCGGCACAGCCGAGCTTGCGAGGATTGCCTTCCAGGCCGATGGCGAGCACCACGGTCGCGGCCTGGATGACTTCGCCGCTGACCAGTTGAATCGCGAACGCGCCCTTCTGCCCGGAGATCTTCTTGACCTCGGCGTTCTGGCGCATGTTGACGCGCAGCTGGCGCATACCGTCGCCCCACGCCGACAGAATTTTTTCGCGGCTGCCGGCGGCGAACCCCAGATCGCTGCGCAGATCCAGGAAGCCAGGCTCCGCCATCACATGCTTACCTTTCTGGTAACGCTGGATGGTCTTCGCGTGCGCGTTGAAGCCTTCGAGCAGGATGTAGTTGGGCGACGATCTCGTCTGGTTGTCGCGCGCCGCTGCTCTGGCAGCTGCGCTCAAACCTGCGGGGCCGGCGCCGATGATTGCGATTTGGTACATGCAGAAACAATTCGCTAGCGCCCGCTCCTCCGTGAAATTGCTTGCGATCCGCTGCCATCCCGTCACGTCGACCAGCCGCTTCCGCGTCCTTCCTGTCGGGAAACTGCGTCAACGTCGCCGTGAGTATTGTTAAATTCGCGGCGGATCGTACCCAGGTCGCGCCGACGCTCGCAAGGTGTCCAGCGTGCGGTACGTCACGGAATCCAGGACGTTTGATGGAGCGAATAGCCGAGCTAATACACGGGTTTGCGTAGCGTTGTCGTTGAGTGAAGAAATCGCCGGAAGATTCGACTGCCGCAGTGATGTGGATGCGACCCTTTGTTGCGAGTTTGCATCCAAGCATTGCGATGGGTCTGTGTCGGCTTACGCACTCGGCGGGCGCGTCGATGAAAACATTCATCGCGCATACATCGAAGCCATGATCTCATCGCCCGGGCATTACGCTCGGGTTTGCTAAACTCGGTCAGGAGTCGCAAGGAATAGCCCCAATGAAGATGCTCGTCGCCTTTGCGCTTGCGGCGTTCGCCGCCGCGCCGGCCTTCGCGCAGTCGAAGGAATATCAAGGTCCGGCAGCCACGCGTGCCGCCGACATCACCGATCAAGTCATCGTCAAGTGGCGCGACGGCAGCACCACTGTTGCGAAGTCCGCGCCGCAGCGGGCCAGCAAATTGACCAGCTCCGCGGGCGTCGCGTTTCAGCACAAGCGCAGTGCCTGGGGCAAGACCGAAGTCTACAAGCTCGACCGCATGATGGAGAAAGGCGAACTGCAGACGGTGCTCGACCGTCTCAGCGCCGATCCGGATGTCGAGTACGCCATCGCCGACAAGCGCCGCTTCGCGCAGGCGCTGCCGTCGGACCCGATGTTCGCCGATCAGTGGTATTTGGGGAGCGACCCTACGCAAGTCGCCGCGACCCGCACCGACAAGGCCTGGGACGTGACGATGGGTAGCAACACCACCGTCGTCGCTGTGCTCGATACCGGCGTACGCCCCGAACATCCCGACCTCACGGGCAAATTGTTGCCCGGCTACGACTTCATCGCCGAGCCCATCATCGCTAACGACGGCGATGGCCGCGATGCCAATCCTTGGGACGCGGGCGATTGGGTGCAGACCTCCGATCGCACCGGCATTCTCGCGAATTGCGATACCGGCCCCAGCTCGTGGCACGGCACTCGCGTGTCGAGCTTGATCGCCGCGGCCACCAACGAAGGCATGGGGATGGCGGGCGCGGGCTGGAATACGATGATCCTTCCGGTGCGCGTGCTCGGTAAGTGCGGTGGCCGCGACTCGGACATCGCCGATGCGATTGCATGGGCCGCGGGCTTGTCGGTCCAGGGTGTCCCTGACAATCCCACCCCGGCCAAGATCATCAATCTCAGCCTCGGTGGCGACGGCGCATGCTCCGCGCTCTATCAAAACGTCGTGAATGCGGTTACGGCGCGTGGCGTGCTGGTCGTCGCGTCGGTCGGTAACGAAGGTGTCGCGGTCGGCACACCGGCAAATTGCAACAACGTGCTCGGTGTGAGCGGCCTGCGCCACGCTGGCACGAAAGTGGGTTACAGCAGCCTCGGCGCCGGTGCGGATATCGGTGCTCCGGCTGGTAACTGCGTCAACACCACAGTGACTCCCGACACGCCTTGCGTGTACTCGATTCTCGCGGCAATCGACTCGGGAACCACGGTGCCGGTCGGCCCCACCTACACCGATAAAGTGAATCGTCCCAACTTCGGCACCAGCTTCTCGGCGCCGTTGGTGTCAGGCGCAGTGGCACTGCTGAATGCAGTGAATCCCCGGCTGAGCCCGGCGCAATACAGTGCTGTGGTCATGGGCACGGCGAACCCGTTCCCGACCACGAGCACCACCACGACGAATATCTGTCGCACGCCCAATGGCGTCACGCAAAATGAGGAATGTATCTGCACCACCTCGACTTGCGGTGCCGGCATGCTCAACACTCAGGCGGCTGTGAATGCCGCGATATCCGCCGCGCCGTTCGGTGTGATCCAGGCGTCGTCGACGCTCACCGTCAACACCGCTACCAACATCAGCGGCACCGCCAGCTTCGATAGCAATGGCGCCCAGATCGGAACCTATCAATGGAGCGTGTTGAACGTCACTGGCGCGATGCCGACGATCGCCAATCCGACCAGCGGCACGACGACAGTACAGGTCGGCGACACCAGCAGCTTCACGTTGCGATTGCGAGTGACCGACGCGAGCGGCGCGACCGACGATACTGATTTCGCGATGGCCACCGCGGCTCCGATTACTCCGCCGTCAGCGACGCCGATCGGCTCGGGCGGCGGCGGTGGCGGGTCGTTCGACTGGTGGTTGCTGCTACTCGGCTTGTTGCCTCTCGCCCTGCCCGGCCCGCGTAAGCGCAAGCCGGCGCGGGTGCGCGGCCGCATGGCGCCGCGCTCGCCGCTCAGCGAGTGGCAGCACGCCAGCGTGTCAGCCGTTCGCAGCGATCGGCGTCGCCGCCGCCAGCAGTTCCCGGAGTGATTTCTCGACGATGTCCAAGCCCTCGTTGATGAGGGCATCGGACGCGGTCAGCGGCACCAGGATACGAATCACGTTGCTGTAGAGACCGCAGGACAACAGCACCAGGCCGTTGGCCGCCGCTCGTTGTACCAGCGCTTTAGTCAGATCCGCATCCGGCGCATGCGGATCGCGATTGCGGACCAGCTCCATCGCCACCATCGCGCCTAAACCTCTCACCTCGCCCACGCACGTCAGCTGACTCTGCAGTTTACGCAGACGCTGCGTGATCAGGTCGCCAACCTGCACGGCACGTGCTGGCAGCTTTTCCTTTTCCATCACTTCGAGCACTGCCAACGCAGCGGCGCAACTCACCGGCGAGCCTGCGTACGTACCGCCGAGACCGCCAGTCATCGGCGCGTCCATGATGTTCGCTTTGCCGACGACTGCAGCCAGCGGGAAACCGCCCGCGAGGCTTTTCGCCGTCGTCATCAGGTCCGGCTCGATGCCGTAGTGTTCCATTGCAAACATCCGGCCGGTGCGTGCGAAGCCGGTTTGAATTTCGTCGGCGACGAACACGATGCCGTGTTTGTCACAAAGCGCGCGCAACGCTTTCATGAATTCCGGAGGCGCGGCGTAGAACCCACCCTCGCCCAACACCGGCTCGATGATGATCGCAGCGACGCGACTCGGCTCGATGGTGTACTTGAAAATATGCTCGATCGCTTCGAGGCAGTGCTCGGTGGTGACGCCGTGGTACGGCACCGGGAACGGCGCGTGATACACGTCGCCCGGGAACGGACCGAAGCCGATTTTGTACGGCGTGACTTTGCCGGTGAGCGCCATCGCCATGTAGGTGCGGCCGTGAAAGCCGCCACCGAATGCGATCACACCGGCACGACCGGTGTGGGCACGAGCGATCTTGATCGCGTTCTCGACGGCTTCGGCGCCGGTCGTCACGAGCATTGTCTTTTTTGGTGTGGGGCCGGGAGCGAGTGCGTTGAGTTTCTCTGCGAGCTCCACGGCCACGCGATACGGTGTGATCATCAAGCATGTGTGCGTGAAGCCAGCGTCGAGCTGCTTGATCACGGCAGCTTTCACATGCGGATGCATGTGCCCGCTGTTCAGCACGGCGATGCCGCCGGCGAAGTCGATATAGCGACGCCCGTCCGCATCCCACAGCTCGGCGTTCTGCCCGCGTTCGACATACACGGGCAACATGGTCGACATACCCTTGCTAAGCGCCGCGTTGCGCCGGTTGTGCAAGTCTTGGTTGTTGGACATGGGAGTCTCTCGACGAATTTCTGGCTGTGAGGCTGCCGATGGTAGCTCACTTGCCCGCCGTACGGCTGGTGCCAAATCGCCTGCGAGTGGAGCGCAAACGCAGTGGCTCGCGGCCGCCGATACGTTAGTGAGTGGCCACCGAACTCACACGTCGGTGGAGTCGGTGGCGTCGTCCTCTCATCTCATCTCATCCTTCCTTGCAAAACCTCTTACACCTTGGGCGTCAGCGAGCTCGCAAGGGTACGCAGGTAGTCGTGGAACTTGGTCCCGAGGCTCTCATGCTTGAGCCCGTATTCGACCGTCGCCTGGAGGTAGCCGAGCTTGCTGCCGCAGTCGTAGCGCTTGCCTTCGAACTCGTACGCGTACACCGGTTCTTCGCCGAGCAGGTCGGCGATGGCGTCAGTGAGCTGGATTTCGCCGCCGGCGCCGCGACCGGTGTTCTCCAGCTTCTCGAAAATGGTTGGCGACAACAGATAACGACCGACCACCGCGAGCGTCGACGGCGCATTCTGGGGACGGGGCTTTTCGACGATCTGTTTGACCGAGCTGACACGCCCTTCGCGTTCATCGGTGGCAACAATGCCGTACTTATCGGTCTCGCCTCGGGGAACCGTTTCGACACCGAGTACGCTGCCGCCGCGTTCGGCGTGCACGGTCGCCATCTGACGCAGGCAGGGTGTGTTGGCATCGATCAGGTCGTCGGCGAGGTGCACGAAGAAAGGTTCATCACCGACTACCGGCTTGGCACACCACACGGCGTGACCCAGGCCGAGCGGCGACGGCTGACGAATGTAGATACAACTGGCCCACGACGGCACGATGTCCTTGAGCGCCTTTAGCAGCTCGTGTTTGCCCTGCGCTTCCAGCGCTTCTTCCAGCTCGTGATCGCTGTCGAAGTGATCTTCGATGGCGCGCTTGGAGCTGCCGGTGATGAACACCAGCTTGCGGGCACCCGCGGCGAGCGCCTCTTCCGCGGCGTACTGGATCAGCGGCTTGTCGACGATGGGCAACATTTCCTTGGGGCTGGCCTTGGTCGCGGGAAGAAAGCGCGTGCCGCGCCCCGCCACCGGAAATACCGCTGTTCTGATTTCTTTCGTCGCTGGTTTCGCCACTGCAGACCTCTTACGCCGGACGCGCGTAATCGCGCGGGGACCGATGATATCGCATTGGGATAACGGATTCGGCACAGAGCGCTCATTGAGCAGCGTTGTCAGGAGCGGCCGATCGACGACAGGCCAAAATTTACAAACGACCCGCTGCGGACAGCGGGTCGCGACCGGGTTGCCGGGCATTACTTGGTGAGGATGTTGGGACGGTTCTTCTCCAGGGTCTTGGCGCCGATGCCCTTGATCTTGCGCAGGTCCTCGGCGGCCTTGAACGAGCCGTTCTTTTCCCGGTACGCGACGATCGCCTGCGCTTTACTCAGACCGATGCCCTGCAATTCCTTGGCGATGGTCGCGGCATCGGCGGTGTTGATATCCACCGGCCCGGCCCACGCGCCGCCGGCGAACAGCAGGCTGCAAATCAGCAATTGGAGGGGGCGCCGCCGCGGCACTGTGCCGCGGTAATTCTTCGAACAGAGTTTGGACATAGGTTCTCTCCTTGAGGTGACGATGCGGATGCCGTTGCATCCGTCGGGAGAGATTGTCGAAGCGACGGGCCGGCCAGATGAGGCGATTAACTGGGCATTTGCCGAATTATTCGCACAATCTTCAGCGGCGATGCATGCCTGGGGTGAGATCGAGCAAAGCGACCGGCGCGAAAGCATCCCAGCTGCGGCAGCCGGGGCATTGCCAGAAGTGCGACGCGCTTGCGAAGCCGCAGTCCACGCAGCGATATCGTTGTGTTCGTCGCAGGATGCGCCCCAGCGCGTTGGCCAATGCCGAGCATTGTTCGGGAGATAACTGCGCTGGATCGCCGCTGGTCGCGCGCACGATTTCACCAAGCGTCGGATCTTCACGCAGCAAGTCCGGCAAACATTCACGCACGAAGGGCTCTTGTTCCAAACCAGCGACGATCGCGGCATATGCCAGCTCGGCACGCGCCACCGGTTCGGGCCGAATCCACGCGCGAAAGCGCCGCTCGATCTCGCCTGCGTCGCTGTCCTTCATCGCTCGCATCACGCGAGGCAACGCCAAGGCCAGCAGCTTGGGATGCAGCTCGACCACGCGCTGACACAGCAACGCGGCCAGCTCCGGCTCATTCATATCGAGGGCGATATCGGCGCGAATCAGCGCGCTTCGCGGAAAGTTTCTTTGCGCATCACGCGCCTGATGCAATTGCCCGCGAGCCGTTGCGAAATCGCCTTGCGCTCGCGACTGTTCCGCCAGCTCGCAGTGATAGTGCGCAATCGCCGTTGGATGCTCGGGCGAAGCGACGGCGATCAATCGACGATGCGTGGCAATCGCTTGTTCCCAATCGCGCTGCTGCTCGTAGATTCGCAACAGATAACGCAACGCCGCGACGTGCCGTCCACCGCGATCGGCCAGCTGCTGAAACAAACGTTCGGCGCGATCGAACAAGCCGGCACGGAAGTAGTCTTCGCCCAAGGCAAACATCGCGTGCAGTCGATGTTCGTCGCTGAGCGATGGACGCGCCATGATGTTTTCGTGGACGCGAATCGCCCGCTCTACTTCGCCGCGACGGCGATACAGATTGCCGAGCGCAAAGTGAGTTTCGACAGTCTCGTTGTCGACGTCGACCATGCGCAGAAATACTTCCAGCGCCTTGTCGGGCTCTTCTTCGAGCAGATAGCTCAGGCCGCGAAAATATTCTTCGGAAAGTTTATTGGTGCCGGTTTTGGCGGAACGCGTCTTGGAGCGCGACGGCAGCTCGATACGAACCGGCGAGCCATAACGACCAAACAGCCAGCCGGCGGCTGCGGCGACGAACAGCGCGAAAATCAGCAGCAGCGGCGGATCAGCCGGCATTTTCACCCGCGGCGGCGGCGGCTCGTGCCCGCTGCTCGGCCAGCCGCAACGCGCGACGCAATCGGCCACGCTCGTTGAGCAACTCGGCAACCCAATACACGCGCCAGATCAAACCCGCGACGATGCCGGCGGCAAACGCCACCACCAGCGCGAGCCCAAGCGGCGTCGCGATGCGCAGGAAGGCAAGCTCGACTTCGACGCGATCGGCATTCATGGCGCTGACGATCAGGGCCACCAGCGCTGCCAGCGCCACGGAGGAGAAAAAGACGATTCGAGACATAGAAGTGACTGGTGACTACTGACTAGTGACTGGTCAGAAGGTTCATACCCGAGCTTGGGTGGGGACTGACGTCATTCTGACTAGTCACCAGTCACTAGTCAGTAGTCACTTCAGTCTCTGATCGGGGTACCAGCGCCGTCGTTCACGCGCTCGCGCAAATCCTTGCCGGGTTTGAAATGCGGCACGTACTTGCCCGACAACGCGACGGTCTCGCCGGTCTTGGGATTGCGCCCCTGGCGGGGCGGACGGAAATGCAGGGAGAAACTGCCGAAGCCACGGATCTCGATGCGGCTGCCCTGCGCCAGCGCATCGCTCATGATTTCCAGCACCTGCTTCACCGCAAGCTCCACGTCCTTGGCGGGCAGATGTTTCTGCTTGGCTGCAATGAGCTCGATGAGTTCCGATTTGGTCATGCTCGGGCCCGTTGTTGTTCTTCCACGAAACCTGCCGCGACAAGCGCGGAGACGACCGAGGCCGTCTCCGCGCCGCTGACTGTCGCGACTAATCCATTAGTTGGCAGATTAGTTATCCTGGCCTCCGATGTGCTCCTTCAGCAAGTCGCCCAGGCTGGTGCCGGCGGAGGACTCGTTGGTACGGTAGTTCGATACCACCTCGGCTTCCTCGTGGATCTCCTTCGCCTTGATCGACAGAGCAATCGTACGGCTCTTGCGATCGACGTTGGTGAAGCGGGCTTCCACTTCCTGGTCGACCTTCAGCACGGTACGCGCATCTTCCACGCGGTCACGCGACAGCTCGGACGCACGCAGGTGGCCATCCACGCCGCCGCCGAGGTCGATGATCGCGCCCTTGGCGTCGACTTCGCGAACCTTGCCTTTGACGATACTGCCCTTCGGATGATCGGCAATCCAGGCCGAGAACGGATCTTTCGCCAGCTGCTTGATGCCGAGCGAAATGCGTTCGCGTTCCGGATCGATCGACAGCACCATGGCTTCGACCTGCTGACCCTTCTGATAGTTGCGCACCGCCTCTTCGCCCGGAATATCCCAGGAGATATCGGACAGGTGCACCAGGCCGTCGATGCCGCCCGACAGGCCGATGAAGATACCGAAATCGGTGATCGACTTGATCTGGCCGCTGACCTTGTCGCCGCGGTTGAAGTTGTCGCCGAAGTCCTTCCACGGATTGCTCTGGCACTGCTTGATGCCCAGAGAAATACGACGGCGCTCCTCGTCGATGTCCAACACCATGACTTCCACTTCCTGGCCGATGTGCACGACCTTGGAGGGGTTCACGTTCTTGTTGGTCCAGTCCATTTCGGACACGTGCACCAGGCCTTCCACGCCTTCTTCGATTTCCACGAAGCAGCCGTAGTCGGCGATGTTGGTGACCTTGCCGAACAGGCGCGAGCCGGTCGGGTAACGGCGGGCGATGTTCTGCCACGGATCGTTGCCGAGCTGCTTGATGCCCAGGCTGACGCGCTGACGCTCGCGGTCGAACTTCAGGATGCGCACGTCGATCTCGTCGCCGACGGTGACCACTTCGGACGGATGCTTGACGCGCTTCCACGCCATGTCCGTGATGTGCAGCAGGCCATCGATGCCGCCGAGGTCCACGAACGCGCCGTAGTCGGTCAGGTTCTTGACCGTGCCCTTCACGACCGCGCCTTCCTGCAGCTTCTCCAGCAGCTCCGAACGCTCGGCGCTGTATTCCTGCTCGACCACCGCACGACGCGACACGACCACGTTGTTGCGCTTCTGGTCCAGCTTGATGACTTTGAATTCGAGGGTCTTGCCTTCGAGATACGAGGGATCGCGCACCGGACGCACGTCGACCAGCGAGCCCGGCAGGAACGCGCGGACGAAGTCGATTTCGACGGTGAAGCCGCCCTTGACGCGGCCGTTGATGATGCCCTTGACGATTTCCTGCTTCTCGAACGCCTGTTCGAGGCGCGACCAGGTGCGGGCGCGCTTGGCTTTTTCGCGCGACAGGCGCGTTTCGCCATTGCCGTCTTCGACGCTGTCGAGGGCAACCTCGACGTCATCGCCGACTTGAACTTCGATTTCGCCGCGGTCGTTCTTGAACTGCTCGACCGGGATGACTGCCTCACTCTTCAGGCCGGCGTTGACGAGCACCACGTCGGGCCCGACTTCGACCACTCGACCCATGAGGATGGCACCTGGCTTGATCCGTTGGGATGCCAGGCTCTCTTCGAACATCGACGCAAAACTTTCGGTCATGAGTATTTCCAGGGCCATGTGGCCCGCACGGTTTGTCCTGCCAGCATCCGATCCGGCGAGGGGTTGTTGAATCAAGCCGCGCATCCGGCGCAGCACCTACGAAACAGCTGTCTTGTCGAAACAGGCCAAGGCCCTTTCGACATTTCTATCGACTGGGAAAGCGAGCGGCGGCCAGCTCCAGAACCCTGGCCAGGACGGCGTCAATCGTCATCGAGGTGGAGTCCACGATCTGCGCGTCGTCCGCGGGCTTTAGCGGGGCGATCGGGCGGCTTGCGTCGCGTCGGTCACGCTCGGCGATGTCCAGCGAAAGGGCGGCGAGGTTAGCATCCAGGCCCTTGTCTTTCAACTGGTTATAACGGCGTCGCGCCCGCTCTTCGGCGCTAGCCGTGAGGTATATCTTGAGGGTGGCGGAGGGAAAAACCACGGTGCCCATGTCGCGCCCGTCGGCAACCAGCCCTGGGGCCATTGCAAAGGCGCGCTGGCGGTCCATCAACGCCGCCCGCACTCCGGACATTACCGCGACCTGCGAGGCGCCCTCGCCGGCCTGTTCAGTCCGGATCGCTTGGCTGACTTCCTCGCCTTCCAGCCAGACCTGCTCGCCGCCGTCGGGCGCCAGGCCGAATCTGACATCGAGTTGTTGGGCAACGCGCTCGAAACCCGCCTGGTCGGACCGATCCAGCCCTTGCCGCAGGCCGGCCAGCGCAACCAGGCGGTACAGCGCGCCGCTGTCGAGCAGATGCCAGCCGAGCCGGTCGGCGACCCGGCGCGCGATCGTGCCCTTCCCCGATCCGCTCGGTCCGTCGATGGTGATGATGGGGATATCGGTATCGGCAGCCACGAATTACTCTCGGACGCTGACTTTCAGCCCGCACGAACCGGCCGTGCCCGGGAAGTCCGGGAACGAGGTCGCGACGTTCGCTACGTCCAGAATCTTGATCGGCGCGGCCGAGCGCAAGCTGGCCACCGAGAACGACATGGCGATTCGATGATCGCCGTGGCTGTCGACCGTGCCGCCCGAGAACACTTTCGCCTGTGGTTTGCCCTGAATGCGGATCCCGTCGGACAACACCTCGCAAGTCACGCCCATCGCCTTCAAGCCTTCGGCCATGACAGCGATGCGGTCGCTCTCTTTCACTCGCAGCTCTTCGGCACCGGTGACGATTGTCTCGCCCTGCGCGCAGGCCGCGGCGACGAACAACACCGGAAATTCGTCGATGGCGAGCGGCACCAGATGTTCGGGCACATGAATACCTTTCAACTGCGCGGGCCGCACTTCGATATCCGCGACCGGTTCGGCACCCGCCGAGCGATGATTCACGACGCGCAGATCTGCGCCCATCAACGCGAGGATGTCCAACAGGCCGGTGCGAGTCGGGTTCACACCGACACCACTGATCGTCAGCACCGCATCCTGCTTCGGATTGATCGAGCCGGCGACCATGAAAAACGCCGAGGAAGAAAAGTCTCCTGGCACTTCGAGCGAACATGCTTGCAACTGAGATGGCGGCGTCAGCACCACTTCGCCGTGCGCCGAATCGACGCGGCAACCGAAGCTCAACAACATGCGCTCGGTGTGATCGCGAGTGACGGCAGGCTCGATCACAGTGGTCGTGCCTTTGGCATATAACCCGGCGAGCAGCACTGCGGACTTCACTTGCGCGCTCGCGACCGGCAACTCGTAGCGAATGCCGCTCAACGACGCGCCGCCTTTGATTTTCACTGGCGGTTTGCCGTCGAGTGTTTCGATCTTGGCGCCCATCTGACGTAACGGCTTGGCGGCGCGCTCCATCGGTCGCTTCATCAACGACGAGTCGCCGATCAGCTCGCTGTCGAACGCCTGGCCCGACAGCAGCCCCGTCATCAAACGCATCGACGTGCCAGAGTTACCCAGATCCAACGCATGACTCGCCTGCTTCAAACCTTTCATACCGACGCCGTAGACGCGCACCGACTGCGGACCGATCTGCTCGATGCGAACGCCGAGCGCTCGCATCGCTTTCATGGTCGACAGGCAATCCTCGCTTTCGAGAAAGCCGCGGACCTCGGTCACGCCGTCGGCAATGCTGCCAAGCATGAGCGAACGGTGGGAAACGGATTTATCGCCCGGGACGCGGACGGTGCCGGACACGCCAGGGACCGGCTCGACGATGTAATGCATTAGAAGTGACTACTGACTAGTGACTAGTGACTAGGAATGCAGGGCCTGCTTCAGGGCGCTGAGCATACGCTCATTTTGCGCCTGCGTTCCGATGGTGATGCGCAGGTGATCGGGCAGCTGATAGTTGCCGACGGGACGGACGATGACGCCCTGCCGGAGCATGGATTCGTAAACCGGAGCGGCGGGACGGCCGCAGTCGATCAGCACAAAATTACCGGCGGACGGCAAATGTTTAACGCCCAAGGCGTCGAATCCTGCTTGTAGCTGCGCCAAACCGGTGCGATTGGTGGTAAGCGTTTTCTGAAGATGCTCGTTGTCGTCTAGCGCGGCACGTGCGGCGGCCAGCGCGATGAGATTTACGTTAAACGGCTGGCGCACTCGGTTCAGCATTCCCGCCACGCTCGCATGCGACAGCGCGTAGCCAACGCGCAGACCTGCTAGCCCGTAGGCTTTGGAGAATGTGCGCACCACCACCAGGTTCGAGAACTCGTTCAACCAACGGCTCGCGTCCGGGAACGACGGATCGTTTACGTATTCGATATACGCTTCGTCGACCACCACCAATGTTTGCTGTGGCACGCGCGCAATGAAGTTACGCAGCGCTTCGGTGCTCAGCCAGGTGCCGGTTGGATTGTTGGGATTCGCGATGAATACGAGGCGCGTGCGCTCGTTGACCAGCTTCGCCATTGCATCCAGATCGTGACCCAGCGGCATGGAATGATTCGCTGGATTTGCCGGCGAGATGCGCGCCGTCGCGCCAGTCGCCTGGACTGCGATGGGATAAACAGCAAACGCATACTGCGAGTACACCGCTTCCGTTCCCGGCGTCAGAAAAGCTTCCGCCAGTAACACGAGCACATCGTTCGAGCCGTTGCCGAGGGTGATGCACTCCATCGCGCAGTTATATTTTTTCGCCAGCGCCTGCTTCAGCGCGAAACCGCCGCCGTCAGGATACAAACCGATTTCCTGCACGGCCTTCTGCATGGCCGCGAGCGCCTTCGGCCCGGGCCCGAGCGGATTTTCGTTCGACGCCAGCTTGATGCTGTTGCTGATGCCGTACTCGCGCTCCAACTCCTCCAGTGGTTTGCCCGGGAGATACGGCGCGATCGAACGCACCGGAGCGGCAGCGAGAGGATCGGCTTGAAAAGTCATGTTAGAGAACCGCGGCTGGATACGAACCGAGCACGCGGAACAATGTCGACGCTTGTTTCAAATCGTCGAGCGCGTCCTTCAGCGGTGACACATCGGCATGACCGACGACATCGATAAAGAACACATAGTCCCACTTACGCTTGCGCGACGGCCGCGATTCGATGCGTGTCATCGTAATGCTGTTCTTCGCGAGCGGCCCGAGCAGCCGGTGCAACGCGCCCGGCGACTGCGTATCGCCTGCCGAGACCAGCAACGTGGTTTTGTCTTGGCCGCTGGCGCTGAAAAGCTTGCGACCGACGACCAGAAAGCGCGTGGTGTTATCAGCTGTATCTTCGATCTCGGACACGATGAGGCCCAGTCCGTACACTTCTGCAGCGACCTCACCGGCAATCGCCGCCGTGCCCTCTTCATCGCGGGCGCGACGAGCAGCTTCGGCATTGCTGCTGACCGACACTCGCTCGATGTTCGGCAAGTGTTCGTCGAGCCACTGACGACATTGCGCGAGCGACTGCGGATGCGAGCACACGCGCACGATCTTTTGCAGACCGGTCATGCGCCCCATCAGATGCTGACGAACGCGCAGCTCGATTTCGCCGCAGATCTTCAGCGGCGAGTTCAAAAACATATCGAGCGTGTGATTGACCGTGCCTTCGGTGGAGTTCTCGATCGGCACCACGCCAAAATCGGCATGGCCGGCCTGCACCTCTTCGAACACTTCGCTGATCGCCGGCAACGGCAGCGCGCGCACCGAGTGGCCGAAATGTTTCAGCACCGCCTGCTGCGAGAATGTGCCTTCGGGACCGAGGAACGCGATCTTCAGCGGCTCCTGCTGCGCCAGGCACGCGGACATGATTTCGCGAAACAGCCGGACGATTTCTTCGTTGCGCAACGGCCCTTTGTTGCGCTCGATCGCCATGCGCAGCACCTGCGCTTCGCGCTCCGGTTTGTAAAAATCGGCTGTGCTCAGGCCTTCGCCGCGCTTGGTCGCACCAACTTGCTGAGCCCACTGCGCGCGCTCGTTGAGCAGCTCGTGGATGCGCTGATCGATGGAATCGATGCGCTCGCGGATGGAGCCAAGTCCCGGCGCAGCGGCTTTGGTTTCCGTCTTTGCCACGGGCTGTGATTGCTCTGCGCTCTTATTTGCAGAGCGTGCGCGACGCGCCGGTGAATCGGTCTTGGACTTGCGCTTCATGTGCCGGAAGTAAGAGGTAGCGGGCCACTGATCGGGTTTTCAGCGTGCCATTCTGCCAGAACTCCCGGCCGCACCGCCTAGAGCATTCGTACCCCAAGCACACCTTCGATCTTGCGCAACTGCTCGGGGATGGCCGCGGGCACCGGGCCGTCGACATCGATGAGCGTATAAGCCAGCTCGCCCCGCGACTTATTGAGCAGGTCGGCGATGTTGAGGTTGGCCGCCGCCAGCGCCGTGGAGATCTGGCCGACCATGTTGGGCACGTTTTCGTTGACGATCGCCAGGCGCGTCGCACCGGCGGTGCGCGGCAGGACGGCTTCGGGGAAGTTCACAGAATGTCGGACGTTGCCGTTTTCCAGAAACTCGCGCAGCGTGTCGACCACCATCAACGCGCAGTTCTCCTCAGCCTCCACCGTCGACGCACCCAGGTGCGGCAGGGTCACGACTTTGGGATGGTTCTTGAGCGCGTTGGTCGGGAAATCGCAGATGTAAGCGTGCAACTTGCCGGCGTCGAGCGACTCGACCACGGCCTTCTCGTCGACGATCCCCGCGCGAGAAAAATTCAGCACCACACCGTTGTCTTTGAGCAGCCGGATGCGCGCCGCGTTGACGAGACCACGAGTGGCTTCAAGCAGCGGCACGTGCACCGTGACCATGTCGCAGCGGGAAAACAGATCGTCCAACGACAGCGCCTGCTCGACGCCCGACGACAATTGCCACGCTCGTTGCACCGTGATTTGCGGGTCGAAACCCATCACGCGCATGCCGAGCGAGTGCGCAGCGTTCGCCACTTCGACACCGACTGCGCCGAGCCCGATCACACCCAGCGTGCGTCCGGGCAGCTCGTAGCCGACGTATTTTTTCTTGCCCTGCTCGACCGCGACGTCGATTTCTTCGTCGGTGCCTTGCAACTTGCGCGCGTAGTCCCACGCCTGACAGATGTTGCGTGCGGCAAGAAATAAAGCCGCGATGACCAGTTCCTTCACGGCATTCGCATTCGCGCCCGGCGCGTTGAAAACCGGAATGCCGCGCTTCGACAAACGCGCGACGGGAATGTTGTTAGTGCCTGCACCCGCTCGTGCAACGGCCACGACAGTCGCCGGAACATCGAACGAGTGCATGTCCGCCGAGCGAACCAGGATCCCGTCCGGATTGGAAAGCGAGGAAGCGACTTCATAACGCTCCCGCGGCAGCCGTTCGAGACCGCGCGCGGAAATGTTGTTCAACGTCTGGATGCGGTAAGCCACAAGCAACCTCGTCTCAAGCAGCCATCCCTGGAGCGTCGGCCAGCCGTTACGTCCGTGTACCGGCGTTCGCGCGGTTCGAAGGCACGTTAAGTGCCTTCGAAAAAACATCCGCGCTCACCCGTGCTTGCGCTCGAATTCCTTCATGAAGCCGACGAGCGCTTGCACGCCGGCCAACGGCATCGCGTTGTAGATGCTCGCGCGCATGCCGCCCACCGAGCGGTGACCTTCCAGCGTCACCAGGCCCGCATCCTTGGCTTCGGCAAGGAATGTTTTGTCCAGCTCCGGCCGGGCCAGCGTGAACGGCACATTCATCCACGAGCGCGCGTCTTTCGCGACCGGGTTTTTATAGAACGACGACGTGTCGATGGTCGAGTACAGCAGCTCGGCCTTGCGGCGATTCAACTCGCCGATGCCCTGCAAGCCGCCCTGGCGTTTGATCCATTGGAACACCAGGCCCGCCATGTACCAGGCAAAAGTCGGCGGCGTGTTGAGCATCGAACCTTCCTTCGCCATCACGGTGAAGTCCATGAAGCCCGGTGTGCCGGGACGCGCGTGACTGAGCAGGTCTTCTCGCACAATCACCAGCGTGAGGCCGGCCGGGCCGACGTTCTTTTGCGCGCCACCGTAGATGACGCCGAACTTGGAAACATCGATGGGCCGCGACAGCAACGTGGACGACATGTCCGCAACCAGCGGAGGTTTGACGTCCGGTACGGAATGAAATTCGACGCCGCCGATGGTTTCGTTCGGCGTGTAATGCAAGTAGGCGGCGTTGTCGCTCACCTTCCAGCTGGAAACTGCAGGGATCGAGGTGTACGGCTCGCCGGCATCGGCAGCGACATTCACCTTCGCGTAGTGCTTCGCCTCAGAGATCGCTTTTTTCGACCACGCACCCGTGTTCACGTAATCGACGACGCTGTCCGCCTGGCTCAGGTTCATCGGCACGGCGGCGAACTGGCCGGTCGCGCCACCTTGCAGGAACAGCACCTTGTAGTTTTTCGGCACGGCCAGCAGCTCACGCAGATCGGCCTCGGCCGATTCGGCAATCGAAATGAATGCCTTACCGCGATGGCTCATCTCCATCACCGACATGCCGGTGCCGTGCCAGTCGAGCATCTCCGCTCGCGCCTGTTCGAGCACTTCCTCCGGCAACACTGCCGGGCCCGGACTGAAATTGAACACTCTCATAGGACTTCGAAGTGACTACTGACTAGTGACTGCTGACTACGCCGGCAATGTAAGGCCGACGGTTACAAGTTGGTCATTCGATCTGAGTATCTAACTATTCCGCGGGCGCGACATCATCGCCTTCGGCAGCCTCGCCGCCCTCGGCGCCTTCAGCACCTTCCGGGCCGCCTTCGACGACGATGCGCTCCAGGCCGACCAGGCGCTCGCCTTCGTCGACACGGATCAATCGCACACCTTGGGTGTTGCGACCTTGCACGGAGACTTCGTTGACCGGCGTGCGCACCAGCGTGCCGCCCGAGCTGATCAACATGATCTCGTCTTCCGGCCGCACCAGCAGCGCGCCGACCATGCGACCATTGCGCTCGCTGATTTGCAAGGCGATCACGCCCTGGCCACCGCGACCGTGAATCGGAAAGTCGCCGATCTCGGTCCGCTTGCCGTAGCCGTTTTCGGATGCGGTGAGCACCATGCCCTGCTCGTCGACGATGATGAGCGAGATGACTTCTTCGCGACTTTGTTCCTTACCGGGTTCGACACCTTCTGCCGCCGCTGCGGGCTCGGGCAACCGAATGCCACGCACACCCGCGGCCGTGCGACCCATCGGACGCACGTCGTTTTCATCGAAGCGAATGGCTTTGCCGCCGCTCGAACACAGAATGATTTGCTTGGTACCGTCGGTGATGTCGACGCCGACCAGGCGATCGCCCGCTTCCAGCTCGATGGCGATGATGCCGGCCTGGCGCGGACGGGAGAACGCTTCCAGCGAAGTCTTCTTCACCGTGCCGGCGGCCGTCACCATGAACACGAACTTGTTCTGTTCGAACTCGTGGATCGGCAGCACGGCGTTGATGCGCTCGCCTTCCTGCAGCGGTAACAGATTCACGATCGGCTTGCCGCGCGAACCTCGGCTCGCCTGCGGCAGCTGATATACCTTCAACCAATACATCTTGCCGGTGCTGGAGAAGCACAACAGCGTGTCGTGAGTGTTGGCGACGAACAGCTTGTCGATGAAGTCTTCGTCCTTCATCGCGGTCGCCGCCTTGCCGCGACCGCCACGACGCTGCGCCTGATAATCGGTGACAGGTTGCGCCTTGGCATAACCGCCGTGCGACAACGTGACGACCACGTCCTGCTGCTCGATCAGATCTTCCAGCGTGAGATCGGAATGATCCTGCAGGATCTGCGTGCGACGCGGATCGGCATACTTGGCCTTGATGTCTTCCAGCTCGGCGCGAATGACCTGCAGCAAGCGCTCGGGCCGCGCCAGGATGTCGCTGAGATCCTGGATCTGCACCAGCAAGTCCTGGAACTCGGCGACGATCTTGTCTTGCTCAAGCCCGGTGAGGCGGTTCAAGCGCATGTCGAGGATGGCTTGCGCCTGCGCCTCAGACAGACGATAGCCACCTTCGACCAGACCGAACTCCGCAGGGAGACCGTCGACGCGTGTGCTCACGGCCCCGGCGCGTTCGAGCATCTGAGGCACGGCGCCCGAAGTCCACAAGCGACCCATCAACGCGACTTTCGCTTCCGGCGGTGTCGGCGACGCCTTGATGGTCGCG
>Ga0247784_1000050_pt1 | contig 41504 bp, 30 predicted proteins | sample UWRJL169409R5_FD_179909 | JGI IMG/M metagenome (GOLD analysis project Ga0247784, IMG submission 179909) | Plant litter microbial communities from Arlington Agricultural Research Station in Wisconsin, United States - UWRJ-L169-409R-5 | ecosystem: Environmental > Terrestrial > Plant litter >...
CGGGGATCAATCGCGAAAACCTCGACTACCGAAAATCGCTGCCCGGCGGCCACGACAATCACGACACGATCGGCATGCTGGCACTCGACGAACGCGGCCAGATGGCAGGTGCCTGTACCACCAGCGGCATGGCGTGGAAGCTTCACGGTCGTGTCGGCGACAGCCCCATCGTCGGCGCTGGCTTGTATGTCGATGGCGAGGTCGGTGGCGCGACATCCACCGGCGTCGGTGAAGAAGTGATCCGCAATGCCGGGAGTTTTCTCGTGGTCGAGCTCATGCGCCAAGGCCGCACGCCGCAACAGGCCTGCGAGGAAGCCGTACGCCGTATCGTCAAGAAACATCCGGACGGCGCCAAAAAATTGCAGGTCGGTTTCCTTGCTCTGGATCGCAATGGCGAAGTCGGCGCCTATGCCATTCAAAAGGGCTTCAGCTATGCCGTCTGCGACGCCGGAAAACAGGATCGCTTGCTCGACGCGCGCAGCGTCTATACGACTGACAACGCATGAACAATAGTTTCCTTCTAGAGATCGCCGCCAACTCCGCCGGCTCCGCGCTGGCGGCACAAGCAGGCGGCGCCGGCCGCGTCGAATTGTTCGGTAACCAGGAAGAAGGCGGCACCACTCCTTCATATGGCGTGCTGGCACTGGTGCGAGAGCGGCTGCGCATTCCATTGTTCGTGCTGATTCGCCCACGCGGCGGCGATTTCCTTTATGAGGAGTTCGAGCTCGAAGCCATGCGACGCGACGTCAGGATCTGCAGAGAGCTGGGCTGCGACGGAATCGTCATCGGCGCCTTGGACGCCGACGGTGAAGTCAATACGGCGAGCTGCCGCGAGCTGATCTCCGAAGCGGGCTCGATGAGCGTGACTTTCCACCGCGCCTTCGACGTCGTTCGCGATCAGGAACAAGCGCTGAAGGACGTTATATCTTTGGGATGCCAGCGCGTACTGACCTCCGGGGCTCGCGCGAGCGCTCTTGAAGGAGCGGATACTATCGCCGCACTGGTGCGCCAGGCGGGCAATCGCCTCAGCGTCGTCGCCGGTGCCGGCGTCAACGCCGACAATCTGGCGGAGCTGATCGAACGCACCGGCGCTCGTGAGTTTCATGCCTCGGCGACCACGACGCAGCGATCGAAGATGCGTTGGCAAAGCGCTGCCCTACGCGGACTGCAAGCGGACTACGCGTGCAGCGATGTCGAACGCATCCGGCGGATGGTTCAGCTGCTGCGGCAGGAACCCGCTCGCTCGCTGTCTCTATAACTTATAACAAGCTGAATAAACAATGACAGCGATGGAACATCGCGCTGTCGTTGCCCTAGATGTCGACGCGGAGTCGTTCGCCGACGGCGCGAACATTCAGCAGTGCACCGGCAACGGCACCGCCGCACAACGCGTCGCCATCGAACCGGCGGATCCCTCCGACCCGATCGTATACAAGTTGGTGAACCAGACCATCGGCAAGTGCGCGGACATTCAGGACTGGAGCCTGCCCCATAGATGTATGCATCGAGGTGGCGGCCGTCGGCCGTCACCTCCTTACGATTGCCATCGCAACGGAGACGTGTACCTGAATTCAATGTCTCCAGCACGCGCCAACTCCAATTGACGCTATCCGTCGAATAGCTCGGATCGCGCACGCATTGTCGCGTGCCAACCTGGAGGATCGTAATGAGCAAACGGAAGCGACTCGTTCGAGCAGCGGCACTGGCTGCATTGATGTCCACTCCTTTCCTGGCTGCGCACGCGCAGACCGCCGACGGACCGCCGCAGCGGGTCATCGTGAAATGGAAGACGACCGCGGGTGCAACCGCCGCCCGCGCCACCGTCGATGTTCAGCGAGCGATGAGTAACGCCGAGGCGCGACTCGGCGTGTCGACGGCACAAGTGCGAACGATGGCCACGGGCGCCAATGTCATGCGATTGGATCGTCGCCTGACGCGCACCGAGCTCACCGACTTCATTCAGACGGTGGCTGCGGATCCTCAAGTCGAATACGTGGAAGAAGATCGCATCATGAAGGCGCTGCTGACGCCGACCGATGCGCGTTACGCAGAACAGTGGCATTACTACGAATCCAACGGCGGCCTGAACCTGCCGGCAGCCTGGGATATCACCAACGGCAGCGGCGTCACCGTGGCCGTGATCGACACCGGTTATCGGCCTCACGCCGATCTTGCGGCCAACATCGTCGGCGGTTACGACTTCATCAGCGACAGCTTCGTCGGCAACGACGGCAATGGCCGCGATTCCAATCCACAGGATCCAGGTGACTGGAATACCGCCGGGCAATGTGGCACCGGCTCGCCCGCATCCAATTCCAGCTGGCACGGAACGCACGTCGCCGGCACCATCGCTGCTCTCACTAACAACGGCAACGGCGTCGCCGGCGTAGCTTACGGCGCGCGCGTCGTGCCGGTTCGAGTGCTGGGTCGCTGCGGCGGTTATACATCCGACATCGCGGACGGCATCATCTGGGCGTCCGGTGGCACAGTCAGCGGCGCGCCTGCGAACGCGAATCCCGCTCGTGTCATTAATATGTCGCTCGGCGGCGATGGCGCATGCGACAACACGACGCAGAACGCGATCAACTTAGCACGCTCGCGCGGCACCACCGTTGTGGTGGCAGCCGGCAACTCCAACGTGAACGCTTCGAATGCGAGCCCCGCGAACTGCTCCGGTGTCATTACCGTTGCATCGGTGAATCGCAATGGCGGCAAGGCGTACTACTCCAACTTCGGCTCGGTCGTCGACGTCGCAGCCCCGGGCGGCGATGTCCGTTCGAGCGCAGCCAATGGCGTGCTGTCGACGTTGAACTCGGGCACCACCACCCCGGGCAACGATAGCTATGCGTTCTATCAGGGAACATCGATGGCATCGCCGCACGTCGCCGGTGTCGTTGCGTTGATGCTGTCGAGAAACAGCGCGCTCACGCCGGATGACCTGGAGTCTCGGCTGAAATCTTCGACACGCGGATTCCCGACAACTTGCAGCCAATGCGGTACTGGCATCGTGAATGCACTGGCGGCGGTGAACGCTGCTACTGGTGGCGGTAGTGGCGGTAGCTGCCCCACGGGCTTCACATCGTTCACGGGTTCGCTAGCGAACGGCACATCCGTCGCCGCGCCCTCGACCAATGGTTTCTCGGCTATCGCCGGATTGCACTCGGGACGGCTGAGCGGACCGACGTCGGCGGACTTCGATCTTTATCTGCAGCGCCTGAGCGGCAGCAGCTGGGTCGTTGCTTCTCGCGCCGAAGGCTCGACGTCGACCGAATCGATCGACTTCAACGGCACGGCGGGCACTTATCGCTGGGTCGTGTATGCGTTTAACGGCAGCGGCAACTATCGCCTTTGCGTGAAGGCGCCGTGATGTGATGAGACGGGCGCGTGCTGCTTCATCGGCAGCACGCGCCTTTATTTATCGTTTTCCCGCCGCGCTCCCGCTAGCGACGCTTGTCCAAGAGTGGCAATGGCAAGCGCGGCGATCGCTGCTCCGATCGAGATCCAGAAACCGCTGCGCGCACCGAAGGTGTCTACCACCCAGCCGCAAACAAATGCTCCTGACGCCATGCCGATGCCGACCCCCGTCCCCACCCAGGTCACCCCTTCGGTGAGAACCGCCGGCGGCACGCGTTGCTCCACCAAACCATAGGACGTAATGAACGTCGGTGAGACTGCGATACCGCTTAGAAATATCGTGAATCCCAGCAATGCAACCGTGTCGGCGAACAGCAGCGGCACGGTCGTGATCAGCAACGCACCGATTGCGAACAGCAGTTGCCGAGCCAGTGCCACTCGCAGTTTCAATCCACCGATGATCACACCCACGATGAACGAGCCCGCCGCATAGACGCCGATGATCAAGCTCGCAGTGTCCGCTTGACCCAATTCACGCGTGATAGCGACGACACTCACCTCCGCGGTGGCGAAGATCGCTCCGACAAATACCATGATCGACGTGAGCAGTTGGATTGGTCTCAGCAGAATTGCCTGGCTACCCGAACCCGCTTCATGCTGACGAAGCGACGGTTCGCTCTCTCGCTGCAAGACAAACGCGGCCGTTCCCACGCCCAACAACAACGTGGAAGCCAGCACCCCAGCCTCAGGAAACATTCCCACACTGAGCCCCACCGAAAGCGACGCTCCCGCGATGTAGACCAACTCGTCCGCCGCGGACTCGAATGCGAACGCCGTGTTGAGCTCCGGCCGCCCCCGAAACAGTTCCGTCCATCGCGCTCTGACCATCGCCGACATACTCGGCATGGAAGCAGCCAACAGCGCGGTCACAAACAGCGTCCAAGATGGCCATTGCCGATGAGATGCAATCATCAGCAATGCGAATGCCACCACCGAGAGCGCTGTCGTCGGAATCAGCAGTCGAAACTGCCCCAGCCTGTCGACCAAACGAGAAACTTGAGGCGCGGCGACCGCATTCGCCAACGTGAACGTCGCAGCCACCGCTCCAGCCAGCCAATACTCACCGCGACTCTGGGACAACATCGTCACGATGCCAATCGGCGCCATGGCCACAGGAAGTCGCGCCACAAACGCGGCGGCGGCGAAGCCTTTTGCGCTTGACGTTGCGAAGATTGCTTTGTAGGGATTACGGAGCTGGAAGGTTTGCATGGGCGCATCGGTGAGTGCGGCGCCCAGGATATTACTGGGTTGGGGGAGGAATGCCGAACATTGGAAGACATGGGCCGGTCAATGCACCCCGAATGCCCCAGTTCGTGACGTGAAACGTACGAGTGAAAAGTCCGTGCCCATCTTCACCGCAGCTAACCCGAACGCCGGCACCGATTCAAACGCAATATCCCTCCTGATTTTTCAGGTTGCTCAAACAATAAGCTCCCCGTTGATAAAAAATCCGGCAGCGCCAGGCAGCAATTGCACGAAGCTCGCTTGACACGAATTCCCGCCCACCCTTAGATGCGCACACCGGCAACATCGTGCCGGCACATAGCACGGTGCTGTACGCAGATCGGCAGCACTGCAGGAGTCCGAGCTAAAGCAAAAGGAGTTTGCTGATGTACTTCCATACCCTACTCAAACGTAGTTTCGATCTTTATCTACTGATCGTTGCGCTCGCATTCGCTCTACCCGCGATGGCTGCAGAGGGAGCGTTACAAACTCAGCTGTCCCCTGCCGATTCCATCAAAGACGATCAACGCATCACGATACGTTTCACTTTCAAGAACAACTCCAACGAGGACATCTATCTACTAGCCTACGAAACCCCGTTGCGCGGCATCGAGCGGGACATCTTTGTCGTGGAGCTGGACGGAGAACGCATGCCCTACACCGGCATCGTCGCGTTCCGAGACACGCCAACCAAGGAAGACTGGATACAACTCGCGCCCGGCACGGCAATATCCGAAGTGATAGACATCTCAGCGGCGTACGACACTCGACGCAGCGGCACCTATACGGTTCGCTACAACGCCGTTCAGCAAATTCACCAAGGCGTGTTGCCCACCGCTCTATCGGTATCCGGCGCCCAGGAAGCGCAGTACGTAGGTAGCGGCGTATCGTCGCAGCCGATTGCGATAACAATCTCCGGAACACCGGCAGCCAAAACCGATGCGGATCCATTTTTGAAACCCGACGCCAAGCGTGATCCAACCTCGGCCGATCAGTTCGAATGGCCCGCCGCGACGTACGGCTGCCAAAGCCCTTCGGTCATCACGTCGGCGCAATCGACTGCGCGCAGCCGTGCACTTCGCGGTTATAACAACGCCACGAGCTTCAACTCCTGGTATCAGACCTGGTTCGGAAACTCGTCTTCGTCCGTTGCCACCGTGCGCTCCCGGTTCTCGAACGCGTACAACCGGCTCGGCCAGAACGTGGACTACTATTGCGGCTCGTACGCGCCCTACTGCTCCGCCGGAGTGGTCGCTTACACATACAAAACAACCAGCAACCGGGTGTACCTGTGCTCGGCCTTCTGGAGCTATTCGGATAAAGGACATGCCATCGGCCACGAGTCGTATCACTGGAACACCGTCGCCGGTGCGGACGACGTGACCTACGGTTCCAGTCAGTGCCAGAGCCTGGCCCGATCGCGACCGAACGACGCGCTTCGTAACGCAGACAACTATGCGTACGCAGCCGACACGGCTCCCTGAACGCACGCGGGAGAAGACACAACCGAACGGCGTCGCAGGTTCAGCCTGCGACGCCGAGCGGTACTGAACATCGCGCGATCCAGCGACTCGCTTGTTTTGATTCCTAGTCGCTATCGGCTGCGTCGGCCTTCGAGAAGAAGAAATAGTCCGCGGTGTAAGGTATGAATGCCTTCTTGCCGACATCTGCCGCCGTGGAACAGCCAGTCGTTGGAGCAAGCCCACCCACTGTATTCACTCGCTGAATAAACGTTGTCGGAACCAGCGTATCACCCCCGGTAGGACCTTCCTGTGCGCCGACCACTTCGAGCAGCAGCCAGGGAAGGGAATCGGGCCGCACGACGACCGGGCGAGAGAGCGGAGACACTCTAGCCCAGACAGTGCTCGTGTCCCGCGCTTGCCAGGCGGCACGAATGGCACCTGTGGCAATGACCCTCGGGTCGGTGTTGACGTCGGCGGCGGACGGGTTCGGTCCGAAGAAATGGGTGATGATTTGTTTGTCGGCGCGGTTGAATAAAGTGGCTTCCGGCGTAAAGAGGATCCAGGCGAAACCAGTCCCCGACGGCGAACACGCGTAGTTCTGAGTGCCTGTCGCGGCGCCCTTGAGAAACGCCACATTGCCGGCGGGCACTTGAATGTCGACGGGCACCTGTGGAGGTCTGACTCCGTGGGCCTGCGCGGACTGTGACAATGAGATCGCCAACACCGCGGCAATAACGCATACATTGAAGTCCTTCATACGATTCCTTGGCGCACCTGCGCCGGTTGTGTGAGTGACACCCGGGTAATCGCAATGAGATCGTCACAGCGGATATCGCGAGCCGTGGGTCACGGGCTGTTGCCACACCTTATCGCCGCGACGATGTTAATGTGTCGAAACTATCGATGCAGCGGTGTATCGCCATGGACAATCAGCCCGCCTTTGCACTTCGCTCAATCGGCCACGTTCGCTCGACCCTGCATGCAATCGAGCACGCGCCGAGGCAAGGATTCGAAGGTGCGCCGGACGCGTGGCTGGAAATCGACGCCGACCTGGCACCGGCACTAACCGGGATTCGAGCTGGCGACGCCCTCCTCGTCATCACCTGGCTCCATCGTGCCGGGCGAGATGTGCTTCAAACACATCCGCGTAACGACCCAACAACGTCGTTGACAGGGGTGTTCGCCACTCGCTCGCCGGAGCGCCCGAATCCGCTCGGCCTGCATCGAGTCACTGTGCGAGAAATCGCCGGAACGAAGCTGCTGGTCGGACCGATCGAGGCCATCGACGGCACGCCGATCGTGGATTTGAAAGCAGTGATCGACGATCTGATCGTATGACTTGAGTCACACGCGATTACGAACACTCACGGCTCAAGCGCCAGCTCGTTGCCGCCGTCGACGAATACCTCGCCACTTTTCATGATGCCTAACGCGTAACGCGCCTTGCGTGATTTCATCAATGGCAAGAGCGCCGGCAGCAGCTCGACCAACTCATACTCAGCCGGCAGGTCACGCCACTTGCCGAAGTCCAGATACGTCACTTTCCATTGCACGCCCTGCTTGACCAGCAACAGGTCCATCTTCCAAAAATCGCTTTTCGCTTTGTAGACCTTGCTGAGCCCGTCGACCAGCATGCGCTCGGCCATCGCGACCAGGCGCGTACGTACCTCTTCGCCATCCTCCGACCTCAGTATCGGAGCGCTGAGCGAGTGCGACTCGATCCAAGCCGTGAGCTTGTCGTTGAGTGCCGCCGGTACTGATTTGGGTTTGGTGGACGGAACGAGCTCGCTGGTGTCGAGGTCCACATCGAGTTCGATGAGCTCGCGAAAGTCGTCTGAAGGAGCGCCAAGACGAGCAAGGAAGTCACGGAAGTCGAGCGCGACAACTGTGTGCCCACCCTCGCTGTCGTAAGCAACGATGCGCTGGTGCTGGCCGTCTTTCCAGAAAGCAACGCCGCCGCCGTCGGCGAGCGTGAGGAAAGGCAGGAATTCGGCGACGGCGGACTTATCGACGTTAAGAAGCTCGGTGAAGTCGGACCATGCGACCCGAAGCGCATCCTGACGCGCACTCGTGGGATGAGTAACGAGGGAGACGAACGCCGAAAACTCGGCGGGCAGCTCGGCGTCTTTCGCAAGACGTTTATGAATAGCAGCGAGCTTGGTGTCCGCTCTGGACATAGCTGAACGATCCAGCTCGCCCTACCCGATCAGCCTTGCGAAGAGCTCCGACTTCATCACGATGACCAAAGCGATCATGCCGCCGATCGCCATTCCTATGAGCGTGCCCGCAGAGACGCCGCGCCAAAGCACCTTTTGTTCGCCGTTTGTCATCTCGCACCTCCAAGGGCTTCTGACCTTACCACATCGGCACGATTTCTTGTCCCGAAGACCATTACCCGTGAGCCGGCGCTTTGCTCACAATCTTGGCACCGCCTGCTTGGCAAGCTCCAGTGCCTGCTCGGGGAACCAGGCACCCGCCGCCGGATCTTGACGGCCCCACAGCGGATCGAATGTTTGCTGTTCGAGGAAGATCGTCGGCCAACCCGACTCGGTGTACACGCTGTAGTCCCAGGCGCGAGCGCCGCCGGCAGCGTTGCACGGACCATCCGATTCACCGACGATCTTTATCCAAAGATAAGCATCGATCAGCGGATTGCCCGTATCGGCCGTGGGGCGAGCACCGACTCCGGCACCACGCAAATTGCACCAACTGCCTCCGGCCAGTGTGCCGATGATGTTCGCAGGTTGGTTATATGGCGGCTGTGCGTAGAGCGTCATGCGTCCGGGCGGCGAGTTTGCGTAGGTCGGATCGCTCGGCGAGTTGGACGCATGCACCTGACCGTTACGGCTGGTGTCGATGACGAAATGCGTCGGGTTCTGCGGCGGGCCGGACAGATTGTTTGCATACCAATCGTCGGTCAGCGGCCAAGTGCTGTAGTCGTCCGCGTTGGCCGGGAAATATTGGCTGGCGCAATAGTCGTAGTGCCCCAACCTCCATCCTCCTTCCGACGGATCGCTCGCAAATGCGATGCAGCTGCTGATCCAGGTGCCGTACTGGGTCAGCGCGGACGTGGGCTGGTAGTTGGATGCATTTAGATAGAAGCCGGAGGTGTTCGAGACTCCCGCTTGCACCAGGCGACTTGCGATCGTCCCTACGGAATGCCAGCGACTGTGACCTGCATCGAGATACACACGGGCCCGTGGCAACGCGCTGAGAGTATCGCTTGCATGGCGCAGCTGAGCGTAACGGTCCACTGTGAGTTGACCAGTCGGATCGTAACCGCAATCCACTGGCAGATTAGCCAAAGCGTCTGGTTCGAGAATCACGATTGCTTCGTGATCGCGAACGGTGCTTACGATCGCGTCGATCCAGGCCACGTAGGCCGACGTTGTCTGCGCACCGCCCGCCGAGTATCCGCCGCAATCGCGGCCCGGAATGTTGTATAGAACGAAGACGGGTGTCGCTCGCTGGAACCTGGCTTGAACCAACGTTTGTTTGGTGAGTTGCGCCACTTCTTGCGGCGACCCGCCGACCAACCAGGTTGCCTGTGGCACGAGCACCAGCTTGGTCAGCAGCTCGGCATTTTTATATTGCCGTTGCCTGATCAGCTGATAGATCTGTTGAATCGCCGCCGGATTCGGTGCTCGTACGTGGAATCTAACGTGAGAGTTCGTGCCTCTATCGTCGTCCCTCGCAGTTACCGGAGCGGCCGCGCCGGCGAGCATCATGACAACGCCGCTCAACAAAACGATCGTCATTGATCGGAGCGCGCGGGTGGGCTGAAACATAGCACTATCCCTCGGTTATGCGTCGCCTTGGCTGCATGGTTACCGCCCTTCTTCAGGCGGTCATGGCTAGCGTTGTCATTCTCCACCGATCCTCGCCTATGTCAAACCCGTTGCCCCAAGTCCGCAGGACACTTGGGCGTCAGAGATGGTCATGAACGACCACGCACCAGTGCGTGTCCACGGCCCGATACTCTCTCCAGCCGCGCGCCTCGCAGGGTGTCGTCGCGTCAAATTCCAGTTCGCAGTGAGCGAACATACCGCAGTCGCCGAGGTTGAAGGCTGTGCGGCCGAGCGTGTCGATCTGCAGGCTGCGAATTTTATAAAACCCGATCCAACGCTCGTTGCTGTCGGACTCGAAGGTTGCTCCAGACTGCACGGCGCGTTCGAAAGCGCCACGGCTCAACGCGAATCGCGCGTCGTATATCCAGCCGCTATAAGCGAGCAATGTTCCAGTCACGATGACAGCGAGCGGCGGCAGCAGAATATGCCCTTCAGCCTCCATCGAGTGCCGCGTCGGGCGTCCCACCAGCCAGACACATCGTGCCACGTAGGCCACAACGCCGACGGCCAGCGGGATGGCGCAGTTGAGCTGCCAGCCGATAAATGCCCAGCCATCCACTGCGAGCTCGCTGCTCTGGATGACCAATCCGCCTACCAGCACCACCGCGATCGCGGTGAGCGCAAATCCGAATGCGTGCCAAGCGCTGACATTGAGATTGCTGAGTCTCATGGGCCGCAGAGCCTGCCGTGGCAATGTGGCTACGCCCGGGATGCATCGTGACGAAATAGGCCGCATCGAAGTGTACTAGTGCACATCCATTAGCCCCGTCCCTCGCGAAAACGTTATTTATCCGGCGACGTTCAGCTCGAAGCTGAACACGCGGCACGCGCTCAACGAGGAGAACGGCAATGACGTCACGGGTTTACATTCTTGGCGGCTACCAGACGGACTTCGCCGACAACTGGGCGCGCAGCGGCTTGGAGATCGCCGACAGCATCCGCTCCACCATCCTGCAAGGCCTGGCCGAAACCAATCTCGAACCGTCGGACATAGAAGTCGCGCACATCGGCAATTTCGCCGCCGAGCTGTTCTGCAACCAGGGGCATCTGGGCGGCTTGTTCGCGGCCAGCGATCCGGCATTCGCCGGCATCCCAGCTTCACGTCACGAAGGCGCGTGCGCGTCAGGAAGCCTGGCGCTACTCGGTGCCAGCGCCGAGATCGAAGCAGGACGATATGGACTGGCAGCCGTGCTCGGCGTGGAACAGATGCGCAATGTGCCGGGCGAACAGGCGGCGAAGCTCATCGGTGGCCCGGCGATGTGGAACGGCCACGAGTATCTGGACGCGCGCTATCCCTGGGTGAAAGTTTTCAGCGATGTCGCGGACGAATACGACCGTCGTTACGGCTTGAAACAAGAGCATCTGTCGCGCATCGCGCAGATCAATTTCGAGAATGCCAAGCGCAATCCCAATGCGCAGACCCGCCGTTGGACATTCAAAGAGAACAGCTTCCGCGCCGACGACATCGACAACCCGATCGTCGAAGGTCGCACTCGCAAGCAGGACTGCGGCCAGATCTCCGATGGCGCCGCGATCATATTTCTCGCCTCCGAAGAACGCGCGCACGAGTACGCCTTGCGGTTAGGCATCGACCTCGACGCGTTGCCTTACATCAAGGGCTGGGGACATCGAACGGCCCCGATCACGTACGCCGCCAAGATCAAGGCCAGCGAAGGTCAGCAATATCTCTTTCCACACGTGCGTGGCGCGATTACGGATGCGTTCCGCCGCGCCCATATGACAGGCGTCGAGCAGGTCGACGGCATCGAAACACACGATTGCTTCACGATGACCGAGTACCTGGCGATCGATCATTTCGGCATCACGCCGCCCGGCCAGAGCGGGCGAGCGATCGAGTCCGGCGACATCGAGATCGGCGGCCGTATTCCCGTCAATCCCAGCGGCGGATTGATGGGCGTCGGTCATCCGGTCGGCGCCACCGGCGTACGCATGGCGCTCGACTGCTTCAAACAAGTGACGGGCACCGCAGGCGAATATCAAGTGGAAGGTGCAAAGAACTTCGCCTCATTGAATATCGGCGGCAGCACGACCACCACAGTGAGCTTGATCGTCGGCCGCTGAGCCGGCGGACTACGAAGCGTCTCGATAAGCGCCCAGGAACACACGGTTCGCCCCGGCATCCTGCGAGTTGGCAGCCGTCGTGGCGGCCTGATTCTCCAGGCCGTCGTAAATTCGTTTCATGAGAGCGGACATCGCTGCGTTGATCGGCGTTTGTTTCAATCCCTGCCCCAACAATTCACGCGCACGCGGCAGCTGATCGTCGGCCAACGCGATAAGCGCAGCAGAGTACAGTCGCAAGGCGGGCATGGCGCTGCCGGCGAGCTGGCTCAACTGTTGTTTCGCCTCGTCGAGCTGGTGGCGATCCAGCAGCAACAGTCCGAGTTGCAAGCGAGCAATCTCGAATCCAGGCTCGATGCTCAATGCCGCCTTCATCTCGGCAATGGCGCGAGGGAACAAGCCGATCTCGGCATGTTGCGCGCCGAGTAAATAAAGAGCCCTCGCGTGCTTCGGCTCCCGCTGCAACAGCTCCTTCAAATGGGCCAGAGCCGTATGAACATTGCCGGCAGTACCAGCATGCGCAGCGAGATGCAGCAGCTCCTCCGTATCGAACACCTGTGTGAAATTCGAGTCGATCATCTGCGTGCACCCTCGTTGACCTGCGTAAATTGCCGCGCGCTGCTCCTGGTATCGACTTATCCATCGTCAAGCCGACACGACGTTGTCGTCTTCAACCCGCACATTGCGATACTAGATTCATTGCCGACAGCAGCCCGCAAGATCGGAGCATCGTGTGAATGTGCCTTTGGAAGATCCGCAGGTGTGGAACCTCATCGCACCTTATCTGGACCAAGCGCTCGATCTGCCGCCGGAGCAGGTCGGCGACTGGCTGGACGCGCTGGAGCGCGATCAGCCGTCCATCGCGACGATGCTTCGCGAGCTGCTGGCACTACGCGATGCGATGAATGCGGCGGGATTTCTTGCCGAACCGCTCGGCGACGGCTCGCTGGCCTTGCTGCAAATCAGAGCATTGTTGGACAACGATTATTAAATACATATCGCCATTCGTGACGCGAACCCGACACGATTGCGACGTTATTTTTAACGGCGTCGCATGGGCGCCGTTCAGGTGGAAAAAATGTCGCGAACCTACGCCTCAGCCGCTTGGCCCTACCCGGCATTTCCGGCATTCTCCGCCGCGACCGCTGGGAGCATGACGAGGGTGGCATGTCTGGTTGCGAAGAAACAGCAGTGTCCGGTCGGGAGCACGCAGAGTCGCGCGAGCTGTTCGCCACGGTTTATTCCGATCTGCACCGGATGGCGACGCGCGAGCTACGGCGAGGACCGACGCCGATTGTCAGCCCGACGACACTGGTTCACGAAACATTCCTGAATTTGTCGCACCGGCAGTTCACCGACGAAGCGCACTTCCTCGCCTACGCCGCTCGCGCCATGCGAGGCCTGATCATCACTCAGTTGCGCAATCGCGGACGACAGAAACGCGGTGGCCAGTTTGAAATAACATCGATACCCACCGAGCTACCGTATGCGAGCGAGCCCGACACAGCGCTCGAAGCACTCTCCGGCGCACTCGAAGAACTGGCGACCATCGATGCCCGCCTGGCCGAATGCGTCGATCTCAAATTCATCTGCGGCTTCTCGTTGCCCGAGATCGCGCGCATGTGGAACGTATCGGAGCGCACGGTGCAGAGGGATTGGGACAAGGCGCGCGTGCTGCTGCATCGATTGATGAAGGCAGCCGAGAACGACCCGCCGGTCGCGACCTGATCGTTGCGACGATGGGCACACGTCCGCTCGATTCCACCAGCTGGGCCGAAGTCGAGCCCTACCTGGACCAGGCGCTCGATCTCGATCCACAAACTCGCGAGACCTGGCTTACGGATCTCGCCACGACTGAGCCGGGAATAGCACAAACATTACGCACGCTGCTGCAGGAACGCGAGTCGCTCGACGCCGCCGGTTTTCTGGATCAACCGCTGCTGGCCACGGACAAGGATCTCACTCCGGAAATCAAGCAAGCGCTGGCGCAACTGCCAACGCAGAGCGACGAACAAGCGGCCTCGCATCCTTTGCGCGAAGTCTCCGACGCGATCCTCGAAATCGCGCGCGCGCGAGCCGAGCGCTTGCAGGCGTTCGACCTCGCGCCCGAAAAGGTCGTCGGCCCCTATCGACTGATCCGTGAGATCGGTTACGGGGGAATGAGCAGTGTCTGGCTCGCCCAGCACAGCGACGGCGGCATCAAACGCGAAGTTGCGTTGAAGTTGCCGCTCACGCACCAGCGCTTTCATCTCGAACGTTTCCTGCGCGAGCGCGACCTGCTCGCGGCGCTGACTCATCCGAACATCGCACGGTTGTACGACGCAGGCGTCGCCGAGTCCGGCCAGCCCTATCTCGCGATGGAGTTCATCGCCGGCATCGCAATCACGCAAGCGTGCGATCAGCGGCAGGCCACGCTCCGAGAACGGTTGCAGCTGTTCATGCAGGCGCTCGAAGCCGTGCAGTTCGCTCATGCGCAACTGATCATGCATCGTGACCTGAAGCCGTCGAATATCCTGGTCACGCCGGAAGGCCGTGTGGTGCTGGTCGACTTCGGCATCGGCAAATTGCTCAGCGAGGGCACGCAACACACGCCGCTTACCGAATTGTTCGGACGCCCGCTCACACCGAGCTATTCGTCGCCCGAACAGATCGCCGGCCAATCCTTGAGCACGGCGTCGGATATCTATTCGCTCGGCGTGATTTTGTATGAGCTCCTTGCCGGCACGCTGCCGTACGACCTCAAGCGCAACTCGCGTGCCGCACTGGAGGAAGCGGTGCTCACCGGCGACTTGCGACCGCCGGGCCAACGCGATTTCACGGCGCAATCGGCAGCGGCACGCAAATCGTCCGCGCGAGCGCTCAAGAGCACGCTCGCCGGCGATCTCGATACGATCACGCTCAAGGCGCTCAAGCGCGATCCGGCCGGCCGCTACGCATCGGTCAGTGCCTTCGCCAAAGATATCGACGATTACCTGCACAGCCTGCCGATCAGCGCACGGCCCGACAGTTTCTGGTATCGCTCGACGCGTTTCGTTTCGCGTCACAGAGGCCCGGTCGCGGCGGCGACGCTGATTGCGCTCGCATTGACGGGCGGCGCCGTCGTCTCTTTGTGGCAAGCAGCGAAGGCCGAGTCCGAACGCGACCGCGCCGCTGCGCTGGCGGAACGCAACGAAGCGACGAATCAATTTCTCGGCACGCTCATCACCGAAGCCGCGGCATCGGCAACGCCGGTGAGCGTGAGCGATATGCTGGCGCGAAGCGAACGTCTCGCGACCCGTGACACAACCGGCCCCAGTGAAAATCGCGCGGCGGTGCTGGCGATGCTCGGTTCGTACTACAACTCGCTCGGCAATGTGGAGCGATCCGCGCAACTCCACGAGCGAGCATTGGCGCTGCTCGAAAATTCGACCGACACGGATTTGCGATCGCAGATCACGTGTTCTCACGCGCGAGCCATTTCTTATCTCGGCCGATATGGCGAGGCGAAGCAGGAACTGGATCGGGAGATCGCCGCTCTCACGTCCAGCCCGGCGATCGCCGCCCTGTGCCTGCACAGTCGCGTCTCCGTCGCCAAACGAGCGGGCGACGCCAAAGGCGCGCTTCGTTATGCCCTGCTGGCGCTGCAACGGTTCCACGAGTCCGGCGGCGGGCGGCTGATCGACGAAGGCATCGTGCTCGGCGCAGTCGCGGACGGCTACACGCTCAACGGCCGGCATGCCGAGGCTCGGGAATATTTTCAGCAGGCGCTGCAGAAATACAACGCCGCGGGTAGCCGAACCGAGATGGCTCCTCTGGTCCTGCGCGGCGATTGGGCAATGCTCGAAAGCGCATCGGGCAATCCGCGCAAAGCTCTGCAACTTTACGACGAAGTGCAGCAGGCCATGGCCGAATACGACACGCATCCCCATCTGCCGGCGGTCCTCATCCAGAATCGCGCTCGTATGCAACATCTGTTGGGCAGATACGAGCAAGCACGGGCCAGCTACGAATCGGCCCTGCAAATCGCGGTCGACGAAGGCAACCAAGCGATCCGCACCAATACCCTGATCAATCTCGCGCAACTGACCGTCGATACGGCAGATCGCGAAGCGACCGTCCGATATCTGCAAATGGCGGATGCGTCCCTCGATGCGTCGCTGCCTGCGAGCAATCCGATGTCGATCGGACGCAAGCTCGTCCAAGGCAGGCTGGATCTGCTGGACGGCAAGTTCGACCAGGCGCGCGAGGATTTCGCTCAAGTGCTGGCCTTCAAGAAAGGCGACGCAAAAACAGTCGATGCGGCGCTCGGGCGAGCCGAGGCCGAGTTGCTGAGCGGTGATCTCGCTGCCGCAACGGTCGATGCGCGATTTGCTCTGGCCACTGCGCAGTCGCTGCAAGCCGGCGCGCCGTTCTCGAATCGCACCGGCCTTGCGTGGCTGATGCTCGCACGCACGTTGCAACAGCAAGGCAATGTTTCCAAGGCGCGCGCAGCGTCGACAGCAGCAATCGAACATCTGTCTCAAACTGTCGACGCCGATCATCCGGCGCTGGCGAGAAGCCGGCAGCTGCTCGCCGAAGTTTCAGGTTAGCGATCAAGGCTGCATGCCCGTGTTGTACCAGAGCCGAGTCTGGTCGTACCCCGCATCGAATGTAATCTTCGCCGCGGATACGCCCATTCCCTCGCCCAAATGACCCAGGCCTGGAATCGACGCGCCGAAGGCAGCCAGTCGCTGGAAGAATCCGGGCACGCCGATTTCCTTCCAACCCTCGCCCACCATGAACGCACGATCGCCGCCGCCGTGTTCACGCGCATATACACCAACAGCGAACATATCCCGCATCACCCAGCCTCTTTCGCCGCTGAGCGCTCGATTCACCGCCGATTCCAAACCTGCGAACTGGCCGGTGACAAACGATTCCCCGAGCGCGACCGAGTTGCCCCAACCGCCCTTGAAGGTGTCCTGGAGCGGTATTGGCTTTTCGCCGAAGTGCGAGTCGGCCAGCCCCAGCTTGTTCATGATGAAAGCCTGGCTAGCATCCAAACCCATCAAGATCGGTGCCTTGCCGCCTAAGAAATTGCCGAGGTAGGCCGCGCCAAAGCCGTCGAGGACTTTGCCGACCCCGGTCTGGGCATCGGAAGCGTTACCCAGCGCGCGATCGGCAAAGTCAGTGACGAAGCCGACTCGATCGGCCAACTTGCCCAACGGCGGCCCGACGAGCTTCAGAGCGCGGCTCAACCCGGGCAGGTTGCCGAGCTTCGAAAGCGCCTTGAACAGCGGTCCTTTCTCCATGAGATCGGGGACGTGCAGGTCTTTCAGCTCCGGCCACCGCAACGCGAACTTGTAACGATACTGGCTCAGGCCCTGCGCGACAGATGCCTCGTTGGCCTTGGTTGCAATTTCCAACAAGGCACCGACTTGATCGGCCCGATCGTTGTAGGTTCCCAGCTCCCACGAAGCGACACGGTCGCGATCGACCTCATATTCGGGCTGCCGAATAACGATCGTCCGCGAGTCCAATTCGGCTTTCCAATCGTTCGACAGCTGCCGCCGCTCGTCGATGGCGTTCTGCGCCCGGCCGTCACCCCACACCGCATCCTCGAACTGGCTTTGTTCCCAGTTGTCGATGACGTGAGGAGACGCTTCAGTTCGGATGGGCTCCATCTCGGAGATTTGCGTCGCCGGGTCGTAACTCACCGGTGACGGCGGCGGCTCGTCGACCAACAACATGCTCGGCGGCAGCAAGTCCGGCAGCGGCATCTTGACGCCGTCGCCCAGCACTTTGCCGAACGCAGCCCAATAGTCCGGACCGCTCGACGCCGGCGCCGACTGCACCACCGATTTGAGATCGGGTGGCTCGCCCGGCTCGACAACGGTTATCGCGCCGGTCTTATCGATGCTCGCGGTGCCGATCTCATAGATGACGAATGTGCGTTCGATATCGCTCGTTTTCCCTGGGTCCAAAGGCAGGCGATTGATATCGGTGCCGCTGGCGTCGACGAGCTCGGGTTCCATCTCGCGCTTGCCATTGGGGCTGGAAGGATCGTATGACTTGCGAACCGTGCCGCCGTCGATGTCAGCGATCTGGGTTCGCTTGCCGCGCCCCTGCTGCTGGCGATTTTGCGCAGGCGAGCCGAACAATCTTAATTGCTGCGCCAGGTAGCCGACGCCGGCAGTCACTCCCACTCTCGTCAACGCGCCGCCGGCCTGAATCAAAACATTGGTCCAGTTGCGATTCTTTTCGTTGAAGACCCAGCCGGTGCGCGCATCGAACGAGCTGCCGACGATGCTGTCGATCATGCTGCCGCCGGGAAACTCCGGCAGGACGGCCGACGCGGCCATCTGCACACCCAGCGAAGCCCAGGAAATATCATCGTCGCCGCCGCCGCCGTTGCGAATCGTGTCGATGGTGAAAGCGGCGGCAGTAGACATGCCGCGCAGGACCAATCGATCCAACAGTCCCTTGGACGCCCCGTCGACACCATTGAGGCCGGCGGTGATCCCGGCTGTTGCAGCAGCCTTGGCAGCGTCGAACAAAACCTGCTTGCCGCTGAAGTCACCCCACTTTTTATCGGTGAGCAGAATTTCAGTGGACTGGGCAGCGGCGCTGCCCGCAGCGGCTCCGATCGCCGCAGCCGCATAGCCTCCCACGTATTGGGCGGCCAACCCCTTGGTGACAACTGTGACCACCGCAGCCACCGCGACGACCGCAATCGCGACCAACAACTTGCCGGTGTCGATGCAAACATCCGGCGGCTGAGGAATCGGCGCCGTCGGCGTGCTGTTGCCGATCACATCTCCGGGATGGAACGGCTTGAACGTGTCGGCGCTGTTCCGGAAGCCGTTGACTACGTTCGGAATGATATAGCTCTTGCCGATCTCGCCGTCGGGCAGCCGCTCGCTCGGCCCGAACGCCAATTGGTTGGTGTCGGCGATCAGATACCACAACGAAGCGTCGCCGAACACCGTACGCGCGATGCTCGCGAGCGTGTCGTTGTTACCGACGATATATCTACCCGGAACGCTGCTTGGGTAGGAGTCGCTGATAGGAGTAAAGCTGCTGATCAACTCCACGCCTTGCATCGATCCGGAACCGATCGCGGCGACTTCCATTCCGTTGCTATAGAAATAATTGCGAACGCCGTCGCGTGCGTCGCTGCCGGTCACGTGCTCGATCTTGGAAACGATGTTGCCCTTGGCGTCGTAGAAATAATCCGGCAGCGAGAAGCCGCGGTTGCCCAGGCCGATCGACTGTTCGGCGAGGTTGCCCTTGCCGTCGAAGATGTTTGCCGTGCCGGAAAGCGTCGAGCCGTCGCGAGTCGTCAACGTCACACCGATGCTTTCTTCTTCGTATTCGCCGGACAGCGTCGCGTATCGATACACGTACTGGGTGCGACTGACTTCGCGATCTTCCGGCTTCTCTATGCGCGGGTCCGTCAGGATCGTCAGGTAGTCTCGCAACACACCTCGCGCATCGCTGTTATAGGTGATGTCTGCGATCCTGCCGCCGCTTTCGATTTTCTGCGTGCCGAGATTGCCCCAGGCGTCGTAGGTGCTGGTGGTGCGACGAATCAGCGACCAATGTCCGCCCAGGTCCAGCTCCTCGGTGTTGCTCTTCATGTGCCCGGTGGTGTCGAAGACTCGCACCTCTCGGATGTGCTCCAGCGTCACCGGGTTGGGATCTTCTTCATCCAATAGACCCGCTGCACGCGGAATGCCGAGAGTGACGCGATCCATTCCGGTCAGGTAATCGAGATCGTCGTAGCTGTAGTTTTCGGTGGCGGTGAAGTTCTTCAGGTCGGTCTGCGAATGAGTCACCGCCGTCTGACGCCGGCCGGCAGCGTCATAAGTGATATCGGTGCGCAGGTTGGCCTGCTTCACGCCTCGCCAATCCATTTCGCCGTCGGCGACCAATACTCGCCCTTCGGCGTCGTAGGTGTTCCATATCCCCTTGAACGACGGGGTCACGCCGTTATCAAGATAGTTGGCCAGCGTGAACAGACGATTGCCCACGGCGTCGTACTGATAGGTGAGATTGGTCAGGTAGTTGTCGCCCGTGCCCGACCACAGTCCGTTCACCTGGGTCACGCGTCCCAAGGCATCGTAGAGCGTGCGCGTGTGCTGGTTGAACAGCCAGAAGCCGGTCTCAAGATCGGTAATGATCAGCAGCTCTTCCGCCTGCCGGCCGTCGCTGTCGTAACGATAGTTCGTATCGCGCAGGGCGTGGCGGGTAAGGCCGACGCCGTTGGTGTTTCTGATGTCCTCCCGAACATGCGCCAGCATGCCGTCGCCGTGATAATCGTATGTCGCTGTGTAGCGATCGCGCGTCTCCGATGCCACCTGGCCGAATTCGTTGTATTCGTAGTGACGATGCGCGTTGACGCCCTCGCCGTTCATGTCGGTCATGCGGCCGACGATGTAGTCGCGCAGCTCGTAGCTCCAGTTCTGTTCGTGCGTGCCGACCTCCTTGTTCTTGTTGCCGAACTGGTCGTAGCCGTAGTCCTTGGTGGTCTGCACGTTCTCAAGAACGGTGCTGACGCTGCGTTTCATTCCCTGTGCGATCTGGCGCACCAGGCCGCGCTCGTCGTAACGAGTCAGCGTCACGTACTGTTTGAAATCGGCCTGCGGATCGTTGGTGAAATCGGCGCTCAGCACGCGGCGATTGGCCTGATCGTATTGGTATCGATTGAGCGTAACCAGCATCAGCGGGCCGTTCGGCGCGAAACTGTTGTATTGCGTGCCGTCGAGGTTTCTCACCAGGTGGTGGCGAACGATATTGCCGTTCGGATCCACCTCGTCGACAAACACGCGGCCCAGCGGGTCGCGGGTTGCGACCCTGCGGCCATGAGCATCGTAGGCGTACTCGGTCTTGCGGCCGGTGGCGTCGACGTAACTCGTCAGTTGCCCGGCGGCGTTATAGAAACTCGTGCGGATGCGCACGAAGCCCTGCTCGTCGGCCGGTGTCACTTCGTCGTCCGCGGTCCAATCGAACTCCTGCACCTGCCGGCCCAGCACATCGTAACGACGGCCGTGCACCAGCCTGCCGCCGTACACGTGCTGATCTTCGCCGTAGGCCAGCGCCATCGGCAAGGTTTCGTCCATCAGCTGGTTGTCGGAGTTGTAACTGTAGATGGTGGTCGTGCGGAACGAGTCGTCCACCGTGTTATCCGAGATCAGCCGCCAGCCGCCGGTGGTGAGGCTCAACACATTGCCCCAGCGATCGTAGGTCTGCTCGACACGGCGAGCGATGTCCACCAGCGAGCCGTCCAGGCCGCCGCTGCGCGAACGGCGAAACGCGTTGATCTTCGGCAACTCCTGTAACGTCGCGCGACCCATCACGTCGTACGTCGTATAGGTATTGCGATACTTCGACGGATCCGTCGTGTCGCTGCCTCGCTGCTCTTGCCAGATGACCTTACCGTCGACGTTGTAATAAAAATTGGTGATGCCGTCGCCCGCGCGCCGGGAGATCATCTGGCCGGCCTTGTCGTAAACATAGCTGGCCGACTTGGCGCGATTGAGTGTATCGAGCGTCTGCGAGGCCGTGCCCCAGACTTTATATTCGTCGGTGATCTCGCCGAACGCGTTGTAGTCCATGCGTTGGCCGGATTTCTCGCGCACGCCGTCTCTAGTGGTGTAGACGTCCACCGCGTAACGCTGACGGCCGAGCGCGTCGTAGCCGTACTCTCGCCGCAGTGTCTGGGCGAAGTCCGCCCCGCCCTGCAGCTGAGTGCTGCTCACGTGAATGTCCTGGGTTTCCGTGATCACTCGCCCGGCGTAGTCGTAGCGGCGGAGTTTCACGCCGATGTTGGAATTGCTCGGGTCGATATTGACGCCGGCGTTGTAGTTGGCGTCGGTGGTCCTGACCAGGTTGCCGCCGAAGTCATATTCGTTCTTGACCGTGAGCGTGGCGCCCGAGCCGCCGCCGGCCCGCCGTGTTTGCTCGCGAATCTCGCCGAATGCGCTCAGCGAGAAACTGGTCACGGGCGACGCCATGTTCTGGGCGACGAAAGGATCGAGCGACCCGGTTCCTGCCGTCACACGTGCCGGCTCGGTGATCCCCGTTACCTGCCCGAGTGAGTTGTAAGTGGTCCGGGTGATGTTGTTCAGGCCATCGGTCTGCGCGGTCACACGGCCGACCCGGTCGTACTCCAGGGTAAGCACGGTCTTCGCGTCGCCACGGCCATTGCGCACGTCGACATACTTGCCCTGGGCGGCGTCCCACTCGGTGTAGCGCAGGCCAAAACGCTGCACGCTGGTCTGCTGGTCCAGCGAGTTGTAGACGAAGTGCGTGATGCGGTCTTTGCTGGATTCATCGGGCAGCGCCGGCGGCGCTGCGTTCGTATTCCCGAGATCGCCCGAAATGAAATATTCGGTGACGTCCGTGAGATTGCCGAGCTTGTCGTAGCTGCGCGCCGTGTGGAATCCGAGTGCATCGATGGTGCGCACTTCCTGGCCCATGACATCGAAGTAATGCCAGGTATCGCGCCACATGGGCCCTGTCGACGAGAAGGCACTGACCTTCACCGCCTCGTGGACGATTTCGCCGAAGGCGTTGTAGTCGTAGCGAATCTCACGTTGGTCGACTACCGCACGCGCCAGCGCCTGCGGATTGAGATACGTCACCGGCGGATGCTTGACCACCGTCTTGCGACCGACGTTGTCGTACTCCATCGTCACGGTGCGCGACTCGTTGTCGACGCCAATCGCAGTGACCACGGCGCTCGCACTCCACAAGCCGTTCGCTGCCGTCGGAGCGCCAACGGTCTTGCTGTAACGGGTCACGGCGAGCTCATCGCCAAACACGTTGTAGTCGACAGCCGTGACGTTGCCCAACGCATCGACGTCGTGCTTCACACGGCCGAGCAGATCGTAGGTCTGATATTCAAACAGGAACTCACTGGAGCCCGGCCCACTACGCACGGCGCTACGAACCACGTTGCCCAGTTCGTCGTAAGTCGTTTCGCGTGTGCGCTGGAAGCTCGCCGCATTCGCCGCGGTCTTCTCTACGCGTCCGCTGCTTGGGTTGTACCAGCCGGGCTGCGTGACTTTCACCTCGCGGCCTAGTCGATCAAACTCATAGACCGTGGCGCGAGCATCCACTGTGCCGGCGGCTTCGGTGCGCTTGAACAAGTTGCCCAGCGCGTCGTATTCGAGCTCCGTGGTCAGGCGCCGTTCGACGCCAGAGCTTTCGTTGCTCAGCTGGATTCTTGCTGAAGGTTTGGTCTCGGCGCGCAATCGTCCCAGACGATCGTACGCATAGTTCCAGGTCTTGCCTTCCTTGTCGGTAAAGCTGCTGCGATTGCCGAACGCATCGTAGGTGTAGCTCTCGACGAAGTTCTTCGCATCGGTGGTGGTGCGCAACTGGCCGAGCTTGTCGTAGGTGTAACGTTCGCCGCGCGTCTCGCCGTCGCCGACCTTCAACATCGAACGACGGTTGCTCAAGCCTTCTTCGCTGATGACCGTGTTGCTCGCGATCGGCAACGCGAAGCGCCGCACCTCCGTCACTTGCCCCAACGCATCGTAGACAGTCTCGCTGAAGCTGCCATCCGCAGCGACGACGAAGCGCTGACGACCTATCTTGTCGTAAGCGAACCGTGTGCTGCGATTGAATGCATTGTTCGCGACCGCCGGGACTTCCGTCGCATCGTCCAACGTCTCGCGGCTGTAATCCTCCAGCCGCAGGGTGTTGTAGAAGGTCTTGGTTTCCACGACGTGACCGAGCGAGTCGTAGCTCACCTTGGTCACGACATGCAGCGGCCGGCCCTCCGAGTCGAGGCTTTGCACTCGTGCGCTGTAGATCTGGCGACCCACGCCGTCGTAAACGAACGCCGTGCGCCGATCCAGCGCCGCGCTCGGAGTGAGCTTGTCGGCAAGGTTGTCCACCGTGAAGTCGGTGGCGGCGAATGTTCCTTTCAACGTCGTGCCGTAAGTCGTGCTCAGCAGGACGCGACCCAACGCGTCGAGCTGCTCCTCGCTGACGATGACTTCGGTCGCGTTGCCCTGGCCATCGCTGGCGAGCACGCGCGCAGTGAAGTGCAGTCGTCCGGCCGAGTCGTAAGCGAAACGGCTGATCTGGTTGTTGGCATTGTTGCGATTCAACGCGCCAGTCACCGCGGACTCGTCGAGCACACCGCTCGCTAAGTCGGGACGCGTCGCGTAACGCACGATCGCAGTGACCCGTCCGCCGACGTCATAAACGTTTTCGGTCACCGAGCCGAGCGCATCCACCGTGAAGTGCAAACGTCCGTTGTTGTCATAGACGAAGCGCGTGCGCGCGGCGTGATCGATGGGATTCTTGTTGGCCGCAGCCTTGTACAGCTCGATGAGCTCGTCTCTCACCTCGTCGGGCGCGATACCACCGGTCTGAATGGCATTGATCCGCGCCTGGTCGATAAACGCATCGTAGCTGCGCGTTTCGATCAGCTGGTCGCCCTTCAGATCGTAAATGTTTTCGCTGATCGTCCAATTGGCGCCATTGGCATTCTTCAAAGTGAAGCGCAGGCGCCCGGCGAGGTCATAGACGAACAGGCTGCGCTGATCGTCGTTGCCGTTCGCCGGCGACACGCTGTCGACCACATCCCCGAAGCTGCTGGTGCTGATGAGTGTGGCATAGCGCAGGCTGGAGACCACGCGGCCGTTCTTGTCGTAAACGTTCTGGCTGACGCTACCCTCGGCGTCGATCGTGTGAGTCAGCTCGCCGACGGCGTTGTAGATGTACCAGGTGCTCTCGCCACTGGCAGCGATGCGACGGCTGACGCGCCCGGCGGCGTCGTATCGATATTCGATGGTGAGATCGCGAGCGCTGGCCGGTCCGGCACCGAGCACCGCAGTCGGTGCAGCGATTTCTTTGATCCGCCGCCCCAGTTTGTCGAACACATACAGCGTCGCGCTTTGACTCAGGTCGCTCGGCGTGCCCTGCGTAACCCGCACGATGTTACCGTCGCCGTCGTAGCGATACTCCGTCACTAACTGCGCGCCGTTGGGATCGACCGTCACCCGCGACAGGCGCCCATTGCGGTCGTACTTGTAAACAGTGGTGCGCGCGCCGGCGCTGTCCTGGCCTTCGACGATCTTGATCTGCTGACCGAAGGCGTCGAACTCGTAGCTGGTCTTGATCTTCTGCCCGACGTGCGTGCCGACATTCGGATCCACCAGCTTCTCCAGCACGCGGCCGACGCCGTCGTACTTGAAGCTGGTCCGCACGCCGCCATCGACGATGCTGGTCAACAGGCCGCTTTCTTTGTCGTATTCGTTGCTGACGACTTCCTGGCCGAGCGCATCCACGACGCGAGTCAACTGGCCGTTCTTGTTGTATTCGTAGCGTGTGGTCTTGCCGCCGGTGGTGTCCGATCCACTCAGGCCGGTGGTCACGCTCAGGACTTCGCCGAAGCGGGTCCGGGTCGTGATCACAGAGATACTTTCGGTACTTGTGACCGGCGTTGTGATCCGCACGCTGCGTGCGACTGGGTCATAAGTGTAGGTTGTGACCGTGCCGCTGGCGTCGAATGCCTTGAGCACTCGCTGGAACGCGTCGTACTCGGTGCGCACCATGCGCGTGCCCACACCTGCATCTGGATACGTCACCTCGATGGCGCGACCGCTGTCTTTATAGCTCGTGGTCGTCACCTTGCCGGCGGCGTCTATCGATTGAGTCACGCGACCGAACGCGTCGTAAACGGTGCGACGGTTGAAATTCAGTCCGCCCACATCGCTGGTCAGCGACAGCAAACTGCCGCGCAAGTCATAGTCGAACTGCGTGGTGCTGGTGACTGCATTTCGCTGGTCGATCGTGCGAGTCTGCGTAGCGAGCTGTCCGTAGTTATCGTAAGTATTGACGGTCTCGAAGCCCTCGGCGTCGATGGTCTTCTTCAGCTGGCCGCGATTGTCATATTCGTAACGAACGACCTGGTCGAGCTCGTTCGCAAGTCCGGCCAACGCCGATACCAGGTCCGCACGCCCCTTCGCGCCGGACTTGAGCTGCGTCAGCAACGGATTCTCGTTGGAGTCAGGCACGCGCGTGGCATAACTGCGAACCGACTCGACCTGGCCGAAAGCGTTGTAGACATTCTCGACGACTTCGCCCAACGGGTTGACGGTATGCGTCAGCCGGCTCTCACTGTCGTAATAAAAGAGCGCGACGGCGTCGTGATGAGCGCCATTCACCAGGTCCTGCGTGATCGCTTTGATGCGCCGGCCGAGGTTGTCGTACTCGTACCGCGTGCCATGTGTGGCGATGGCGTTATCGATCGCCTGCTGAGTCACCGTGCCAGTGAGGATGGCTTCACCCTCGCCGCGCACGACGCCAGTGAGCTCGCCGAATGCGTTGTAGACCATGCGAGAAGCGCGTTGCTCGCTGGCGGTGTCGCCGCCTCGTACTTCGCGCACCAGGCGACCGGCGCTATCGTACTCGTAACGTGTCGACGTCGAGCCGTCTGCCTCGATCGCTCTGTGCAACCGGCCGAAGTTATCGAACTCGTTGACCGTGACGCTCTTGCTGAGAGTGCCGGTATCGGCACGGTTCTTCAGCGTCGACAGCGTATCGCTGGCAGTCACCGCTACTGCATTCAGGAAATACTGGACCGAGCGCAGTGTATTGGCGCTGGAGTCATAAACCATTTCCGAAAGGAAACCTTGCTCGTCGACCGCACCGACGACCCGGCCCTGGCCGTCGTAATAAACATAGCTGTGCAGATCCGCCGCGCTGGTGGCGGGTCGCCACTCAGCTAACGGATCCGCCGGGGCTAGTAGTGCAATCTCGTCTCCTTGCTCACCGCTCGCCGGCTGCTCCGAGAAGAATTGGCCGATGACATCGACGCCAAACGAACCGCTCGCGGTTCCACCGCGACCGTCGTTGACCGTGAGGGTGAACACCCAACGATGCGACGCGCCGAACGTGGTCGGAATCGCGCCGAACAAGCGACGCGGCGGCCCGGGCAAGAGCGACAACGGACTGCTGGAGGCCGAGCCGTTGCGTGTCGCGGACAAGGAGTACGTCAATGCATCGCCGTTGCCATCCGTGAACATCGAGTCCGGGATTGTGATATCGACGGACAGCGGTTTCAGCTGGACCGGCCCCAGATCGTGCAAGCCGCCGTTGTACTTCGGCGGCGCATTGTTTCTTACGATAACGAAGGCGCGGCCGGCGGACAGGCCCTCCGCATCCGTGACCCGCAGCGTGATGGCGAAGCTGCCGATGGTATTGTTATTGCCGCTGATGAGGCCGGCGCTCGCGCCGTTCGGAGCAGTAAACGTGAAGCCGTCCGGCAGCCCGGAGATGCTGTAAGTGAGCGTGCCGCCATCGGTGTCCACCGCGGCCGGAATCGAGAAGGCAAACGCGCTACCCGCCTGAGTCGCAGGCGGTGCCGGCACCGTCCACTCGGGCCGGCGATTGGCGACATTCAAAACAAACGACAAGGTCGCTTTGCCGCCGGAAGGATCGACCGCTTCGAACTTGATCACCACGGCACCAAGTGCAGTCGGCACGCCACCGAGCGTGATCACATTGCCGCTGGACGTGAACGTCAACCACGAGGGTTTGTCGACCAATCTGTATTCGAGCGCCTGCCCTTCCGGATCCACCGCGCCGGCGAACGAGAACGCGAGCGGTACGTTACGATAGATCTCTTCGGGCAACGCGTGCGGTGGCGACCACATCGGCGCTTCATCGGTGACTTGCACCACGAAGCTTCGGGTGGTGGACAGCGCGCCCGAACCTGTGCCGTCCGCGACACGCACAGTGATGACGTATGTGCCACCGACGGTCGGCACGCCACTGATGCCGCGGGCGCCGTTGAAAGACAGCCCCCGTGGCAACACCGCGTCGCCACCGACGATGGAATAAACCAACGACCCCGAGGCGGTTTCGTTATCGATCGCCTCTGGAAACGTCAGATCGAGGCGTGTGTTGACTCGAACCACCGCATCCTGGAACGGAACATTCCAATGCGGCGCGGTGTTGCCGACCGTGATTTGCACGGTGGCATCGGATGCATTCGGCGGCGTACCTGAATCCGACGCTCGCACCCTGACGGCATAAGTTGTCGCACCCGCCGGCGGAGTGCCCCTGAGTGTGGGGAAGCCGGGGATGGAAGTATCGAGGCTCAACCATGCGGGCACTGTGCCCACCAAGCTGTAAGTGATCGCATCGCCGTCCTTGTCGACCGCCTGCATGCGATAGGAAAACGGCTTGCCGCCGGTGGCGCTCTGGTTGGCGACGCCGATCCACACCGGCCCGGTTCGATTGAGGTTGACATCAGCCAGCGGGCTGCGGGTGTTATAGCGCACCGTTTCGATCAGCCGTCCGGCACCGTCGAACTTGTTTTCGGTGAGATAGCCGAGCGGATCGACGATGCCGACATTGAGCCCGTCGCCGTCGTAGAGGTATTCCGTGACCCGATCGCCCGTGACTCTTCGGGTGACGCGAGACAATCCGTCATACATCGTTTGTGTATCGACGTTGGCGGCGTCGATACGCGAGACCAGCCGGCCGACGTTATCGTAGGAAAAATGGGTCTGGCGATCGGCGTCGCTGGCTGTAACGTCCGTGCCAACGATCAGCGTCGTGCGAATGACGCGAGTCGGATTGGTGTTGTCGTCGAGCCAACCGGACGTCGCAATGCGCGTAGCGTAGTGCGTCTGCGTGAGCAGGTTGCCGGCTTCGTCGTACTCGTATCGGCAAACCTCGCCGGCGCTATCGGCCGTGAATTCCAATCTTCCGGCCGCGTCGTAGAAGTTGAATTGACGGCCCAGCTGCGCATCCTGCGTCATCGCCACGCGGCCTTGCGCGTCGTACAGATATTTCGTGTCGCGAACTGGCGTGCCGGCAATGTTGGTGTCGCTGCGGCTAACGCTCGTCAGGTGTCCCACCTTGTCGTATGAGCTGACGATCCTCTGCCCCGCCGCGGTCGTGACCGTGATGGCATTGTTTTTATCGTCGTACGCAGTCGTCTGCGTTCCATCCGCAGTGGTGCGCGTTGTCTCACGCCCCATGCCGTCGTAGCCGAAGCTGCTCAAACGTGCGGGCTCGGTGTGATTCGCGCCACGCATCGCCAATGTTTGCAGCAGTGCGCCGTGCCCATCGTAGATATATTCGGTGACGGTTGCGGCCGCGTTCAGTTCGCCAACACCTGTGGCGTCTGCGGACGCGTAATCGACACGCTGGCGCAGGTTGCCGCGGAAGTCATAGCTGAATTGAGTAATTGCAACCTTCGATTTGTCGGGTCGCGGCCCGGCCACCCACGCCGCCAGACTGCTTACGCTGAAGGGACCGTCGAGATAACGATCTGCAACGTACTGCAGCGTGCTCGTCACTTGTCCGTAGCCGCCGCCGTCGTAGCGATACTCGGTCACCCGGCCTTCGGGGCTGACGACGAAGCGCACGCGCGACAGATCGTCATAGACGTAGTTCGTGGTTAGCGGATCGCTGACCTCGTCGTCGACGACCGTTCGGTAGCGCGTTTCGGTCAGCAGTTGATTGGTCGCACTGAAGGTGCGAGTAATCCTGTTGCCTTCGGCGTCCCGCTCCGAAATTCGATTACCGCGAGCGTCATACTCATAGACCAACGAGCGACCGCGCGGATCGGTGATCTGCTTGACGTCGCCAACACGACCCGGAGTGTCGTCGTACGCGATAGCCGTTGTGAGTCGCGACGCGCCGATCGGCGCCGGCGACTCGATCTTCGTCAGTCGCTCCAGATTATCGTAGGTGTAGGTCCACGTCTGAGCGTTGCGGCCGGCCGCGTCGGTGACGCGAATGTCAGTACGCCGGTTCGCGACGTCATAGGTAAATGTCTGTGTGCCGTTGGCATCGCTGACCGTTTTGACGAAGTCCGCGCCATTGCCCATGTGCTGGTACGTGAATCGCACCTCGTAGGGCGGCGCATTCCCCATGTCGCTGCCGTCGTTCTGCCGGATGCTCAAGATACGCGTGCTGGTGCCGTCGTACGCGTAGGTCGTGACATAGAAGCGGCTGTCGGTCGTGAGCCATGGTGTCAGGTCCGTCCTCACGTGTTCGAGCCGGCCAGCGGCGTCGTATTGATACTCCACCTGTTTCACTGGCGTCGTGCTCGCCGTCGGCGGCTGCAGGATCCGGCCGTCGGCATCTACGTTCAATTGATACGTGCTGACCCAGCGCAGTTTGTTGTTCTCGTAGGTCAGCTCGATCTTCTGAGCGCTGCCGACATCGGTGATGAAGCGAAGACGCGGCCCGTCGTATTCGAATGTGACGATGTTGCCGCTGGCGTCCACGCGCTTGCTCAAGCGCCCGATCATCGTGCTGGTGGTACTGTCGCGATAATATTCCTGGCGACGCGTCGAACCGTCGGTCCACAACCACTCGTTGTCGGCCGGGTTGTCTTTAGCGAGATACACCAATGTATCGTGCGCACCGTCGCCGTCGGAGCTCACGTAGCTGCGCAGCACCGCATCCCATCTGTAGATAGTGACGTTGCCGGCGCTGTCGGTCCGCTTCACCGAACTGTCGGTCGCACCGATCGTACCGTTCCACATCTGCACGATGCTCTCGCCGTCCCAACGCCAACCATCGTTATCGCCGTCGGCCGTCGCGCCGGTCCATTGCGCCTGCGAGTTGTAGGTGCGCAGCTGTAACAGATCGAGGCCGCGGCCCGACAACTGCTCGTCCTGGAATTGCAGTATCAGGTTGCCGTTGGCTGCATTGACGTAGGCACGGCCGCCCGATTGACCGAGCGCGCCCTGGCCGAGAATCCCCAGGCCGCCCAGAACATTGGCCGACGAATTGAACAGACCCAGCTCTCTGCCGGCGACGATCGCAACCATGAAACATTGCTCCGCTTGATGAACGACGCACGCAAATCGTGCGTACTACACGCGGACGGAATGCTAGTGAGCGGTCGACGCAGACGACATGGGAAGTTGGTACTGCTCGCTCACTCGGTCGCATCGAGGCGCGCGGCCTGGGTGCGGTTGGTGGCTTTCAGCGCTCTGAAAATATCGCTGATGTGATTCTTGACGGTGCTCTCGCTGATGCCCAGCGCGCCCGCGATGGATTTGTTGCTCATCCCGGCTCGCAACAACCTGCGAACTTCTTCTTGTCTTGGCGTAAGCGGTACCGATGCAGCAACCGTTTGCTTCATCGGCAACTTGCGTCCTTGCATGGCCGCCTCCAGCGCCAGCTGGATGGAATCCATGCTCGCACTCACCGGCACGAAGGCACACAACGTGGGAATACTCGCCACTCTTCGCAGGATGTCCGGCGAGCTGACTGCGGATATGACTACTAGAGGAATACTCGGATAACGTTGAGCGAACTCGATCAGGCGGCGGCCGCCATCCATGCGAGGCATACCAGGATCGACCAGTGCGAAACGCACGGTCGCCCACTCCACCGGCCGCAGCAACGCGTCGCCGTCATCCACTTCGACGAAACTCACGTCGCCCAGCAACGACGCGATCAACGTTTTGACGCCATTGCGAACCAGTACGCGGGCGTCGGCGATCAGGACTGTCGTTGGATCCGTTGGCATGATGTCATGACGACAGCGGATCGACACGCGAGCGCAGATAGCGCTGGTGTGCTTCGACCATGTCGCGATAGCTCATATCGCTGCGGGGCGCGGGTCGAGCGAGAAAATCGTCGAGTACTGCTTGCGCTTCCTGCGCAAGGCCTTCCTGCTGCAGCAGTAGCAGCAGTGCGTACTGCGGCGACATCGCATCTCGATCCAGGCGTAGTGCCAGCTTGATACTGCGCCGGGCATCTTCTTGCCGGCCTTGCATGGCAGCGACGATGGCGAGGCCACCATGGCTCTCGGAGAATCTTCCATCCACCTCCAGCGCGCGCTCGAAAGCCTGCTGCGCACTAGCGACATCGCCGCTCACCAGGTGAATCCATCCGAGAATGTGCCAGCCACCCAGGTGGTCCGGCGAATGTTTGGTCGCGAGCTCGATGCTGCGTCGGGCGGCGTCCATCCGCATGAGATTCAGATCGACGAGCGCGAGGCCGAGCCAGCCTCGCCCGCAGTCCGGATGCGATTTCACCAAGGACTCGAACGAGCGCCGCGCTTCGTCGTAGCTGTGCGCTGCGAATTGCATCGACGCGTGCGCCAGCAGCGCTTCGAGTTGTTGTGGATCGCGAGTCAACGCGGCTTGCACGTGTTCGGCAGCCGACTCCTGCTGGGACTCATCATTCAATAACAGCGCCAGCAACCCATGCGCCTCAGCATGATCCGGAGCACTTACGAGAAACATCCAGCAAGCTTCGATGGCCTCGGGCCGGCGACCGAGGTGGTGCAGACATCGAGCCTTAAGCAGCCGCGCCAGCGGCAATTCGAGCGGCAACAGCGGCGCGTTCAGATGTTCGAGGGCGGCTTCATAACGCCGCTGCATGAATATCGCGAACGCCAGGTTGTAATGAAGCTCCGGTGTGTCCAGCCCCTGCGCGAGTGCCGCCGACAGCACGCGTTCGGCGTCGTCATAGCGTTGTTGCTGTAGATGGACAAAACCCGCGTGTCCCAACAACCCGGCATCGTCCGGGCCGATGAGGAGCCCGGCTTCGATCAGCTCTTGCGCAATCTGCCATTGCCCGGTGTCGCAAGCCTCGCGAATGGCGTCCTTGCGTAATGCCACATTGCCGGCATCGGCCTGGAGGAACGACTGCAAGCGCTGCAGACGAGAGCCAACTTGCGCAGTCATGCGTATGCTCCGGCAATTGCCCGCATCAACAATGCCCAGCCATCGATCAGCACAAACAACATGATCTTGAGCGGCAGTGAGATCGACGCGGGCGGGACCATCATCATGCCCAGCGCCATCAGGATCGCCGCGACGATCAAGTCGAGCAGCAGGAACGGCAGAAAGATAATGAAACCTGCCGTAAACGCCGCACGCAGCTCGGATAACATGAATGCAGGCACCAGCACGCGCAACGGCGTCGTCTCTGCAGTTTCAGCCAGCGGCAATCGAGCCAGCTCGCTGGTCGCGAGCAGATCTTCATCACGCACATGCGCAGCCATGAAATCTTTTAGCGGCCCGAGGCCCTGCTCCGCCGCCTGCTGCATGTCGAGTTTGCCTTCCATGAATGGCGCCAGCCCCTCTCGATGCACTCGATCCAGGATCGGGGCCATGGTGAAAAACGTCATGAACAACGCGAGCGTGATCAGCACGACATTCGGCGGTGTTTCCGGCATACCCAACGCGTGCCGCAGGAATGACAAGGTGACGATGATGCGCGTGAACGAGGTCATCGCGACCAACGCTGCCGGAATCAAGCTCAGTAGCGACAAGCCGATCAGCAAACGAACGTACGGAGCCAAGGCACCCGACGATTGAATCTCGCTGCCGGCCGCACACGCGAGGCCTGGTGCAAACAGGATTGCCAGGGCGATGACCCGTGGTCGGAGCATCATCGCGCCTCACTCTTATACATACGCTGCAACCAAGCCGGTGCCGCCGGCGGCGGGACGGTTCGTGTCGTCTCAACCGGCTGCAACAGCGCCTGCCGTGACGACTCAACCAGGAGGTACGACTTGCGATCGACTTCCAGCAGGTGCACGCGAGTATCGTCCGCGAGCGTCAGCGAATGGCGAACAGCTAGCGGCGCGATATCGGTAGCCGAGCTTGCAGGCAGCGGCAATACGCGTCTGAGCAAGAGCATAATGGCAATGCCAGTCATCAAGACCAGCGGCAAAGCCCACAACAGACGCAAGAAAACATCGCTCATGACTTGGAGGTCGCGGCTGCGGCTTCGGTGATGCGAACGCCAAAGTGATCGCCCACGGCTACGAGCATGCCTCGCGCGACCACGTGACCATCCACGAGAACATCCAGCGGCTCATCGACCAAGCGGTCCAGAGCTAACACGCTGCCTTGTTTCATATCGAGCAACTCGGCGACGCTCGTCCGCGCCGTTCCGACTCGCACCGACACCTGCACTTTGACCGCGCCAAGGAATGGCCACGGAGTATTCAGCACTGGCTGATCGCCGAGCGCCGCGCTGCCCAGCGGTTCGAGTTCAATGTCGTTGGCGATTGCGGTCATGGCACCTCTATACACACAGCTTTGCGTCCTAACGTTTCACCCAGGGCCGCCTGCATCAGCGGCTTGCCTTCGATCCACAGCTCGACGGGCTGATCCAGTCGTCGCGGCAGGCGAAGCACGTCGCCACGACGCAGATCCAGAACCTTCGGCAGCTCCAGCTGCACGCTGCCAAGGATCACTTCGACACTTGCCTGCGCTGTCTGCACGGCGTGATCCAGCACTGTCACGCTGCTCGGTCGATTCGCGGCCGCCCGAGAACTCGGCGGCACGTTTCGCCAGACGCCGCGATCGGCGATCGCATGCAGGCCAAGCGTGTCGCAGGAGAACTCCACTGCGCCTGAGCCAAATGCGAACAACTCCGATGGCAGCACGCTTACCGGCTCCGATGCTTGCTCGGACGGATGCGCTCCCAACAACGCGACGAGCAATGCCCGATCTCGGGCTTCACGCGCACGCCGAACCACCTCCGTGGTCCAATCGTCGTCTGGGGACTCCCCTACGACCTGGTGCTTCAGCGCCAACAGGCCTTCCTGATCGCAGCTCACCCAAAGGCTTCCGGAGGCTCCCTGCAATAGTTCATATCGCCCTGAGCGGTTCGTTTCCGACGCCTTCACCTGCAATCTGTGAAGCATCTGCCCGGCGTCACCGAGCCACCCGCGAGCCCACGCGAGCAACGCCGTATTGGCGCGCTCTCGCAGCTCGTTCAGGGCCGTTGCACTTGGCAGATGAATAGGGCGAACGACCGCGTTCATCCGCGCCCCCGCATCTGAAGAAGTTCCTGCAGCATGTCGTTCGCGGTGCTCACCACTTGTGAGGACGCTTGGTAGCCACGCTGCATCAGAATCATCTGGCTGAATTCCGTCGTCAGGTCGACGTTGGACAGTTCCAGCGATTTGGCGACGACTTTCAAATCGCTCCCCGCTTCGCGCAGCGTCACCGACTTGTCGCCGCGATAGGAGTAGAGCGCCGCGCCGAGCTCCAAGAGCCCACTCTCATCCTCGATCCGAGCCAGGGCCAGCGTAGGTCCGTCGGCTTTCTCACCGTTTGAATACGTCAGCTTCAGCCGGCCCTTTTCATCGAAATCGCGCGCTGTGATCGTTCCCGGTGTGCGCCCGTCCTGCTCGCTCACGCGCAACGAGCTGCTGCCGGCGCTCACAATCTGCGAAAGGCGGTAATCGAACGTCACAGTCGCCACCTCCGTACCGCTTAATTCCAGATCCAGCCGCAAAGGTGAACCGATGGCGACCGCACCATGGAATGTCAGCGTTCCTTCGCCAATGTCGGCATCGCCCTCTGCGGCCTTCACGGTGAACGCTGCCTGCCCTTCCGGCAGCGGCGGCTGATTGTTTGTATTCCTGGTGATCGTCAGTTTGACGGTGTGTGTGGCACCCAACGTGTCGATCACGCTGACATCGAGCGTCGTCTGCTCCGATGCGGAAGAGATGAAACCGTCCAACGTCACCTCCGTGGTAGCTTTCGGGGGCTTCGATCTCAGGTCAGCCACAGTCACAGGTATCAATACTCCATCGGCCCCGCGTGCCATGACCCTGAGCCCCTGCCCCACGCTCAACAGTTCCCCTTCGTCGTTGAAGGCGAAGCGGCCGTTGCGCGTGTAAAAGGTTTCTCCGTCCTGGTTCTGGAGCACGAAGTAACCCGCTCCGTCCAGCGCCAGGTCCGCTTCGTTGCCAGTCAGTTGCCGCTCACCCGTACGGGTGTCACGCACCACCTGCGAAGAATCGACACCCGAACCGATGTTTCCTCCGCCTCCAGCCACTATCGTGCGCGGGCCGAGCACATCCGTGAAATTCATGGTCGAGCCACGAAAGCCCGGCGAGTTCATGTTGGTGACGTTGTTGCTGATCACATTGAGCGCGCGCTGATGCCCGACCATGCCGGACAGGGCGGTGAATATCGAACCGATCATGTTGTGGATCTCCGAAGCGCCGGGAATTACTGCACGAGCTGCAGCTGGCCGATTGCGATACCGACCACCTGCCGTTGATCGGGCGTGAGAATGGTCAGGCGCGGCAAGCCGTTGGCGAGCGACAGAGCTGTCACCTTGCCTCGCTCGGTGCCGGTATCGGTCGTCGCCGTGACTTCCTTGCCGATCAAACCCACCGATTGATTCATCGCCTGCAACGCCACCAGCTGCTCGATGTTCTGACTCAGCTGCTGTGAAGTTTCGAGCGAGGCGAACTGCGCGATCTGCGCCATGAAGTCTTTGTTGTCGACCGGCTTGAACGGGTTCTGGTGGGTCAGCTCGGTCAGCAACACTTGCAACAGATCGTCGAGCTTGAGGTTCTGAGTCGCGCTGGCGGCGATGCCGGAGGTCGGGCCGATGGCGGGTGTGGCCATGATGTTTCCTGGATTGATCAGCAGGTGAAGGTGACGGCGTCGGCCGCATCGCTTTGATCGGGATGAAAGCGTTGCTGGCGATACAGCGTGTGCCCGTTAAAGATCAGTTCGTTGAGCGCGGAACTTTTGCCGGTGAGCTCGCGGGCGACTTCGAAGGCGCTGCGTAGCGCGTCCGCTTCGGATAACGTCGCGTCGCGAACGATGACTGCGACAGAATCGCCGCGTTGGAACACTCGCACGGATTCGGGCGCGGGCTCTGCTTCGAATATCGATGACGGTGGGATTTCCGGGCGACTGGAGCGCTCGGATTCGATCCATCGCGTGTCTGAAAGCAAGACTCTCTGCGCGAGCGTGTACGTCTTATTGCCGACCGTGTCCACGCTCGAAGGATTGATTGGCGGCGCCGTGGCAGACAAATCATCGCGGCCCGGTGCCGCCACGGTGGCACGTAGATGGTCGCGGCCCAGGACCCGCTGCGGATCGAGCGCACGATCTGCTGCTCTTTGCAGCTCAGCAGGCACCGCATCGAATGCCGACTCGCGCGCGATGCCTGTCTGTGCGGCCGCCTGACTCGGCGAGTCTTCGACGCCGAGTCGCACTCGCTCGTGACTCTCACTCATCTCCACGGCCCGGGCGTGCTCGAACACAATCTTCCAGCTCGAATACAAATCAACCCGCTCCGATCTACTCGGCGCAGGCTGGGAAAGATTTCCAGCGGCTGCGGCACCCTGCGCGTTCACAGAAGCACTGGCGCTCATGCCGGCCTCCGCTGCAACCACAGATCATCCGCGATGATGATTTGCTTCGCCTGCAACCGAGCGCGCTGCTTGCTCCGCTGCGCTTGCAGCGCCTGCTGTAACGAACGCTCCCGGTTTCGCAACGACGCCAGCTCCGCACGCAATTGCTCGTCCCGTGCAGCTGCATCTGCAAGCTCGCGCTCCGATTCGCGCAAGACATTGGATTCTGCCCGATACATCCGATGCATGACCTGCATCATCTCCGGATTGGTTTTCGCGTCTCCCAGCACGTCCCGCAGACCATGGGACAGTTGATCGCAGCGTCCCCTGCATTCGTCGACCTGCCGTTGAATGCGCGCACAGGCATTGCTCGACTCGGCAACCGCAGCCCCTGCTTGCAGCAACTCGAACTGTAATTGAGTCCGCAACACCGACAACGTGCGCTCGATTGTCATGGCACGACCTGCGCGGCGAGCTTCACGAGTTGCGCCAGCGACTCGGCTCGATCCGATTTCTCATCCATCTTCTGCGACAGAAACGCCCGGATCTTCGGCATCGCTTGCACTGCCCGATCCAACTCCTGGTTCACCCCCGGCTTGTACACGCCGATTTCGACGAGCTGACGATTGCGCTCATACAAACTGCAAGCCGCAAGAATGTTGTTAGCGGCCGTCAGGTGCTCTGGCTCGGCAATAGCACTGTGCAGCCGACTGACGCTTTGCAGAATATCGATGGCTGGGTACTGACCCGCGTTGGCAAGGTCCCGAGACAACACGATGTGCCCATCGAGCGTCGCACGCAGCGTGTCGGCGATGGGCTCGTTCATATCGTCGCCGTCGATAAGCACCGTAAAGACGCCTGTGATCGATCCCGCACCGGCACCCGGACCGCTTCGCTCGCACAGCTGTGGCAACTCCGAGAACACCGAAGGCGTATAACCACGCGCGGTTGGCGGTTCGCCGACGGACAGGCCGATCTCACGACGCGCCATCGCGAGGCGCGTCACCGAATCCATCATCAGCAGCACATCCTCGCCACGGTCTCGAAAGTATTCGGCGATAGTGGCCGCGGCGTGCGCGGCTCGATTGCGAACGACCGCCGGTTCGTCTGCCGTGGCGACGACGACCACAGAACGTTGCAGCCCCTCCGCGCCCAAAGCATCCTCGATGAATTCCCGCACTTCACGTGAACGCTCGCCGATGAGCGCAATCACATTCACGCCGGTCCGCGAGCCGCGAGCCATCATGCCCATGAGCGAGCTTTTGCCGACGCCGCTGCCAGCGAACAGTCCGATGCGTTGCCCCCTAGCCAACGTCAACATCGAGTCGATCGCCTTCACGCCGGTTTGCAAAGGTGTGTCGACTCTCGATCGCTGCATGGCTCGCAATCGCGGCGAACGCAGGCTCCGGCGTTCTAGTTCAGGGAATGCAGCTGGGTGATCGACCGGCTGGCCGAATGCATCGATAACACGCCCCAACAGCTGTGGTCCGACCGGCACGTCGGGGAACCTCCCGAGCGCAATGACTCGCGCTCCCACACATACATCATTGTGACTTCCGAGAGGCATCAGCATCGTCACGCCCGAACCGAAGCCGATGACCTCCGCATCCATTGACGCGTTGTCGGCTTCGATGCGGCAACGTTCGCCGATCTGCGAGGCTGGGCCTTTGGATTCCACGATAGCGCCGCGAGCAGCGACGACCCGCCCCGTGCGCAGCACCAGCTCGCTTGACTCAAGCTTTCTTGCCAGGGCATGCATGAGCTAACGCTTCACCGGCGGATTCGCCGCCAGCAATTGATGCAAGCGACCGAGCTGACCGTCGAGCGACGCATCGTACTGACCCGTCGATGCATCCAGCACGCAGCCACCAAGGGTCAGTGACTCATCCGGCGTGACGTCAAGAACGAAACAACGGATTCGTAACTTTCCATTGCGCACCCGCTCACCGAGCAACTCGATATCCCGCGGATGCAGCCGGACAGTGGCAACCTCATCGCCACGCAGCTGCGCGCACGCCTGCTCGATCAAACCCATCACGAAGGGTTGCGCCGCTATGCTGTTCCCCACCAGCCGACACACGGCGGCGAACGCAATTTCTCCGGCATCGGCTTGGAGATTCGAGAGTGCGAGTCGATGCTGCTGCTCCATCGCCGACAACAAAGTGGCAACACGATCCTCGATGGACTGACGCTGCTGCTTCAGCATTTCGTCTGCAGTGTGTTTCGCATCTGCGATGCCATCTGCGTAGCCGTCGGCATGCGCGCGCTTACGTTCCTCTTCATAGAGCTTCTGAGCCTGCGCGGTGATCTCCGCACGCAGCTCTCGTTCGATCTGAGTACGTAGCGACTCAACTTCAACCACGGGACGCGAGTCACTCAACCGCGTGCGTGAAGGGGCAAGCCAAGCCGATCGGATCAGGGCATCCATGCTTTCGTCCTCACGGATGCCGCGTCGAGACACAAACGTTCGTACAAAACATCGAGCGCCGCTGGGGCAAGCACCTTTGATGAACTGCATAGGCAGGCTTGCACTTCGAATCGTCGTGATTCCGACAACAGGCCGAGAAGCTGCGACTTCCACGGCCACTCCACAGCACGCAACACATGAGCGATGGTCGACGGCGCACACTTCGCCATGCGCTCCGCTACTTGAGATGCGCTCAACTGCTCGACTCGTTCGCGGAGCGTGCCAGCCACCGGCTGCGAAGAATCGCGTGGCATCGGCTTATTGCTCCACTCAGCCGCAACAGATCGCGGCAATCTCATGGATGCTATTTCGTCCAGCAGTGGCCGCAGCCGGAAGGATTCGGCTGCGCTCAAGCGAGCGAGCACCTGTCGAGCCGCGTCCGGCGGAAGGCTGTGTAACAACAGCGCCGCCTTACGCGCTTGAATGGTTTCAAACGCGTCCATCGCGCGTTCCTTCGCTCAACCAGGTGCGAACTGTCGCAGTGACGGCATCGATATCGACATCCTGCTCCGTCTCAGCTCGACGAGCAGACCGTGCACGCAGAGAAGCGGCCATTGCCAGCAACAGAATCACGACCACAAAACCCAAAACGATGGATTTGATCGGCGTTTCACGCGCAACCGGAGCAGCAGAGCTCAATGGCATCGCCGGTGTGACAGTGGATATGTCGCTCACTCGCTCAGGCAATTGGCTGATCGCCGCCGGCATCAGCAGCACCGATAGCGAATCGCCACGCAGTCGGTCGATGCCAACAGCGTTGGCGACCAACTGCTCAAGCGCATCACCCGACAGTTCGGCGGGCGCGCCTTGCAATGCCACTGCCACGCTGAGGCGGCGAATCGCACCGGGCGTCGATGACGCCTGCTCCGTGCGACGACCGACCTGATACTCGTACTCTTGCTCGACGCTATCGTCGGTGTCGCCGGTATCGGCGCTGGCAGGCATGAAGCCAGACACAGAACCTCGCTGTAACTGACGCTCCTTCACTAATACGCCAGCGACGCGCTGTGCCCGGCCACCGCGAGCAACGGCTCCGCCGCTCACGCCAACCGGTTCTTCCGTCGTGACACGCAGTTGCCGTTCCTCCAGCATTGCATCCACAGAAATAGATACCACCGCGTGCGGCGCCACCTCCTGCACCAGATTCCTGACCTTTCCTTGCAGGTACTGCTCGGCCTGCCGTTTGAGATCCAGCTGAGCGGTCGACAACTCACCGTCGACATCGCTCGTCGGTCGCGTGAGGGCCGCCCCGCGTTCGTCCAACACGACGACATCGTCGATGCGAATCTCCGGCACCGACGCAGCGACCAGACGCTGAATGCCTCGTACTTGCGACGTCATGAGCGACTTCCCAGCTTGCATCGTCAGGCTCACAGCGGCACTGGCACGAGCCGTCTCGCGCTTGAACACCCCCGGCTCGGCGAGAATCACGTGCACTCGCGCCGAACGAACACCTTCGATAGCCTGAATCGTGCGTGTGAGCTCGCCCTGTAGCGCCCGCTGATAGTTGATGCGCTGAGCGAAGTCGGTGGTGGAGAAGTCCGTCTCCTTGAACAGCTCCAGCCCGACGTTGGGGGGCACATCGACTTCGCTGCCCATCGCGACCACGCGTGCGTCGGCCAGCGAGGATCGCGGAACTTCGATGGCGCTCGCGCCTACACGATAGTCGAGCTTGCCGAGATCGAGTCGACGCGCCAGGTCTTGGCGCTGCTCTACGTCGAGATCAGCGGCAAGCACAACGTATGGATCACGCAGTAGCCACCAAATCGATGCGACCGCGATGAGCACGACCGTGCCTGCCCCGATCAGCAGGCCCGCACGCTGGCGTGAGCTCAACGCGTTCCAATAATCCGATCTCATCATGGCGGTCACATCTGCATCTGCATCACGTCCTGGTAGGACTCGATGAGCTTGTTACGAATCTG